>Ga0213835_100171_pt1 | contig 78948 bp, 110 predicted proteins | sample SWPATP01_FD_160576 | JGI IMG/M metagenome (GOLD analysis project Ga0213835, IMG submission 160576) | Coastal seawater microbial communities from Marineland, Florida, United States - SWPA TP0 #1 | ecosystem: Environmental > Aquatic > Marine > Coastal | place: USA: Florida | collected 2016-08-05 | reverse complement strand
GTCGCCATCCTCGGTGTCCCGGCAATGATCGCCGCAATCCAGACCTGAGGGGCCACTGCAACCTTCCGCGCTAATCCGAAATCAGCGCCGCTCGTCTGCCAACGCGTTTTTACACGGCCTGTCCCAATCCGTGCCGTATTGGCCGCCATAGTTGAAGGCATCAACCAGCGAACCGGCCTCTGCCGCCCGGCCAAAGATCGCCTGCCGGGGCACTTCGCCCGTTTGCAGGGTCGCGGCCTGCGCATCCCGGCGGCGCGATGGGCGCTGTTCCAGCAGCGCCCCGCCAAGCATCGACACACCAGCAAACACCAGCGCGAAATTGCCGGTCACCGCACCGATAATCGCCGCGCCGATCCCGATGATGGCTCTGACAACGCGGCCCATCAGTCACCGCCCTCGATCGACCAGGCGAAATCCATCGCGCTGCGCGGCAGGCGCTCCAACCCACGCCTGCCGGGCGCAACCAGCGTCGCGCCTTCCACCAGCATCAACCGCACACCAAACAGCGGTTCTTCAATGCCGCCAATATCGCCGCGCTTGGCAAAAGCAGGAGGAATGCGTTCAAACCGCGCATCGAGCGCAGCGATCAGCCCGCCTTGTTCATCGGCAACGGCCAGCGCCTCACGCCGCGTGCGCCAGCGACGCAGGTCTGCCAGCGGATTAACCCCGGTCTGCGCCCGCACACCCCGCGCGATAAAACGCACACAGCAATTGCCGTCCCAGCGGAACGCCGCATTCTGGCGCGCCTCGATCATCTCCACCAGTGCGGTAAGATCGCGGCCGCTCATCGGGCAATCTCGCGTTGCCGGAAATCTTGCGGTGAACTGCCACCACCGCCGCCGGTGCCGGGCAGCGCCGATCCCGCCCGCATTGGACGGCGACCACCCCAGTAAAGGTTCTTTTGAGCGGCAAAGGATACATTCTTGAAGAACCCGTCAGTCGGATCGATCAGACGCTGATCGGCATCCGAACGCATCCGCCCGCCGCTGCGCCCAGCCCCACGCGCGGCGGTCTCAACCTGCACGCTGATGGTGGCTGTTCCGCCAATCTCTTCATCGCGCAGTAAGGTATCCAGCCGCCCACGCGCCCAGACATGACCGTCCAAAAGGGTTGTGCCGCTTTGATCAAAAATCAGCCGCCACAACACCACCGGCGCGCCTTTGACCTCGCTGGCATCCAGCAAGGCCATAGTCTCGGCATCAATGCCGGAAAGGCTCAAGGTGATATTCTGCGCCGCCCCTCCGAGCGCCCCACCTGCCACCTGCACAAGGCCGCGATCACCGATGCCCTGGAAAGCGCGTCCAGCGAATGGGAGGTCGCCATGCCCACCCCACACGCGGACGGGGGGCACTGCGGTCACCTCAACCGCGCCGGTCACAATGGCCTCGCCATTATCCAGCGCTGCCAGCGCAAGCGGAGCGATTAACTTCATGCCAAACACCTCATTGGCGCAGATCCTGAATTGCGATGATCGCACCGCCGCCCAGCGCCGCGCCTACGCCAATCGGGCCAAGCTCGCTTTCCTCAGGCACCAACTGCATCACGCAGCGCGGATTATCGAGGTGGGCGACAGCTCCGGCCGGAACCACAAGCGGGTTGATTGGAGGCTCGACAATCACCTGTGCCACACCGCCGCCGCCAGCCGTGCTGGGCAGGACAGCGCGGGCGACTGTCCGCCTCTCGAACGTCCCAGCAGCGGCTCCTGCCGCGTTCCATTTGAAACCAATGTAATCGCCAACCCCGATCTCAAGCCCGGCAGGCAGGCCGGTCAAGGCAATGCGCGCATCACCGCCTGCAAGAATCGTCTGCGACCATCCCACCGCGCTGCCGTCGAACGCGCCGCCGGTGGCCCGTGTCATGCCAGCGAAGCCGCCGCGATACTTCGCGGGAAAGGGCCGGGTCACATCCCAGCTGTAGAACCGCCTGATGCGTCCGCGCAGCCGCGCGAAAAAGGCGCGCCACAGATCGGCGCTTTCAGGATCACTGCGGTCCAGCTCAAATCGCGCTGACCACAGCGGCCAGCCCGCCTGGACACCGCCCTGGCGGCCACCGGCCTGCGGGGCGGCGAAATCAACCCGCTCGATCTCGAATGTAACACGCGCAATGCCGCTGGGGGTTTCAGGAAGGGTGAGGATCACATCCCGCCTCCCATCGAAATCATCCGGCGATCGCTGGCATCCTGCACGGTGCTGATGATCTTGCCGGGCAACTCATCGCGCAGCTGGTCAAGCTGCCGCCGCAGCCGCTCGATCGCCGCCGGATCAGCGCCGGTCGCATCAATGGTGATCGGTATCGAAACATTGGTGCTGCCGCCGCCTGATGGCTCGGACTGGAGCAGCGCACGCGATGAACTGTTGGACATGATGCCAAGCCCGCCCGGCGTCGCCACCGCAATTTCAGGCCCGCGCTCGCCCACAATGCCCCACGATCCGCTGGGAATGGTGCCGCCGGTTGCGAACAGCCCTGCAAAGGCCGAAAGAATGCCGCCCGCGCCGCCGCCATTATTTCCGCTAAACAACGCGCTCACCAGATCATCGATCACACCGCGAAACGCATTGTCCGCGATCTGGCTGAATGATCGTTCAAGAAAGCTGCCTAAATCGCCTCTCAGCGCCGCCTGAATGCCGTCTGAGAAGCTTCTGCGGAAATCATCAGCCATGCGCTCGCGCGGCAGGGCAGGCCCATCATCTCTGCCCGGCACACCCGGCGCGCCAGCAGGCGACAGGCTCGGCCCGGTGATCCCAGCAAAGGCCGCATCGACATCGCGCGCCCCTGCCAGCAGCGGATCGACAAACTCTGGGCCAAAGCGCGCCGCCTCGCGCGCGATCGCATTCATCATGTCAGGCACCCAGCTGTTGCCGACAACGCGATCATACAGCCACGCAAAGCCGCCCTCGATCTTGCGGATCGGGCCCATGAACATCTCGACCAGCCCGTTGAACTTATCCACCAGCCACAGCTTCACACCTTCAAACAGGCGGCGCATCGCAGTGATGGCGCCAGTGGCAAGGCCTTCGATCAGCTGCAGCTTGCTCTGGATCGACAGGCGTACCGCTTCCTTGGCAAAATCCCAGGCGGCGGAAAAATCACCGCGCAGCAGCGCCGAAACCATGGCGATCACCGCCTTGATCTCAGGCCCGAAGATCCGCGCGAAGATATCAATGACCTCGCCGATCTTGCCCATGACAGCATCGAGCGCGGGCTGGACATTGTCACGCCAGAACCCCGTCACCGCGCCGCCGACATTATCGAGCACGGCGGTGATGTCGTCCCAATACATCCAGGCAAGGAAGATCGCGCCCAACACCGCCGCCAACGCAAGGATCGCCGGATTGGCCGCAATGAACATCATCGCCGTGCCAAGCCCGGTCACAATCGGGATCAGCGCGGCAATGCCCGATGCCATCAGCCCAACCGTCACAAGGATCGGGCCAAGCGCTGCGGCGAGCAGGGCAATGCCGACCACCCAGCGCCGGGTGTCATCATCCAATGATTGCAGCCAGCCGACGAGATCGCCCAGCATCCCGATCAGCGGCTGCCCCATCTCGATCAGCGTCTTGCCGACCTGTTCCTGAAGATCACCAAAGGAGTTGCTAAGCTGGGTGATCCCGCCATCAGCCTCGGCGGCGGCCTTGGCCTGCCCGCCATATTGCCGCTCCAGCTCGGCAAGGATCATGGCCTGCGCGCCCGCCAGATCGCCCGCCTCGGCCATCGCCTTGATCTGTTCTTTCTGCTGCTCGGTAAAGCTCACGCCGACACGGGTGAGCGCGGTGATCCCCTTCACCGGATCATTAAGCGCCTTGCCCAGCATCACGGTGGAGCCTTGCAGATCGGTGCCGAGCCGCGCCGACAGATCGAGCGCGCTCTGCTGCGCGCGGGCAAACACATCGCCGGTGACATTGCCGAAGGTGAGCAGATTGGCCGTCACCTTCTGCAGGATCGCCTCATCACCGAACAGCGAATTGCGCTGCATCTCGGATGCCATCGCCTGCAACTCCTGGCTGGTGAAACCCGCCCGGTCGCCCATGCTGGCGAGCGCAGCATCGACGCTGGCCACCGCCTTTTCCTGTTCGCGCGCGGCATCAATGGCCTTCTTGCCAAACACGGTGAGCGGCGCGGTGATCGCAAGCGACAGCTTGCCGCCGGTTTTGGCAGCACGCTTGCCAAAGGCATCAAAGCGATCGGCCAGCGCCGCCGATTTGCTCTCGGCCTCCTTGATCCCGCGATTGAGCTGCGTATCGTCAGTGCGCAGTTCAAGGATGGCTTCGCCAAGTTTCTCAGCCATCGGACAATCTCACACCAATCCCCATGCCCGCCAGATCGCCCGCATTGGCCTTCTTGGGTTTGTTGCGCCGCTTTGGGCCGCGCGCGCGGCGCTCCAGATCGCGGATGGCCTGTCTGCGCTCATGCTTCTGTTTCTCGCTGCCGCCGAAGGCCAGCACGCCCGCCTCAACACGCGCCAGTTGCTCCTCGGCTTCCAGCCGGGGGAGCATCACGGCATAAGCCTTGACGAGGGTGACCGGCATCTCGCTCAGCCAGCTTCTGGGGCTGCCTCCGAAGAACCGCTGGAGCCGGGGGATGAGCTCGCCCCAGTCGATGGCTTGCTGCCCGCTCCCAGCGCCGCCAGCGCTGCCTCGATCATGGTTTGGCCCGGCATCATCGCTGCTGCTGAGGCCATTCTCCGTTTCAGCAACAGCGCGGTAAAAGCCTCGATCACCTGCAGCCGCTGTGCCGGTTGCAATTTGGCGCGCACGCCTTTGGGGATCGGCTCCATGATGATGTCCGACAGCTGCTCGACAATCGCCTCCAGCTCGGCCCGCTGATCGCGGTTCATGCTATCAGTCGATTGCAGCTGCTGCATCCGGCGGCCCTTGGCGGCCATCAGATGTGATTGATCAAGCGGCAGCTCATCAGGCGCAATGATCTCGTGCCGCTCGCCATCAATCATGATGGCAGGGCGGATGATGAGCGTCTCGATATCGAGCAGCGGGGCGATGCGATCCGTCATGAGAGCCCCGATCAGCCAGCAGGCAAGGCAGCAGCGCTGCCCGCGATGATATAGCCAAACCGTTCCTGCGCATTGGCTGCCGACAGATCTTCAAGCGCTTCGAATTGCAGCGCCAGAATGGCAGGCTCACCCTTGCGGAATTGAGGCGCAGGCGCGCCCGACTGGAAGCAGCGCGGTACGCAATACTGCATGGCAAGCGCTTCGTTGTAGGGCGAAAGGCCCCGCGCCAGCAGTGCAAATTCCGCGGTGCGGCCGACATCTTCCGAAAGTCCGATCTTCTTGGTGCCCGGCGCTCCGACGCCAGCAGCAACAGTCGCGATCTGGTTGTTGTTGAGCGCAAACTGATACTGCTCGAGCGTGAGGTCCATCAGGTTCACACTGAACATCAGGTCTTCCTCATTGAGGAAGGCCTTGACCGGGCCGGACGCGCCAGCCGGGCGCACCTTGTTGTAGCTCTTGCTGTGGGTGACGGTAACGCCGCCCTCGTCATAATTGCGGTCGCCATTGGTGCCGAGCTTAATCCAGGGCGAAGCGGGCGCGGCGTCCAGCGTCGGCATGGCCGTGCCAACCGGCGCGATCCAGACGGTGAGCGGGGCACCGATGATTTCATAAGGGGTCATTGATCATTACTCCTCGATTTTCAGCAGGCCGTGCATGACCTGGAAGGATTGGAACTGGCGCGGCCATTCGGTCTGCGGCTCGCGTCCGGGGATCGCGCCGCCGGCCGGATTTGCCCAGTGGATCAGCACACCGGCATGGATCGAACGGCGCAGGCGGCGCATCGCCAGCGCGGCCTCGGCCATCACCCGACCCGCCTCGATCGGCGTCTCGCCGTAAGCGAACAGATCGACGCGCTGGGTGTCTGCCTCGATAAAGCTTGCGCCCATCAGTGAGATGCCGCCCGAAGCAGCCACCACCAGCGCCTTACGCGGCATCTGGGCGGTGCGATCAGCGGGCAGCTCGCCGCCGAACACCCATCCTTGCAGCAGCTGGTGCAGCACCGCAGGCGTCTTGAGGTAGGCGACCAGACCGCCAGTGAGATCAGCAGCGCCGCTCATGCCGCCGCCCCGCCATCAAACGCCTTGCGGATCTTGTCAGCGAGCAAGGGGTAAAGCGCGTCGGCTGCAGGCCGCAGAAACGGCCGCGCCGGGATCGTCACCTGCTGCGCCATGCGAAAGCTGCCATCGGGCAGGCGGAACGCCAGCGCCTTGGCCCGCACCGGGCGGATCACGCCGCCCAGCTCATGGATCAGCGCATAATTGGCATCGGATGATCCCCACTGGCCAACGACGCCCGCGCCTTGCTCCCTGGCAAAGGCCGTGATCTTGATCGAGCCTTCGAGAATTCCGGTCTGGTTTTGCCAGGTGTGGTTACTCTTGGCTTGGCTAACGCAAGCGGCCATCGTGGCGTTGATGCCGAGCTTGGCAGCGGCCTTCATCTTTTCCGAGACGGCCGCGCCGTTCCATGTAAGGTTCTTGCGCGCCATCAGCCGATCCTCTGCAAGGCGGCTTCGAGGTGGCTGTGCTTGAACTGCACCGGCCCTTCGATCTTCAGACGGCCATCGACAATCAACGCGCCGCCGCGATCGGTGATGGTGGTGATCACATCGCCCTCGCGCACGTCCGCGCGGAGTGCGAACATGATGCGCGCATCCTCGATCATCGCGGTCTTGGTGCCATCCACCAGCTCGCGGCTGTTCTTCGACCAGAAAAAGCAGGGCAGTTCGTTGTGCAGCACGGTGAAATTGGGCACCGGTGCATTGCCCCAGCTGTCCGTGCCGGTCGCGGTGTCGCGCTCGATCCGCGCGCGCATGGTGAGGCGGCCGGAGATCATGAGCGCCTTCCCCTGCGATGCTTGCGCCGGACGCGGCGGCTGACGTGCTGCAGATTACGGTGCTTGCACGGGCGGCCAGCCTTGCCCTTCGAGGCGAACCTACGCCGCTGTGAGCGCGCGAGCCGAACAGCCGCCTGACGCCGTGCGGTGCTGGCAGGAGCCAGTTCAAGGCCGTGTGGCAGATAGGCTGGGGCTGCTGCAGCAGCGCTCCCGAGTGAGAGAGCGGCCAGCATGCCGATGCTACGAAACAAGCCCCTCACGCCATCACCATCCCGCGCCGGTCGGCCAGCGTCTGCAGGATCGCCTCGCGATCGGCGGCCATGTCGCCGCTCAACGTGAACTGGTAATCGCCCGCCTTTTCGCTGCGCAGGCCGCCGCGATAGGACAGATCGAGCTGGATCAGCTTGATCGTCACCTCGTCGCGCGCCGCCTGCAGCCCTTGCGGGGTGTAAGTCACCTCAACCAGCGGAGCCCAGAACTGGCGGCCATTGGGCCCGGTGGTCAGCCGCTGGAGCGTGCGGCCATTATGCAGCACGCGGTAATCGGCGGCATCCAGCGTGGTGGCCGCCACCGCCTGACCCGAATTGCCGGGATCACGCTCGATGATGGTGATGGCCTCAGCCGTGTCGGCCGGGATCACCAGCCGCACAGTGGAAAGGAAGCTGGTGTTCGGCTCGGTGAAATCGCCGAGATGCACCGTCATTGCGCCCGCCGGGCCAAAGCGCGCGTCCAGCTCCTGCGCGATCGCGGCGATCATCGCAAGGATCTCAGCATCGGAGAGATCGGTGCCGGTGCGTTCCTTGACCCGGTCGAGCAGCGTCATGATCAGGCGCCCTTGGTTTCGCCAGCAGCGGCAGGCTTGGTTTCAGGCTTGGCGGCAGGCTTGGTCTGGGCAGGCTCTTTCGCCTGCTTGGCCGCCTTCTTTTCAGGCAGGCCGCCATCGGTGAGGCCGAACTGCTTCACCGCGCTTTCGGGGATTTCATCGCCCGGCACGGCGTAAAGGAACGCCGCCTTGGGATCGCCATCGGCCACCACCTTGGCCTTGTCGGCGGTGAGGTAGAGGCGCTGCTTGCAAATCATGTTGGCCATAAAACTGGTCCTTTCGAGGGTTACTGGGCCTTGGCCCAGGTGATGATGAGGAAGGTGCCGGTGGTATCGACCGTGGCGATCGCCACCGTGTCCGATGTGCCCGCCGGGATCGAAGCATTGGCCAGCCGGTTGGTCGGCACCGGGGGGGTGGCAGTGGTGACCGAGACGACGCTCAGCAGCGTATCGCCCGCCTTGATGCCGCCGGGCACCTTGAAATCGCCCGCCTCGCCGCCCGGAATGATCGCGGTGGCGATGGTGCGGCCAAAGCCTGAAATGGTGTTGCTCATGGGGTTCTCCTGACTTGTCCGGCGGCTCGGGCATGGCAGGCCAAGCCGCCGGAAAAGTCGGGGCCGATCGCAAGAGGACTAGTCAGCAATCGGCCCCGAGGGATTGAGGCTGGCCACTCGCAAAACCAGCCTCGGGAGGAACTTAGATGCCAGTGACAGTGCAGAACGCAGCCGGGCGCATCACCACCAGGGCGGCACGCATATCGGCGCGCACGGTGCGGCGGCCGCGCGTGAACTGGTCGCCGGTGAAGCCCACCTGGATATCGATGCCGCGCCGTTCAAACAGGGTGATCCATGCCGGATCAAAACTGCCGACAAGCCCGGTGTTCTCGGCCATCGCATCATTGAGCACGACGGGCAGGCCCCACAGGCGCTCCGGCCCGGCCTCGGTCGGCGCGCCGAAGATGTAGATGCCATCGGCAGTGCGGGTCAGCCGGATCTGCTGCCAGTCGAGCGGGTGCATCACATGGTGCGTCGGCACCGCACGGCCCGTCAGCCGGATCTTCGTCATCGAGCGATAGAAAGCATCCATCACCGGATCAGCGCCCTTGGCCTCGGTCTGGATGCCAGCGGTGTTGAGGATGCCGCGCAGATTGGGGGGGGTGCCATCGCCGATCATGCACTGGCGATCGAGACGCTGGCGCACACCAAAGGCGAGGCGCGCGTTGATGTAGCTTTCGATCAGCGCCACGTCCTCCAGCTGCTCGTCGGTGACGGGCAGGCTGTCGGTGATCTTCTGGATCGGCACACTGCGCTCGGTGAAGACGAACGTGCTTTCAGCAAAGGTTTCGCCTTCCGCCGTTTCAGCAGCAGCGTGGGTGCGGGTGGTTTCTTCCATGTAAGGCACCGCCGCCTGGCTGACCCGGCCCATCGGCAGAATGTCGAGCAACTGGATCGGACGGGTCGGAGCCTCGACAAAACCGGGCAGGCGGATGCTTTCCGGCGCGAAACCGGCCGCGCGCGTCATCAGCGCCTTGTTGCCCATGGTTTCAAACTGGGCAGACTTGGCGAGGAAATCGGAAGGCAGGTACTGATCGAACTGCAGCGTCACGCCGCCAGCCGCACCGGCATCGTGCCAGGCTTTGAACTGCTTGGCCTCGGCCACCATCTGGCCCAGCGACTTGAATTGCATCTGGTTGGCAGGCTGACCGCCACCATTACCGCCGCCAGCGCCGGGGAGCGGGAAACCGCGCAGGCCCTTTTCGCGCATCTGCTGATCGCGCTCGGCCTGCTTGATCTCGCGCTGGCCTTCGACGAACTGACCCAGCTCATCCAGCTCGGCGTTGCGCTCACGGATGGCCTTGACCAGATCCGAATTGCTCTTGATGTCCTTGACCGACTTCACCTGGGCGAAATCATAGGTGCCGTCCTCGCGGGCTGCCTCCTTCATCAGGGCGTTGAGCTCGGCGGACTTCGCCTGCAGCTTCTCCTGGGCTTGCTCCAGGCTCAAATTCTCGATCGGCATTGTGATCATCTCCACTTGGCGGCCCGCTCAGCGCGAAGGCCGGTTCGAAACTCGAAGCCGTTTGTGGAGGATGAGACGCGAGCCTTCGCCCCGGACAGATGTCCGGCTGTGTAAGTGCTGCCAATGTGGAGGAAGTCAGTGTTGATTAACGCGATGACGGCGATAGCGCAAACCGATGTTGCTTTTTACCGCTCTTGCGATCTCGATCTCGGTCTGCGAACCTCCGCCTGCCAGACGTTGGCACTGCGTCCATGATGGCGACACCTTGTGGTGGCAGGGCGAGAAAATCCGCATCGCCGATATTGATGCACCCGAATTGAAAGGTCGCTGCAAGAAAGAAACGAGGCTGGCGATCCGGGCGCGCGATCGCCTTGTGGTGCTGCTCAATTCGGGCCGCCCAGTTGAATTGCACCGCACCGGAGTGGATCGGTATGGCCGCACGCTCGCCCGGTTTGATGGGATCGGCGAACAGCTGATCCGCGAAGGTCTCGCCAGCCGATGGCCTCAGCGCCGCAACTGGTGCCGCTAACCTTTCGATAAAAACCCCCTTAGCGGCGATTTAAGAGGCCCTAAGAACCCCCTTGCGCGAATTTTGGCTGGTAGCGGGCCTTGAAGCGATCCTGAGGCTTTCTGGCGGGTTTCTGGCGGGGTGCGTTCTTGTGGCCTATCGCTGCGCTACTTGAGGCCGCCAAAACGCAGCCGCGCATCGCGTGTCAGGTGACGCGCCATCTCAGCCTCGATCAGAGCCTTGGCTTCTGCATCGGCAGCAGCCGGATCGGTGCCCGCCCGCTCGATCGCCAGCCCCAGCGAGGCGTGGATTTCCTTGAGCTGCTTCATGCCGGTGGCCGAAAGCAGTTCGGGATCGCCCTGCAGCGCGGTGACCATATGGCCCAGATCAGCAAACAGGTCATCAAACGCCTGCTGCTTCAGCGCACCATTCAGCCCTTTGACCATGATCGTGCCCGTCCCGCGCCCGGCGCCGCGCACCACGGTGGAGACTTCATGCACATCGAGCTGCTTGAGCACGCGCACCCGGTTTTGCGCATCGGCGCGGAATTCGAAGTCGATGGCGTTGTAGCCATAGGACCATTCCTGCACGCTCTTGCCGGTGGCCAGATCGAACTTCAGCGCCGAGTGCCAATCGCGCCCGGCCTGCGTTTCCAGATTAAGGTGCAGCTCGGCATACGCCTTGTCGCCCTGCTCATAAACGCGCGCCTTGCCGAACGGCATGCCGTGGCGATCATGGGCGGTGAGCAGCGGGGCCCATTGTTCCTTCCAGCTGAAAGCGCCAGGGGCATAGGTGTCGCCATCGTGATCGACAGTGTTGAGATTGGCGATCAGGGCAAGGCCCTTGCCTGCATCATCCATCTCGGTGACGGTCATGTTCTTGGTCTGCATCGGGGTTCTCCTAAAGGCTGAAATGCGGCGCAAAGCTGAGGGTGCAGTTGGGCCGCATGTTGTCGGCCATGATCTGGGCATCCTCGGCAGACACGATCATGCCGTCGCGCTCGATATGGCTGGCCTCGGATCGCGGCTCGCCAAAGCGGCCATCGAACACCACGAATTCGGCAACGCCGCTGCCCTTGCCTGCCTCCAGCGTCGAGATGTTCTGGGCGTATTTGGTCTCGGTCCGGGCGATCACGCGGGCGCGGGTTTCGGCGTTGCCCCATGGCCCGCCCTCGATCATGTTGGCGATCCGGTTGGCGAGCGCGGTTGCACCTTCGCCCTCGGCCCGGCCTTCAGCGAGCGCCTGGAACACGGCATTGCGCGTCTGGCGCGGCACATCAACCAGCCCGGCGCGCGTGCCGCCAGTGGCGATGATCCGCCGCATCACCGGATCGGGGATCGATGTGCCAAAGCCCGATTCCTCGATCGCGCTGGCGACTTGGCGGGCAACAGCGAGGTATTGCGCCTGATAGATGCTCGAGAGCTGGCGTTCCCAGGCATCGAGATTGAGCAGGTCGATGATCTGCTGGATGAGGCGGCTGTCTTCCTTGGTCTCGAACCTGGCCTCATGCAGCGAAGCGGTAGGCCCGCCAGAGCGGCCTTTTTCCTCGAAGCCATTGGCGATCAGCACATCGCGCGCCACCTTGCTGGCGGCATCGCCCCAGCTTTCAAAGGCGGGGGTAAGCGCCCCTTCAAAGGCATTGCGCAGGCCGTTTTCCTGCCGGTTGAGCATGATGACAAAGCGCTCGCCGCGCGCGATCGCTTGCGGGCTGGCGGGCCGCGCTCCGGCCGGAAGCCAGTCCTCGGAATTCTTGGTCTCAAGCAGCGGAGCGTTAGGCCGACCAGGGATCTCGGGGGGAGCCAGAGACTTTTGCGCCTTGGGCTCGTCCAGCGCCGGGGCAACCGCCGTCGCCCGCGCACCAGCATCAACCGGGCGCGCTTGCATTGTGCCCGCGATGTTGGCGGGCACCTCGATCACCGAGAACGGCCGGACGTAATAGCGGTGGCTGTCATCCGCCTCGCGCCCGGTCTCGACCAGGTAATCGTAAAGCGTGATCGCGCCCGCCTTGAACTCGTTGAGCTTGCGCTCCGTCGCGCGGTTCTCATCCTCCTGCAGGGCGAGCACATCGGAGGTATCCCAGTAAAGCTCGATCCGGCGATTGCCGCGCTCGAAATCGGGCAGCAGGCTGCGCTGCAGCTCGTCCGCCATGGCGCGCGCCAGCGGCAGCACGCCGTTGTGCCAGGCGAGCTTGCGCATCTCCTCCATCGTCGCGCCGACCTTGGTCTGCTGCAGCCCAGCGCCAAAGCCGACGACTGCGGCCGGGATCCCGATCGCGGCGCAGACGCGCTCCTCGGCAACGTCGCGCGCCTCGGTCAGGTTCATCTGCTGGGGGTTGAAGCCGAAGGGCTGCACTTCGGTGGGCGCACCCATCACCATCGGCTTGCCGCGATTATCGCCGCCAAACGCCTGGTCAAACCACGCCTTGGTCGCCGCGACATCATCGGGGCTGGCCATGCCGCCGTTCTTCGGGCTGATCACCACGCCGGGCACGCCCATATTGCGCAGCAGGCTGGCGACGAAATTGCTGCTTTCCATGTCGGAGAAAATTTCGCGGATCACCCCGCCCAGCGGCGAAAGGCCCATGTAAGGCGCGCGCGGATTGAGCCCGTTGCGGAAATGCACCACGTCCTCGGGCTGGAGATAATAGCGGCCCGCGCCGTTGCCCGGCGTGTAGACATAGTGATCGATGAAGGCCGATCCATCACTGGCGGGCTTGGGCTCGATCATCCAGTGCGGGGCATACCACAGCTCCACCACCTTGCCCGATGCGCTGCGGACCTTCAGCCAATAGCCATTCCCATCCATGATCATGCTGAGCACGGTCGCGCCCCACAGCGCGATATCGCCATAGAAGGGGTTGGGATTGCTGATCAGCGCCAGCATCGGGTGATCATCCAGCTCGATGATCTGGCCGCCATTGCCGGGCTGGCGGGCGGCGAGCCTTGCCTCGGGCAGGGCGCGCTGCACCCAGCCGACCGGCGCTGTCACCACCGAGGCATCAAGCATATCGCCCACCGCGCCGCGATAATCGAACCGGGTGCGGCGCAGCAGGCCGCCCAGCATCAGCGACTGCGCGCCATGCCGCATCTGGGTGAGCGAGCTGGTGAGGCGGGCGAGAGCCTTGGTGAAGAAGTTCATGCCAGCAGCTCCTTCAGCAGCGCGATCTGTTCGCCCGACAGGGTGACCTCCTGTGTCCTCCCGTGGCACATCTGGCGGATCACCGCGGAGCCATCCGACAGGCGCACCAGCGTGCGATGGGCAAAGGCATTGCTGCCGAGATTATGCGTGCCAGTCTTCATGCCGGGATCCAGTTCGCGTCGAGATCGAGGGGTTTGCCGCCAGCGTCGGGCGCGTTCATCGGCCGCCAGCGCGGCGCATTGCCATCGCTGGCCGCATGGATCGCCAGCGCCAGCGCCCAGAACCTGTCGGCGTGGCCATCGGGCGTGCGTTCGGCGGTGAAGCGGATGTTTCCGGCGCCGGTCACCTGCTTGGTAACGCTGCGCAGATCGGCGCGGACCTTGGGATCATAGGGGATGCGCAGGCGGCGATCCTCCATCGCGCCGCGCACCGGATAGGCCATCGCCTCTTTCGATTGCGCGGTGAAATTGACCCCTTCGACCCGGTATTTGCCGAACTTCGCCTGGGCATCATCGACCCAGCCGATGCCAAGCCCGGTGTTGTCGATCGCCACCCGGCCGCCGTTTGCGAGCACTTGGGCGATCCATGGCCAGATCACCTTTTCCTGATCAGGCTTGGTCATGGCCTGCAGGGTGATGACGCGGCGGGTGTAGAACACATCGCCCAGCTTCTCGATCAGCCATAGGACGGTGAGGTCTTTCTTGCGGCCGATATCGATGCCGAGGAACAGCGTGCCGTCCTCGATCGCTTCCCAATCGATGCCTTGCGGATATTCGCTGCGCGCGATCAGATCATAGTCGAGGAAGGCCGCATCATCATCGGCCGGGCGGCACATATATTCCTGCTGGAAGCTTTCTTCGTCCGCCGCGCCCGATCGGATGAAATCGAAATAGGCGGCCTCGTCCATCGCCTGGCGCTTGTCATCGGGCGGCAAGGCCTGCTGGAGCTTCCACAGAAACCCCTGATCGAGCGCATCCTGCAGGGTGACAGTGTGAAGGCTGATGCCCTTGGGATTGCCCTGTTCCTTGATCTCGCGCACCAGCTGGTTGAAGAAATTGTTGCTGCCGCGATGCGTGCTGATCAGCTCCATCGCGCCGCCCCAGGTGATGCCGGGATAGGCAATGGTCCACAGCTTGCGCGGATCGGGATGCAGCGCGAATTCATCCAGAATGCGCCCGCCGCGCTTGCCCGCCTGGGCATTGGGATTGGAGCTCATCGAATTGATGCGCCGGCCATTGGCAAAGCGTAGGGTGTAGGAAGTCTGCCGATCCTTGGGATCGATCACCACTTCGCCCAGGTCTTCTGCCGCGATCTTGAGGTTGCCCGCCCACAGCTTGCAATCCTCAAGAAACAGCTGCGCCTGGATATCATCGCGGCTGCTGACCCATTGATCGTAACGCTGGCCCATCAGCGCGGTGCGCGAGACAGCGGCATAGGCGGTCGCCCAGCTAAGGCCGATCTGGCGCGATTTCTCGATCAGCTTGAGGCGCGCATCATCCCTGATCCATGCCGACTGATAGGGCAGCATGATCGCGCCGGGCTCTGCCGGGATGTTGCGGGCGTTACCCATCAACCGAGCCCTCCGCATTCCCAGTCACAGAACTCGGTGCCAGCAAGCATGCACTGGCCATCAGGCATGAGGCCGCAATCATCGAGGCAATCATCTTCGCAATCGCCGTCGAACTCATCGTCGAACAGATAATCGGGCTCGTGATCCATCACCCTTGCCCCAGCAGCGCGCGGTTGATCTCGGCCAGCGCCTCGGGCGAAACGCCCTTGCGCTCGCTGATCTCGCCCACCTTCTTGGCGATCTCGGCGCGCAGGGCCGCCGCTTCCTTCTCCAGCCGTTCGCGATATTCTGCGCTCGCCTTCTGCGCGCCGACCGCGCTTTGCAGCGCCCGGCTCAGCTCCATGATGCCTTTGGTGGTCACCTCGCCGCCTTCGAGCACTTCGAACACCGCCACCTTGATCAGCTCGGCCACCGCCACGGTGACCTGATCGGGCTCCTTGGCATCCATCGTGCGCACCAGCTCGCCGCCGATCCGCTGGACTTCATCGAGCTTCCTGAACTGGATCGCCTTCCTCACAGCATAGCGGCCCCAGGCGCTCTTGCTGATCGGCTCGATCCCCTTGTCGGCCAGCCGCTCGTTGAATTCCATCAGGATCGTGTTCTGGGGCAGGCTGCGTTCGCGCAATTGCTCCAGCGCCCAGACGATATCCTCCTCGGCCTCATCAGGCAGCATGTCGATCGACGACAGGTGCCCGCGCCCCTCGCGCCGCTTGGTCCTGGGCGAGCGGGCCATCTCAGCGCGCCTCGCCGGGGCGCATCACGCCTTCGATCACGCTGCGCTCTTCCAGATGATCGCGGCCCGGCGCTTCGATCCGGGCGAACAGCACTTCGCCGCTGTCGGCCACGCTCACCGCGCCAAGATCGGCAAGCTTCTTCATCTGGGTGCGGATCCAGTCGCGATCCCGGCGATAGCCGTAGATGTCGAGCATGTTCTTGAGCATCAGGTCGGACAGCCGCCCATCGACTTGGGCGGCCAGCGCCTTGAGGATCGAGAGCCGCGCCTCGCGCGCGATGCCTTCGGCAAGGTTGGCCGCGAAACTCACTTCTCCATCCCCTTGGGAACGACAACGGCATAGATCCGGTCGAGCTGCTTATCGATGTGCTGGACGGTGGTGGCCGTGGCGGTCGCCTGCTTGGCATGCTCGGCCATCTTGTCGGAAAGCGCGCGCTGGCGGGCCTCGATATCGGGTAGCACCCGCATGAAGTCGGCGATCTGGCCTTCCAGCCGCTGGATATCGGCGGCGGTGGCAGCGACCCCCTCCACCTTGGTGAGGCGCTTTTCGACGGCGGCCACCTTGGTCTTGACCGCTGCGACCTCGGTGGTGATCGCACCCAGCTTCTTGTCGAGCGTGCCGGTGGCGACCGGGTTCTTCGCCCCGCCGCGCCAGATCGCCATGCCGATGCCGATAATGATGAAGGCGATGATCGCCAGTTCCAATGTGTCGCTGGGGCTCATGGGCCTTCGTGTCCTTTTCCGATGATCGCGTCTGCCGCCTTGCCCAGCATCCGGCGCAAGAGCTCGCCCGCCTGCTCGGCGAATTGTTCGAGGAGCGAATGCCCGGCAAAACCCAGCCCGATCGCCACCACAAAGGCGAACAGCCAGCCGGGCCGGGTTTCGATGATCCACAGCTGCACGATCACCAGCATGATGACGCCGACCAGCAGGCGCAGCTTCCAGCCCAGATCATATTCCGAAATATGGGCAAACGGGCGCGACAGCACGATGCCGAGCGCGCCGAGCAGGCACGTCACAACGGGAACGGGCAGGTCGAAGACATCGATGAGAAACCGCTCGCCCAGCGGGATCGCCGCATCGGGCATTGCCGCCGCCACCGCCATCGTTGGCAGCCACAGCGAGGCGAATTTCTTGGCCCCCATCGGCGCGGCAAGGTTCTGGATCATCGCCGCGATGCCTTCTGCTTTTCGACTTTGCCCTGACAGGTGACGCAGCGCGTCGCCGATGGCAGCGCGGCGCGGCGTTCATCCTCGATCCGGTCACCACAGGTGATGCAGAATTCCTCGCCAAGGCCTGCCAGATTGTTGCGGATGCGCGCGATCGCGGCCTCGTTCGATATCCGCTCGAACGTCTCGGCGCGCTCAAGCCCGCGCTCACCCAGATCCATCGGCGCGCCCTTCATGGCTGCGGCTCGGGCGTGAAGGGGATGGCGCTCTGGGCGATTACCCAGTCGATCAGCCGGTTGAACCGGTGCGCATCCTCGCTCGCGGCCTCGGCCTCATCGATGGTGAGGCACACCAACCCGATCGGGCAGGAGACAGCCGCGCTCAGCGCTCCGGCGGCGCGAAGGTGGTGATCCGGGGCCGCTGGATCAATTCGGCCGGCGGCGTGGCCGGTGCCGGGCAGATCAACTGCCGAGGCGCTGCCGGAAGCGGCTGCGGACGCTGCTGCCCGCAGGCGGTCAAAGCGAGCGCGCAGAGCAGCAAGGTCGCCTTCGAGGTGCTGGATGGTTGCATCGGTGATGATCTCCTGTTCGCGCTCGACGCGCAGCGCATTGTCCCTGGCTTCGGCTTCGGCCTGCCGGGTGGCATCGAGAAAGGCGGCGACGGTGCCTGCATGGGCCGATTGCTCGGCGGCAACACTGGCCTCAAGCCCAGCGATCTCGCGCTGCAACGCCGGAACGCGGATGAACGCCATCACCGCAAACCCCAGCGCAAAAAGGATCAGCGGCGCACGCCACCACTCTTTAAGCAGCCACTCAGCACCACTTGAGAGCGCTTTGATCCCTTTCTCAAACGCGCCCGAGAAGAACAGCTTCAGCGCCAGCCACATCAGCCGCGCTCCGCCCGCGCGAGCACCTCGCGCAGCTGAGGCCCGATTTCGGTCATCACAGCGCTCGACCACACCGGATTGTGCGGCGGGCGGGGATTGACGCGGTGGATGATGCGCGCGCGCGTGCCGCGATTGGTCCAGCGGCCATCGAAAAACAGATCGCGCTCGGCCTCGCGGCGGCGGATGATTTCAGGCGGATTGCGCCAGTTCATGAATTCGCGCCGCGCCTGCGCGGTGCGCCCAGCGAGGAACGAATTGACCCAGGCAGCACGATCAATCGCACCGGTGTTCCAGTGGAAACTCAGCGCGGCGGCAAGCTGCGCCTCGGTCAACTGGCGGCCCCGGAATGCACGCAGCACCTCGGGCAGATATTTGGTGCGCACCAGCCATTCATAGACTTCGAGGCAGCGCGTGAGGCTGGTCGGTCTCTGGAAGTATCGCGGATGCACGATGTGCCCGCTCGAATTGGTGACGCCGACGCCCCAGGTCCATTTGCCAGCGCTGCACTTGTAAGCCTCGAAGACGATGGCTTCATGCGCGATGATTTCCATGTGGGCGCGGATGGTGAGGCGGGGCTGGGTCATGCCTCGCTGGATGGTGGAATTTGGCGGGAGCTTCGCCCCGGACGCCTGTCCGGCTCAGCGCTTCAGAACAGCTTGCCCTGGCGCGAATCGTCCATTGCTTTGAGCCGGGCGCGGCGGCGGCGGACGGTCCGGTCGGTGTATCCGCAGGCGAGCGCAATGTCACGCTCGCTGCGCCCGGCAAGGATCATGGCATCAATGCGCGCCTGCTGGCTGGCGATAAAGCCGGTATCGCCAAGCGGGATATCCACCCGCGCGCCGAGTGCACCGGCGGTGAAATGATCGGCGATCTTGCGCGCGGCCTCCAGCCCCACCAGCTTGGCCAGCCAGTGATCAGGGCCGGGATGCGGCGGGATATAGACGCGCGTCCCGCCCACCGCGCCCGCCACCCGGCGCGCCGCTTCCTCGCCCGCGATCATGGCGATATCGGCCAGCACCTGAGGCAGGGGATCGGCGGGGATGGTCATCATCTGGTGATGGTGGCCTGCGCCAATGGCAGCGGGTGGCCGCAATGCGCGCACTCGGCGGTGACACGGCCAACGTGCCAGCCCTTGTGGCCGCACTGCGGACAGCGGTTGACCTCGCCCTCGTGATAGCAGAGCGGCGCAGGCTTCGGGGTGAAGCGGAAGTGGGCAGAGGCCCCGCCCTTGATCACCTTGCTGGCAAAGGGCGCGTTCATTGTTTTCCGCCTTTCGCCTTCACGATTACGGTAGGAAGGCGACCTATCCGCGCCAGAACTGTATCTCGGTGCTGTTCGGGCATCAGGCCCAATTCCAGCACGTTCTCCCATGCCTGCAAATCGGTCTCAGCCTCTGCCAAGAGGCACGGTGAAGCCGCGAGAAGATGAGCATCAGCCCTAAGTTGCTCTTGCTCATCCGAGGAAGCACCAAGGTCTGCGAGGTATTCTCCGTTCGGCCCCGAAATGAACGTGTCACCGCAGCCATCGACATTGACGCGCCACGGCCCTTCCGTGTGCCTTGATACGTTCATTCCCCACCTCCCGCTGCGCGCAGCTTTTCGCCCAGCACGGCGGCGAGGCGTTGATAGGCTTCGGCGTCCATCGGCCCTTCGGCCCCGGTCTCGATCCCGGCGAGGCGGAAGGCGGCGGTGTCGATCGTCCAGTCGGCGGGCACTTCGCCCGCACCCTTCAGCTTCCACAGGATCGCCTGGCACAGCGCTTCATTGAGCGCGCGCGGTGATGCCCCATCGGTCTGCGGCCAGCCATGGCGCTCGGCCATCGCCTTCAGCGCCTCGATCAGGCGGAAGGCCTCGGACTGCTTGGCCCAGACCAGCCGCTCGCATCCCAACTGGCGCTGGGCAAAAGCTTCCAGCGCGCGTTCCGAGGAATTGCGCACCGCGCCGAGGTGATAAAGGCTGATCCACAAGGCGCGCGCCTTCCTCGCCATCGGGTGCTGCGCTGCGCCGGGCACGCCCTTTTTGGGCAGCGGCTTGAAGCCCTTGGCCTCCAACCGTTTCAGCACCTTTTCAAGGCCGCGCGCATCGCAATCGGCGGCGCTTGTCTGGCCCGTCTCCTCGAACAGGATCTGACGATAATCATCCTCGGCCAGCGCCAGCTGCTTCTTGGCGACGTGCAGCTTGGCGATCATCGCGCGGCGGCGCGGATCGGGCGCGAAGGTGGCAGGCGCGGCGCGCCGGGCGGTGGCAGCGGGCATCAGTTTTCTCCCAACAGAATGGCAAGGCCGAGCAGCAACAGCGGCGCGGCATGGGCGATGGCGATCAGCCAGCGCGCCTCGGCAGCGGCAGCGCCGGGGCCGAACTCGGCATCGAATTCGGCCACAAGGTTGCGGATGCGGGCGATCACGTCTTGATCCACTTGGTGGCGCGGAACATCTGCGCCTCGCGCAGATCGGCCAGTGACAGGCCGCGATCATCAGCCGCCGCCAGCATCGATCCGCTTTCGATCAGCTGCTGGCATTCACCCAGCCCGCCCGAATCGGGCGTGCGCGCAATCGTATCGAGATAGTGGCGGATATCGGGCTGCGTGATCCCCCAGGCATCGCAAAAGGCGCGCACATCGCCCGGCAGCGGCACGCGCTGGGTGTGGCGCATCGCGATCCGGCGGTTGAGCCGGGCGAACTGATCGCGGTGCCGCCCGGTCTCGATCCGGGCGAGCAGCTCTTCATTGCCCAGAAGGCAGATGCCAACGCCGGTCTCATCATGCCAGCTGCGGATTTCCTCGATGCTGTCGATGGTGAGGTAGTTCGCCTCATCGATCACCAGCAGGCCGCGCCGCTGGCGCACCCGGTCAAGCACAATGCGCGAAGCCTCGGCCACGGGGATGTTGCGCGGCTCCAGCCCCAGCGCGCGGTGAACCTCTTTCACCATCGCGCCCAGCCGCGCGCAGCTCGGCTTCATCGTGGCGATCCAGACAGGCTGCGCCTGCTCGGCATAGTCCCGCACCGTCATCGTCTTGCCGGTGCCGGGGCCGGTCGCGCCCACCGTGATGCGGCCCATATGCGCCACCTCAAGCAGCATCTGCAGGCGCTGCGAAGTGTCCGTTTGGAAGAAGCCGGGATTGGTCGGCAGCGTCTTTTGCCGCACCGCCTGCTGTTCAACCGATTGGCGGAACTGGAACAGCTTGCGCGCGATCTTCTCGTTATCGCCCTGATACTTGCCAGCAGCAAAGGGCTGGAGCGTGCCTGCCGGGATTTCCGTTTCCTTGGCCAGCTGGCTCCATGGGATCGGCGGTTCGGCCATATTGCGATAGCCAGTCAGCCACATCCGGACTTCTTCGACATCGACCGGCAAGTTGGTGACGTTGATCATTGCGGTGGTTTCCTCCTCTTAGTTCTGGCCGCTCGCGAACTTGGCGAGGCCAAGCCGCATCCGGTCGATCGGCAGCACATCGGCGCTGCCCGCTTCTGTTTTGCTGGTGTTCTGGCGCGCCTGATGGGCGGCGTGGCGCACCGGGCGCACAATCCCGGCGCTGGGCGTTGCGGTGGGCCGCGCGCCTGCCTGCAGATCGGCGATCTGTTCGGCGGAAAGCAGGTCTTCAGCCTCGGCCATGGCCTTGGCGCGCTTGCGATATTCGGCTGTCCGCTTGGCCGCTTCCTTGGCCCCGGCGGCATCGCCAAACCCGGTGTCGGCGATGAGATCAGCCGCGGTGATGTAACGGCCTTCCAGATCATAGACGTGGATCTCGGAATGCAGATTGTCGGGGTCGAACCGCACCGTCACCCGCTCGCCGCGCAAGGTGGAAAGCTCGGGGTGCCAGTAACGGTTGCCGTGCAGCTCGATCTCGCCGGTCTGGCGGTTGATCAGACGGTTCTCTGCCGCCAGCAGCGCCATGCGCAGCTGCTCAGGCGTCGCCTTGCCGATGGGGGCAGCGGCATAGCTTTCGGCGAACACCTCATCAAAGCTGCGGCCCTGCGCCATCTCGGTGCGGCGGCCGGGCTGCGCATTGTGGAGCGCGATGCCTTCATCCACCAGCGCCACAAAGCGATCCCAGGCAATCGCCTTCGATCCGTAATTCTCGGGCTTCGCAGTCGGGTTGCTGCCGGTGTAAGCGCCTTCGCAAGCCGGGTGTTTTGAAATGCTGTCACACAGATCGCGGAAGCCCCGCTCGATCGGCTTGGACTGCCCGCGAAACGGCAACGCCCAGTGGATGCGCACGCCCAGCCCGGTGAGCAGGCCGGTCGGCTCTTCAGGATTGATCTTGAACCGGAACCGGCTCTTCGCGCCGCCGGTGATCCACTTCGAGGCAAACGCCCGGCCATTATCGAACACGCAGTGCATCGGGATGCCGAAATTGCGGAACACATCGGCAAAAGCGAGCCGCGTCTGGATCGCGCTTTCCTCACCGCCAAGCCGCCAGCCGACGAACTTGCGGCTGTAGATGTCCTGAATTGCCACCAGAATCGGGCGGATCACCCGGCCATCGGGCAGCTTCACGAAGACATCGAACTTGTGCCCGTCGATGTTCACCCATTCGAGCGCGTGAAGCTCGGCCACGCTGCGGCGCTGGGCGGGGATCGAACGGCGCAGCGCTTCCTCGCCTTCACGCTTCAGCCGGATGACCTCGGTGGGAACCTCGCGCTCCAGCTTGCGCCTGAAGGTGCGCTCAGAAGGCACTTTGATGCCTCTTTCGCGGGCGATATTGACGACGCGTCGATAGCAGCTGTTAAGCGTCGGCGCGGACGGGCGCAGGAAATCGCTGCGGAAAATCTGCCACAGCTCAGGGTGGATTTCCGCCGCGCAGCCGCCGCCCTGGCGGCGCGGGGCGAGCGCGACCAACCAATCGCTGCGCTCGATTCCTTCAAGGCTGCGCAGCCAGTTCCAGATCGTGGCGCGGCTGATGCGGTGATCATCACACGCCTGCGCGATCGCCGAGGTGCGCGTCGATCCCGCCTCGCACAGCAATTCGATGGCGCTGATGATGTCGAGCCGCCGCTGCGCTTCAGTCTTCACCTTCTTGGGCTGCTTTTCAAACCATGCCCAGGCGCTGGCGAGGCCATTGCTGGCAGGCTCGGGCCGGGTGCGGATCAACCCGCGCCGGGCGAGCTCGATGCGCGCTTCGCCGGGCAGCAGACTGGCATGAAATTCCACCCCGCCGCCGCGCCCGGAGCGCTTGCGCACCAGCAGCTGGCCATCCGGGCCAAGCCGCGCGGTCCAGCGCTCGGTCTGGGCGCGCCGGTTGATCGAACGCTTGTCACCCGGCAGGCCCGGCAGGCCGAGGTCTTCCAGCTCGCTGGCGGTGAACCAGGCGTCTTGCTCGAAGGGCACATCAGGAACGCGGGCCACTTCAGACATCTTCACCACCTTCTCTGATTTGCGGGGCATCGGCCCTCAGCGACTTCATCTCGGCCTGCGCCGCCTGAATCAGTTGCTGCAGATGGCCGAGCCGCGCGGTCTTCACTTCCTTGCCCACCAGCAGCGCCGCGCCGATCTTGCGCATGATCGGATCGAGCAGATCCTGCCGGTCGGTCACCACCAGCAGCGCGAACAGGCGCGATGCGGGAACCTTGTGATCGGGGCGCGCCGGGCTCGAATAGGCATCGAGCATGGCCTTGCTGATCGTGTCGTCGAGCAGCACGCTCATCTCCGCAGCGATCACCTCGCGCGGGCGCGGATCGCTCGCCAGCACCGTGCCGACGAGAGCATTGATCTGCCGCTCGAGCCCGGCGAGCTCAGCCACGCCCTTGGCAGGCGCAGGAGCCGCGAAGTCAAAGCCGAGCTGGCCGGGATGAGCCTTAGCCTTGGGCATTGATCTCCCTCACCATCGCCTTGAAGGTGCAGCGAAACCGCGTGCTGGTGACGTAGCCTCTGGCGTTCACGTTGCCGGTCACCGTCCAGCCATTCGGATATGTTGCGACGATGCGGCGAAGCGCGCCCGCCCGGTCGTAGTAGCCAATGACCCGCGGCGTTCCTTCGCCGGGGTTGGCAGCAAAGATGCGGGCGAGATCGGCGAGTAGCTCGCTGGTGATGTTGAATTCGCGCTTGCGAAGTTTGCCGAGGCTCATGAGCGCTCCTCTCGGAACGGGAAGTGGACATGATCGGGGAAAAGCGGCGCGCTGCCCTTGCGGGGCTTAGCGCCATGCCGCGCGAGATAGGCGCTGCATTCCTGGTGCCAGACCTTCTTTGCCCAACCACAGGTGAAACCCTGCCCGCGAAGGGCGCGGCGACGATCGGCAACCGTGGCATCCGCCGGCAGATCAGCGACCAGCGCGGCGATGCGTTCGCGCGCAAGTGTGCGCCAGCGGCTCATGCCTCACCCCCATCTTCAAACAGGGGATCGCGCCTCGGATCGAGCGCGCTTTCATGCGTTTCCTTGGGCAGGATGGTGACAACGCGGTTCTCGCGCAGCACCGCGCGCTGCCCGCCTGCCAGCCGCACAAAATGCGCGCCCAATTCAATGGCCAGCTGCACCGCCCGGCAATCCAGCGCGCGCCACACCTCGGGCGCGGGCACATTGGCAACGCGCTCCTGATAGCGGCGGATCGCATGGCGGGTGATGAAGAGCTCGCTCATCGCTCAGTTCCTCATCATCCAGCGGGCGTCGAAATCCTCGAAGGTCGCCGGCCGCGGCTGTTCGGGGCGAAGGCTCAGCGGCGGCAGAGCCGAACGCAGCCCGCGCCGCGCCATCTTGGCCCGGTGGCGCTCGCGCACTTCCACCGCCTTCATCCGCGCCTCGGCCTCGATCGGGGTGACGCCCAGCTCCATCGCCAGCTCCATCACCTTACGGTGGTGGCGGTAATATTCGGCCTTGCTCGCAAACCGGGGCATCACGCGTCCTCCCCAATCAGATCGGCAACACGCGCCTCGAACCAGCGCTGCGCTTCGATCCGCTTGCCGTTTCTCTCATTCCGCAGCGCCTCGATGCGCTTCACGATCCGTTCGCTGTGCTCATGTCGTTGAATCTTTCTGACCAACGAGGTGAGCGGGATGCGGCGGCGCAGCGCGCTGAACCGCCGATAGGCTGGCTGATAGACAAAGCAGGTGACATGGCGTTCGCGCACCAGATCAACCTTGGCGACGCCAAAGCTATCAAGCTCACGGAACAGCACGCGATCACCGGGACGCACATCAATCATGGCCGCGCCTCCGGTGCAGGAACAAAGAACAGCGGCTCACCATCGGGCGCGCGCGGGATGGCAACCTTGCCGGTCAGCTCAATAAAGGTGCGCGTCGTCAGCGCGCCGCGATCCGCCAGCCGCTTGACACAGCTATGCGCGGTTCCTTTGCTGGCGAAACCGCATCCGGCGGCGATCTCGGCATAGCTGGGCGCACGGCCCTCGGCCTCGATATGGCCTGCGATAAAGCGCAAGACGCGCTGCTGCGTAAGGGTGAGAGAGATCATCGCGAAGCCCTCCGCTCTTGCCGGGCCTTGCGGATCAGCACGCGGCGCTGCTGGATGCGGCGGATCGCCTGCATCTCATCAAGCCCGGTCTCGGCCATCTCGCGCATCACGGCGATTTCACTGGGCAAGAGCGGCCTCATTGGATCGCCCTCCACGCCCAGTCAGCCGCCAGCGCCACGCCATAGGCGGCAGCGATCACCACCACCCAGGCCGCAATGGCCAGCACCGCCCAAACAGCCATCTTCCTACGCACCGACATTGAGCGCCTCCTCGGTGGCGGCTTCAAAGCCATGGGCGCGGCGCCAGATTTCCAGAAGCTGGGCACCAATTTCTTCATCTGGAATTCGGAGGGCGATCGCAAAGATCAGAGAGAGACAAAGACTTCGCACCAACGAAATCCGCTGATCTTCATCTTCGCACCATGCTGACGGCGAACGTCGCGCAGTGTATTGAGCTACTACCTGCCGGGCACTGCGCCGCTGCCAGAGTGCGACCTTACTCATCACCATCTCCCAATTCGGATAGGCGCTGAGCAACCGCATCTTGCATCGCCAGTGCTTGAGGGCGTGTCAGCCAACTGGCGAAAGTCGGGATAAACTGCATCTTACGATGCGCCAACCGATCCCAATTATTGCGAATGGCGTCCTTGTGTTTTCTGGTCGGGTCGAGCGGCTCTTTCGCCGCGCTGCGCGCAGTTTCGCCGAATTGCAGGATCGCGGCGTCAGCATTGAGCGTTTCGTCGCGGATCAGCGCCTCGACCACCCGGCGGCGCACCGCCTCATCGCCCTGGTTGGCGATCTTGAGCAGCTGGCTAGCATTTCCGCCAACCACAGGGTGCTTTTCGAGCGCCTCAGCAAGCTCGGGAAACGGCTCGACCACAAGCCGATAAATCGCAAGGCAACGGCGGATCTGGCGCTTGCCCAGATCGAGTGCCTCGGCAACGCTGTCCTGCCATCCGTATGCTGCGGACATTTTGTCCGCAGCATCGTCGGTTTCCTCTTGGAGCGCCTGATCGGCGGTGATCTCCCAGTGTTTTTGCCGGTCCCAGCGAGCCTTTGCACCCAATTGCTGCTGAGACAGATTGCCATGTTCACGCGCTATCCGCTCCTGCGCCGCGCGGCACAACTCGAACACGAATTTGGCGTGCTCAATCGGCAGCAAAGGCCGCCGGTGTATGTTTTCGGACGCTTCCAGCTCGCGCAGGATTTCCGGCTTGCCCGAAACGACCACGCCGTAGACCGGCAGGCCTTCCAGCTTGGCGCCCTCGGTGCGGTGAAGGCCAACGAGCAGTCGCCACCTGAAGCCCGGCTTCTTCGAGGCCGCGACCTTGATCAGATCGCGCTGGCCATCCTTGTAGAGCAGGCGACCAACCGCAACCGCCTTGTCCGGATGATAGAACCCGATCCGGCCCGAGGTATCGATCTCATTGGGATCGAAGGCCATCACTTCCGCGCCGTCGAGCAGCGACTTCGCAGGAGCGTTCATTTCGCACCCCCACATAGACGATGCGCCGCGCTCTCGGCGCGGTTAGCCTCCTCGTCACTTGCACAGGAGAACAGCCCATGCCGCACCCCGATATCGACCTGGTCGAGCAGCTGCGCGATCAGATCTACGCCCTGCAGCAGCTGGTGCTCGCGCAATGCGTTGCGCTTGCGCAGATTGATCGCAGCGCTGCCGAGGCTGCCCTCACCATCGCAGGCGGTCAGGCCGAGGCCCTGAGCAATCAGGGCCGCATCATCGCCGCCCAGCGCCTCGCGATGCTCATTGAGGAGGTCACGCAGTGCCTCGATTGAGGCCTTGGCCTCCTTCGTCGCAGACCGGATCGCCACCCGCCGCACCAGCGGACGGATCAAAGCGCGCTCGGCAAAGCCGATATCTTCAAGAGGCCGGATCATGCCGCACCTCGGACCATGTCGAGCTGCTTCCACATGCGGCCAAGCGCACTTTTCGAAGGCGCGCGCTCCTCACCCACTTGCTGCGCGATCAGATCGACAGCCTGCGCGATGGTAGTCTGGCGGTGAAGGGCAATGATCAGCGCCCGCACTTCCTGATCGTGCCAATAGGGCGAGTAGTGCTGGCTGCGCAGCTCACCCTCCTCATTGATAAGGCGGAACACTGATGGCGCGAACGTCGCCGCCTCAGCGAACGCCGGGCTCTGCGTCATCGCCTGCGAGGCGATCAACCGCTCCAGCTGGTCAATGCGGCGCTCAAGCGCCTGCCAGCGGCTTTCCTCGGCTCGCAGCGCGCTCATGCCGCCACCGCCTTGCCGCTGTTGGGCGACAGGAACCGCTTGCGAGCGCGCAAGGTCAGCGCGCAATGCTTGGTGAGGTCTTCCGAGCGGCGCTGATCGGGATAGGCGCGGAACTGCCGCGCAATCGTCTCCGCATCGCTGTGATCGATGCCGAACAGGGCAGCAAGGCGCAGGCTTTCCGCCTTCAGCCATTCGCCATGCGCCGCGCTGGCAAAGCGCCCGAGACCCTTGCCTTCAGGAGGAAGGGGCAATGAACCACGCGCGCTCATGCCGCCACCTTCTTGCCGCTGCGACGCGCCAGCCGCTTGGCATCATCGGCGTCGATCTTGTCGAGCTCACGATAGAGCGCCTCGATCGAATGGAAATTCGCCCCCACCGGGTCAGGATTCTTCGGGCTCTTCCTCCACTTGAAGAAGGTCACGGGGTGAATTCCTGCCCGACGGCAAAGCTGAGCGATGGGCACGCGGGCTGCTTTCGCGCGCCGCTCAATGTCCCGGATGGTCGTTTGCTGGTCCATAGGTGCATAGCATTATTAGCAATAATGCGCGCTTGCAATAGCAATTTTGCAATTTCTGTTGCTATCCGCCGCTTGATAGGCAGGCGGCATGGAGGGGCTTGAGCAAGACGCTGCGCTGGTGCGCGACCTCGTCCGGTTTTCGGGCAAGACTTCTGCGGAGGTTGCGCGGGCTGCTGGCCTCGCCTCATCCACAATCAATCGGCATTTCAACGGCACAGCCGAGACAAGGCTAAGCCTCAGCACGATCGAAAAGCTGAAGGCTGCTTATCCTGACTTTCCCGGCTGGTTGCGCTTAGGCGCGAGCGAAGGGAGAATGCCTTTCCGGCCGAAGGAGCCAGCGCCGCTCTTTGGCGAGCCCGAGCTTGATCTTGTTCCCGTCCGAGAGATCGATCTCGCCTATGGCATGGGTGCCACCTATCTCGATGTCCCAATCACCGAGGAAGTCCATCACTTCCCGCGCGCCTGGCTGCGCCGCTACACCCGTTCAGCTCCTGACAAGCTCTACTTCGCCCAGGGCATCGGCGACAGCATGGAGCCAACCCTGCATGATAGCGATCTGCTCCTGATCGACACCGCCCAGCGCCAGCTCAACACCGCAGATCGCATCTGGGTGCTGACCTATGCCGATTGCGGCATGATCAAACGCCTGCGCCCCGTCCCCGGCGGCGGGATCGAGGTTTCGTCCGACAAGAAAGAGGTAACGCCCTTCACCGCCTATGACGGCGAGATCGAGATCATCGGCCGCGTCGTCGCAGTCCAGAGGAAGCTATGATGAGACTTGTGCTAGCCTCAATGGCTTTGGCCCTATCGGTGCCGATCACATCAGCCGCTCCGGTTTGCGCAGCCGCGCCCGATGCAATTTGCTGCAAAACCTGCAAAAAGGGTAAGGCCTGCGGCGACAGTTGCATCGCCAAAGATGATGTCTGCGATAAACCCAAGGGCTGCGCCTGCGACGCCCCCGAATGAAAGGTCCGCAATGCGAAAGCTTCTGATCGCCTCATCCCTATTGCTTGCCGCCTGCGGAGGCCCCTCTGATTTCGAGATGCAGGGCTATTTCAAGAGCGAAACCAATGCCAGAGTGAAAACTTTCGCGGTATCTGAGGCTGTGCCTGCGAACGCAATCCGTGATCATGCAATTGCCGAGACCAAGAACGCCAGCAACGCAATCACAGTCTATTACTGGCAAGCTGGATCACGTATCCCCGGCACTGAGATGGCACGGCAGAAGAGCTTTTTTGCAGCCCAGCTTCTGCCTTACGAACCGCAATATGATCGCCCCGAGTTCATTGCAGTCCAAGGCCCGAACGGGGAGATGATCTTCGCCGATTGCCGCCCGCCAGAGCCTGATGAAATCTGCGGCGGTGACTGATTTAGGTGACCAAAAATTCGCGCCCAGTTCGCACGCGCCGATCACACCCGAAAATGGCCCGCAAACCCGCAGAAATCCGATGTTTTTGGGCTATTCTGCATCCTCGGCGCGCCGCGTCCAGGTTGTGTCCTAGTTCGAAGCCCCTGAGACGCCCCTCAAACGTCTTTCAGAACCTTCTCAAACGCCAATTTTTGGCAGTTTTCTGCGGTTAAGACGCTCTAAGAGGCAACATCGCCCAGTCCAGCCGATCATGGCAATCCAGCGTCTAAATCAACCATGAGTCTAGACACAGAAGCTGAGCGCCAATTCAGGGATGCGGAGCCGAAAACCCAAGGATTTCCGCCATTCTTTGTCCGGGAAATCTGCGAGAAACCCGGGAAACCCCGCTCGGCGCCAGTCTAAACACTCCTGTCACCTAACACGCGCTTGCCTTGGCGCGCCGTGCCGCCTAGGCGAGCGGGCAGATCATGGCACAGCCCTCCCCCGCCTCCGCCCAATCCGAAAGCGAGCCTTCGGGCCTTCCCTTTGCCCTTGGCGCCTATGTGATCTGGGGCTTTCTGCCGCTTTATCTGCTGCTGGTGGCAAGCGTTCCGCCGTTCGAATTCGTTGGCTGGCGGATCATCTGGACGCTCCCCTTGTGCCTGTTGATCGTGGCGGTGCGCGGGCAGTTTGCCGAAGTGCGCGCGGCGCTTGCCAATCGCCGGGCGATGCTGGCATTGGCGACAAGCGCAGCGCTGATCGGGTTCAACTGGTTCGTCTATGTCTGGGCGATCATGGCGGGCGAAGTCTATGCCGCGAGCATTGGCTATTATCTCAACCCGCTGCTGAATGTGGTGCTTGGCACGGTGTTTCTGGGTGAGCGCCTCTCGCGGCTGCAATGGGTGGCAGTGGCGGTTGCGGGCGTAGCGGTCGCCTTGCTTGCGGCCGGCGCGGTGACAAGCCTGTGGATCAGCCTCAGTCTCGCCTTAAGCTTCGGGCTCTACGGGCTGGTGCGCAAACAGGTCGCGGTCGGCTCGTTGCCGGGCCTTACCATCGAAAGCGCGATCCTGATGCTGCCTTCGATCGGGATTGCAGCGTGGTATGCGATGAGCCCTGAAGGCTCCGCATTCGGTCAGGACGCGGTGATGAGCGGGCTGATTGTGTTCTCGGGCGTGGTCACAGCGGTGCCGCTGCTGCTGTTTGCGATTGCCGCGCGGCGAATGGAATATTCAACGCTCGGCTTTATCCAGTATCTCGCACCAACGATTGTATTTTTCCTGGGACTGTTTGTTTTCAAACAAGAATTGCGCATGGCGCAGCTCAGCAGCTTTGTGTTGATCTGGGTCGCAGTTGCCATCTTTGTGGGCGACCTATGGCGCAGACGGCGGGCAGCACCATCCGCTTAATCGAGCTTCCAGCCCAACATCTGCCCGGCGTGCCAGGGCACGATTTCCTCGCCCACGATTTCCAGCACGGGCGGCACCGCCACTTCGGCACGCCTCAGCGTGATCGTCTCCTCGTTCACCGGCAGCTTGTAAAAAGCAGGACCGTTAAGCGAGGCAAAGCCTTCGAATTTGTCGAGTGCGCTTTCCTCGTCAAATACCGCCAGATAGCTTTCCAGCGCATAGGGCGCACCAAAGATCCCTGCGCAACCGCAGGCGCTTTCCTTGTCTTTCTTGAGATGCGGCGCGGAATCCGTGCCGAGAAAGAACTTGGGGCTGCCACTGGTTGCAGCCTTGCGCAACGCCAGCCGATGCGTCTCGCGCTTGGCGACAGGCAGGCAGTAATTGTGCGGCTGGATACCGCCCACCAGCATGGCATTGCGATTGATGTGGAGATGCTGCGGCGTGATGGTCGCGGCCACCTGGGGGCCCGCATCGAGCACGAAATCGACCGCATCCGAGGTGGTTATATGCTCAAACACCACCCTTAATCGCGGGAAAGCGGCGACAATGCCCCTTAAATGCCGCTCGATGAACTCTTTCTCGCGGTCGAACACATCGACCGAATGATCGGTAACCTCCCCATGGATGCACAATACAATGTCTTCGGCCTGCATCCGTTCAAACACCGGATAGATGTTTTCGACATTGGTGACACCGGCCGCCGAATTGGTGGTGGCGTTGGCGGGATACATCTTGGCGGCGGTAAACACACCGCTTGCAGCCCCGCGCGCCAGACCATCGGGGTCGGTGGTGTCGGTCAGGTAACAGGTCATGAGCGGCATGAAATTCACGCCTTCCGGGACCGCTGCCAGAATGCGATCCCGATAGGCCGCGCCCAATTCCGTCGTTGTCACCGGCGGCGTGAGATTCGGCATCACAATGGCACGGGCAAACTGCCGCGCGGTGTAAGGCACCACCTCGCGCATGATCGCCCCATCGCGGAAATGCAGATGCCAGTCATCAGGGCGGCGGATGGTGAGCGTGTCGGTCATGCCTTCCCCTTAGAGCATCGCGCCGAAAAGTGGGAACCGGTTTTCGGCCACAAACAATGCGAGCGCCAAGGACAGGAGCAAAGTGAACGATTTCTCAATCCTCCACTTTGCTCCTGATGCGCCAAAGCCTATCTGTCACGCATGAGCGCTACCCAACTTGCCAGCCGAGCCCTTATCCGCCTTTCCCCGCAGGACGATGGCGAAAATGTCGCAGCCTTTCTGCAAGGGCTCGTGACCAATGATGTCACCGGACCGCTGCCCTGTTATGCCGCCTTGCTGAGCGCGCAGGGCAAGCATCTGTTCGATTTTCTGGTGTGGAATCGCGGCGCAGACCTATTGCTCGATTGCGAGGCGGACACCGCCGATGAACTGGCCAAGCGGCTTTCGATGTACCGCTTGCGCCGCAAAATCGCGATCGCGCGCGATGAAAGCCTCGGCGTGCATTGGAGCCCTGATCCGCAAGAAGGCGCTGCGCCCGATCCGCGCCTGCCGGCACTCGGCCACCGCTGGCTTGCCCCTGCCACCGGAGAAAGCGCCGATGCGGCGTGGCTCGCGCACCGCCTGAGCCTCGGCGTGCCGGAGGGCCGCGGCGAAATGGGCGATATCCTGTGGCTCGAAACCAACGCGGTGGAACTCAATGGCGTGAGCTTCACCAAGGGCTGCTATGTCGGCCAGGAAAACACCGCGCGGATGAATTGGCGGCAGAAGGTCAACCGGCGGCTGGTGGTGGTCCCCCTGTCCGAATCCGACGAATCGCGCCGGCGCGCCGCCTATCCTGACCTCACCCTTGCGGTCGATCACATCCGGGTGGAAAATCTCGACCCTGCACGGCTGCCGTCATGGCAGGCCGCAGCTTTCACCAGCGACAACGCCTCCTAGGCTTGCTCGTAATCCGCAAGTGACTGCACCAGCATTGCTTCGGCCCGCGCCCTTGCCGCATCGCGCGGCAGGCCAAGAGATTTGGCCAGCGCCCCGCCAATCAGCGCATCACCCAGCGCCATCAGCACCAGGGTGAGCGTGTCGTTGTGGATGCGCTGATCACCACAATTGGCATCGGCTTCCTCGGGCGCGAGTTCATCGACCAACGCGTGAATCGCCCGGATAATCGGATCAAGCGCGTCCTCGTTGCCGGTCAGCAGCATCCAGCTGGTCAGCGCGCCTGCGCCTTCGCGGTCAAAGGCATCAAAGGCCAGATCGACCACCTCGCGCGGGCTGCCCAGCCCGGCGCGGCTGGCGCGAACCGCATCGATGATGGTTTCACACACCGATTTCGCCAGATGCTCGGCCAAAGCCTTCTGCAATCCCGAAGCCGAGCCGAAATGGTGCAGCAAATTGGCGTGGGTGCGCCCGATCCGCGCCGACACCGCTTTCAGCGTCACCGCCTGCGGCCCGGCCTCGATCAACAGCGCGCGGGCCGCTTCGAGCGCGGAGTTGCGGGATTCTTCAGGGCTCAAACGTTTCCGGCTTGTCATAACCCCGCCACGCCTAAGGGCATTGCGGCAGCCAAACAAGCCCGCAAGCACGGATGCTGCCTTAAGCGGCGCGTCGCTCCGCAGCGCAATCGGCGATAAGATCGAGCGCATATTCGACCGATTGTGCCTGCGCCCCGCGCGCCAGGCTGTGGCGCGGGACGATGCGGCCTGTGGGCACAAAGCCGAGCTTGGCGAGCACCCGGCCCGAAGCGGGATTATCGGTGAAATGCCCGGCCATGATCCGGCGATGCCCCAAGGTGCGAGCGATCCGGAGCACCGCACGCGCGGCTTCGGTGGCATAGCCCTGCCCCCAGTGGTCGCGCGCGATCCAGTAGCCAAGCTCCGCCTCGCCCTCATGCTCGCCGAGGCCTGCGCTGCCAATCACGCCTGTGCCTGGCAGCGTGACGAGAAAGTGTGGCAGGCGCGCATCCTGCGTCATGGCGGCAAAGGCGCGCGCGGCATCCTCGCCATAAGGCCAGGGCGCATGGGCAAGATGGCGCACAATGGCTTGATCTGCGCCGAGGCACGCCTTGATCGCAGCCCAATCCTCCGGGAAAGCGGGCCGTAAGAACAATCTTTCACTGCGATGGAACACAGGTTCTCCCTTCCTCGCCCCGCTTCAGCGCCATAAGCCGACAGCATGACAATTTCATGGCGCTGAAATTTTATGATTCCAGCGGGATAGTGAAAGGGAGATGAACGAAAAAGGGAGACAGAACTCCCCCGCTATGGGGGCGATCCTGTCTCCCTTTCGTGAACTGCTGGCCTTGGATAAGGCCTGCCCGGATCGCCCGTTTGGACGATCCTGTTATTGAACCGTCCGCTTATTCGGCGGCTTCTGCCACCGCGTCGACCGATACGTATTTGCGGCCAAGCTTGCCTGCATGGAATCGTACCACGCCCGCGCCAAGCGCGTAGAGGGTGTGGTCCTTGCCCATGCCGACATTGACGCCCGGATAGACGCGGGTGCCGCGCTGGCGAATGATGATGTTGCCGCCGATCACTTCCTGACCGCCGAACTTCTTGACGCCAAGACGACGACCGGCCGAATCACGACCGTTGCGCGATGAACCGCCTGCTTTCTTATGTGCCATGGCCCGATAGCTCCTTATTCTGCAGCGGCTTCAGCCGAAGCTTCAGCCTTCTTCTTGGCAGCAGCCTTCTTCGGCGCAGCCTTGGCTTCGCCTGCACCCACAGCCGTGATGCGCAGCAGGGTCATCTGCTGGCGGTGGCCGTTCTTGCGGCGATAATTGTGACGGCGACGCTTCTTGAAGACGATCACCTTTTCGCTCTTGGCCTGAGCGATGATTTCAGCAGAAACCGTCACACCCTTGGCATCGGCGAGAGTTTCGCCTTCGCCAGCGAGCAACACGTCGCCCAGCGTGATGGTGTCGCCGGCCTCGCCCGCGAGCTTTTCAACGGCAATCTTGTCTCCGGCGGCAACCCTGTATTGCTTGCCGCCCGTGCGCACTACAGCGAACATGGCTCTATACTCTCAATCTCGTGCTGTGTCCGATGCCATCGAGTCTCTGAAACGAATCTCGCGGAACCAAACGCTCATACAGGGCAAGCGCGGATGCAGCCCCGGAAAGATGGGTGCCGTTAAGGGAATGGCGCGGCGAAGTCAACGCCCTTGGTCCGACAATTTCTTATCCGCACAGCGATATTGCCACCCGGCATTTGTTTGGCCATGCGCATCGGCGCGTGCTAATGCACCAGCGGGATTGTCATGCGGGTATTGAAACTCTCTTTAGTGGGACTGGTGCTGCCGGGGCTTGCGGCTTGTGCAAGCACGCCCTCGCGCTATCCCTCGCTCGCGCTTCGAGATGTCGAGCGACACGCAATCCCCGCGGCTGGGCCAAGCGTGGCTGTGGCTCAGCCTGCACCGATCGACAGCGCGCGCATTGCGGCGCTGCAATCCAGCGCCGAGGATGCGTTTGCCCGCTTTACCCGGCAGCAACCCGCAGCCGCCACGCTGGTGGCACGCGCGCGCGGGCGGGGTATCGAAAGCAATGCTCGCGCCCAGGCTGTGGTGGCGCTGGCGGATCTGACCGCGCTGCGCAGCGCAACCTTTGTGCCTTTGGGTGAACTTGACCGCCTCGCTGCCGAGACGGCGGCGGATTATGGTGAAACAGCAGAGGTGGCAGCCGCGCAGGCAGCGGTGCTAGCTCTGATTGCACAACAGGACGCGGCGTTGCGCGCGCTTTGGGGAGAACTGGGACAATGAACCTGACATGCAGCACTTGCCCCGTGCGCGACAATGCGGCTTGCGCCGTGCTGAGCCCTGAAGAACGCGATGCGATGGCGGCTGCCGGGCGCACCCGCACATTGAAGCGCGGCGAAATGCTGTTTGCCGCAGGCGATGAAGAAGCCGCCTGCGCAACGCTGGTGACTGGCGCGCTCAAGGTGTCGGCGATCGATCAGGACGGCAACGAACAGATCCTGGCGCTGGTGCATCCGGCAGGCTTTATCGGCGAATTGTTCGCCCCCTTTGCCCATCATGATGTGGTGGCTCTGACTGACAGCAAGCTGTGCACCTTCGCGCGCGGCGATATCGAACGCGCGATCAATGATTACCCTGCGCTCGCCCGCGCTCTGCTCAGACGCTCTCAGGCCGATCTGCTGGCCTCGCGCAGCCTTTTGGAGCTGACCGGCAATGCCAGCGCCGAGGCGCGGCTGGCGGCGCTGCTGCACGATTTTGCCGCTGCCGCGAGCGATTCGTCGTGCCATCTGGCGAGCGAGTTTGATCTGCCGCTGACGCGCGGCGAGATGGGCAACATGCTCGGCCTGACCATCGAGACAGTCAGCCGCAAGCTCGGCGAGCTTGAGGACATGGGAGCGATCATCCGCAAGGGCAAGCGCGGGATTGCGGTGCGCGATGCGCAGCTGTTGCAGGAGATTTCGGGAAGGTGATTTTTGTGCTTCGCCGGCGGCGAAGCGACAGACCAACCGCCCCGCCTCTCCACCCGGCCACCAATCATACCATCAGGCTATGGTGGCCGGATGGAGAGGCGGGGCGGTTGGTTTCAAGCTACGGAAGATAGCTGCAAAGCAAAAAGGAGGGGCAATGGCGGGGTCCTGTGCCATTGCCCCATCAGGGGGAGAAGAAAGGTGCGTCAACTGACGCGGGTTGTCAGCGCACCAGCGCAGCAATGACGAAGGCAACCACGCCCCACACCACCACCAGCACCGGCAGAGTCAGGATCTGGATCGCGGCCTCAGAAGCGCTCAGCCGCCCCGTGTGGGTCATCACTCCATCGCGGGCGAACTCGGCGCTGGTCGGCGGGCTGCTGGGATTGTCCTTGAGGCGCGTCCATAGAGTCGGAACGCCAAAGCCTGCGACAATCGCCACGGCAAAGATCACCAGCGGGATCGCCAACGCCGGATTGCCGAAAGTCACTGCCGCAATCGCAAGAAAGCCGAGATAGCAGCCCACCATCGCGCCATAAATGGCCCCGGGCAGGCCGAACTGGCGGTCGGCTTCGACCTGATGGCGCACCGGCGCGCCAACGATGCGCGCCGCGCCGCTTTCGATGATATCGTGAACCTGCTTGCTCATGGGATGTCCCTCCTCGTGTCGGAGAGAACTTTATGATTCGCGCGCGCACCGCACCTTGAGCAAGATCAAATTACCAGCGAGCAAGATCGCGGTGATCGTCCTTGCGCGGTTCAATCCAGTGCCATGCGCCGGCGCGCCGCTCGCGCTTCCAGAACCACGCGGCGCTTTTCAAGTGATCCATGCAGAAATCCACCGCATCAATGCAATCGCGGCGATGGCGCGCGGCGGCCGAGACGCAGACGATCGGTTCGCCCGGGCGCATCAGCCCGACGCGGTGGACCATGAGCAGCCCCATCAGATCAAAGCGGGCAAAGGCTTGGGTGGCAAGCCCATGCATTCCGGGCAGGGTGAGCGGCTCGTAATGGGTGAGTTCGAGCGCCTCGACATCGCCATCAGAGCGCACTTCGCCCACGAAGGTGCACACGCCGCCAAGGCCCGGATTGGCAGCGGTGAACGGCCCGACCAGCGCGCCGGGAATGAACATTTCGGTGAGAAGGCGGATGTCGCGCATCAGCCCCCCGAGACCGGCGGAAGCAATGCGATTTCATCGCCCTCGCTGGCCTGCAAGCTGGCCTTGTCGGCAAGCAGCGCGCCGTTCACCGCAACCTTGTTGCGCGGATCGTCTGCCGCTTGGGCCAGCGCTTCGGGCAAGCCAGCCACCAGCCCGGCCCAGTCGAGCGGGCCTGTCAGTTGCAATTCGCCCCCGCCCGCCAGATCGGCGAGCTTGCCGAGCAGCACCACCCGCACACCCATAATCAGCCCCCTGTGGTCGACATATGCCGCGCCACCGCCGGATCGGCCCCGCGCGCATCCATGCGGAAATGGTGCTTTTCCGGCTTGATCGCGAGCGCTTCCTGAAGGCCAAGCGCAAGGTTGCGCTCCGGGTCATCCGAACGCAACGCCGCACGCAAATCGACCCGCTCGCCCCCGCCAAGGCAGGGATAAAGCTGGCCCGTCGCCGTCACCCGCAAGCGGTTGCAGCCTGCGCAGAAATTGCCGGTGTGGGGCGTGATAAAGCCGAGCCTTCCACCCGTTTCTCGCACCTCGACATAGCGCGCCGGACCGCCTGTCGAGAGCGGAATGTCGCGCAAGGTCCAGCGCTCGGCCAATGCGCTGCGCACGCTATCGAGCGGCAGATATTGATCGAGCCGCTCTTCCTCGACATCGCCGAGCGGCATCACCTCGATCAGCGTGACATCATGGCCTTGCGCGTGCCCCCAGGCGATGAGATCGGGGAGTTCCTCCTCATTGACGCCCTTCAGAGCCACGGCGTTCAGTTTTACCTTGAGCCCTGCTGCCTTGGCCGCCGCGATCCCTTCGAGCACTTGGCGGAGACAATCGCGCCGGGTCAGCGCGGCAAAGCGCTCCCTGTCGAGCGTATCGAGCGAGACATTCACCCGCTTCACGCCCGCCCGCGCCAGCCCTTCTGCGTGGCGGGCGAGCTGCGTGCCATTGGTCGTCAGCGTCAATTCCTGCAAATCATGGCCCAGCCGCCGCCCAAGCGCGGTGAACAGGTCCATGATGTCGCGCCGCACCAGCGGCTCGCCCCCGGTGATCCGCAGCTTGGTCACTCCGCGCGCGATGAAGCCGGTGGCGAGTTGATAAAGCTCCTCCAGCGTCAGCACCTCTGCCTTGGGCAGGAACTGCATCGCCTCGGGCATGCAATAGGCGCAGCGCAAGTCGCAGCGATCCGTGACCGAAAGCCGCAGGTAAGTGATGCGGCGCTGGAAGGCGTCCACCAGCGGCGGGCCGCGATCACCGCTGGCCCGCACCACAATCAGATCGCGGCGGCGCTGCGGGGGCGGAAAGGTGCCGGACTGGTCATTCATGCGCCTCACAATAGTGGCCTGTGAGCCCATGCGCATCTGATAAAAATTGCAGCATTGCCTCACAGGCATCCCCGGGGCGGGCAGCGATGACATTGGCGCGTTTGGGCGCATAATCGCGCGCCAGATCGCGCGCGAGGGTGCGCCGCCAATCAGCATGGGCCTTAGGCGCAGGCGGCAGGATGATGGCGAGCGCGCTGGTGTCTTCGCCCGCGATCAGCGCGCGCGCCTGCGGCAGATAAAGCGCCATAAAAGCCATCGCCGCATCAAGCGGGGCCTCAGGCAGCCTGCCCACTTCGAGCCGCGCCTGCATCACCGCGCGCCGTAAGGCAGGGGCCGTTCACGGTGCAAGGTGATGCCAATCTGCTCATCGCCTTGCGCAATGGCGAGCTTGACGATCTTGACTGTGACCGCCTCGACGCGGGCATCGCCTGCAAACAGCGTCTCGCAGATATGATCCGCCACCGCCTCGATCAGCTTGAAATGCACGCCTTTAGGCAGGCCTTCGCTGGCGGCGAATTTCAAATCCATGTAATTCTTGGACGCATCCAAGGGCGTGTCGGGATCATAGCGCGGGGCCACCTCATAACGCGCAGCAATCGAAATGCGCAGCGGCTGCGACTTGCCCGTTTCCTCGGAATAGATGCCGGTGAGGACATCCACGACGAGATCATTGACTTCAAGGGTTAGCGAATCGGATCGGGTTACCATAGCCGCGCCCTTAGCCGGGATTTGACCAGCGCGCGAAGATTGCGGTGGGCAGCAAACGCCCATCCGGGCCTTCCTCGCGCACCGCCAGATCGCCGTGTTCAATGGTGCCGGGGAGATCACGCAGCGCCTCGGCCAGCAATCCGGCAATCGCAAGGCTGCTCATGCGCACGGCATAGACAGTGAGGAACAGGAAGCGGCTGCCTTCATCCAGCAGCTTGGCGCAGTCGGCAACTAGGCCGGGAAGGCCCTCTTCCAGCCGCCACACCTCGCCATCCGGCCCGCGCCCGAATTTGGGCGGGTCAAGGATGATGCCATCATAGCGCCGTCCGCGCCGCACCTCGCGCGCGGTGAATTTCGCCGCGTCATCGGTGAGCCAGCGGATGGGCTTGTCGCTCATGCCGGAGAGCGCCGCGTTCTCGCGCGCCTGCGCCACCGACTTCTTCGAGGCATCAACGTGCGTCACGCGGCCATGCTGCGACAGCGCCAGCGTGCCAAGCCCGGTGTAACCGAACAGGTTCATCGTCTCGGCCTCGGTCATCCCGGCCAATTGCCCGCGCATCCAGTCCCACACCGGGGCCATATCGGGGAAGAATTGCAGGTGGCGAAAGGGTGTCGGGCGCGCGGTGAAACGCAGTTCGTTCCAGCCCAGCTCCCAGCCTTCATCGGGCAACCGCTCGTGCATTTGCCCCGAAAACTGCCAACGCCCGCCGCCATCCTCGTCCGAGCCGGGGATGAATTCGCCTGCCGCAGGCCATTCGGCAAGCCGGGGCTGCCACATCGCCTGCGGTTCGGGACGGATGAAAGCGTGCGGGCCAAAGGCTTCGTATTTGCGCCCCGCCCCGCTATCGATCAGGCGATAGGAATCCCAGCCGGTGCATTCCATCACCAGCGGCGTTTCGATCAGCGCTGCCATCAGGCCAGCTGCGCAGCCTTGCCCAGCACATGATCGCGCGTTGCCGCGTAATCGCCCGGCACTTCGATGAAGTGCTCCTCGCGCCCGAACAGATCGCCGACGCGCGCAGGCAGCGCCGGGCGCACGCCAATCGCACGTTCAACCGCATCGCGGAACTTAGCCGGATGGGCCGTTGCCAGCGTGACGATGGGCACGCCCTTTGGCACGATGCCGTCTGCTGCCACGGCTCTTGCTGCATGAAGGCCAACCCCGGTGTGGGGGTCGATCACTTGCCCTGCGCTGCGCAAAGCCCATTGCAGCGCGCGCGCGGTTTCATGCTGATCGGCGCTGCGCGAGGTGAACAGCGCCGCTGCCCCTTCGCGCTGCTGGTTGGTGAGCTGCATGGCTTTGCTCGCCTCAAACCCGCGCATCTGCTCGGCCAAAGCCGCCCCATCGCGCCCACCGCAATCAAACAGCAGGCGTTCAAAATTCGAGGACACCTGAATATCCATCGAGGGCGTGATCGTGGGCGTCACCCCGCCTGCGGAATAATCCCCGCTGCTGAGCGCGCGGTGCAAGATGTCGTTCACATTGGTCGCCACCACCAAGCGTTCAATCGGCAGGCCCATTTGGGCTGCCACATAACCTGCAAATACATCGCCGAAATTGCCCGTCGGCACCGAATAGGCGACGGCACGATCAGGCGCGCCGAGTTGCAGCGCGCTTGAGAAGTAATAGACCACCTGCGCCATCAACCGCGCCCAGTTGATCGAATTGACCGCGCCCAAGTTGAGCACGCCTGCGACCTCGGGATCGGTAAACATCCGCTTCACATGGGCCTGCGCATCATCGAAGCTGCCGTCGATGGCGAGGTTGTGGACATTGGGCGCGCGCACCGTTGTCATCTGGCGGCGCTGCACATCGCTCACCCGGCCCGCCGGATGCAGCATGAAAATCTCGCTGCGCGCGCGGCCCACCACCGCCTGAATAGCCGCAGAGCCGGTGTCGCCGCTGGTTGCGCCCACGATGGTGAGGCGAGAATCGCGGCGTTCAAGGAAAATCTCGAACAGGTGTCCGAGCAATTGCAGCGCCACATCCTTGAACGCCAAGGTTGGCCCATGGAACAGTTCGAGCAGCCAGTGCGTTTCGTCAAGCTGCGCCAGCGGTGCAACCGCGGCATGGCCGAAATCGCCATAGACCGCCTCGCACACGGCACCCAGTTCCGCCTCGGTGAGGCTGCCTGCGACGAAGGGTTGCATAATGCGCGCGGCCAGCTTGGGATAAGACAAGCCGCGCAGCTCGCGGATCTCGTCGTGAGACATACGCGGCCATTCGGCAGGCAGATACAGACCCCCGTCGCTGGCGAGCCCTGCCAGAGTTACCCCTTCGAAATCGAGCGTCGGCGCGCTCCCGCGAGTTGAGACGTAGTGCATGGGCAAAGCGCCTAGAGCGATTTTACAGGAAAGGGAACATTCCCGGCTCGCAAAATCGCAGCCGTCAAGAAAGGCCGCGTCGGCGCCTCAACGCCAGCACGTAGATGATGAACGCGGTGATCGCGAAGAAGAACCACTGCCCGGCATAGGCGAGATGATTGTTGGGCAAGTCTGACGGATCGGGCCGCGCCATCGCTTCCAATCCCGCTACGGGAGGATCAGCCACCAACCTTGGCCCTGGCGCAATCACGCCGGTGACTTCGCCGCCGGTCCAATCGGGCGTCGTCAGATCGCGGGTAAAACCAATATCAACCAAAGTGCCATTCGCGCAGGTGGCGCGCTGCACCCAGCCCTTTTTGCCCCGCGCCGATGTCCCAGCGACCGGCTCGATCCTGACAGGCGCCGGGCATTCAAGACGAGAACGGCGAAACCACACATCGGCCCCGTCGCCCGCTTGAGGAAACGCGGCCTCACTGGTGTCCCCTGCAGCGGCTTCATAGCGAGCAAGCAACTGCGCCTTTTCATCCATCCGCCCCAATTGCCACACGCCGAGACCAATCATCGTCGCGACAGCGGCAAGCACAAAGAGTGTGGGAATAAGTGGCCAGCGGCGAGTCACACTCGCGTCCTTTCATAAGCGGCATAAAGCAGCAGCGTCTTGAACAGGCGCAAGCCAAAGATCACGCCGCCAACTGTCACCGGCGCCCAGAACGCCAGTTGCAGCCACAAGGGCGGCGCAAGAGCTGCATCAATCGCCAGCGCCAGTCCTGTCAGCACCAGCGCCAGCAGCAGAGTGAAGACCCCCGCCCAGCGGCTGCCGCGCTCCAAGGCGCGGAATTCAAGCCCGCACTTGTCGCACTTGGCAGCAATCGCGGCAGGCGCAGCAAACAAAGTGCGCGCCCCGCAGCGCGGGCAGCAACCATGAAGCGCAGCCGACATAAGCGAAGGGTGGGCCATTTCAGGACCCACCCCCAGCCCCCCCCGCAAGCGGGAGGGAAGCGAGACTTATCGAACCGCAGGCGAGGTTAGTCGCAGCGGGGTGGGCAGCCACCATCAATGGTAGGCTGCGCCCCAGCCGCCCCACACGTAGATCACCACGAACAGGAACAGCCACACCACATCGACAAAGTGCCAATACCACGCCGCCGCTTCGAAACCGAAATGCTGGCGCGGCGTGAAATGGCCAAGATAGGCGCGGTACAGACAAACCGCGAGGAAGATTGTGCCGATCAAAACATGGAAGCCGTGGAAGCCTGTCGCCATGTAGAAGGCGGATGAATAGGTGTTGCCGCCAAAGGCAAAGGGCGCCACCGCATATTCGTAAACCTGAATGCAGGTGAACAAGGCGCCCAGCGCGATCGTCGCCCACAGGCCCTGCTTGAGGCCCGCGCGATCGCCATGGATCAACGCGTGGTGCGCCCAGGTGACAGTGGTGCCCGAACACAGCAGGATCAGCGTGTTGAGCAGTGGCAGCGCAAAGGGATTGAGCACTTCGTCAATCGCCTTGGGCGGCCACACCCCACCGATCACTTCGGCAATGGTGCTGGGGAACAGCGAGAAATTAAACCACGCCCAGAACCAGCCGACAAAGAACATCACTTCAGACGCGATGAACAGTATCATCCCGTAACGCATGTGCAACTGCACCACCGGGGTGTGATCGCCGCGCTCGGCTTCAACCACGATATTCTTGAACCACATGAAGAAGGTGGCAATCAGGCCGGCAAGCCCTGCCCACATCACCACGCTGCTCGCTGTCCCGAACAGATCGGGGTAGAAGCTGAGCACCATGCCACTGGTGAAGGTGAGCGCCGACATCGAGCCGACAAACGGCCAGATATCGGGTTCGAGAATGTGATAATCGTGGTTTACTTTGCCAGCCATGTGGAAGTTCCCGTCCCTAGGATGTGCGGATCAATTGGTGCTGTCGAGCGCCGCAAGTTGCTGCGGTTCTCTCTGGCGGTGAAAGGTGTAGCTCAGCGTGATCTGCTGAACGCCTGCCATGTTCGGATCATCGAGCATGGCGGGATCGACATAGTAAAGCACCGGCATGGTGATTTCCTGACCCGGTAGAAGCGTCTGCTCGGTGAAGCAGAAGCACTGGATCTTGTTGAAATATTTGCCAGCCTGTTCGGGCGTCACGTTGAATGTGGCCGCCCCGGTGATCGGCTGTGACCCATCATTGCGCGCGGTGTAGGTGGCAATGTCGCGCTGCCCGATGGTGACGGTTTGCGTCGCCTTGGTCGGCTTGAAAGCCCACGGCATGCCAGCCGAGGTCGAAGCATCGAACCGCACCGAAATTGTCTTGCCAGTCGCAATGGCTTCTGCCCGTGCGGCGTCAGCCTCGGTCGCCTTCATCGTGGTGCCGCCAAAGCCGGTAACCTGGCAGAACATCTGGTAAAGCGGAACCGCAGCATAACCGAGGCCCAGCATCGCCAGCGCACCAGCGGCCGCCATCATCCCGACCCGCGCATTGCGGCGGGTGGTTTCTGCGTCAAAGGTAGTGGGTTGCGAGGCCATGGCTCAATCCCCCATCCGCACGATGGTGATGGCGTAAAACAGCACCACAAAGAACAGCAGCGTTCCGGCAACCACGTAATTGCGGGCCTTGCGGCGGCGTTCAAATTCGGCCTGTTCTTCAGGGGTCATGCGATCCACCCCTGATAGGCGGCGACGCGATCGAGCACCAGCGCAGCGAACAGTGCAAACAGGTAATAGATGCTGAACTTGAACAGTTTTTTCTCGGGCAGCATCTTGTCATCTTCAGACCGCATCCGCTGACCGACCGGCCAAGCGAGCAGGATGAACAGCGCCGACAAGGTGACCGCTGTCATGCCGTAAATCCAGCTTGTCCCGCCAATCGCCCAGGGCGCAATCGCAATCGGGGCAAGGACCAGCGTGTACCACCAGATCTGGCGGCGGGTCGGCTTTTCGCCTGCCACCACGGGCAGCATCGGAATGCCAACCTTGGCATAGTCGGATTGAACGAACAGGGCGAGCGCCCAGAAATGCGGCGGGGTCCAGAAGAAGATGATGGCAAACAGCAGGATCGGCATGGCGGTGACTTCGCCGGTCACCGCAATCCAGCCGATCATCGGCGGGAAAGCGCCCGCGCCGCCGCCGATCACGATGTTCTGCGGCGTGCGGGGTTTCAGCCACATGGTGTAGATGACGGCGTAATAGACAATCGCCAGAGCCAGCAGCCCGGCCGCGAGCCAGCCAATCGCCACCCCCATCAACGCCACCGAGACAGCGGAGAGGAAAATCCCGAAATCGCGCGCATCTTCGCGCCGCATCCTGCCACCGGGCAAGGGGCGGTTCATGGTGCGCTTCATGCCCGCATCAATATCGGCTTCCCACCACATATTGAGCACCGCCGAACCGCCTGCGCCCATCGAAATCGCCAGAATCGCGGTAAAGCCAAGCACCGGGTGAATAGATCCGGGCGCTGCCAGCACGCCGCAGATCGCGGTGAAGATCACCAGCGTCATCACCCGCGGCTTCGTCAGCGTGAAAAAATCACGCCATTCGGTCGGCATCGGGGTGCCGCTCGCCGTGCTCGTGGTGGTTGCGTCCATGCTCATATCACATTTGCTTCATTGGTAAGAAAGCGCGGCGTTGCAAGCCGCGCCCCCTTTTTGTGTCCGGGCCCCGTGTGGACGGCTTCCCCCGAAAGCCGTCCGGTCACAGGGTCACGATCCGCTCAGCGCGCCTTAGGCACTCGCCGGGCGGTGATCGTGGTAGTCCATGCTGTCGGTGATCACCGGCAGGGTTTCGAACTGGTGGAACGGCGGCGGGCTCGGCAGGGTCCACTCGAGCGTCGTTGCGCCTTCGCCCCACGGATTGGCTTCAGCCTTGCGGCCCGCCATCAGCGCATAGGCGATGTTGACGAAGAAGAAGATCATCGAACCGGCCATGATGTAATAGCCATAGGTGCTGATCTCGTGCCAGAACTGGAACGCCTCCGGGTAATCGGGGTAACGGCGCGGCATACCCTGCATCCCCAAGAAGTGCTGCGGGAAGAAGATCACGTTCACGCCAATGAAGAACGTCCAGAAGTGGAGGTGGCTCAGCAGTTCGGAATGCATCCGACCGCTCATCTTCGGGAACCAGTAGTAGAACCCGGCAAACATCGAGAACACAGCACCCATCGACAGCACGTAGTGGAAGTGCGCCACCACATAATAGGTGTCGTGGAGGTTATCGTCGATGCCGCCATTGGCGAGCACCACACCCGTCACACCGCCAACGGTGAACAGGAAGATGAAGCCAAGCGACCACACCATCGGCGACTTGAAGGTCAGGCTGCCGCCCCACATCGTCGCAATCCAGCTAAAGATCTTCACGCCCGTGGGCACGGCAATCAGCATGGTGGCCGCGGTGAAATACATCTTGGTGTTCACGTCGAGACCGACCGTGTACATGTGGTGCGCCCACACGATGAAGCCGACGACACCAATCGCCACCATGGCGTAAGCCATTGCGAGGTAACCGAACACCGGCTTGCGGCTGAAGGTCGCCACGATCTGCGAGATCATGCCGAAGCCCGGCAGGATCATGATGTACACTTCCGGGTGGCCAAAGAACCAGAACAAGTGCTGATAGAGCACCGGATCACCGCCGCCAGCCGGATCAAAGAAAGTGGTGCCGAAATTGCGATCGGTCAGCAGCATGGTGATCGCAGCCGCCAGCACCGGCAGCGCCAAAAGCAGCAAGAAGGCGGTAACCAGCATCGACCACACGAACAGCGGCATCTTGTGCAGGGTCATGCCCGGCGCACGCATGTTGAAGATGGTGGTGATGAAGTTGGTCGCACCCAGAATCGAGCCGGCGCCCGAGAGGTGCAGAGCAAAGATCGCAAAATCGACCGCCGGGCCAACCGAGCCCGTCGTCGAAAGCGGTGCATAGACCGTCCAGCCCACGCCCGCACCAGGGCCCGAACCGCCGGGAACGAACATCGAGAACATCAGGCTGAAGAAACCGGCGACCGTGAGCCAGAAGCTCACATTGTTCATGCGCGGGAAGGCCATGTCGGGCGCGCCGATCATCAGCGGCACGAACCAGTTGCCAAACCCGCCGATCATCGCGGGCATCACCATGAAGAACACCATGATGAGGCCGTGCGCGGTGATGAACACGTTCCACATATGGAGCGCGGTGTTCAGATCATCGCCGCCGCCCATGAAGGCCGCCCACCAGTGCAGATACTGGATGCCCGGCTCAGCGAGTTCGAGGCGCATGATGCCGGAAATCGCACCACCGATAATCCCTGCGATAATCGCAAAGATCAGGTAGAGCGTGCCGATATCCTTGTGGTTCGTCGACATGAACCAGCGGGCGAAAAAGCCCGGCTTGTGATCGGCATGATCGTGGGCGTGATCGTCGTGATGGACGTCAAAGCCTTCAGCGGTGGTTGCCATAGTCTGATACTCTCAGCTGACTAAATCTTCAAAAACAAACGAATTACTTGGCCGATGCAAGGCGTGCAGCAGGCTTGGCAGCGGCGGCCTGCGCGGGCGCCTCTTCTTCGCCCGGCATCGAACCGCCTTGCGCGCGCACCCAGGCAGCAAATTCTTCCGCCGGCAGAGCTTCGACCGTGATCGGCATATAGGCATGACGCGAACCGCACAGCTCAGAGCACTGGCCGTAATAGACGCCCGGCTCCTTGATCACGAGCAGCTTTTCATTGAGACGGCCCGGCACCGCGTCCATCTTGAACCACAGCGAAGGCACCGCAAAAGCGTGAATCACATCGCTCGCGGTGGTCTGGATGCGCAGCGGCACGCCAGCAGGCACCACCATGCGGTTATCCACCGCCAGCTGATAGGGCTCACCCCGGCGCAGCGCTTCTTCTTCGGGCAGCATGTTCGAGACGATTTCGAAATCGCCGTGATCGGGATAGGCATAGCCCCAGTACCACTGGTAGCCGATCGCCTTCACTGTCACCGCATCTTCGGGCGGGGTTTCATACTGGCGCGCCAGCAGCGTGAGCGAGGGCACCGCAATCGCCACCAGAATGAGCACCGGAATGATCGTCCAGATAAATTCCAGCTTGGTGTTGTGCGTCACGCGCGAGGGCACCGGATTGGCGCCGCGGTTGAACTTGAGGATCACATAGAACAGCAGGCCGAGCACAAACAGGCTGATGATGGTGATCACCGGCAAGAGGATAGCATCGTGCATCCACAAGGCGTATTGACCATCCGCGGTGTATTGATCCTGGAAAGTCAGGCTCTTGGCCATGGCCCCCGGCTCACCCGTGCGCGGGTCGGTGGGCATGCCCTTGCCTTTGGTCGGCGCCATGGGGACATACTCGCCCGAGATGGCCATCGCCCCGGCAACCGCCTCGACGCTGTCCGCTTCGAGCGGCGTCGATTGGGTGACCATCGGATTTTCCGCGGGCGCATCCTGCGCAGCGACGGTGATCGGCGCGGCCAGCGCCAGAGCGCCAGCGATCAGCGCAAAAGTAGCCTGTTTGATACGGGTGTGCATGTGACCCATCTTCATGTGCCTAATGGTTTGTTTAAACTGATCCCATGCTGATTGCTGCATGAGCAGCGCACAGCTTCAAAGACAGGCACGAATGCCAGCCCTCCGAATTGGGCCTTAGCGATGCTTGCCGGGGGCCTCAAGCGCTTCTAGGGAGAAAATTATGCAAGCAGCCATGTTTCTCGCGCAAGAGAGCATGGCAACACCCCTATCAGCAAGGCAAGGATTCCATGACAGGCGCGAACCTTAAACCTATGACTCACGAAGATTGTTTGCGCGAATTCCGGGCCAGCGGGGCCTTGCTCGAAGGGCATTTCAAGCTGTCATCAGGTCGCCACAGCGGGCACTATCTGCAATGCGCAAGGGTGTTGATGAACCCCGCACGCGCGGCCCGAATTGCTCAAGGCGTGGTGGCGGGAATCCCTGCTGAAGTGCGCGACAGCGTTGATGTTGTCGTCTCACCAGCGATGGGCGGCATCATTATTGGCCACGAGGTCGCACGGGTGCTTGGCAAGGATGCACTGTTCCTCGAACGCCCCGAAGGGGTCTTTCATCTGCGGCGCGGTTTTGCCCTTGAAGCAGGCGCGCGGGTGCTGATGGTCGAGGACGTGGTCACCACCGGGCTTTCCAGCCGCGAGGCGATTGCTGCGGTTGCGCGCGAAGGCTGCGAAGTGATTGCCGAATGCGCGATTATTGATCGTTCAGCGGGAACGGCAGACCTTGGCGTGCCGTTCTATCCGCTCACCGCTTTTGATTTTCCCACCTATGCCGAGGACGAGGTGCCCGCGAGCCTTGCGGCCATCGCCATCACCAAGCCCGGCAGTCGCAAGGCCTGAGACCTTATATATATGAACGCACCCCGCCCGCTCCGCTCGAGCACCCTCAGGCTCGGAGTTAACATTGATCACGTCGCCACCATCCGCAACGCGCGCGGGGGGGATCATCCCGATCCGGTGCGGGCAGCCGAAATCGTGGCGGCTGTCGGTGGGGATGGCATCACCGCACATCTGCGCGAAGATCGCCGTCATATCCGCGATGAAGACTTGGCGCGGATCCAGTCGGCCACCAATCTGCCGCTCAATCTTGAAATGGCGGCAACACCTGAAATGCTCGCGATTGCGCTGCGCCACGCCCCGCACGCCGCCTGCATTGTCCCGGAAAAGCGCGAGGAGCGCACCACCGAAGGCGGACTTGATGCAGCCGGCATGCACAACACGCTCGCGCCGATTGTCGAGGAACTGGCCGGCGCAGGCATCCGTGTCTCGCTGTTTATCGAGGCCGATGAACGCCAACTCGATGCCGCCTTGCGCCTTGGTGCGCCCGTGGTCGAATTCCACACCGGCGAATATGCCCATGCCTTTCTGGACGGCGACAGCGAAAAGGTGGCGAGCGAATTGAAGCGCATTTCGGATATGGCGGCGCTTGCGGCAAAAAACGGGATTGAACCCCATGCGGGCCATGGGCTGACCTTTGAGAATGTCCAGCCGATCGCCGCCATCCCGCAGATCGCCGAACTCAATATCGGGCATTACCTGATCGGCGAGGCGGTGTTTGTCGGCCTCGAGAATGCAATTCGCCGGATGCGCGAATTGATGGATGCAGCGCGATAAATGATGGTCATCGCATATGAACGGCAAACCTCCTCCTGATCTGACGCCCAAGCAAAAGCGCTGGGCCTTTGGCGCAGCGACCCTGTTTCTTACCGCGATTGGACTTTTGGGCTATTCGATCCAGTCAGGCGTGCTGGTTCCCTTCGCGATCGGTTGGGTCGTGCTTCAGGCTTTTGGTTATGCCGGCTCGCTCAAACGGGCAGGCGGCGATATGGCGCACCCTCTCTTCAAGGGTCAGGTGCTGGTGCATTTCGTCGCGCTGGGATTGCTTGTCGCCATCATTCTCAAAGGCCCGCCGGCATGATCGCAGGCTGCATCGCGGGTGGGTGGCTCAATCGGCTATGCCTCGTCGTCACGACGCTGCTGCTGGCAAAGCAACCGGGCAATCGCGCTCTGCTTGATCGGCGCCTCGCGCAGGTTGAACGCTTTGCGGGCGGAGCGATCATGCTTGATTTCAGGATGCAGCCATGATCATCGGACTGGGATCGGACCTTTGCAATATCGAGCGGATTGCGAATTCGCTCGAACGGTTTGGTGAGCGGTTCGAGAACCGCGTCTTCACCGATGTCGAAATTGCCAAGGCGCGCCGCCGCCCGTTCACCATAGCAGGCACCTACGCCAAACGCTTTGCCGCCAAAGAGGCTTTTTCCAAGGCGGTCGGCACCGGCTTTCGGCGCGGTGTGTTCATGAAAGATATCGGCGTCGTAAACGCTCCATCGGGCGCGCCCACGCTGGCGCTTACCGGCGGGGCGGCATTGCGGCTTGAAGAATTGACGCCAAAAGGCCATGGACTACGCATTCATTTGACGCTCACCGATGATCACCCATGGGCGCAGGCCTTTGTGATCATCGAAGCCATCCCCCTGTAACAAAAACGCCCCATGGCCCGCATCGAAAGCCCGCAAGTGACTGACAGCGCCGCTACTGAAAATTCGGAAAAGGTCAACTGGCTCGCTGAATTGCGGGGCCTTGCGCTGATGCTGCTCGCTGTGCTGGCGTTCCATTCGCTGGTTGCCAAGCCGTTCTACATCCCTTCAACCTCGATGATGCCGACGCTGTGGGTCGGTGATCGGCTGGTGGTGAGCAAATATCCCTATGGCTGGTCGTGGGCCTCGGCCAGTTTCCACCTCTTGCCGCGCGGCGACTGGCGGATCGGGGGCTCAACCCCTGAATATGGCGACATCGTGATCCCGGTGCACCCTTTGCGCGATGAAGATTACATCAAGCGCGTGGTGGCCTTGCCGGGTGACACGATCGAAGTGCGCGATGGCGCGATTATTCTCAACGGCCGCCCGATCAAGCGCGAGGTCGTGCCGCCGGTGCGCATCCCGTTTGAACCCGATCTGATCTGCCGCGGCCAGCCGTGTCTGCTGGCGTTCGAGAATTATCGCGTCACCGATAGCGATGGGCAGATGTTCTATGAACCGCCCACCTGGCGGGAAACCTTGCCCAATGGCGCGACCTATCTGGTGATCGATCACCGCGAACAGATGCTCGACAATTACGGGCCTTACATGGTGCCCGCAGGGCATGTTTTTGTGATGGGCGACAACCGCGATGAAAGCGCCGACAGCCGCGCACGCGCCGAGGAAAGCGGGCTTGGTGGCGGTGTGCCGCTGGCCAATATCGGAGGCCGGGCGGAATTCATCACCTTCAGTCTTGATGGTTCGACCACCTGGAACCCGGTAAGCTGGTTCACCAGCCTGCGCGGCGGGCGCGCCTGGACAACCTTGCGCCCGCCGCTGGCGGAAACCTCAGGCGAGCGGACAGAATAGGGCGCGCAAGGCACATGGCCAAGAAATTCCTTTATTTTGTTGCTGCCTGCATTGTGATCGTGCTGGTGGCGGGCATCATTTACAAGCGCTTCGAGGCCGAAATCACCGCGCTCGCGCTGGTGCCATCGGTGGAGTTCATCCCCACCGCACCGCTCGATGAAAACGCCTTTGAAGATCCTGCGCTGTGGTATTCGCGCCCCGGCATCGGGGTCAATGATCCGGCGCGCTGGCAACCGGCCTGGGCCGAGGGCAGCGCACCAGCCGCCGAGCCAGCGGCTCCGGGGCAATTTGCGGTGTTTTTCGTCCACCCCACCAGCCTGATTGATCGCAATCGCTGGAACGCCTCGCTCGATGATGCTGACGCCGAGGCCGAACGCATTGCCCGCGTCTATCTGCGCGGCATGGCAAGCCCCTTTAACGCGGCATCGGAAATCTGGGCGCCGCGTTACCGGCAGGCGACCTTTGGCGCCTTCCTGACCGATGCGCCCGAAGGCCGACTGGCGATTGAAGCGGCTTATCAGGACGTGCGCGAGGCCTATCGCTATTTCCTCTCCTCGGTCGGTGCAGACACGCCGATCGTGCTCGCTGGCCATTCGCAAGGGGCGCTGCACCTCAAACGACTCATCGCCGAAGAAGTGCGCGGTTCGCCCGCCGCGGATCGGCTGGTGGCGGCCTATATCATCGGCTGGCCGATTTCGCTGCAGCACGATCTGCCGGTCATGGGCTTTCCCGCTTGTGCTGCGGCCAATCAGGCAGGCTGCGTATTGTCGTGGTCGAGCTTTGCCGAACCCGCAGATCCCGCTGCCGTTCTGAAAGCCTATGCCGCCATGCCCGCGCTGGATGGCGAGACGCCGGGCACATCGCCGATGGTCTGCACCAACCCGATCACCGGCCAATTTGGCGGAGCGGCAGAGGCAAGCGCCAACCTCGGCACGCTGGTTCCGCAAGACAGCCTCGATCAGGGCGAGCTTGTTTCGGGCGCGGTCCCGGCGCGCTGCGATGAGCGGGGCCTGCTTCTGATCGGTGATCCGCCAAAAATGGGCGCCTATGTGCTGCCCGGCAACAATTACCACGTCTATGACATCCCGCTGTTCTGGGCCAACACCAAGGCGGATGTCGCAAGACGGGTTGAAGCATGGGCGGCCCGTTGAATTCCGCAGGCTCGCTGATCTTCGAAAACGCGCGCGATTTTGCCGACGCGCTGCCCGAAGGCGGCGCGCTGCTGGGCCTTGATCTTGGCACCAAGACGATCGGCACGGCGGTGTGCGACGCCGGTTGGCGCTTTGCCAGCAACGGGACAACGATCACCCGCGCCAAGTGGGGACGGGACCGCGAATTGCTGGGCGCGATCATCCGCGAACGCTCGGTCAAAGGGATTGTGCTCGGCCTGCCGCTCAATATGGACGGCACCGAAGGCCCGCGTGCGCAATCTTCCCGTGCCTATGCAAAGAACTGTGCCGAGGCTTTTGCCCTGCCCGTGCTGTTGTGGGATGAACGCTGGTCCACCCAAAGCGCGCTGGGCGCCATGATCGGACAGGATATGAGCCGCGCCAAGCGCGCCGCCAGCATCGACAGCCACGCTGCTGCGATCATCCTGCAAGGAGCGATTGACCGGCTGGCCGGCGGCATCCTGTAAGGCGCCTTGTCCAATTAAGGTGTTGCGCAGGCTGCGCCGCCGCCCCTAAACGCTTGGCCCATGTCCACCGCCCTGCCCCGCTTCGATGCGCGCGAAGCCTCGAAATATTTCTTCCGCCATGGCCACACCGGCTGGCTTGGCCTCAGGTTCAACGATCTCGGAGAAAACTGGGTCGAGCTGGAACTCCCCTGGCGCGAAGATTTGCTGGGCGACCCCTCGCGCCCCGTGCTGGCTTCCGGCCCAATCATCAGCCTGATGGACATGGCGAGCGGCATGGCGATCTGGCAGACGACGGGCACCTTTACCCCTGTCGCAACGCTTGATCTGCGTGTCGATTATCAACGCCCCGCGCGCGAGCGGGCGAGCGTTTTGGGCCGGGTCGAATGCTATCGCACCACGCGCTCGGCGGTGTTCGTGCGCGGCATTGCCCATGATGGCGATCCGGCTGATCCGGTGGCCCATGTCGCGGGCGTGTTCATGACGGTGGCCTATGATCCGCGCCAGAAAGAGGCCGAGACGATGATGAAAGGGCCGCAGTGATGGAGCCGCAAGAACTGCTCTCGGCCTATGCCCGCTCGCTCGGTATCCGGGTGGCAGGCGAGGAAGACGGGATGCCGCTGCTGGCCGTTGATTTCGGCCCCAATGTCGAAGGCCGCCCGCAACATTTCCACGGCGGGGCCACCGCTGGCCTGCTCGAAACCGCTGGCTATGCCGCGCTGCGAACGATGCTGGCTGCCGAGGGGCGCGAGGCGGTGATGAAGCCTGTCAACATCACGGTGCAATATCTGTCGGCTGGCAAATCCAAGCCGACTTTTGCACTGGGCCGCATCACCCGGCTGGGACGGCGCAACGCCAACATCACAGTTGAGGCGTGGCAGGATGATCGCGCACGGCCGATTGCCAGCGCTGTGATGAACATCCTTATGGCGTAGGAACCGGCAGCGGCGATGGCGCGGGCGAAGGCGCGGGCTGGATCACCACCCCGCCTTGCCCCACCTGCACATCAACCGGCACACCCTGCACCTGCCCGCTGATGGTGACGCCCTGCCCATCAATGGTGATCTGCGTAGCGGTGTCCCCACTCGCTTCAGGATCATCAAGCGGCTGGACGGGGCCTTGGGGATCAGGCGTGGTGGTTGCCCTTGGAGCAGGGCTGAGCGCCAGTGCGCCGCTTAGAAACTCGCGCCAGATGCGCGCAGGCGTGCTGCCGCCGGTGACGCCTTTCATCGGGGCGTTGTCATCATTGCCAACCCACACGCCCACAACGAGCCCACCCGCATAGCCCACGAACAGCGCATCGCGGTAATCCTGTGTCGTGCCGGTCTTGCCGTAATTCGCCACGGGAAGCACCGCCGCGCGGCCCGTTCCCCGGTTGATCGCCGCGCGCAGCATCCCTTCCAGATCGCTGTGCACCCGGCGCGGCAGCGAGCTTTTGCGCGTCGTCAGCCATTCCCACCAGCCCGGCTCGGCCCGTGCAAGCGGAGTGGGCCTGACCGGAAATTCATTGCCCGCAATCCCTGCATAGGCCGCCGTCAGTTCCAGCAGCGTCATGGATGATGTGCCCAGCGCAAGGCTCGGATCGCCTTCGGGCAAGGGCGAAGTCACCCCCAGCGCGCGCGCGGTGTCGATCACCTTGTCGCTGCCCACCGCCTGCATCAGGCGCACCGCCGCCACATTGCTCGAAAAGGCAAAGCCATCTTCCAGCGTGATGCTGTCCGAATAGCGCCCGGTGGAATTGCGCGGGCGATAGCTGCCTTGGGTGATTTCGGTGTTGGGGATGGTGTCATCCGGCTTCCACCCGTTCTGAAGCGCGGCCAGATAGACAAACAGCTTGAAGGTGGAGCCCGGCTGGCGGCGGGCTTGCGTCGCTCGGTTGAACGACGACTGGGCGTAATCCTTGCCGCCCACCATCGCCACCACTTCGCCATTGGGACGCATCGCCACCAGCGCCACCTGCGTGCCCCCTAGCCGCGCGCGCGCAGTCACCCGGCTGGCGAGCGCTTGCAACCGCGCATCGAGAGTGGTGGTGAGCACGGCCGCGCTGTATCCTGTCTCCATTCCCTCGCGCAGGATCGGCAGCGCCCAATCGGCGAAATAAGTGCCTGTCGGCACACGATCATCGCGCTTGCGCACGTCAAGGCGCGGATCAGGCAGGCGGGCGGCTGCTTCGGGCGTGAGATAGCCTTCTTCCACCATCGCGGCGACCACCAGATCCATGCGCTTTTTCGCGCGCTCGTAATTCTTGGTCGGCGCATAGCGCGAGGGCGCTTGCAACAGCCCTGCCAGCATCGCCGCCTGTTCGGGCCGCAGCTTTTCCGGCTGGCGGTAGAAATAGTGCAAGGACGCCGCCCGCAGGCCATATTGATTGTCGCCAAAATAGGCATTCGACAGATAGCGTTCGAGGATTTCATCCTTGGTCAGCCACGTCTCCAGCCACAGCGCGATCACTGCCTCGCGGGCCTTGCGGCTGAGGCTTTGTTCGGGGGTGAGGAAGGTGAATTTCGCAAGCTGCTGGGTGATGGTGGAGCCGCCGCCCACGCCCTTGAACAGCGCGCGCGCCACCCCGCGCGGATCGATGCCCCAATGCGAATAGAACCGGCGGTCCTCAATCGCGAGGAACGCGCCCACCACATGGGGCGGCAAGTCCGCAACAACGACAGGTTCGGCCACCACCGCGCCGCTGCGGGCAATCGGTGTGCCATCGCTGGCAAGCAGCGTGACTTGCGGCGGGGCGATAGGCTCAAGGCTTTTCGAAAGCGGCGCGGTGATGAGCAACCAGCCAATCAGAGCCGCGAACAGCGCCGCGCCCGCTATCGCCGCGCGCCCGGCCCACCATAGTCGGCTGCGGGTGCGCCAGTAATCACGCTGCCACCACTTGAGGCGGCGGCGCTCCTCGGCCTCTAAGGCCTCATCGACCCGCGAAAGCCGATCATCCCATGCAGCATAATCGGGATTGGCCGAGCCACGCGGGCGATAATCGTCCTCGTCCTCATCATCAGGATAGATGGGCCACTGGCTTTCATAGGTGGCGAAGAACCGGCCCGATTCCTCGCCGCGCCCCTCATCGGGCGGCGCAGAGCGGCGGAATCGATCAAACAGGCCCATAGACAAGCTGTGTTACCAGCTTAGAACAGCAGCCCGCAAGCGGCTTAACTCAGCGCTTTTTCGCCGCTCCTTCGGGCAGGTCTTCACCAAAGACGCGCTGATAATATTCAGCCACCAGCACGCGTTCCGCCTCATCACACTTGTTGAGGAACGAGAGACGAAACGCAAAGCCGACCGAATTGAAGATCGCGGCATTCTGCGCCCAGGTGATAACCGTGCGCGGGCTCATCACGGTGGAAATATCCCCGTTGATGAAGCCCTGACGGGTGAGATCAGCGACCTTAACCATGTCGGCAATCAGCTTGTCGTCGGCCTCAGGAGCCTTGGACTTCACGATCTGCTGTTCGGTGTCGGCGGGCAGGTAATTGAGCGCGACCACCACATTCCAGCGGTCCATCTGCGCCTGATTGATCGCCTGCGTGCCGTGATAGAGCCCCGATGTGTCGCCAAGGCCCACGGTGTTGCTGGTCGCAAACAGGCGGAACCACGGGCTTGGCGTGATAACGCGGTTCTGATCGAGCAGCGTCAAGCGCCCGTCAAATTCCAGCACGCGCTGGATCACGAACATCACATCAGGGCGGCCTGCGTCATATTCGTCAAAGGTCAGCGCCACCGGATGTTGCAGCGCCCAGGGCAAGATACCTTCTTTGAATTCAGTGACTTGCAAGCCATCCTTCAGCACAATCGCATCGCGCCCGACCAGATCGATGCGGCTGATATGCGCATCCAGATTGACGCGGATCGACGGCCAGTTGAGGCGCGCTGCGACCTGTTCAATGTGGGTCGATTTACCCGTCCCGTGATAGCCCTGCACCATCACCCGGCGATTATGGGCAAAGCCTGCAAGGATCGCCAATGTGGTGTCGTGATCGAACACATAGCTCGGATCAAGTTCAGGGACGTGTTCGCTCGCTTCCGAAAAAGCAGGCACTTGCCAGTCGACATCAATGCCGAAGGTCTCGCGCACATCGATGGTGGTGTCAGGCGCAGCTGGCATAGCCTTGTCGCCGGCGAATTCTTTGCGGATTGGTGAGTTCATTGCGCTGGAGTGGTTAGAGGGCATGAACGATCCTCGCAAGGTGTGCCGTTACGTAAAAGTGCTCGCATTATTAAGAGGGCGCTTTCGGCTTGGCGTGATTGCCCTATAGTGCGCCCCATGGCGGACCCGATTGAATCCCTGCGATTGCGGCTGGTTAATAGGGTGCGCGGCGTGTTCAACGATACGGCGAGCGGTCAGGCCCCGGTTCCGCCTTCGGATGAGGCTTTGTTCGAACGCGATTCGCCCATCCGCTTGGTGCACGCCGATCTGGTGGGGATGATGAGCGGCGGGATCAGGGCGCTGCTGCTCCAGATGCTCCACCCCCACGCGCTGCAAGGCGTGCTCGATCATTCCAATTTCCGCGAGGATATGCACGGGCGGCTGCGGCGCACCGCGCGCTTTATCGCCACCACCACCTTTGCCCACCGCGATGATGCGATGAAGGCGATTGAGAGGGTGAACCGCATTCATGCGCGCGTCGGCGGGGTGCTGCCTGACGGGACGGCCTATTCCGCCACCAATCCGCGCACGCTGGCATGGGTGCATGTCACCGAAGCACAAAGCTTTCTGGCAGGGTATCTGCGCCATGTCCGCCCCAATATGCCGGGCCATGAACAGGATGAATATTACCGCCAGTTTGCCATCATCGCGCGCGCCTTGGGAGCAGATCCCGTGCCCGAAACCCGGCGCGAGGCCGAGGCGATTTTCCGCGAATTGCGCGCCGATTTGAAAGCGTCTCCCGCCGCGCGCGAGGTGGCACAACTTGTTTTAAATCAACGCCCTAAAGGCACGCCGCCGGGCTTGCAGACGATGCTGGGTGCGGATGCCGTTGCCATGCTGCCGCCTTTTGCGCGCGCGATGCTCGGCCTTGCGCACCCCGGCCTTGTTGCCATGCCGGCGCGGGCGGCGACCTGGGGCATGGGCCGCACCTTGCGCTGGGCGTTCCGGCAAGATGGTGGCCGCCAAAATGGTGAGGCGCGGGCCAGCGCTAAAGACGCTTAATGGCTGCTAATCCGCGTTAATCGCGCCAATCACCGATTGCAGGGGAGGCAAAGCATGGCCGAATTCACCTTCTACACCGTCGCCATGAGCAGGGGGCAGATTTCGCGCTGGGCTTTGCATGAAGCGGGCGCGGACTATGATCATGTGATGATGGAATGGGACAGCCGGCCCGCCAGTTTCCAATCCATCAACCCGATGAACAAGGTGCCCGCCCTCGTCCACCACACACCCGCAGGCGATCACATCATCACCGAATGCGCGGCGATCAATCACTACCTGGCCGAAACCCACCCGGACAAAGGCCTGCTGCCTGAGCCTCACGAAAAAGCCGCCTATTTCCGCTGGCTGTTTTTTGCCGCAGGGCCATTGGAACAGGCGGTGATGGCGCGGATGCTGGGGTGGGAATTGCCCGAGGGCAAGGGATCGACCGCAGGCTTTGGCAGTCTCGAATTGACGCTGGCCGCGCTGGAGGGCTGGCTTTCGCAAAATGACTTTATCGCAGGGGCGCGCTTTACCATGGCCGATACCTATGTCGGCAGCCAATTCGTGTGGGGCCTCAGGTTCGGGACAATCCCCGAAAGCCGCGCCTTCAAGGCCTATGCCGCGCGGGTCACTGATCGGCCTGCCTACCGCGAAGCCAATGCGATTGATGCCGCGATTATCAAGGCGAACAAAGCCGGCAAAGCTTAGACCTGCACGGGCTTAGGCTTTGCTTTTCTGGCCGCGCCAGCTTGGCCGGAAAGCTCATCAACTAAGCGCGGCGCTGTTGCGCAAAAGCTGGTAGGCTTCGACCACTTGGCCAAGCTGCGCCTCGTGCCGGCGGTCCCCGCCGTTGCGATCGGGGTGATAGCGCCGCACCAGTTCGGAATAGCGCCGCCGAAGCCGCGCGCGGTCGGTGTCGCTCCCCAGCCCCATCACCTCCAGCGCGCGCGCTTCGTCAGGAGAAAAGCGCGCCTGCGCCGCCGCTGCGCGTGCATGGCCTGCCGCGCGCGCCTTGATCCCGCGGGCCCGCGCCGCAATCGCATCCAAGGGATCAGCAAAATCGGCCCAGCGCGGCACGCCATCAACGCCTGCATTAGGCCGGAACGCGCGCGTTTCGCTCTGCCAGCCGGCAATGGGCGACTGCGCAGCGATAATTTCCTCAGCGCTCATGCCTTCAAACCAATCATAGCCTGCGTTGAATTCGCGCACATGTTCAAGGCAAAACCAACGCCATTCGCCCGGCCCGTCAAAGCCGTGGGGCCGCCTGCCCGGCGCACGAAATTCACCGGGCCGCGTACAGCCGGGCGCCTCGCACAGGCGGTCTGCCGTTTCATAACGGCCATGAAAGCGGGGCTTTGTCATAAAGCGCTTGAGAATGGCGACCCGCTCCCCAAATTCCAAGGGCGAAAAACGAAACCCCGGTTGCTTTGAAGGAAACCCGACGCGATGCCCGCCACCATGGCCGAACACATGCATGATCTGCTCACCGCAGCCTTTGCCCCGACCCGCCTCAATATCATCAACGACAGCGCCAAGCATTCGGGCCACATGGGCGATGATGGTTCGGGCGAATCGCATTTCACCATTGAGATCGAGGCCGCCGCCTTTGCGCCGATGAACCGCCTCGCCCGCCAGCGCGCGGTGATCGCAGCGCTCGGCGATATTGTCGGCCAGCGCGTCCATGCTGTCGCGATCAAGGCAAGCACGCCTGCCGAATGAGCCTTAATCCCAATCTGCGCCTGCGCCGCGCGGCGCGCATCATCGTGCTCGATGCGCAAGGCCGCGTGCTGATGTTCCGTTACGATGTGCCGGGACGCGCGCCGTTCTGGGTGACGGCGGGCGGCGAGTGCGAAGAGGGCGAGACTTTCGATGATGCCGCCCGGCGCGAATTGCTCGAAGAAACCGGCATCATTGCAGACCCCGGCCACCAGATCGCCCGGCTGACGCCCGAATTCATCACAGTCGAAGGCGAGCCGGTTCAGGCCGATGAACGCTTCTACCTCGTGCGCGTGGCCGAGGCGCGCGTCGACACATCACGGCACACCGCGCTCGAACAACAGCTCATGACGCAGCACCGCTGGTTCACCCGCGCAGAGCTTGCCAAGTGGCCCGAAGCGGTGTTTCCTGCCAACATTATCCAGATGATCGAGGAAGCAGGCCGCCGATGATGACCGAGACCATCACCCCTGTCACCCATGATCTGGGCGCGTTTCAGGTGCGCCGCGTGCTGCCGTCCAAGGCGCGCACCATGGTGGGCCCGTTCATCTTCGTCGACCAGTTCGGCCCTGCGAGCCTGACCGGCGATGGCATGGGGGTGCGCCCGCACCCGCATATCAATCTTGCCACTGTGACATGGCTGTTCGACGGGGCGATTGATCACCGCGACAGTCTGGGCAGCTATGCCACGATCCGCCCGGGACAGGTCAATCTGATGACGGCGGGCAGCGGCATCGTCCATTCCGAACGCAGCCCTAGGCAAGAACTCGCCACCAATCCCGGCATGTTCGGGATGCAGACATGGCTTGCCCTTCCTGATGGTCAGGAGGAAATCGCGCCCGCATTCGAAGCCGTAACCGATCTGCCGCTGATCGAAGCGAGCGGAGCCAAGGCGCAGGTCATCATGGGCGAATTGTGGGGCGCGAAAGCCGCCACCACCACCCATGCCCACACCATTTATGCCGAAATCCTGCTGGATGCAGGCGGCACAATCCCGCTTGATGTGAGCGCCGATGAACGCGCCGTTATGCTGGTGAATGGCGATGCCAGCGTGGATGGCGCGCCGCTCACCCAATATGAACTCGCCGTGCTGGCTCCCGGCAAGGCGATGATGCTGGCCAGCCAGAACGGCGCGCGGGTGATGCTGTTGGGCGGCGAGGCTTTCACCAGCCCGCGCCATGTCTATTGGAACTTTGTCAGCTCGCGCAAGGAACGCATCGAGCAGGCCAAAGAAGATTGGGCGGCAGGCCGTTTCCCGATTGTGCCGGGCGACACCCACGAATTTATCCCCTTGCCTGACAGGGCAAATCAGGCCAGCCATCCCCCCAAGGCTGACTAGGCAGCCAAAAGGGAGAGAGTTATGGACTATGCAGGCAAGGTGGCGTGGATCACCGGCGCCTCATCGGGGATTGGCGCGGCGCTGGCGCGGGAATTGGCCGCGCGCGGGGCCCATGTGGTGCTGTCGGGCCGCGACGAAGCGCGGCTGGCCGAAGTTGCCGCCGACTGCGGCCAGAGTCTTATCCTGCCCTTTGATGTGCGCGATGATGCCGCGCTGGCTGAGGCAAGCGCCAAGGCGATTGCGTGGAAAGGCGGTGTCGACATCGCCTTTGCCAACGCGGGCGTCTCGCAGCGCAGCCGAGCGCTCAAAACCGATATGCAAGTCTATCGCGATATCATCGAAATTGATCTCACCGCCCAGATTGCTTTCTCGCAAGGGCTGATCGGCCACATGGCGCAGCGCGGTTCCGGCGCGCTTGGCTTTATTTCCTCGATTGCGGGCAAGGTCGGGGTGCCGATGCGCACCGCCTACTCAGCCGCCAAGTTCGGCCTTGCAGGCTATGCCGATGCGCTGCGGGCGGAACTTTCCCAAAGCGGCGTTGCCGTCCACACTATCTATCCGGGCTCAGTCGCCACCGGCGTTTCCAGAAACGCGCTCACCGCCGATGGCACCAAGCGCGGCAAGTCCGATCCCGCGATCGACAACGGCATTCCCGCCGATGTGGCTGCCAAGGCGATGCTTGATGCCATAGCCAAGGGGACACGCGAGATCATCGTGGCCGAAGGCAGCGAACTTGCCATGGGCGAGGCACGGCGCACGCCCGATGCGCTATTTGATCAGGTCGCAGGCATGGTTGCCAAAGGTTACATGGAAAAGCTGGAGGCCGCCGAATGAGCCGGTTTGAACAAAAGCGCGTCGCTCTTGCCAATGGGATTCATCTGGATGTGGTCGATGAAGGTCCCACTGATGCACCGGCGCTGATTTTCCTCCACGGCTTTCCCGAAAGCCACCGCACCTGGCGCCACCAGATCGCGCATTTCCGGGATCGCTACCGCTGCATCGCGCCCGATCAGCGGGGCTATCGTGGCTCGTCGAAACCACAAGCGGTCGAGGCCTACACGCCCGACAAGCTGATTGGCGATGTGTTTCTGCTGGCCGATGCGCTCGCCATCCCAAGCTTTACCATCGTGGGCCATGATTGGGGCGGCGCGATTGCCTGGGGCGTGGCGCTGGCCGGACAGCACGCGCGCGTTTCGCGTGCGGTGATCGCCAATGCGCCGCACCCGGCGGTGTTCCAGCGCCTGCTCTACACCCACCCCGGCCAGCGCGAGGCGAGCCAGTATATCCGCGGCTTTCGCGACACGGCCAATGATGCGCTGGTGAAAGATCAGGGGCTGACCGCCTTGCTGCTGAAAGAGGTCAAATGGGATCGCCCGTCTGCGATGGAGCCCGAGGAACGCGACGCGCTGCTCCTCGATTGGCAAAACCGCGATGCGGCTTTCGGGATGCTCAATTACTACCGCGCGAGCCCGATTGATGTGCCCACTATGGATGCGCCCTATGAAATCCCGCAAGGCTGGACGCCGCCAGCTCTCCCCAAGCTGACGATCCCCACGCTGGTGATCTGGGCCATGGATGATCTTGCCCTGCCGCCTGAGAATATCGAGGGGCTGGAACACATCATCGACCCGCTGACAATCGAGCGCGTGCCCGATTGCGGCCACTTCGTCCCGTGGGAAGCGCCGGACAAGGTGAACGCTGCGATGGACGCTTTTCTGGGGCGTTAGAGTGTTCGGACCACCCGCCTGACTGCTGCGTTTTCTGACCCGCCCGGCCGCCATAGCATCATCGGATGATTGGGGGCCGGGTCAGGGCAATGGCAAAGCGGTGTGCGGGGTGGTCTGAGCGCTACACAAGAGTTGCGGACTTTCCCCCCAGCCCCTAAGTGGCGCTGGCCTATGACCGACCAATTGACCTTTGCCATTCCCAAGGGGCGCATTCTCGATGAAGCGCTGCCCGTGATGGCGCGCGCCGGGATTGAACCCGATGCAGAGTTCCACGACCCCAAAAGCCGCGCGCTCGCCTTTGGCACGAACCGCGCGGATATGCGCCTGATCCGCGTGCGCGCCTTTGATGTGGCGACATTCGTCGCCCATGGCGCAGCGCAGATCGGCATTGTCGGATCGGACGTGATTGAGGAATTTGACTATTCCGACCTCTACGCTCCGGTGGATCTCGGCATTGGCCATTGCCGCCTGTCGGTGGCGCGGCTGGCGAGCGATCCGGGCGCGGATGCGCTGCAAAGCCACCTGCGCGTCGCCACCAAATACCCTCACCTCACCCGCCGCCATTTCGAGGCAAAGGGCGTGCAGGCTGAATGTGTGAAATTGAACGGCGCGATGGAACTGGCGCCGTCGCTTGGCCTTGCGCGGTTGATTGTTGATCTTGTTTCAACCGGCAAGACGCTCAAGGAAAATGGGCTGGTCGAGACCGACCGCATTCTCGACATTTCCGCACGGCTTATCGTCAATCGTGCGGCACTCAAAACCGATCCGCGCGTTGCCGATCTGGTCGCGGCGTTCCGCCGTGATGCCGAAGCCCGTACGAAAGCCGCCGCATGATCCCGATCCTTTACGCCAACCAGCCCGATTTCGAGGCCAAGTTTGCACGCCTTGTCGAGGCTCGCCGCGAGGCGGACAGCAATGTGACAGGGCAGGTCACTTCGATCCTCCACTCGGTCAAAACGCGCGGCGATGCGGCACTGGTGGAGTTTACGCAGCGCTTCGATGGCTATGCCTTGGCAAGCGATGCAGATTGGCAGATTTCGCTCGATGACTGCGCACGCGCCTATGCCGAATTGCCGGAGGACTTGCGCGAGGCCTTGGATCTCGCCGCGGCCCGCATCCGCGCCTATCATGAGGCACAGCTGCCTGAAAACCGCGACTATGTGGACGCAAGCGGCGTGCGCCTCGGAGCGATCTGGCGGGCGGTGGATGCAGCCGGGCTCTATGTTCCGGGCGGGCGCGCAGCCTACCCCTCCAGCCTGCTCATGAATGCCATTCCAGCGCGGGTCGCAGGCGTTAAGCGCCTTGTCGTCACCACGCCCACGCCCAAGGGCGCAGCCAATCCGCTGGTGCTGGCCGCTGCCCATATTGCAGGGGTGGATGAAATCTGGCGCGTGGGCGGGGCGCAGGCCGTGGGCGCGCTGGCCTATGGGACGGAGCGCATCCGCCCGGTTGATGTCATCACTGGCCCCGGCAATGCCTGGGTGGCTGAGGCCAAAAGGCAATTATTCGGCGTTGTCGGCATCGACATGGTGGCAGGCCCATCGGAAATCCTTGTGATTGCAGACAGCAAGAACGATCCCGATTGGATCGCGGCGGACTTGCTCTCTCAGGCCGAACATGACCCGACCTCGCAATCCATCCTCATCACCGATAGCGAGGATTTTGCCCGCCAGGTCGAAGACCGCGTGGATGTGCAGATTGCCCAACTTGCCACCGGCAAGACCGCGCGCGCATCGTGGGATGCGCATGGCGTCATGATCGTGGTCGAGGATTTGGCCGCCGAAGCCCCCGCGCTGGCGGACCGGCTGGCGGCAGAGCACGTTGAACTCGCCGTCGATAATCCCGAGCCCCTGCTCCACGCCATCCGCCATGCCGGCAGCGTGTTCCTTGGCCGCATGACGCCCGAGGCGGTGGGCGATTATGTGGCCGGGCCCAATCATGTGCTGCCCACGGGCCGCCGCGCGCGTTTTTCGAGCGGGCTTTCGGTGCTTGATTTCATGAAGCGCACCAGTTTCCTTGGCCTTGATGAGGCTTCCTTTGGCGCAATTGGCCCTGCGGCCGCGCGCCTTGCCCATGCCGAAGGCCTGCCCGCGCACGCCAAATCGGTTGAACTGAGATTGAAATGAACATGACGTCCAAATCGCAGGCTCGCTCTGCCGCTCGCCTTGCCGCTGTTCAGGCGCTTTACCAGATGCAGATGGAAAAGACCGCGCTGGCCCGCCTGCTCGATGAATTCCACCAGCACCGCTTGGGCCGCGCCGTCGATGACGAAGGCGAGGATGAACCCGTCTATGCCGAGGCCGAGGTTGCGTTCTTCGATGATGTGGTGCGCGGAGTGGCGGCGCGGGTCGAGGAAATCGACGCGCTGATCGCGTCAAAACTCGCCGCGGGGTGGACGACCACTCGCCTTGATAAGACCATGCTGCAAGTGCTGCGCGCAGGCGCTTATGAATTGCTGGCCCGCGCCGATATCCCGGTGGCGGTGGCGATCAACGAATATGTCGAGGTCGCCAAGGCGTTTTTCGACGATACCGAAGCGCGGTTTGTGAACGGCGTGCTCGATGCGGTTGCAAAGGATGCCCGCACCGCCTGAAAAGCACAATCAGGGTGACATGAAGCGGCCGCCTGTGCACAGGGTGTGGCTCTGGACCATCGCTCAGACTGGGACCTCATGAACGAATCGCAATTTATCTCAGCCCTCAAAGCGCTGCCGCTCCATCCCGGTGCGCGCGGCCTGATGGATGATTGTGCGGTCATCAAAGTGGGAACCCAGAGCCTCATCATCACCACCGACATGATGGCCGAGGACACGCATTTCATGCCTGATGCCGACATGGCTGACGTGGCATGGAAGCTGGTGACGATGAACCTGTCGGATCTGGCGTCGAAGGGAGCGGCCCCTATCGGGCTGCTGCTTGGCCATTCGCTCGGCCGGGATGATGCACGCTTTCTGGAAGGGCTGAACGAGGCGCTCACTGCCTTTGGTGTGCGGCTGCTGGGCGGCGACACGATTGCCGCAACGGGTGCAACCACCTTGAGCATGACGGCAATTGGCCGGGCAACCCATCATCCGGTTCCCTCACGCAAAGGGGCAAAGGTGAATGATGTGGTTTATGTCACCGGTGTGCTGGGGCGAGCGATGCTGGGGTTCGAGGGCGCAGCAGAGCACCTTGACGCTTTCAACCGGCCAAGGGCGCGCCTCGACGAAGGCCGCGCGCTGGCGCCGCACGTCACCGCGATGATGGATATTTCCGACGGGTTGCTGCTTGATTGCTGGCGTCTGGCCGAAGCAGGCGGGGTCACGATCAGTCTCGATCCTGCTGCGATCCCGGTGGCCGATGCTGCCCGGCTCGACGATTGCCTGCGTTGGGGTGACGATTATGAATTGCTCTTCACCGCGCCTGCCGATGCTGACTTGCCGGTTGCGGCCCATGCCATCGGAGTGGTGAACACCCGTGCGGATACACCGCTGATCTTGGGTCAGACCCCGCTCACCAATCCCCAAAATCTCGGCTATAATCACGGCTGAATGGCGCGCGCAGCGATCGGTGCCTTTACCGCTCCACGCTGCGCTGTCCCGCTACCGGACAGGGCCAATCGGCGCTGAGGCTTTCTTAATCGCAATGTGTCATGACCAAGCCTGCAACAGGCTCGCGGACACTGCGCGCCGAGGGGATAAGCCGCAATGGACATGGCAAGTGCGAGAAGTTTTCGCACCTTCACTGGCAGGCCTCTGAACCCGAGGCGCCGCGCGCGCGCGCCGCTGCCGCATGGTGAATTGCGGCTGCTGACCGCCCCTGAAATCACAGCGCCAGAACTGATCCGGCAATGGGATGATCTGGTGGCTCAGGCCGCTGAACCCAATCCCTTTTTCGAGCCGTGGCTGTTGCTGCCGGCGCTCGAACAATGGGGCCGCGCTCAGCAGGTGGTGATCAAGACATGGTTTGTCGATGGCCAGTTGTGCGGCCTGCTGCCGACCTTGCGCAGCGCCGAATATTACGGCCACCTCGTGACCCATGCGACCGGCTGGCTGCACGCCAACGCCTTTTGCGGTGTGCCGCTGGTGATGCGCGGGTACGAGGACGCATTCTGGCGCACACTGCTTGCGCATTTTGATCGCAGCGCGCGCCGGGCGCTGTTTGTGCACCTGCCTCAGCTTGCCGCCGATGGGCCGGTGGCGCAGGCGTTGGAACGGGTGCTCGCAGAAGACGGCCGCCGTCACTACATCGCCGGGGAACAACACCGCGCGCTGCTTGCCAGCGAGTTTTCTCCCGAGGCCTATCTGGCAAGCGCCATGTCCCAGAAAAAGCGCAAGGAATTGCGCCGTCAGCGCGCGCGCCTCGCCGAGGAGGGTGTTGTGACATTTGAACGGCCCGACGATTCCTGCGACCTTGCGGCATGGACAGCAGAGTTCCTCGCGCTGGAGGCTGCCGGGTGGAAGGGTGAGGCGGGCTCTGCTCTTGCCAGCGCGGCCCAGACCCGCGATTTCTTCACCGCAACCTTGATCGGCGCCGCCGCCGCAGGCAAGCTTGAACGCCTCGCCCTCAGGCTCGATGGCCGGGCAATTGCCATGCTTGTCAATTTTATCACTCCGCCGGGCGCCTACAGCTTCAAAACCGCTTTTGATGAGGATTACGCGCGATTTTCGCCCGGAATGCTCTTGCAGCTGGAAAACCTCAGCCTGCTGGAACGCCCGGACATCGACTGGGCCGATAGCTGCGCGGCTGAAGGCCACCCGATGATCGAACGCCTTTGGCGCGAGCGCCGCCGCATGGTGAGCCGCAATATCGCCATTGGCGGCCCGCTGCGCCGGGCCCTGTTTCGTCTGCTGATGGCCTATGAAACCCGCTCAAGGAGCCGTGCATGAACGCTGTCACCCATTTCACCGAGGCGGCTGCTCTGGCCTCTTCACAAGTGTTCGCAGCGCCCGCGCGCGCGCAATTTGCCACGGCCTATCCGGAAAAGCCCCACATCCTCGCGCACAGCCTGACCCATCACCCGCTGCTTGAACTCGAAGCATTGGCGAGCCTTGCCGAACAGATCCCCTTGGCAAGCGTCGAATACAACCGCGGCGATTTGCCGATCGGGGTGGAAGGCAAACCGGGGCCAACCGGCCTCAGCATCAGCGAAACCATCCGCCGCGTGGCTGAGGCCAATTCATGGGCGGTGCTGAAGAATATCGAACAAGCCCCGGCCTATGCCGATCTGCTGCACGGCTTGCTTGATGAAATCCGCCCTGAAATCGAGGCGGCAACCGGCGCGATGCTGACCCCGCAGGGTTTTATCTTCATCTCAAGCCCCCATGCGGTTACGCCCTATCACTTTGATCCGGAACACAATATCCTGCTCCAGATCAGGGGGCGCAAGGTGATGACGCAGTTTCCCGCAGGCGATACGCGGTTCGTGCCGGATGAAGCCCATGAGGCCTATCATTCGGGCGGCCCGCGCGAGCTCAGCTGGGATGATGCGATGCTGCCCCATGGCCGCGAATTTGCGCTTGGTCCGGGTGATGCGTTGTTTGTCCCGGTGATGGCGCCGCATTTCGTCAAAAACGGGCCGGAGCCGTCAGTGTCGCTTTCGATCACCTGGCGCAGCGAATGGAGTTACCGCGAAAGCGATGCGCGCATCATGAACGCGATCCTGCGCGAGAGGGGCTTTGCGCCGCGCGCTCCGGGGCGCTGGCCGCAGCAGAATTATATGCGCGCCTATGCATTCCGGGCCTTGCGGCGCTTGGGCTTGACGGGCGCGTAAAGCGCTCGCATGGCCTAACGCCATGAGTGAGACACCCACGAATGAGCAGCTTGTCGCCGGCCTAATCCGCCTTCTGACGGTGGAAAAGCGCGCCGCCGATATCTATGCAGGCCCGCCGCAAAAGGATGGGATTGGCCGCGTGTTTGGCGGGCAGGTGCTGGCGCAGGCCTTGCAGGCCGCGCAGGCGAGCATTGCCGATGGCAAGGTCGCCCATTCGCTCCACGCCTATTTCCTGCGCGGTGGGCGCGAAGGCGCTCCGATCGAATACCGCATCGAACGCGATTTCGACGGGCGCAGCTTTGCCAATCGCCGGGTGGTTGCCAGCCAGGAAAACGAGGATGGCCGCGCCGTGCCGATCCTGAATCTCACGGCCAGTTTCCAATTGCCTGAGGACGGGCTTGAGCACGTCGATTCGCCGATGCCCGAAGTGGCCGATCCCGACACACTTCGCCCCGATATCGAATTGCGCCGCGAGATTGCGGAAAGCTGGGGGGACAAGCTTTCCGAGGCGCAAGCCGCCCAGATGCTGCGGCCACGCCCGATTGAAATGCGCACAATTGATCGCCTGCACTGGATGAACAGCGAACCGCGCGAGGCGCGCGCGCATAGCTGGTTTCGGGTAGTCGCGCCGATCACCGGCGCCGATGATACGCCCGACCTGCACCGCGCGATCATCACCTATGCGAGCGACTACACGCTGCTCGGCACCAGCGCGCTGCCGCATGGCCTTTCATGGATGCGCAATGAATTGGTGGGCGCAAGCCTCGATCACGCGATCTGGTTCCACCGCGAGGCGCGCGCGGATGAATGGCTGCTCTATGCCACCGACGCGCCGTGGTCAGGCGGTGGGCGCGGGTTTAACCGCGGGCGCATTTTCAACCGCGCCGGAGAACTGGTCGCCAGCGTCGCGCAGGAAGGCATGATGCGGAAACGTCGTTGAGTTCCGCATCGCATCCGCGATGCGAAATCCTCGCTCACGCGGCCTGAAGGTCGCATCGCTGCGGGCGGGCAGTCGCCCTTGCGACACCTTTGGTGTCGACCAGACCAGTTTCGGTGGCACTGCCCACTGCAAGGCCGAACAGCCCTCAAGCAGCGCAGCGGTAGGGCAACAAGAACGCCCTCAAGCAGCGCAGCGTTAGGGCGACAAAAACCCCGCGCCCGGCGCTTGAGGGCGAAACAAACTAATGCGCCAAGAACATCGGCATTTGCGGATCGGTCAGCGACCGGCGCGTCACTCCGCCAAACAGCATCTCGGCAAAGCGGGATTGGCCATAGGCACCCATAATCAGCATCGAACAACCGCGCATCTGGGCCGCTGAAAACAACGTGTCGGAAATGCGCGCGTCCCCGCGCGGAATTTCGACAATTTCGGCATCGATGCCGTGGCGGCTTAGGTATTGCGCGCCTTCCAGTGGGGGGAAATCAAAGCGGCCCTCGCCGCGCTTTTCCTCAACCGTGGTGAGGTAAACCTTGCTTGCCGTCTTGAGCAAAGGCACCGCATGGCGCAGCGCGACGCAGGCCTCGGCAGAACCGTTCCAGCCCACCAGCATCGGTGCATTCACGTCGAGCCGTTTGGTATCGGCAGGAACCACCAGCACCGGCACAGGCGCTTTGAGCGCAAGGCTGCCCACCATGCTCGATGGCCCACGCGAATCTTCGCCCGCATCATGCGGACCCACCAGCACAATATCCGCCAGCGCCGCCTGTTCCAGCAAGCGATGTTCAGCCGCGCCATAAACAAAGCGCCAATCCCAAGAGACATCCTCATTCTTGAGTGTGCCCTCGATTTCGGCGCGCAGCTTTTCGGCCGCTTCCTTGATCACCGGCATGGCCGCCGCCATGGCTGAGCCGTAAAAATCACCCGGCGCAAACACCTCGTAGGAAATCGCTTGCAAGCAAGTGATGTGACCATTGCTGGCGCGCGCCAGATCAAGCGCAACCTGCAGGCGCGCGGTCATGGCGCGGTCATTGGCGATGTGCAGCAAGATCGACTTCATGGCGTGTGTTCTCCCGAATAATATCCCCGGCAATAGGCCGCAACAAAGGGCGCTACCTTGATCGGGATCAAAATTGCTCACGCATCTGATTCGTCCAAATCGCGTCCGCTTGCAAGCTGCCTGACTTGCGGTAGTCTGTGCGGACGGGAGAGTATCATGCAGATCACGCGCCATCCACCTGTCAAAACCTCGCTGGAGCCATCAAATCACCCCTATCTGACGGGCCCATGGACCCCGCTTCACGAAGAAGTGGACGTGGCCGAATTGCCGGTGATCGAAGGGGAAATTCCCGCCGATATTGACGGGATTTACCTGCGCAACACCGAAAATCAGGTGCATCAGCCGCTTGGCCGCCATCACCCCTTCGATGGCGATTCCATGATCCATCAGGTGAATATCAGCGGCGGCAAGGCGAGCTATCGCAATCGCTTTGTGCGCACCCATTGTTTTGAGGCCGAACAGATCGCAGGTGCCAGCCTGTGGGGTGGATTGATGGACCCGGCAGGCACGTCAAAACGCCCCGGCTTTGGCGCGCACGGCAGCCTGAAAGACACCGGATCAACCGACATCATCGTTCACGCCGGCATCGCCTATGCCACGCTTTACCAATGCGGTGAGGCGTGGATGCTTGATCCTGTCACCCTTGCCAATCTGGGCAAGGCGCCGTGGGGGCCGCTGGATGGCATTTCGGCCCATCCCAAGGTGGATGAGGAAACCGGCGAGATGATGTTCTTCAACTATTCGAAGCACGCCCCTTTCATGCATTACGGGGTGGTCGATCGGACGGGGCGCCTCGTGCATTATATCCCCGTTGCCCTGCCGGGGCCGCGGCTGCCGCATGATATGGCGATCACCAAGAACTGGTCGATATTGAATGATATGCCGCTGTTCTGGGACACAGAATTGCTGACCCGCGATATTCATGCAGCGCGCCTGCATGATGGCGTGCCCACCCGCTTTGCCCTGATCCCGCGCCATGGGAGCCCGCAGGACATCCGCTGGTTCGAGGCCAGCCCCACCTATGTGCTCCATTGGACCAATGCGTGGGAAGAAGGCGATGAGGTGGTGCTCGAAGGCTATCACCAGTCAAAGCCGATGCCCGATCCGCTGCCTGAAATGGGCCGTTACAGCCACATGATGGCCTATGTGGATGAACACTCGTTCCAATCGCGGCTGCATCGCTGGCGGTTTAACCTCAAGACTGGCGAATGTCGCGAAGAACGCCTCAGCGAGAAGATCGTCGAATTCGGGATGATTAACCCGCGCTATGCCATGAAGAAAAGCCGCTATGTCTGGTCCACCACCACGCAGCCCGGCTGGTTTTTGTTCAATGGCTATGTCCGCCACGACACCGAGACGGGCGAGGAACAGGTATTCCGCTTGCCCGAGGGCGTTTATGCCAGCGAAAGCCCGATGATCCCTGCAAAGGGGGCGCCTCCCGCCTCAAGCAGCGCAGCGGTAGGCGAACAAGGAACGCCCTCAAGCAGCGAAGCGGTAGGGCGCGAAGACTCTGGCTACCTCATCACCTTCCTGATCGACGAGAACACCGGCACGTCGGAATGCGCGATCCTTGATGCAAGCGACATCGCCAAAGGCCCTATCTGCCGCCTTGCGCTGCCGCACAAGATCTGTTCGGGCACGCATTCGGTGTGGGTTGAACACGATCAATTGCGCCGCGATGCCGCCATCGCTCAGGCCGCGCGCGCACAGGCGATGGCCTGCTAGGCCCTCGTCGACCGGGCTTGCGCGCTGGTCCGTCGGGGCTTGTCGGCCAGCGCGAGCGGCCCTAGTCGGTGCATTATTGCTTAATTTGCACCTTAAGGGCCTTTTGCGAAATGATTTCCCGCTCGATTGTCCGCGCCGCATTGATCGCCACCAGCGCGCTTACGCTTGCCGCCACCCCCGCGCTTGCCCAGAAACAGCGCACGCCCAGCCCCGCCGTCGCCGAAGCGCAGGCTGAGGCGGAGCGCGCCAAGCTGTTTGCCCTGTTCGAAGACGCTGACGAGCGCGAATTGGCACTCAATCCCCTCTCGCGCCTGTTCCGCGGCGATGATGAAAATGCGCGGAGATTGGGCGATTACCTGACCGATGCGTTCTTCATCGCTGCGCGCACCGATACGCAGCTTAATCTGGCAAAGCTTGCCCTGATTGATCGCAGCAAGCTCGCTACCAATGATGCGCTTGCCTATGATGTGTTCCGCTACAATCAGGAACAGGCCCTGCGCCTCAGCAGCGATGAAATGCGAGCCCTTACCGAAGTGCGCCCCGTCAACCACTTCACCGGCTTTCACACCTTCTATCCCACCTTTGCCAGCGGCACGGGAGCAGCGCCCTTCAAGACGCTCGCCAATTACGAGGATAACCTTGCGCGCCACGACGATTACATCGCCATCACCCTGCGCGCGATTGCCCGCAGCCGAGAAGGCATGGCGAGCGGCGTGGTGGAAACCAAGCTTACCATCAACAATGTGATCGAACAGCTGAACACGCAGCTCGCCATCCCGGTGGCGGAATCGCAATTCATGGGGCCGGTGCGGGATTTCCCTGAAGGCATTACCGAGGCTGACCGCGCGCGGCTCACCGCCGCCTATGAGGCCAAGACCCGCGAGATTTACGCCGCCCACACGGCGCTTCGCGATTTCCTGCGCGATGAATATCTGGACGCTGCGCGTGACAGCTTCGGCCTCAGCCAGATGAAGGGCGGCGCTGAACTTTATGCCCTGCTGGTCGAGCAGACCACCACGCTGCCATTGGATGCGGAAACCATCCACCAGTTGGGCCTTAAGGAAGTCGCCCGGATCAAGAGCGATCTTGAAGCGATCAAGGCCGAGGTGAAGTTCGAAGGAACATTGAACGAATTCTTCGACTATGTGCGCACCGATCCCAAGTTCCAGCCCGAAAGCCGCGAAGCGCTGACGCAAAGCTATTACCAGATCGGCCGCGAGGTTGACGCCAAGATCGCGGATTATTTCTCGCTGGTGCCGAAATCGCCGCTGGAAATCCGGCCCTATGATCCTTCGACCGAACAATTCGAGGCAGGCGGCTCCTATATGCCCGGCACACCCGATGGCTCGCGCGCAGGGGTGTTCTATTTCAACGCCTATGATCTGCCCAGCCGGCTGACGACGGGCAATGTGACGCTGTACTTGCACGAAGGCGCGCCGGGCCACCATTTCCAGATCAGCCTTGCGCAGGAAGATGAAAGCCTGCCTGCCTTCATGCGTTTTGGTGGGACGACCTCTTTCGTGGAAGGCTGGGCGCTTTATGCCGAGACGCTTGGCTATCAAATGGGCTTTTACGAAGACCCGTGGAACCGTTATGGCACGCTGCAGGACGAACAATTGCGCGCGATGCGGCTAGTGGTGGGCACCGGCCTTCACGCCAAGGGCTGGAGCCGCGACCAAGCGATCGACTTCATGCTCGAAAATTCCGGCATGACCCGCACCGAAGTGGTGGCCGAGGTCGAACGCTATATCGCGATGCCGAGCCAAGCGCTTGGCTACAAGATCGGCGCGCTCAAGATTCAGGAATTGCGCCAGCGTTCACAGGACAAGCTGGGCGCGAAATTCGACATCAAGGCGTTCCACGAGCAGATCCTCAACACCGGCGGCCTACCGCTCGCGGTGCTTGAGGACAAGATCGACCGCTGGATTGCCGCGCAGGCCGCGCGCTGATCGTATGGCTGGGGCCTCGGCTCGTCGTATCTCCTGACCCGGTTGCCTGCAGCTTGGATGGCCGGGCAGGGCCTGTTCATCCAAGCGCAAGGTTGCAGCCAGCACCCGTTGTGGACAATTCACCAGAACGCCCGCTGCAAGGAGCCCTGCCGCCATGATCACCCAATCCCGTCAGTCATCTTTGCTCGCCTTCACCGGTCTGCTGGTCGCTGCCACCAGTGCGGCCCCTGTGGCAGCCCAGCCCGCCATGCCGGCACAAGGCAGCGATGTGCTCACCACTGTGACGGGCAATCTGCCCACGATGGCGGAAATGGAAGCCGGACCGCGGGTGGAAGGGATTATCTCGGCGCGGCGCGGTCAGGCCATGCAGATTGTTGCTGAAGACGGCACGACCACGTCGATCACGCTCCACCCTGAAACCACCATCCGCACGCGCGGCGGGTTTCTTGGCATCGGCAACAGGAATTTTGATCAGAGCGCGCTGATCGCTGGCCTGCCGGTGGCAGTGCGCACGATGCAATATGGCGGCGGGCTGGTGGCGAGCGAAGTGCGCTTTACCAAGGATGATCGCCAGATCGCAGCGATGATCCGCGGCGGAACGGCGGCCCAATTTGCCGAACAAGGCGCTGCCATCGAGGCCAACGCGGCTGCCACCGAGGCCCTGCGCGGACGGCTGGGCGATATCGACAAGTATAATCTCAAAGCCACCACCAATGTCTATTTCGACACCGGCAAGGCTGCACTGACCCCGCGCGCCAAGGCCGAATTGTGCGAAGCCTCGCGCGCGGCCGAAATGAATGAAAATTCGCTGATGCTGGTGCTGGGATACACTGATTCCACCGGCAGTCAGGAAGCCAACCAGCGTTTGAGCGAACGGCGCGCCGCAGCCGTGGTGAACCATCTGCAACAGGTCTGCCGCTGGAAGCCCTACCGGATGCTGACGCCAACCGGCATGGCGATGAGCGATCCGGCTGCCGACAACAGCACCCCTGCTGGCCGCGCGCAGAACCGCCGCGTCTCGGTCAATGTGCTGGTGAGCAAGGCGCTCGACGGGCAGTGAATGCGTCAGGGGCGGCGGCTTAATGCCGCCCCGCCGCGCTATCCGCCCGCGTGGTAGAAATCATAGACCTTGCGCGCGACCGCCGCGCTGACGCCGGGGGCGCGTTGCAGGTCTTCCAATGCGGCGGCACGCACTTTGCTGGCCGTGCCGAAATGCAGCAGCAGCGCGCGTTTTCGCGCCGGGCCGACACCGGGGATTTCATCGAGCGGTGAGGCGGTGATTGCCTTGGAACGCTTGGCACGGTGCGCGCCGATGACATAGCGGTGCACTTCATCACGCAGGTTCTGCAAATGAAACAAGAGCGGCGAATTCACCGGTAACATCTTCTCGCGCCCGTCGGGGAAGTGGAACACCTCGCGCCCCTCGCGGCCGTGATGCGGCCCCTTGGCAATGCCGATCACCGCAATCTCATCAGCAATGCCGATGTCTTCGAGCACGCTCATGACGCTCGATAGCTGCCCTTTGCCGCCATCGATCAGAACCAGATCGGGCAGAATGGTTTCGTGGCCGCCGGGCTTGGCCTGCGCGTCCTCCCCATCCTCGCCAAAGCTGCGAAACCGCCGCGCCATCACCTCGCGCATCATCGCAAAGTCATCATTGGACTGCGCCTCGCGGATGTTGAACTTGCGATATTGGGATTTTTCAAAGCCATCGGGCCCCGCCACCACCATCGCGCCCACGGCCTTGGCGCCCTGAATGTGGCTGTTGTCATAGATTTCAATGCGAGCGGGCGGTGCGTCCAGCTCCAGAAACTCGGCCAGTTCGCGGTTCAATTTCGCCTTGGTCCCCGTCTCGGCCAAACGCCGTTCGAGCGCTTCGACAGCGTTGCGTGTCGCCTGCGCCATCAGCCGCCGCCGATCACCGCGTTCGGGCACGGAGAGCCGCACCTTGCGCCCTGCGACTTCGCTAAGGGCTGCCTCGATCAATTCGGCTTCGGGCAAGGTGCGGTCAACCAGAATGGTCGGCGGGGGCGGCACTTCCTCGTAGAATTGCAGCATCACCTGCGCGAGCACTTGGGCTTCGTCCACGTCAGCGGTGTGGCGCGGGAAGAAGGCGCGGTGGCCCCAGTTCTGCCCGCCCCTGATGAAGAAAGCCTGCACCCCCATGATTCCGCCCTTGGCGGCGAGCGCAAAGATATCGGCATCGCCAAGGCCCTGTGCGTTGATCGCCTGTGAGCCCTGAATAAAGGTCGCCGCGCGCAGCCGGTCGCGCAGCATGGCGGCACGTTCGAAATCGAGGTTTTCCGCAGCTTCAGCCATCTGCTTTTCAAGGTCCGCCTGCACCTTGGAGGATTTGCCGGCGAGAAAATCCTTCGCCTGCCCCACCAGCGCGCTGTAATCCGCTTCGCTGATGCGGCCCACGCAGGGCGCGGAGCAACGCTTGATCTGATAGAGCAGACAAGGCCGGTCGCGCCGATCATAGAAACTGTCGGTGCAGCTTCTGAGCAGGAACAGCTTTTGCAGCGCGTTCAAGGTGGTGTTGACGCTGCCTGCGCTGGCGAAAGGCCCGTAATAATTGCCCTTGGCGCGGCGCGCGCCGCGATGCTTGTGGATGCGCGGGAAGGCGTGATCGGCACGCAGCAGGATGAAAGGAAAGCTCTTGTCGTCCCGCAGCAGCACATTGAACGGCGGGCGAAACCGCTTGATCAGCTGCGCTTCCAGCAGCAGCGCTTCGGCTTCGGAATTGGTGGTGATGATCTCCATGCTGCGCGTCTGGCTGACCATGCGCTGGAGCCGGTTGGTAAGCTGGGCAACTTGCGTGTAATTCGCCACCCGCGCCTTCAAGGACCGCGCCTTACCCACGTAAAGCACATCGCCGCGGGCATCCAACATCCTGTAGACGCCGGGCACGGGTTTGAGCAGCCGCACAGTCTCGCGGATCGCCGCAACCCCTGCCTCCAGATCGGGCTGAGCGCGCGCGACTGTCGAGGCAGCGCGCGCCTCGTTGAAGCGGTCGCTGCCTTGCGGATTGTGCGGGGTTCCTGCCGGGGTCTTGGCCATGGGCTGCAAATAGGGATCGCCGGGGGCCGTTGGCAAGCGGGCCTTGCGCGCCTATCGCCAGCGACGTGAGCAATTATGATGTGATAATTCTGGGCGCGGGCGCTGCCGGGCTGATGTGTGCAGGCGTTGCGGGCCAGCGCGGCCTGCGCGTTGCGGTGCTCGAACGCGCCGAGGCGCCGGGCAAGAAAATCCTGATTTCGGGCGGCGGGCGCTGCAATTTCACCAATCTGGGGGCTGGCCCTGCCAATTACCTGTCGGCCAATCCGCATTTCGCCAAAAGCGCGCTGGCCCGTTACACGCCCGCCGATTTTATCGCGCTGGTCGAAAGGCACGGCATCGCCTGGCACGAAAAGACGCTGGGCCAGCTGTTCTGCGATGGTTCAGCGCGGCAGATTGTCGCGATGCTGCTGGCGGAATGTCCGGCGGATAAGGTGGATGTGATCTGCAACGCCGATGTCAGCGCGGTGGTGCGGGCGGATGACGGCGCGTTTCAAGTCACCGCCAGCGGCAAGGATTACACCGCGCCCGCGCTGGTGATTGCAACCGGCGGGCCTTCGATCCCCAAGATGGGGGCAACCGGCTTTGCCTATGATCTCGCGCGGCAATTTGGATTGAAGGTGGTGGAGCCGCGCCCCGCCCTTGTCCCACTGACACTGGGGGGCGAGGATGTGCTGTTCCGCGAGCTTTCGGGCGTGGCTGCCCCGGTGCGGGCGCGCGCGGGTGCGGGCAAGCACAGGGCAGAATTTGCCGAGGCCGCGCTCTTCACGCACAAGGGGCTATCGGGCCCAGCCATCCTGCAAATTTCCAGCTATTGGCGCCATGGCGAGGCAATCGGGATCACTTTCCTGCCCGATGCGGCGAGCGATTGGCTGGTGAGCGCCAAGCGCGACCGCCCACGCGCATCCTTGCGCACATTGCTGCGCGAGGCTTTGCTCGCGCGGCTCGCCGATGCGCTGGCCGACAAGCTGGCGCTGGAACGCGAACTTGGCAATCTGCCCGACAACGCCCTGCGTGCAGCGCAAGCCCAGCTGGCCGACTGGCGCTTTACCCCCAACGGAACCGAAGGCCTCGCCAAAGCGGAAGTCACCAGCGGCGGCATTTCCACCGCCGAGCTTTCCTCGCAAACGATGGAGGCAAAGCGCGTGCCCGGCCTTTATGCCATTGGCGAGGCAGTGGATGTGACGGGCTGGCTTGGCGGTTACAATTTCCAATGGGCATGGGCCAGCGGTCATGCTTGCGGCACGGCCCTCAAGTAGCAAAGCGATAGGGCGCATGGACGCGCTCGCCGACCGCGCACCCTGAGCCTTAGAGTATCCGTGATGATCAAGCGAGAGATTGGTGCCAGCACTGATCTGCTTTCAGCAGGGCGTTTGCGGTGACGACGAGCTTTGGTCTTGTAACGGTTTTGTGCCGGTCGCCTATCTCACTATGCCACCTTGGCTTCGAATGCGAGTGGGCTGATGCCACCCAGATATGAATGGCGTCTGCGGGCATTGTAGAACCCGTTGATGTATTG
>Ga0213835_100169_pt1 | contig 79449 bp, 84 predicted proteins | sample SWPATP01_FD_160576 | JGI IMG/M metagenome (GOLD analysis project Ga0213835, IMG submission 160576) | Coastal seawater microbial communities from Marineland, Florida, United States - SWPA TP0 #1 | ecosystem: Environmental > Aquatic > Marine > Coastal | place: USA: Florida | collected 2016-08-05 | reverse complement strand
TGGCATTAGGCCAGAAATACTATGTTAGGTCCTTTGTTAGTAAAAATGCTGAAACTCTATTTGGCAATACCTTAGAATTTGAGACACTGGAAACCGCCCTGTTTGACTTCACTCCGAAAACCCAATTTCCAGGGGAAACGATAACCATTACAGGCAGAAATTTTGGTGAAACAGTAGAAGTTTTTGTAGGGGATAGAAAAGCAGATGTTTTGTCTTTGGATTTTGGATTTAGGATTAGGGTTAGGATACCACCATCGGCAGGAAAAAGTGAGGAAACCCTCAAAATTATCACAAGTGGCAAAACCTTGGAATTTGATCAACCATTTAAATATGTTTCAGGTACCTACAGGCAGTTAAATGCAGTTATTCCTGGGTTTCGATTGGTGGATAATGTTTACTTTCAACAAGGAGATCGCTTTTTTGTAGGATTGGGAATGAATGCGGACAGGACTCCTTCTAATTTTTTATGGGAATATATCCCAACAGAAAACCGTTGGATAGAAGAAAACTTTCCCGGTGAAACCCAAAGATTATCTGGTAATTCCAAAACAGGGTATTTTGGAGGAGGTTATAGTGATCTTACCAATTTTCCATTTGAGTTGAACCAAGATTATTGGTTTTTCAATGGGGAAACCTTTCAAAGTATACCTTCTTCTCCCTATGATTTTGCAGAAAGCTTTGGCTATATGGTTCGGGGGGATTTCTACATTGCTGGAGGGAAAGTCGGTGTAGGATCTGTGGTTTACAGATACCGGCCAAGTCTTGATACTTGGGAAATAAGGCCCAATTTGCCCTTTCTTGTTGATAAAAGTATGGTCTATTTTTCTAAAGATGACTTTTTATATTGGGTTGACCAAGACAAACAGGTAAGACAATATAATGTGTTCACAGCTACTCAAAAAATTGTTGCAGAATACCCTTCCCCTTTCATTGATGAAGTTTCTGATTTTGGAGGTACAGCAATTGTGGTGGGAGAGAAAGCCTATATTGGCTTATATAATAATGCGAGAGACCTATGGGAACTTGACCTAATTACCTTTGAATGGGCAAGGAAAAATCCATTTCCCGGAAATATTCAAGCTACCAATACGGCAATTTTTGAGTCAGAAGGAAAGTTGTTTATACTTAGAACTCCCCGCTTTCAGGCAGATATGGAATTTTGGGAATTTGAGATTGAAGGGTTTAATTGAAAGGGATGAAGGCAACACATCTTATACTATTTTTGCTGGTGATTTTGGTTGGCTTTTCCTGTATAGATTTATTTGAATTTGAAATGCAGGAACCTGAACGGACACTGACAGTTGAAGGATATATTACAACTCAAAAAAAGGTTCATATTATTAGAGTGGCTTTTGCTACAGGCTATGGTTCAAGATTTTTGGGCCCAAGTTCTGGTATTGGTGGGGCAAAAGTCTTCATTAATGATGAAGAAGGGAGAATTGAATTACTTTCAGACCAGGGAAGTGGTATATATCACACCTCATCGGAATTTGCCGCCGAAATTGGTAAAGCATATTCCTTAAACATTGAGCTGAGAGATGGGAATAGGTATGTTTCTACACCGGAATTGGTAACACCTGTTCCTCCAATTGATTCATTAACCTACCAATCTACCAGAATAGCTACCTCTAATATTTTAAATGATGAAATTGGTGTTCAGGTTATGGCTCATTTTCAAGATCCCAGAGATCAACAAAATTTTTATTACTGGCCACTTTTGGAAAGTGATTTTGTGATAATTTCTGAGCCTGAATTATATAGACTGCCCCCGATTCATCCTACCAATCCAAGAGGGGCTGCACCTAAAGCTTGTTGTAGCCGATGTTTTCACAAGGAAACCCCTTCTCCATTCAGTGTGAATACAATATCTGATGTAGATTTCAATGGTTTGTACCAGAGAAGGGTCATTGCATATGTGAGAGATAATGGGATCAGATTTAAAGAAGCCTATCGGCTGGATTTGCTTCATTTGTCCATTTCTGATGGGGCACATCGGTTTTTGTCATTGATTGACCAACAACTCAGACTTAGAGGAACTGTTTTTGATCCACCTCTAGCCAATATAAGGGGGAATATGGTCAGCCTTTCTAATCCGGAAGAACAGGTTTTGGGTTATTTTTTTGCTGCTGATGAACTAAAATTAAGGGTTTATATTCAAAAAAGTAAACTGGAATTTGTACTTTCACCACCAACAACAGTCCCTGATGATTGCAGAGATTATTTGAATCCTGATGGAAGGAATTCAGATCCGAGGGCTGGGATGAATCCACCATTGCTTCCTATTGAACCCCCATTTGATTGGAATCCCCCCAACTAATAAAAATGCGTTTAAATAGGAGATTCTTTAAAGGTTTTCTTAATTTGCCTCCATGTGTTTATTAGCATTTAATTGGAACAATCATTCGGAATACAAATTGATCCTTGTCGCCAACAGGGATGAATTTTTTGAAAGACCTTCAGCGCCCTTGCAGCAGTGGGAGTCGGGATTTTATGGGGGAAAAGACCTCCGTGCCGGGGGCACATGGTTGGGTATGCATCCCAATGGCCGCTTTGCTGCCATTACCAATTTCCGTGACCTGAAAAACAAACGGGAGTTTTCTAAATCCAGAGGAGATCTGGTCAAAAATTTCCTTGAAGGGGAGATGGACCCCAAGTCCTACTTGGAGGAAATTGAAAAGGAGAAAATGGAGTATGAGGGCTTTAACCTGCTTGTCGCTGACCAGGAAGGACTTTATTACCTTTCCAACAAGATGGAAGGTGTGCACCAATTGAGGCCCGGACTTTACGGTTTGAGCAATGCGGTGCTGGAAACTCCTTGGCCTAAATTGACCAAAGCAAAGGAAAACCTAGCCCACCATATTTCCACAGCTTCTTTTGAGCCTCTAAGCCTGATGAAAGGGCAGCAATCGAAGGAGACCGATCCTCAGGAAATACTTCCCGATACAGGTGCTACACCAGAACAGGAAAAATTGCTTTCCGCGCAATTTATCAATGTGGGCAATTATTATGGAACGGTCAATTCCACAGTGTTGCTTTGGAAGCATTCTGGAGAAGTGGACATGATGGAAAGAAAGTTTGATCAGGTGGCGGAAACCTTCCAAGATACACAGGTCAAGTTTAAAGTGGAGAACTTTTTGGAACAGAAGCAGTCTTAAAGCTGTTGTAAAAACATGGAAAATCAAGAGATTTTAGATGTTTTTATCGTGGGAGGCGGGCCAATTGGTTTGGCCTGTGGGATTGAATGTGAGAAAGCCGGGCTTAACTATATCATTGTGGAAAAGGGGGTGCTGACCAACTCCCTTTTCAATTATCCGCTGAATATGACTTTTTTTTCCACTTCGGAAAAATTGGAAATGGGCAATATTCCCTTTATGTCCATTGCCCATAAACCTACCCGTACCGAAGCCTTGGAGTATTACCGCAGGGTAGCCAAAACCTGGAAACTCAAGGTGAACCTTTATGAAGCAGTGAAAACACTCCAAAAGAAAGAGGCGCTTTTTGAAATAGTTACAACCAAAGGCATATACCTTACTAGAAATATTATTCTGGCAACAGGTTTTTATGACCTGCCCAACCTGATGAAGGTGCCCGGGGAAGATCTTCCCAAGGTGACCCATTACTACAAAGAACCTTGGCCCTATATCGGTCAAAAAATACTGGTGGTTGGTGGGGGTAATTCTGCGGTTGATGTGGCCCTGGAAACCTGGCGCAAGGGTGCTGAAGTGACCATGGTCCTCAAAGATGAGAGCGTTGACCCCAATGTCAAATACTGGGTCAAACCGGATATTGAGAATCGGATCAAGGAAGGGTCCATCAGGGCTTTTACCCATTCTTTGGTCAAAGAGATCAGGGAAAAGGAAGTGGTGATCAATACCCCCAATGGGGAGGTTACCATTGAAAATGACTTTGTGCTGGCCATGACAGGTTATGTGCCCAATTTTGCCCTTCTGGATCAATTGGGTGTGGAGTTGAGCCTGGATGAAAAGCGGCAACCCTGCTACGATCAGACCAATCAGGAATCTAATGTGCCCGGCGTTTATCTGGCTGGAGTAGTCTGCGGGGGATTGAATACCAGGGAATTTTTTATCGAGAACTCCATCGTGCATGCCGAGCAGATAGTGGGGCATATTAAGAGAAAGGATAGTTGATTAAACCCTGCTGTGTATTTAGGAGATAATGATTATATTTGAATATGAGTGAATTGATTTCCAGAATAACTATTGATCCTAATATTTGCAATGGGAAGCCTACCATCAGAGGGAAAAGGATTACCGTGCAAAGCATCCTTGAATTTTTGGCTGCTGGAGACTCTACTGAAGACATTTTGTATCAATTTCCCAGTTTAGAACCTGAAGATATCAAGGCATGCCTAGAATTTGCTTCAAAACTTGTGAACAATAGTTTCACAGTAAAATCAGTAGCCTGATGGCGAGATTTTTAATTGATGTAAACTTACCCTATTATTTTTCTTTATGGAATAATTCGGATTATATCCACCAACTCGATATTGATGATACTTGGACGGATGCTCAGATTTGGGAGTATGCGAAAAAGAAAAAATTAACTATAATCTCTAAAGATGCGGATTTTTACAATAAAATTTTGATGACGAATCCTCCACCAAAAGTAATTCATATCAAAATTGGAAATTTGAAGATAAGGGATTTTCACGAATTGATTTCAAAGAATTGGTCTGAAGTTTTAGAGCTTAATAAAGACAATAAATTGGTACTTCTTTACTCAGACAGAATTGAGGGAGTGAAAAGCTAAAATTGATTTTTTTAAACCACAACTTGTCACGAGCTTCGGGAAAACACAACAAAATCCATAAAAGTTTTTCCGATCCGTCCTGCAAAATCCTAACCATCTGCTATTGAGGCATGTGCTTTTCCTTTTGTTCCCCTTTTGTATCTTGTCCCGATATAAGGGACAGGTTGTGGTTCACAGACTTTTTTGGTCAATCAGGCAAAGCAAAAGCCACATAAGCATCTCCGGACTTGGTGCCTTTTCCGCCACCACAGGCGATTACCAGAAACTGTTTTCCTTTTACTTCATATACTGCTGGGGTAGCATGTCCTGCTGCCGGCAATTTGGCTTCCCAAAGGACTTTTCCATTGTCTTTGTCGAAAGCCCGAATTTTCTCATCCTTGGTAGCAGCAATAAATACCAAGCCGCCTGCTGTGGTCACTGGGCCCCCATAGTTTTCTGTTCCGGTAGGGTCAAAACCTTTTGCTGTCAATTCCTCAAACTCTCCCAAAACAGATTGCCATTTGATTTTCCCGGTATTCATGTCAATGGCAGTCAGCGTGCCCCAAGGAGGCTGTATTCCAGGATACCCATCTTCTGTCAGTAGACGGGAATAGCCCTGCATATAAAATTGAGGTGTCAGCATTTCTTTTCCGCCTTCCAGTTCTTTCTTTTCCCCTAGATCCTCTTTTTCTTCTCCAAAAAGATAGGCGATCATTGCCTTACGCTCATCTTCTCCTATATGAGAAAAGGCAGGCATGGCTCCTTTTCCGTTTTTGATAAGATTGTCCAGACTATTTTCGGTATACTTTTTCTCCAAACCTGCCAAAGAGGGAAAGGCAGGCGGATTTCCCTTCCGGTCCATGCCGTGGCAATTGGCGCAATAGTTGGCGTAAATGCTCTGTCCCAAACTGGTGGATTTAGGGTTAGCGCCCATCCTTATTACCCAGGGGATTTCATTGGCATTGATATACAATGTCTGTGTAAATGGATCAAAAGATGAACCTCCCCATTCGGCCCCTCCATCCATTCCGGGGAATAGCACTATCCCATGCTCATGGCTAGGAGGCAACCACATATTTCCAAACTTAACATTATCGAGTTTGCTCCGAATATCAGCTTCCCATTCTGGTGTTAGCCGTAGAATTTCATCCTCCGTGTACACCATGCGCATGAAAGGTTCCGGTAAGGTAGGGTGGGGTTGGGTAGGCCAACTCTTTTCCCCAGGAAGGGTAGATTGAGGCACAGGAATTTGTTCTATAGGCCAAATAGGTTCGCCAGTTACCCTATCCAAAACGAACACATATCCCTGTTTGGAAGTCTGCGCCACAGCATCTATCCACTTGCCATCTTTTTTGATCCGTATCAAGTTAGGGTTGGCGGGAAAATCCCTGTCCCACATGTCATGATGTACCCCTTGAAAGTGCCAGATACGCTCACCTGTATTGGCATCTATGGCAATTAGAGAATTGGCAAACAAATTGGCGCCATGCCTGTAACCTCCCCAAAAATCATAGGTAGCTGAACCGGTTGGCACATACACAATACCCCTATTTTCATCCAGACTCATGCCTGCCCAGTTATTGGCGCCTCCTATGTATTGGATGTAATTTGTATCCCAAGTATCATATCCAAATTGGCCTTCCTGAGGGATGGTGTGGAATATCCATTCCCTTTTTCCTGTTCGGACATTGTAGGCGCGAATATGGCCTGGTGCGGCATCCAAACCTTCAGAAAGCCGCATGCCAATAATGATTTTATCCTGATAAATCACACCGGGACTGTTGCTGACCAGCAGGAAGTCTTCCATATCGGTATCCAATTCTTTCTTCAGATCCACCATGCCATTTTCTCCAAATTCCTCGATAGGCCTGCCAGTTGTAGCGTCCAATGCAATAAGGAAATTCGAAGCGCTGGAAAAAATCCTTTTATCCTCCCCATCTTCCCAATAAGAAAGTCCCCTGTTCAGTCCTGCCCAGGAGTTTTCTCCACCTAAGACTTGAAATGGATTGAAGCGCCAAATGGGCTTTCCGGTATCTGCCCTGAGTGCAAACACATTCAATTGCGGACTGACCCCATATAGAATTCCATCCACTACTATGGGCTGTGTTTGTATTTGACTCCTTTCTGTGGCATCACCGGTGTTAAATATCCAGGCTACTTCCAGGTTTTTTACATTCTCCTTCGTGATTTGGGAGAGGGAGGAATACCTTGCTGCATCATTGGTACCTCCAAAACGCATCCATTTTGAATAATCGGGGAGGGATTGGTCTTCTTTAGACGAGCAAGCCAAAAAAGCCAAACATAACCCAAAGGTGAGTAAGCGTATCAATGTCATGGTTTATTGTTTTAATACTTTCCAGAAATCTTCAACAAGAGCCTCTTTATCTATTTTAGAATAAATCCTCACCGTAAAAGATTTGTTTTCAGGGGGGCTGTTGACGAGTAATGTTTCTGAATGCTGGGGTAAAAGGTAGGCCTGAACCAAAGCCAAATCCCACATGACCCTGGTTTTGTCCTGTGGGTTTTGCTCCCTCCATCGATCGGCCAGAATTTTTTCAATTGGGACATTGTCGTCAGTCCTTTCATAAGTTTCTTCTCTGTCATATTGCAAAGGAAGCGCCGTTTCTAAGGGCATGACCGTGAAATCAAAATCCCTCAAATCTAACAGGTAATCAAATGCATTCAGGTCATTGCGGATGTTGAACTCATTTTTGCTCCAGGCCCTGGTTTGTTGGTTGTACCTGGCTCCCAAAGCGAAAACCCTGATTTTAGAAAGGATTTCGGGGGCCAAAATGATGGCTGAAGCAATATTTGTCAAGGCCCCCAAGGTGAGAATGTCCAGTTTTTCTCCGTCTGGAAGGGTATTTACGATTTGGATGATTTGTTGGGCGGCTGGAGAATCCCTAGGTTCTGTTCCGCCCCAAGCTCTTCCGATCTGTTTATCAGCTCCTCTGGGATGGGGAATATGTGCCAGACCCATGGTGTTCAGAATCAGCTCATTGAGCCTTTGGGAGTCTTCTAAAGTATTCAAACCCTTGGTGTCGTAGGCGTTCCATTTTTCGAATACCAAAAGGTCGGGATTATTGAAATGGGCTGAACTCAAACCCACTACTTCCACCGATGGCTCTTTCAACAAACGGACGATGGCATAGAGGTCATCCATTTCGTTGCCAGTATCTGAATCCAGCCATACTTTTTGTTTTTGGGCCAGTGCAGGAAAAACCTGGGTATTTATCAAGAATATAATTAGGAAGAAGGGATAAATTTTTCGAAAAGACATGTGGCTCAATTAGGTTCTTTTAAATCTAATAAAATCCCATCATTTTCACCTACTTCCTTTTTCTGAGTTTGCTAAAAATCCTGTGAATGGCAAAAATCCCCAATCCCAAGCTTGTCCAAATCAAGGTGTCCCAAATCTCTTCTGCCTGACTGCCTGATAATAGCCAAATGGTAGCTATTATACCAGCAATGGCTAAATGTTCTCCATATGGGATTTTAAAGTGATTTCCTTCCGGCTGGATTTTCCTGAGCCTGATCAATGCGGCCGAAACCATTCCATATAAGATTAATCTGGAAATCACAGATACCGCCAAAGAACTCATAAAACCCCAGACAATGGCCACAAAAGCTACCAATGAAGCAAAAAAGGCAATGGAAACGAAGGGTGTAGCAAAACGCGGATGCACTTTCCCAAAGAATTTGGGCAATTGGTCTTCTAAACTCAATGCATAAGGTAACCTTGAGCCACTTAAGATTTGCACATTCAAGGTACCCATGATGGAAATTACCGCTCCAATGGTGATAAACATACCTCCATACCAACCCATGAAGCCCATAGCCGCATCTGCCAACGGCTTATCCGAGCTGGCCAAGTCGGGCAAAGTACCAATAGACACCACCTGGATCATGATATAAAAACCGGCAATGATGGCAGCTGCAGTAATCAGACCAAAAGGTAAGTTCTTCTTGGGGTTGACAATTTCTCCACTATTTACCAACCCGGCCTCAAATCCTCCAAAAGCAAAAATCAACAAGAGGGTAGAGGCAGAAAAGTCTTCCCAGCTGGGCAATGGTCCTGGTTCAATCAAATCAAAGTCTATGAAAAATAGGCCTACACCAATAAATATGGCCAAGGGGAAGAGTTTAGCCACAGTAAGAATATTGCTGATTCTAGCCGTATTTTTTACCCCAATCCAATTCACATAAGTTATCAGACCAGTGATCAAAAGGATCATCCCAACCCTCACTTCTGTTTGATTAAACACATCAGAGAAGAAGGAGAGGTAGAGGACCATCAGATTGATCAAAGTAGCATAACTGAAAAGCCTGGTAAGCATTAATAGCCAGCCTATAACAAAGGCCGGTATGGGTCCAAAGGCTTTGAGTGTATAGAGATAGGGACCTCCTGTCTGTTCAAACCTGGAACTCACTTCTGCGAATACCAAGATCAAGACCATCATCACCAAGGCGCAGACCAAAAAAGCCAAAACAGAATATATTCCTGATAAAGCAAATACTTTGGCAGGAAGGGCAAAAATTCCTGCCCCTATGACGGAATTGATGATTAAAAAAACAAGATCCCATCTCTGGATACCACGTTTAAGCATAAATCAAATTTGAGTTCTACTAAATTTATTTTAACCCATAAGTTATTTATTCTTGATGAAAACAAAAGGACATACTTAAGCAAAGGGCTGAAATATCGGAATTATATTTCAATATTGATTTACCTGAATCGTTATGGTAAAAGTTAAAAAAAAACCTATTTATTGGTTTAGTTTTTATAATATTTTTTATATTAAAGTATTGAAAATATGTTTATTATGAAAAAATACTTCAAGATCATTTTTTTAATCATACCCTTTTTTATGTTGTCCTGTTTTCAGGAAAATTCTTTACCTGAACAAAATGAAGAAGTATTGGAAAAACTAATTCTGGATGATGGGGGGATTACCGGTTTAGAAATTTCAAATAATGAAAACCTGGTGATTTTTAACTTTGAGCACTTTTCTGTATTGGATACCAAAGGAGAATTCTTATTTAAAACTACGCCAGAAAAGCATGGTGTTAACACACTTGTCATCGCTAATGATTTGATTTTCATTGCCGGTAAATCGAAAGAAGGTGAAGCTGGCAAGCCTGGGATTTCATCTTATGATTACTATGGTAATCTGCTATGGGTTATTGAATTAGAGATGCCTGAAGGTGAAGCTGTGGAAGCAATGGCCCTGAAGTTGGCCAATTCTAAGCTTCTACTTTCTCTGGTAAGTGGATCTGAACAAACCAATGCTCCTTTTCACAAGAGTTTACTTGTTTTTGAAATCAGTCTCAGCGGAGAATTGATGACCAGCAATTTAGGTCATTTGGCTACTGATGTGGATTATTTTGCAAACCATATTTTGATGCTATCTGATAATAAGATGCTTATCCAAGGTTCCAGAAAAATCAGAGAAGGGATTGCGAATGAGGGTGTTTTGGTTTATTTGATTGAAGAAGGACAGTTGAAATGGGAAAAGGAATTTGGAAACCCAGGTTTCCAGACAATTAATAAGGTCAAAGAAAATAGCTTAGGAGGTTTATGGTTGATAGGCAGTAGGCAGACAATCGCGTGGGCAATTGAAATTGACATTCAGGGCAATAAAGTTTCTGAGATTAACTACCAAACCTATGAGTCCGGAAAAAATTGGTTTTATGATTTAGAATTCACAAAAGAGGGGATTTTATTCGGTGGTTTTACCAATAAGGGTGGTGGGAACCTGGATGAGGCTTTAATAGCTTTATTCAATAGAGGGGGTGATCTTATCAAAGAGGAGGCCATATCACAAAATTCCCATAATAGGGTTTATGCGGTAAGAAATAGAGGAAACGATGAAATAGTATTTGCAGGTTGGCAGTTGAATCAAAATTCGAACAGATTTGATTCTTGGGTCTTTTCTAAATTTCTAAAGGATTTAAAATGATCAAAGAAAATCCACATCTACACTAAATGGATACTTCATCAAATACTGAAGGGCATCCTCAATTTTAAGATCTTCAAACAATACTTTGTACAGGTTTTCGGTTATGGGTGCTCTCATGCCCCTTCCCTCTACAAAAGCCTTCATTAAGCGTATGGTATTGATGCCTTCTGCCACTTCCTCCATACTTGCTTGGATTTCCTCTAATTTCTCTCCTTTGGCCAACCGATATCCCACGGTATAATTTCTGGATAAGGTGGAGTTACAGGTGGCTACCAAATCACCTATTCCGGCCAATCCAATAAAGGATTTGACACTTCCGCCCAAAGCATTCCCTAGGTAAACCAATTCCACCATCCCCCTTGATATCAATAATCCTTTGGCATTTTCTCCCAGACCCATTCCGGCTAAGGCTCCTGCGGCAATGGCAATGATGTTTTTTAATACCCCACTAAGCTCTACCCCTACTATATCCGAATTACCATAGACCTGAAACTTATCTGTCCTTAATAACCTTTGCCCTTCTAAAATTACTTCATTGTATTTACTGGCTACTACAGTAGCGGCAGGTTGCCCGGCGTAGAGTTCTTTGGCTAAATTAGGCCCAGCTAGGCAACCAACGCGGATAGCGACCGTTTCTTTCAGGATCACCTCACTCATGGTCAGGATATTCTCCCTGCTGATGGTTTGGATTTGGCTTAGCTTTTGTCCCTCGGGGAGATTAAGACATAAGCCCTTGGTGCCATGGATCACCAGATGATAAGGATATAGATAAGGGGAGAAGGACCTGATTACTTCCTGAAAAGCGGCAGATGGAACCATGAAGAAAATGGTGTCACAGTTTTCACAGAGATACTGAGGATCTTGGGTGCCTTTGATAATGGGATTGATCGCCAGACCATCTACCTTATGCTCATGGTTGATTTCATCCACCACTTCTGCCCTACGGGCAAAGGCAATTACTTTGCTTTTTTCAGCTAAAATATTGGCAATGGCAGTCCCGAAGCTTCCCATTCCCACTACACCTACTGACTTTTCTTTAGAAGAGCTTTTCAAGGTCATATCCAATTAATCTGTTGTGATAAAAGTACAAAACCGATAAATCCTGAGTTTCTATGTTGCCGTTATTGTTTTTGATCAAAGGTCTTTTGGCATGATACATCCCCACGTTGTCCAAGCCATGGTTGATGATGCTGTCAATATCTTGCCTCATGTGAGGGGCAACCTGTAATTTGCCTGCTTCCTCCAACTCGAATATCCTGTTCAACACCATCTCACAGGCTTCTTTAAATTCCACATAAACCAAGAATATGTCCTCCTCAGGCAATCGGAGCAGGTTGTAAAGATCAAGTTTTCTATTTTCCCTTTTGATTAACTGGAAGGCAGTAAAGGCCACCAAGTGGGAGCTGAATACCCGGTTATTGATATGGAATTCTTCTACTATCCTTCTTCCCAGGTGGTGGGTATATTCCTCTTCCCGCTGGGAATCTACCGTCACTTTTCCGTTGGAAATGAAATAATCACGCGTGTCAATTTTTCTTCCATGGCGGTCAAAACTGTTGCCAGCAGTGTCTACATAATTTCCCAGAACATCCATCGCCTTTCCTATAGAAACAGAGATGTCAGAGCCTTTTGTGAAGAATTTGACCAGGAATTTAGAGATCTTATAAGAGGTGGAAAACTCATCCCGTTCTTTATAATACCGCTCCTGTCCTGTAATACTCAGGTATTCCTGAATCAAACTTGGTGCTTCCAAAACAAAGTGGTAATTGATAGTCACCGGAACAATGAAAATTTTGCCGCCAACATCATGAAGGCCTTTTTGATAATTGGCACGCTGAGCTTCAACCGCCGTACTCAGCAATCCCAGTTTTAATTTTTTCTCTATCATTCCGCTTCTGGAGCGGGTTCCGCCGGGAAAAAACAGACTGTGAACACCGTCTTGTATTGCTTCGGATGAATAGGTTTTTAGCGTTTCTAAATATAACAGGTTCTTTTTCCTCCGGTCTACTTTATAGGCCCCTAAGGCATTCATGAAATAAGCGAAGATCCCTATGTTGAACAGATTGAGTCCTGCGCCATAAATAAAAGGCGGAAGACCCAAAACAGAAATTATCCAGCCAATGAGAATACTGTCTAAGTTTGAAAAGTGGGTAGGGACCATAACGATGGTGCCTTTCGAAGCCAATTCACGGATTTGGTCAGTTTCTCCGACAATTTGAATCTTATCCTGTAAAGTGTATTGGTTGCTGAAAAGGGATTTGATTCCTTTTACCCGAGCAGCATTCAGTAACCTGGCAAAACCAAAGGTGACAATTCTACGGGTAACCTTATAATGCGTATGGACAAAATTACTGGCGATTTCTTCTGAATACCGCATGGTGATATCATCCAGGACCTCCAGGTATTTTTTCTTTTTCTGCGTTTTATTGAGGTGCGGGTCTGCGCTGGTTTGTACCAAAACCTGCCTTACCTTTCTCCAAAAATCCGAGTCGTCGTCTGGATCTACCGCCCATGGGTTCTGCTTGATTCTCAATTTTTCCCTGTAAAGGGTAGTTTCCAATTCCTCTTTGAGCAGGTCAGTATTATTTCCGGTAATTTCCAAAACCGATTTTTTACTGGCTTCTGCCACTTTCTTTACAAAATCCTTTCTGTTTTTGCTCAGCTTGACTACCGGCCATTCATCCTTTTGAGGTAGAATAGGCTCATATTGATGCTTGATATATCCTTCTGCCAAGATTTATTCAGTTTAGCGCTAAAAGCAAAGATAATAAAATTCGTGAGGGCACTTACTTTTTTCATTTTATTGGGCTTTTCCAAAACGTTTGTGCTCAAATACAGGTTTCAAGTATGAATTAATTGATACAAGGGTTTTGTCCACGCCCGATTCCATTGTATAATTGTACCCTAATTCTTTTATGAAACCCGACCTCAAACAGATACAAGCCCCCATAGCTACGGAAATGGAGGAGTTCGAGAAGAAGTTTAGAGACTTTATGAAAAGTAAGGTCAAACTTCTCGATCATATCACCAATTATATCGTCAGGCGTAAAGGCAAGCAAATGCGTCCTATGTTTGTGTTCCTTACTGCAGGTGTCAGTGGAGGTATTACAGAAGCCTCTTACAGAGGGGCTGCATTGATTGAACTTTTGCATACAGCTACTCTGGTACACGATGATGTGGTAGATGATGCCAATTACAGAAGAGGTTTTTTCTCTGTGAATGCGCTTTGGAAAAATAAGATTGCCGTATTGGTTGGGGATTACCTTTTATCCAGAGGCCTATTGCTCAGTGTGGACAATGGGGATTTTGATTTGCTTAGGATCGTTAGCCAAGCGGTAAGGGAAATGTCTGAAGGTGAATTACTGCAGATTGCCAAAGCCAGAAAACTGGATATAACAGAAGAAGTTTACTACAAAATCATCCGTCAAAAAACAGCAAGTTTGATTGCTTCCTGTTGTGCTGTTGGTGCATCTACCTCTGGCGCTGGTCCAGATCTGATTGAAAAAATGAGGGACTTCGGAGAGAAAGTTGGGATGGCTTTTCAGATTAAGGATGACTTATTTGATTATGGAGAAGATGAGATCGGAAAGCCTCTGGGGATAGATATCAAAGAAAAGAAGATGACATTACCACTCATCTATGCCCTGAATAATGCCTCTTGGTTGGAAAAGAAAAAAATCATTTATCTGATTCGGAATAAAAATGAGGATAAAAAGGCGGTCAATGAGGTGATTGATTTTGTCAAAAAATCCGGGGGCCTGCAATACGCTACAGAAGTAATGAACAGGTATTTTGAGGAAGCTTTGGATTTATTGAAATCATTTCCTGAATCCACCTATAAGACATCATTGGAAGGTTTAGTGCGCTATACCATTGAAAGGAAAAAATAAAAAAACCGGATGCCAATAAAAAAATCCGCATCCGGAAGTTTCCCTACTCTTGTAGCAATTCATTGACTAGTTGCTCGTGTGCTTCCACCCAATCCTGATAGTAAAGCCCAGTTCCTGGTCCATTAAACCCGGTATGTATTTTTCTTACTTGACCTTGCTTATCTAGATAGATTAATGTTGGGAAAGCTATGACCTGATTGAGTGCCGGTAAAGCTTCAGAAGCTTTCTCTTTATTGCTTTCTCCTGCGATCAGGAAAGTATAATCCGCTCCCATGCGGTCCTTGGCTTTTTTTACCCTGGTACTTGCATAGTCGAAGTCGGCCCTGCTTTCAAAGGCTAAGGCAACAATTTCTATACCACGTTCTTTATTTTTCTTGTACCATTCCGCTAAAAATTTGGTCTCATCCATGCAGTTGGGACACCAAGTTCCAAAGAGCTGAACCAATACCACCTTGTCCTTAAAGGACTCATCATCTAGAGAAACCATCTTGCCATCCACATCGGGAAATGTAAAGTTGAAGGTCTCAAATTCCGGCTTTAAGTAGTTGAAAGAATAGGCATCTGGAAGTTCAAATTCCTCATCTCTTGAAGCAGTAAAGGACTCCATGTACCTAGGTCCACTTCTGAATTTACCAATAAGGTCACCACGTTCATCCAGGCTTCCTTCGAAATAGTAAACATGGCTGCCATCAAAGGCACTAAGGTAAAAGGTGTCGCCTCCCACATTGCCATCCAGAAACCTGTAATCCCCCAATTTAGTCAAAAAAGTGCCACTGATCTGATTTCCATCCTGCTCAAAAATACCTATGGCATCATATACATTTCCGTCTTCATGGGTAAATACCGTTTTCCATTTTCCAGTAAAGTCATAAGCAGGGTCTTTTGTCGTGGCAAACCTTTGGGTGCTTCCTGGAGTAGCCAGAAAGGGTATGCTGTATCCAGCGACATTGTTTTTCAAAAATTCCCCCTGAAGCTGACCATTTTTATCCACTTTCGCCCTGATTTCCGCATCGAAAATCCCCATGATGATTTTGATGGAGTCCCCTTTTACATAGACTTCATCATAATCCAAAGCTTCCTTTCCATTGATAATTTCTGCAGCCCAACCACCTGCATTTTCTTTAACTCGTAAGAAAAAAGGTACATGATTTTCACCTATATCCAACTTGGCATGGTAGAAGCCTTGGAGTTCGGACGCAGTATTCTGTTTTTCAGTGCAGGAAAAAAGCCCTGCCCAAAGGGTGAATACTAGGATTATTGAAAGTTTTTTTTGTGTCATGGTAAGGGTGATTAAAGTTATGCCCATTAACTTTTGGATAAACTCTACAAATATGATAGGGTAAAAGAATAATCCCATAAAATAGTTCGTGAAACAATCAACTTTTTTACAATCGGCTGATTTTTATTATGGTTTCATATGTTTTTAGCCATTGTTGTTAATTATTTTGGGATTTTCTCCCACTTTAGACCATTTGGATGGTATAATCCACCTTTTTCCAGCCCAAGAAGGAAAGTAATACCTAAAAAATCGTTAAAATGAATCAAATAAAGCTTTTTTGACCAATGTTTAATTTTTTTCGAACCCCTTGTAAATCAAGATAAATTGTATGATTTTTTTTAAAAAAAGTTGTGAAACCTCAAACTTTTGAATAGATTTAAAAAAAAGTGGAGAAAAGTGGGGAAAAGTGGTGGATTGTGTGAAACCTTTTTTTACTTTTGTATTTAAAGCAAGCTCAAGATAAGCCCATGGGAATGTTCAACAGTCGGTATGAATGTAAAGTAGATGCCAAAGGACGTCTGGCTTTGCCTGCCAAGATCAAGGCGGCAATTCCGGAATCCAATGGTGCCGAGCTCATTCTCCGTCAGGGAGACGATGGCTGTCTTGCGTTGTACACCCAGGTTGAGTTTAAGAAACTTTTACACCAGATCAATTCGCTCTCTGACAGAGATCCTGTACAAAGGAGAATCAAAAGAAGTTTTTTCGAGAGCATGACTGAGGTGGAATTGGACAATGCAGGACGATTTTTGATTCCCAAGACTTTTATGACATGGGCAGGTATCGACAAAGATGCAATATTGATCGGCGTCGGTGGTTTTGTTGAAATATGGAGTCCTGAAAAATATCGTCAGAACATCGTCGCCGACCAGGCGGAGTTGTCCAAGTTGATGGATCAATACCTCTCTTAATCATGACAGTACATGACTACCATATTCCAGTGATGCTAGGCCCTTGCATTGAAGGCTTGGCTATTGATCCTAATGGGGTTTATGTCGACCTGACTTTTGGTGGAGGTGGACATTCCAGTGAAATCCTAAAAATGCTTGACAAAGGTCAGCTGTATGGTTTTGATCAGGATGTGGATGCGGAAGCGAATGTGCCTGAAGATTCCCGGTTCACTTTTGTTCAGGCCAATTTTCGGGATTTCAAAAAATATCTTCGCCTGTATGGTGTCCATCAGGTGGACGGTATCCTGGCAGATTTGGGGATTTCTTCCCATCAAATAGATGAACCCACAAGGGGTTTTTCTACCAGGTTTGAAGGAGAATTAGACATGCGGATGAGTCAATCTGCTCAGCTGACCGCCAAAGAGGTGCTCAACACCTACGAGGAAAACCGATTGCATAAGGTTTTTGGTATTTATGGCGAAGTCAAAAATGCGAAAACTTTGGCTCAGGCGGTGGTTGCTGAAAGGGCGTTGCATCCTTTTTCCACTACCGAGAATTTTAAAAAACTGCTACAACGGTTTGCGCCTAGGGGCAAAGAGTTCAAATATTTTGCTCAGGTATTCCAGGCATTGAGAATAGAGGTGAATGACGAAATGGGGTCTTTGGAAGAAATGTTGCAACAGACAGTGGAGGTTTTGAAGCCAGGAGGACGATTGGTTATCATGAGCTACCATTCCTTGGAAGACCGATTGGTTAAAAATTTTATCAATAAGGGTAAGTTTCAGGGTGAGGCGGAAAAAGATTTCTTCGGTAACCTGATCCGCCCCTTGGAGCCGGTTCATAGAAAGGCCATTACTGCTGATAAAGAAGAAATTCAGCGGAACAATAGAGCCAGGAGTGCCAAACTTAGAATTGCAAAAAAACTGTAAAGATGAAGCAAAATACTTTTAGGAAGAAAGTCAAGCAAGGATCTACACGAGGTAGAAGTGGAAAAAACATCTTTACGCTAATTGAGGAAAAACTGAATGTCAAAGGGATACTGGGAGATGGGATTCCGGTGAAGTTTGTCCCTCCTTTTCTGTATGTGGCCCTGGTGGCATTGATCTATATATGGAGTAACCACAGAGCGGAAAACCTCATCAGAAAAATTGAAGTGGTACAGCGTGAAGTCGAGGACCTGAGGGCTGATGTAACCACATTAGAGGCAGAATACATGTTGAGCAGCAAGCAATCTGAGGTAGCAAGGAAAATTGCGCCTCTTGGAATAGTAGAAATCAGTGAACCACCGGTTAAAGTAAAAGCCAAAAAGTGAATATCAAACGTTCCATAGTGATGCGGGTAAGGATTGCTTTTATAGCAGTCGCCTTAATTGCCGGGGCAATCTTCTATAAGATTGTCCATTTGCAGTTTGTGGAAGGGGAGAAATGGGCGGTCAAATCCGAATCCATTAATTTTCAGTTTAGGCAGGTCAGTGCTACCCGTGGCAATATTTATGCGGCAGATGGTAGCTTATTGGCTACAAGCCTGCCTTTCTACAGGGTGGTTTTTGACCCATTGGTAGCCAAAGAGGAGATTTTTAGGTCTGGTATTGACTCCCTCTCCATCCTCTTGTCTTCCTATTACAGAGACAAGTCTGCAGATGCCTACAAAAGAATGATTTCTGATGCCAGAAGTAGTGGCAAGAGATACCTGATCCTCAATAGAAGGCAGATTGGCTATCAAGACATGCAGAAAATGGCTCAATGGCCAATTTTTAGAAATGGCAGAATGAGTGGTGGGGTGATTTTCGAGAAAGTGGAAAAGAGATACCGTCCATTTAATAACCTGGCCAGTAGAACAGTAGGCTTTCTTAATGAAGACAAGTATGGGGTAGGCTTGGAATACAGCTTTAATGATTACCTGGAAGGTAAAAATGGTAAGGCTTTGTTTCAGCGCATAGCAGGAGGTTCTTGGAAGCCTGTTTTCGATGCCGCAGATGTCAAGCCGGATGACGGCTTTGACGTGCTGACTACCTTGGATGTAAATATTCAGGATGTGGCAGAGTCGGCTTTGCTAAGACAGCTGATCAACAAAGATGCGGAATTTGGTAGCGTCATTGTTATGGAAGTGGAAACCGGTCATATCAAGGCCATTGCCAACCTGCAGCGAAATAGAAATGGGGGGTATGGTGAGAATTATAATTTTGCCATTGGAGATCAGGGCTTGACCGAACCTGGATCTACTTTCAAATTACTGAGTATGATTGCCCTTCTTGAAGAGGGGAAAATCAACCTAAATGATGAGGTAGATACAGGCAATGGTACTTTTAGGTTCTATGATAGGGTCATGCGGGATGTCAAACAAGGCGGATATGGTGTAATTTCAATCAAAGAGGCTTTTGAGAAGTCTTCGAATGTGGGGATATCCAAACTGGTTGATCAGCATTTTGGCGCTTATCCTTCTAAGTTTACTTCTTACATCGAAAAAGTAGGTCTTGACCAACCCATAGATTTTCAGATCAAGGGTGAAGGCGCCCCCTATTTCAAAACTCCGGGCGGGAAATATTGGTACGGTACCACACTTCCGTGGATGTCTATTGGTTATGAAGCCAAGCTTACGCCTTTGCATACTTTGATGCTTTATAATGCAGTAGCCAATAATGGCAGAATGGTCAAGCCAATGATCGTTCAGGCCATAGCCAAAGGCAACAGCATTGAGAAAAGGTTTCAGACGGAAGTGGTCAAAAAATCAATCGCCTCTGATAAAACCATCAAGCAATTGCAGGAGCTCTTGGAAGGAGTGGTTAAAAACGGCACGGCCAGGAACATTTATACGGATGAGTATAAAATAGCCGGTAAAACCGGAACTGCGCAAAAACTGATTGACGGAAGGTATACCCGAAGGTATTACACCTCATTTGCTGGCTATTTTCCTGCCGATAAACCTAAATACAGCGCCATTATTGTGATTGATAGCCCGAAAGGGTTTAATGCCTATGGCGGGGATGTTTCCGCTCCGGTTTTTAAAGAAATAGCAGATAAAATTTACGCACAAGACCTGAAACTTAACAGCAAATTGGCCCCTAACACTTATTTGGCACAGTCTGGAAATGAGTTTCCTTACATACAAGCGGGCAAGGTGGACGAGTTGCAGATGATCTGTAACCTGTTTGGAATATCCAATCATTTTGATGGCCAAGGAGATGGCTGGGTAAAATCAGTGCCCCAAATGAAATCCATTCAATGGAAATCTACACCAACGGAGGCCCCTACTGTTCCTGATGTAAGTGGGATGCCATTGAGAGATGCGCTTTATGTATTAGAAAATAAGGGGTTGAGGGTAGTGTATCAAGGTAAAGGCAGGGTGAAAGACCAATCTATCAGTCCGGGTACGCCTGTCCAACAAAATAATGTGATCAATTTGATTCTAGGTTAAATGAAGTTGTTGAAAGACATATTGTACAAAGTTTCACTGACGGCCACTGTAGGAGATATGGAGGTTGAAGTCAAGGAAATTGTTTTTGATAGCCGTAAGGTTTCAAAAGGTACTGTCTTTGTTGCTGTGAGAGGTACCCAGACAGATGGTCATGCTTACATAAATGCCGCCTTAGATCAGGGCGCAAGCTGTGTTGTTTGTGAGGAAATTCCCGAAAAGTTAAGAGAAGGCATCACTTATGTGACAGTGACGGACTCTTCCAAGGCTTTGGGGATAATGGCTTCAAATTTCTATGAAAATCCATCTGAGAAGTTAAAGTTGGTGGCGGTTACTGGCACCAACGGTAAAACCAGTACCGTTACCCTTCTTTATCAGCTTTTCAGTGAAATGGGCTACCAAGTAGGACTTTTGTCCACGGTAGAAAATAAAATCAATGACAGGGTGATTCCTGCTACCCATACCACGCCGGACGCCTTGTCTCTTCAGTCCTTATTGGCAAAAATGCTGGATGAAGGATGCACGCATTGTTTTATGGAGGCTTCCTCCCATGCCATAGTACAAGAGCGTATTGCAGGATTGCATTTAGCAGGCGCCATTTTCACCAATATCAGCCATGATCACTTGGATTATCATGGCTCTTTTGACGCCTACATCAAGGCCAAAAAGAAATTGTTTGATGAACTGCCAAAAGATGCTTTTGCGCTGGTCAATGCGGACGATAAAAGGGGAATGGTCATGCTTCAAAATTGCAAGGGCACTCAGCAATCCTTTGGATTAAAATATCCCGCTGATTTCAAGGCTAAGGTGCTTTCCAACACCATTGAAGGTCTAGAGCTGGACATTAACAACAAACAGATCTGGTTCCGGATGATAGGTGAATTCAATGCCTATAATTTGTTGGCAGTTTATGGTGCGGCAGTCCTTTTGGGTGAAGATGAAGAAGAAGTCTTAATGCAGCTTTCCAAGGTAAAAGGAGCACAAGGGAGATTCGATAGGATTTCTATACATGGCATTACCGCCATTGTGGATTATGCACATACGCCTGATGCCCTCGAAAATGTGCTCAAGACCATCAAAGGGGTCAGAACGGGTGGAGAGCAGGTCATTACGGTAGTTGGATGTGGTGGCAACCGGGATAGGGCAAAGCGACCGATTATGGCAAAAATTGCCACGCAGTACAGCGATAAGGTTATCCTAACCTCTGATAATCCAAGGGATGAAGCGCCTATGGCCATCATTAAGGAAATGGAGGCAGGGGTAAATCCTGTGGATTTTAAAAAAACCATCGTCATAGAGGACAGACGGGAAGCGATCAAAACAGCAGGAATCATGGCCCAAAAAGGAGATATCATTCTGATTGCTGGAAAGGGACACGAAACCTATCAGGAAATCAAAGGGGTCAAGCACCCATTTGATGATAGACTGGTGGTAAAAGAAATGCTCAATTTGTTGAATAAAAGCTAATTATGTTATATCCGATTTTTGATTATTTGGACAGGGTATTGGACATTCCGGGAACAGGGGTATTTAAATATATCTCCTTCAGAGCGGGTATGGCTGCCTTATTGTCTTTGTTGATCACGATTACTTTTGGACAAAACATTATCAATTGGATAAGGAAGCAGCAGATTGGTGAAACCGTTAGGGATCTTGGTCTAGCCGGACAAGCCGAGAAAAAAGGTACCCCTACTATGGGAGGACTGATGATGATTGCTGGTATTATCATACCGACGCTACTATTTGCCAATGTCAATAACGTTTATATCATTCTTTTGCTAATCACTACTGTTTGGTTGGGAGGCATAGGCTTTTTGGATGATTACATAAAAGTATTCCGCAAGAATAAAGAAGGTTTGGCAGGAAGATTTAAAATAATCGGTCAGATCACTGTGGGAATCATAGTAGGTGCCACACTTTATTTCCACGAAGGGGTAGTTGTCAGGGAATTTACCAACCCTGTTTCTATTGAAGAAGGTGTAGTAGAAACCCCCGCTTATAGGGATGTGAAGGTGGCTAAAACCACCATTCCTTTCCTTAAAAACAACGAACTCAATTACGAGAACTTCCTAGGTTTTCTAGGGGAAAGCATGACGCCTGTGCTTTACATTTTATTGGTGATTTTTATTGTAACGGCTATATCAAATGGGGCGAATATAACAGACGGTATTGACGGATTGGCAGCAGGGACATCCGCTATAATAGGCCTTACCATTGCCATTTTTGCCTATATCTCCGGTAATGCCATTTTTTCACAGTATTTAAATGTCTTTTTCATTCCTAATTCTGCTGAGCTGGTAATTTTTTGCTCAGCATTTGTTGGGGCCTGTGTTGGATTCCTATGGTATAATGCTTATCCGGCCCAGGTTTTTATGGGAGATACCGGAAGTTTGATGCTGGGAGGCGTGATTGCGGTGCTGTCTTTGGCCTTGAGAAAAGAGCTTTTATTGCCTGTCTTGTGTGGGATTTTTGTCATAGAAAACCTCTCCGTGATCATGCAGGTGAGCTATTTCAAATATACCAAAAGAAAATATGGTGAAGGCAGGAGGATATTTCTGATGTCTCCTCTTCATCACCATTATCAAAAGAAAAATATTCATGAAGCCAAAATCGTGACGCGTTTTTGGATTGTAGGTATTCTATTGGCAATCATCACTTTGGCAACCTTGAAGTTAAGATAAATGAGCAGAAAGATATCCATATTGGGCGCAGGAGAGAGCGGAATCGGGGCAGCATTGCTGGCCAGGCAGCAGGGCTATGCGGTATGGTTATCTGAGGCAGGAGCCATAAGTGATTCCAGAAAGGAGATTTTAGAAAAAGCAGCCATTCCTTTTGAAGAGGGTGGGCACACATTGGATAAAGTGCTGGAGGCAGACGAGGTGATTAAAAGCCCGGGCATTCCACCTACTGCTCCAGTAGTGAAAGCTGCATTTGAAAAAGGCTTGCCTGTTATAGATGAATTGGAATTTTCCTTCAGGTTTTCAAATGGAAAAGTAATCGCTATCACAGGAACCAATGGTAAAACCACTACTGCTTTATTGACCTACCACCTCCTCAAAAAAGGAGGCTTAAATGTAGGTCTGGCGGGAAATGTAGGTAAAAGTTGGGCAGGACAGTTGGTAGAGCAAGATCATGATTGGTGGGTATTGGAGGTCAGCAGTTTTCAGATTGATGGATTTAAGCATTTCAAACCTGCCATTGCCATGTTGACCAATATCACTCCGGATCATTTGGACCGATATGGGTATCAACTTGATAATTATATCCTTTCCAAGATGTCCTTGTTCCAAAACATGGATTTGGATCAGGCAGCCATAATTAATGCTGATGACCTGTTGACCAATAAGGGGATAAGCTTCAAGCCTTTGACCATGGATTGTTATCCGGTATCCCTGAAGACCAGTCAAAAGCAAGGGGGATATTTTGATGGATTGAATTTGGATTTGATCGCCAAGGGGAAAAAGATTTCCATTTCCCATCAAGAGGTGATTTTGAAAGGCAAGCACAATATGCTCAATAGCATGATGGCGACTTTGGGAGCCATCTTGGCTGGTGTGGAGGAGAAGGCCATTCGGGAAGGCTTACAGGATTTTAAAAATGCCTCCCATCGCATGGAGGCTGTTGCCACGATTCAGGGAGTAGCTTTTGTCAATGACAGTAAGGGCACCAATGTGGACGCCACGGCCTATGCCTTGGACAGTTATCAGCAGCCTCTGATTTGGATTGCAGGTGGAGTGGACAAAGGCAATAATTACAGTGCCCTTGATCCCTTGATCAAAGGAAAAGTAAAGATGCTGATCTGTTTGGGAGTGGATAACGAAAAGCTCAAAAAAGCTTTTGAAGGGAAGATCAAGCAGATAAAGGAAACCAAAGATATCCACGAAGCAGTAAGGTGGGCTTTTGAAAATGGTCAAGCCGGAGATTTGGTATTGCTTTCACCGGCATGTGCCAGTTTTGATCTCTTTAAGAATTATGAAGATAGGGGTGAGCAGTTTAAAGTAGCAGTAAACCAGCTAAAATTACAAAAGGCATGATGACAACATTCAAACAATGGATTGACCGGAACTTAAAAGGGGATCCCATCATTTGGGGGATTGTTATCATTTTGGGAATCATCAGCATTTTGGTGGTCTATTCTGCCACAGGGTCCCTGGCATATAAATACACAGGCGGAAATACCGAAAAGTACCTTTTAGACCATTCAATGATGGTGGTTATGGGCTTTATCGTCATGTGGGTAGCTCACAAGATTCCTTACAAGTATTATGGTTTGATAGGTAAGTTTCTTCTTGGCATATCCATACCGCTCTTGTTATTTACATATGCTTTTGGATCTACTGTGAATGAGGCCAACCGTTGGTTGACCATTCCTGGTATCAATAAAGCTTTCCAACCTTCAGATATAGCAAAATTGGCTTTGATTGCCACCTTGGCCAGTCTTTTGGCAAAAAAGCAAAAAAATATTGGGGACTTTAAGAAGGCTTTTCTGCCTATGATTTTGGTGATTGGATTGATTACCATGCTGATTGGTCTGGCCAATATGTCTACAGCTTTATTGCTTTTTGCTACCTGTTTGCTGCTGATGTTTATCGGAAGGGTTCCTGCCAAGTTTATTATGACAGTGGTTTTGGTTGGAGCAGTTTTCCTTTCTGCTTCCGTCTTTTTGGGGCAAAGGGGAGGCACCTTCTTTTCAAGGATTGAAAAATTTGCCTCCAGTGAGGAGATTCCATTCCAGGCGGAACAATCCTTTATCGCCATCTCTACAGGAGGGATTACCGGAAAGGGGCCTGGAAAATCAGAGCAGAGAAATACATTGCCACACCCCTATTCGGATTTTATATATGCCATAATTATCGAAGAATATGGATTGATCGGGGGTGCTACAGTATTGTTCCTTTACCTGGCACTATTGTACAGAGGGATGCGCATCGTGGCTACATCCACCAAGCCTTTTGGAGGACTTTTGTCAGCAGGATTAAGCTTTGCCCTGGTGTTGCAGGCCATGGTGAATATGGCGGTAGCGGTCGGATTAGGCCCCATTACAGGATTGCCTTTGCCCCTGCTAAGCATGGGGGGGACATCCCTGGTGTTTACCGGGTTTTCAGTCGGTATTATTCTGAGTGTTTCCAGAGGTGATCATGCTGATGCCATGGAAAGTTCCGGTGAGGAAAATAAATCTAGAAAAGCATTTCAAACAGCAGCATAAGTGAGTAGCGCACAAAAGACATATAGCATTATCATCAGTGGTGGGGGGACCGGAGGCCATATCTATCCTGCTATTGCCATTGCCAATGCCTGGAAGGAAACGCATCCCAGCGCAGATATCCTATTTGTCGGTGCAGAAGGAAAAATGGAAATGTCAAAGGTACCTGAGGCAGGATATACCATCAAAGGTTTGCCTGTGGCAGGCTTACAACGTAGTCTGAGCTTATCTAACCTTAGTTTCCCATTCAAATTGCTTAAAAGTTTGAAGTTAGCGAGCAAGATTTTGCAGGATTTTGATCCTGTAGCAGTAGTGGGTGTAGGAGGCTATGCCAGTGGACCGGTTTTGTATGCTGCACAGAAAAGGGGCATTCCAACCTTGATCCAAGAACAGAATTCTTATGCTGGCCTTACCAATAAGCTGTTGGCGAAAAAGGCAAAAAGCATTTGTGTGGCTTACCCCGGAATGGAGAAGTTTTTTCCTCCATCCAAAATTCGGTACACCGGAAATCCGGTAAGAAAGGACATCCTGGATTTGGTGGGGAAAAAGGACAAAGGGTTGAGCCATTTTGGACTGGATCCAGTAAGAAAAACCATTTTGGTTTTAGGTGGTAGTTTGGGAGCTAGAACCATCAACAGGGCGGTACTGGCAGATATGAAGGCCTTTGAAGATGAGGGATACCAGCTTTTATGGCAAAGTGGAAAATTCTATTTCGATGATATGACGGAAAAGGTAATACTTTCTGGATTGAAGCACATCCATGTCAAGGAATTTATCAGGGAAATGGACCTGGCATATGCGGCTTCAGACCTGGTAGTGTCAAGGGCTGGTGCGCTTTCTGTATCAGAGTTAAGTTTGGTAGGAAAACCTGTAGTATTCATCCCTTCCCCCAATGTGGCTGAAGATCATCAAACAAAAAATGCCATGGCCTATGTACAGGAATCAGCAGCCCTTTTGCTGAAGGATGCTGATGCCATTGGGAATTTAAAAACGATTGTAGACACTATTTTTTCAGACCCCTCAAAGGCTGAAGAGATGGGCAAGAATATAAAAAGATTAGCCAAGCCTGAGGCAGCTAATGAAATTGTAAAAGCATTGGAAAGTATTATTGCATGAATCTGAGGGATTTACATAGCGTCCATTTCTTAGGTATCGGAGGTATCGGGATGAGTGCTTTGGCCAGGTGGTTTAACCATATCGGAGTCAAAGTGAGCGGTTACGATCGTACCCCCTCACCACTTACGGCTGCTTTGGAATCCGAGGGGATGGAGATCAGTTATGTGGACCAGGTAGCGACTGTTCCTGCAAGGATATTGGAAAGCACTTCGGGCTGTTTGATCATATGGACACCGGCCATGCCAAAAGATAGTCTTCAGTTGAATTACTTCAGGAACCATGGGTATAACCTGAAAAAGAGGGCTGAAGTGCTTGGCTTGATTACTTCAGGTATGCCTTCTATTGCAGTGGCGGGTACCCATGGGAAGACTACCACTTCCTCTATGATTGCCCATTTGTTGAAATCGGGAGGTAAAAATATTGCTGCTTTCTTAGGTGGGGTCACTCAAAATTACAACAATAACCTGATCCTTCATGATGAGGCAGGTGGCCAGGCAAGGGTGGTGGTAGAAGCAGATGAATTTGACAGGTCCTTTTTACACCTGCACCCCAATGTGGCAGTGCTAACCAGTGCGGACCCTGACCACTTGGATATCTATGGTGATGATGCGCACATGATGGATGGCTTTAGGGCTTTTATAGGGCTACTTCCCGAAAAAGGATGCCTTTACATTCAGCATAAAGCCTATGCAAAACTTAGGGTTTCGGAAAATAACCCATGGAAAGTCAAGCAATATGGTGTGGAGAAAGGTGACATCAAGGCTGCAAATGTACAGGCACTTCCTGGTCTTTTTCGCTTCGATTTCATTGGGGATGGTCACAAGATTACTGACCTGACGTTGAGAATGCCTGGCTTCCACAATGTTGAAAATGCCTTAGCTGCCATTGCCATTGCCTTGGATGAAGGGTTGAGCGAAGCGCAGATACGTGAGGGGCTGTCTTCCTACAGAGGCGTAAAAAGGAGATTTGAAATTTGGATTCAGGAGGAGGATAGGGTTTTCATTGATGACTATGCCCATCACCCTGAAGAGATACGGGCTTTCTTGACTTCAGTCAAAGTCATGTATCCGCATAAAAAATTAACAGCGGTTTTCCAACCGCATCTATTTACCAGAACAAGAGATTTTGCCGAAGGCTTTTCGGAAAGCCTTTCATTGGCAGATGAGGTCATATTGCTGGATATCTATCCGGCGAGGGAACTCCCCATCGAGGGAGTCACAGCTTCCATGTTGTTGGAAGGCATAAGTTCTCCTCAGAAATCTTTGCAGACCAAAGAAGGACTGTTGGATTACCTGGGAAGTACCAAGGTGGAAGTCTTGGTAACGATTGGGGCAGGAGACATTGATAGATTGGTTACACCGATTGCAAACTGGATGAAGGAACATGAAAATCAGGTATAAAAAAGGTTTTTTGTTTGGATTGCTGATCCTGGTATTGCTGGTCTTTATCGGGTTCATTGAAAAGAAAAGTGCTGAGAGGAAACTGACTGGAATTGAAATTTATGTCAAGGCAGTCAGTGATGTGTACTTCGTGGATGAGAAGGATATCCTTACCGCCCTGAAGACTGAATTTCCATTGCTGGAGCCAGGGATCGCATTTTCTGAAATCAATCTCAATAGTATTGAAAAAAAGGTGGAAAGCCATCCTTTTGTGAAAAATGCCGAAGTGTACGGAGATCAAAAAGGAAACCTCAAAGTGGAAATAGAGCAGCATGTGCCTTTGGCCAGGATTTCAAGGCCCAGGGCAGCAGACGGTTACATTTCCAAAGAAGGCTTGATTTTGCCCACTTCCAATCATTATACCTCTAGGGTGTTGATTCTGCACGGCAACTATGCTGAAAAACTATTGGAAATGGACAATATAGCGCAAGTGCATCCTGAGTTGATGGAGCTGATCCGCTACATCTATCAGGATCCATTCTGGAAAGCTCAGATTACCGAGCTGGAAATCCCCAGGAAAGGTGATATCCGCTTATACCAGCAAGTGGGAAAGCAGGTCATCGAATTTGGAGATGCAGTAGACATTGAAGAAAAATTTAAAAAAATCAACCTGTTCTATGAGGAAATTCTCCCTAAAAAAGGATGGAATACTTACAGCAGGGTAAATATTAAATACAAAGGCCAGATTGTTTGTGAATAATTGATGATGCTATGGAAAACGACAAATTTATTGTAGGACTAGACATTGGGACTACCAAGATCTGTGCGGTGGTGGGCCGCAAAAATGAGTTTGGAAAATTGGAAGTATTGGGCATGGGCAAAGCCGTCTCTGATGGGGTTATCCGTGGAATTGTAACCAATATTGACAAGACGGTTAACGCCATCCAAAAGGCGGTCAGTGATGCCTCTGACATGGCAGAAGTGGACATTGCCAATGTCATCGTGGGTATAGCAGGACAGCATATCCGCAGTACGGTGCATCATGGGGCCATTATCCGTAATCCCAATCAGGATGAAATTACGATAGAGGATGTGCGCCGTTTGGCCAATGATATGGAAAATATTGTGGTGCCTCCCGGAAATACCATCATCCATGTCATGCCGCAGGACTATACAGTAGATTATGAAGATGGCATCAAAGATCCTGTAGGCATGTCCGGCTCCAAGTTGGAAGCTGATTTCCATATCATCACTGCACAGACCACAGCGATCAACAATATCAATAGGTGTGTGAAAAGAGCAGAATTGGTTTCTAAGGACCTTATTTTGGAGCCTTTGGCCAGCTCCCTTTCTGTATTGAGCGAAGAGGACAAAGAAGCCGGTGTATGCTTGGTGGATATTGGTGGGGGCACTACCGATATTGCCATTTTCTATGACAACATCATCAGACATACTGCTGTCATTCCTTTGGGCGGCAACATCATTACCACTGACATCAAAGAGGGATGTATGGTCCTTCACAATCAGGCGGAGCTTTTAAAGACCAAGTTTGGCAAAGCCATAGCTGAAGAAGCCAACCCCAATGAAATCGTATCTATTCCTGGGCTCAGAAACAGGCCTCCAAAAGAAATATCTATTAAGAACCTGGCTGCTATTATTCAGGCAAGGATGGAGGAAATCATTGAGCATGTACAAAATGAGCTGGTAGCCAGCGGGCATTACAAAAAACTGGCCGGAGGTATTGTACTGACAGGCGGTGGTTCTATGCTTTCAGGAGTAGCCCAATTGTTTGAGTACATGACTGGCCTTGATACCAGAATAGGGTATCCCAATGAGCACTTAGGCAAATGCAAGGTTGATGAGATCAAAAGCCCCATGTATGCAACTTCTGTGGGCTTGGTATTGGCAGGATTTAAATCCTTTGATGAGAGGGAGGAAACCTACAGGAAACGCTATGAAACCGGGATGCATACCAAGAACAATGATCAAAGGGAAAAACACCATGACATGGCATCCAACATCTTTACCAAAGTAAGAATGAGATTAAAAGATATCATCACCAGTGATATCGGCGAAGATAATAATTACTAGGGCTTATCATACCGGGGAGGTGATGGGTTTTGCCTTTCACTTCCCTTCTTTATCATTAGAAATCAAATTCACCAACATAAAACGTCAGATAATATGAAAGATTACCAATTTGATCTTCCGAAGAACCAAAAGTCAATCATAAAGGTGATTGGTGTAGGAGGAGGTGGTTCCAATGCCGTGAACCACATGTACAACCAAGGCATCAAAGATGTCGAGTTTGTCGTCGTCAATACGGACGCACAAGCGCTGAAAAGTAGCCCAGTGCCCTTAAGATTACAGTTAGGAGCTAACCTTACCGAAGGTTTAGGGGCAGGTGCCAATCCTGAAAAAGGAAAGAATGCAGCCATTGAAAGTAAAGAAGACATCAGAGAACTTTTGTCAGGCAATACCAAAATGGTTTTCATCACAGCAGGTATGGGTGGTGGAACCGGAACAGGTGCGGCTCCTGTAATTGCTAAAATTGCTAAGGACATGGATGTCCTAACGGTGGGTATTGTGACTGCTCCATTTATTTTTGAAGGAAGGAAGAAAATGCAAGCGGCCCAACAGGGGATTGAAGCCTTGAGAGAAAATTGTGATACCGTTTTGGTTATCCTCAATGACAAGTTGAGAGAGATTTATGGAAATTTGGCCATACGCTCTGCTTTTGCCAAAGCCGATAATGTCCTTACTACAGCTGCCAAATCAATTGCGGAAATCATCACCGTTCACCAAGATGTCAATGTGGACTTTGAAGATGTGAAAACTGTAATGAAAGATGCCGGAGCAGCAGTGATGGGTTCTGCCTCTGAAGAGGGGGAGGGAAGAGCTATAAAGGCTGCTGAAAAAGCCATTGCTTCTCCACTTTTGAACAATGTTGATATTAAAGGCGCTAAGAAAATTCTTTTGTCTATCATGTCAGGAGAAGAGGATGAGCTGTCAATGGATGAATTGAGTGAAATCACTGAATATATCCAAGAGCGCGCAGGCGATGAAGCCGATGTGATCTTCGGTCAGGGAATTGATCAGGATTTGGGCAAAGCCATTCGCGTGACGGTTATCGCTACAGGATTTGAAATGGATAATTTGACCGGAGCCACTCCAAAAAAAACAGTGGAAAATAAAGTAGAGGAGGAGCCTGCTCCTGTGGATAATGATTCGGTAAAAAAAGTGATTGATTTGGAATCGGGTAAAACGTCAAAAGTGGATGAGGACGCCCTGACTGAAGCTGGACAGACTTTTACCTTTACATTCAAGAAGCCGATTTTTACCCCTGCAAATGATGAAACGGCACCTGAAGAAGCGTCAAAGCCTTCCATGCAAGAAAGGAAAAGCGAGCCGGTAAAATCCGTAGAGGTAGAAGATGAAGAAGAGGCAGAATTTGAATTTGTCCCTGCCCAGCCTGAATCCCAAAAGGTAGTTTTTGAACTTCCTTCTGAGAAGGAACAGGAACCTGAATTGCCAAAAGCCAATGTTTCTAAAGAACAGTCCGCTACAGCTTATTCCAATGATTATTATGAGCAGCTTAGACAAAAGGCCATTCAAAAAGCCTATGAGCGATTTGAAAAACTGAAGAATTTAAAATCCTATAATCAGTCTCCAGAGGAATTCAAAGACAAACTGGAAACTCCAGCATACATCCGTAAGCAGGTGAAGTTGTCAGATGTTCAGCACAGTTCTGAAAGAAGCATCTCCAGGTTCAATCTTACAGATGAAAATGAATTCTTGAAAAACAATAGGTTTTTACACGATAATGTTGATTAACTTCTAGAAGTTAATCAACATTTCAGCTTGGGTATGAAGCAATTCCATGTACAGCCTGTTGGTGAGCAGGTTATCTGACATATTTTCCTCAATCTTAGCCATTTTAATTTTGAGGGCAAGTACATGCATCCCAAGGTAATGGAAGATGTCGGTGAGGTGGCTCAATGCGATGCCACCCCCGCCTATTCCAGATGAAATACCCACCAAAGCACATTTTTTGTCCCTGAAGGAATTGGGATAGGTCATGCCATCAATAAATGTCTTTAAGACACCAGGGAAAGAACCGTTGTATTCCGGAATGACAAAAACAAACTTATCTCCTGCTTTTACTTTTTCATGGAAAGCATTGTAATCCGGATTCTTGCCATTTTTATCATATAAGGCAGAAAATACAAAATCATGGGGCAAATCTATCAGGTTAAGGATTTCTGATTCAGCGCCTTTTTGGGAAAGAATTTCCTGATAGAGTTTAGCTATGGTAAAGGAAAGGGAGTTTTTTCTATTGGTACCTACAATAATCTTGATCATAGCGCGAGGTTTCAAATCGTATTTTGCTTATTACAAACTCACAAGTCATTAAGTTTCCTATTTGTTCAAAAATTATGGCCAAAAAGCCATTATTGCTTACCTTGGGCAAAATTTTAGTGGCATGAGAGAAGAACCGAATATTTCGTACGCAGAGCAAATCCAACATGCTTTTGAATTCATTCAGCAAAAGTATGATGGCCCATTGGATGCTGGCATTATCCTGGGCACTGGCTTGGGTCAGCTTATCCAGAATATTGAAATTCAATTGGAAATTCCTTATGAAGATATTCCATTTTTTCCTGTATCCACAGTAGAAAGCCATAAAGGTAAACTGATCATTGGGATATTATCAGGAAAAATGGTGGTGGCCATGCAAGGACGTTTTCATTATTATGAAGGTTACTCCATGAAGGAAGTGACTTTTCCAGTCAGGGTCATGAAATTATTGGGCATCCAACATCTTTTTGTTTCCAATGCTGCCGGTGGTTTGAATCCTGACTATGGGATAGGGGAATTGATGATTATTAATGATCATATTGACTTGTTTCCAGAAAACCCACTGAGGGGGAAGAATTTGGACCAGTTTGGGGTACGGTTTCCTGATATGTCAGAACCATATGACTTAAGCCAGATCTCAAAGGCTTTAGAAATTGCCGGGCAACAGGGGTTGAAAGTGCATCAGGGTGTTTATGCAGCAGTACAAGGACCAAATTTGGAGACCAAAGCGGAATATAAATATTTACGCACTATTGGTGCGGATGCCATAGGAATGAGTACCATTCCGGAAGTGATCGTGGCAAGGCATATGGAACTACCCGTTTTCGCCATTTCTGCCATCACAGACCTTTGTTCTCCTGGCAATATAAAGAAAGTCAGAATCGAAGAGGTTTTGGCTGCCGCTGCTAAGGCCGAACCGGGGATGAGCCTCATCATTAGGGAACTGGTGAAGTTGATTTAGGGGGCGAATAATGGTGTTTTGAGTTTATTGTTTAGTGGATTATAGCTTAAGGTTTCGACAACTTACAATTACCCTTACAAACAACATGTTACATGGTACTTTGTACTTTGTACAGATAAAATTATGCTTCAAGAGGCTGCTCAATACTTAAAAGACAAGGTCTCCTTTATGCCGGAAACTGGGGTTATCCTAGGTTCTGGATTGGGGGGATTGACCAAAGAGATCCAAATTCTCCATAAGATTCCCTATGCTCAAATACCAGGTTTTCCTATTTCTACAGTAGAAGGACATTCCGGAGAGCTTGTATTTGGCAATTTGGAGGGTAAAAAAATCGTGGCGATGAATGGCCGTTTCCATTATTACGAGGGATATTCCATGGAAAAGGTCATATTTCCCCTTCGTGTCCTGAGATTGCTGGGAGTGGAAAAGATGATTGTGACCAATGCTGCAGGAGGCTTAAACCCGGATTTCGAGGCTGGGGACATCATGCTGATTGAGGATATCATCAGCTTACTACCAGATAATCCCCTACGTGGGGCCAATGAAGAGCATTTGGGGCCTAGGTTTCCGGACATGTCTTCTCCATTTGATCAAGCATGGATGGAGAGGGTAAAACATGTATTGGATCAATTGGGTTTTGATTTGAAAAAAGGGGTATATGTAGGTGTTCAAGGGCCCAAATTAGAGACCAAAGCAGAAATCCGGTATCTGCGCATTATCGGAGGAGATGCGGTAGGGATGAGCACTGTACCTGAGATTATCGCTGCACAGCATATGGGCATGAAGGTATTGGCCTTTTCTGTGATTACCAATGAATGCATCCCCAAAGTGGCCAAGGAATTTACGCATGAGGAAGTGGTAGCTGTGGCCAATATGGCTGGAGAAAATTTGGTAAGGTTGGTGAAGGGGGTGATTTAATTATAATTGAAAAACCTTTTAGAATTCAGTTACCTTAACCAACCTCAAATTTTCTTCCCAATATAAAATACATAGCCATAGTACTCCTTGTATTGGGAGTAAAACCGGATTTCTTTTTTGATTTCATCGATAAATCCCTCAGCGGTAGGATTTCCTTTGTGCTTTTTCAAAAAATCCTCGATTACTTTTGATTGAGGGACATAGTAATTGTCTGTCCAGCAGGTTTCAGGGAGTGTAAAAATTGCAACAGGAATGTACCCAGCCTTTTGGAGTTGAGCGACTTTATTGGGTATTGTGTCAATTTCAGTATAGGCATTATCCCAGTAGTCCTGAATTTCTTTTGGTCGTTTCTCTGTAAACCAAGAAGCTTCTGTCACTGCAAGGTAGCCCCCTGTTTTCAAGAATTTATTCCATTCCTTCAATCCTTTCTCAAAGCCAATGTTATAAATGGCACCTTCTGACCAGATCAAATCCAGCTCTTCCTCTTGAAAGGGTAAGTTTTCCATAGATCCCGCGATGCCTTTTACCCTATCCTGTAAGTGAAGCTTTGCAGCTTGGATATTCAGCTGATCAATGAATTTTGGGAATAAATCTATGGCGGTGATATGTCCCGGTGCATTTTGGGCCAAGATCATGGTCTGTCCCCCCGTGCCACTACCAATATCGACTATTTTGGACTCGGGCTTCAGGTTGTCAATAAAACTTAGGGCTTTGATTGTAACTTCAGGGCTACCTGGACCCTGTCTTTCAAATTGTGAAAAATATGCACAGATCAGGTCAAAATCAAAGTCGTTTATTTTTTTGTTTTCCTCGCTCATTTGATAAAAGTATAAGATCACAATTGCCTCATCACCTTACATGGGCTTCCTAAGGCCAAACTATTTTCCGGAATGTCCTTGGTGACCAGAGAACCAGCACCTATTGTAACATTACTCCCGATAGTTACCCCGGGCATGATTAAGGTATTGCCTCCAATCCAAACATTATCTCCTATATGTACAGGTTTGGTCTGGGTCAAATATCGCTCTTCCGGATCAGCAATGATTCTCTCTTTTGCTGCTAAGGGATGATAGGCGGTATAGACCTGTACATTAGGGCCTATTAAACCGTTTTTCCCTATGCTAATCAGGTTGTCATCCAGCAACAGGCAATTGAAATTTAAAAAAGTATTTTTGCCTAAGCGGATATTTTCACCATAATCGCAGAAAAAGGGAGCCTCAATCCAAACACCTTCCCCAATTTCTCCCAGTAATTCATGGAGGATTTCAGATTTTCTCCCGACATTTCTTGAATTCATCTGATTGAATTCGAGCAGAAGTTCCCTTGCAATATGATATCTTTCCAAAAGTTCAGGATCCCGGCTGTTGTAAACTTCCCCGGAGAGCATTTTTTCTTTTTCTGATTTGCGCATCTCTGTTACAGATAAAGGGTAAAAAAAAAGTTCTTTCAAGATTTCCTTGAAAGAACTTTTTGAGCTTCAGGTCATTTAAATCGTCATGATTTCAGCTTCTTTTTTGGCCAAAAGTTCATCTATTTTGGTGGAATATTTATCAGTGAGCTTTTGTACCGTATCTTCGGCCCGCTTCACCTCATCTTCAGGAGCTCCGTCCTTTTGAAGTTTTCTTAGGGATTCATTGATGTCTTTCCTGACGGTCCTGATGGAGATTTTACCGTTTTCAGATTCCTGCTTGGCCTGCTTTACCAATAACTTTCTTCTTTCCTCAGTCAATGGCGGGATGGTCAGGATGATCAATTCTCCGTTGTTTTGCGGCGCAAGACCTAAATCAGAATTGATAATGGAACGCTCTATTTCACTGATGAGGTTTTTTTCCCAAGGTTTAATGGCCAAAGTCCTTGCATCAGGCGTGGTCACAGAGGCCACCTGTTGAAGGGGAGTGGAGGCACCATAGTAGCTCACCATGATCCCGTCCAATAGGTTGGGCATGGCTTTTCCAGCTCTGATTTTCACCATCTCTGCGGCAGAATGGTCCACCGCTTTTTGCATCATTTCTTTGGCTTCTTCCAGGTATAATTGAATCTCTTCCATGTGCTTCTGGATTATTTTGAAGTTATTAAAGTTCCTATTTCTTCTCCGGCAACAATCTTTTGTAAGTTGCCTGGTTTATTCATGTCAAACACCACAATGGGCAGATGGTTTTCCTGGCAAAGGGTGAATGCCGTCATGTCCATGATATTGAGGTTTTTTTCATAGGCCTCCTGAAAGGACAATACGTTGTATTTGGTTGCGGTTTTATCTTTTTCTGGATCTGCGGTATATACCCCATCTACCCTGGTTCCTTTCAATACTACATCAGCTTCGATTTCAATGGCCCTAAGACTCGCTGTGGAATCCGTAGTGAAATAAGGGTTGCCAATTCCGGCACCAAAAATCACTATTCTGCCCTTTTCCAAGTGCCTGATGGCGCGTCTTCTGATAAAGGGTTCGCAAACACTTTCCACTTTGATACCAGACATCAGTCGGGTAAACATCCCGTTTTGTTCCAGGGCACTCTGCAGTGCCATGGCGTTGATCAAGGTGGCCAACATGCCCATATAATCACCCTGCACCCGGTCAATTCCGGTCTTTTCGGCCTGAACACCTCTAAAAATATTGCCTCCCCCAATGACGATGGCAATTTCTACTCCAAGATCTCTTACTTTCTTAATTTCCTGAGCATACTGCTCAAGCCTGTTGGAGTCTATACCATAATTTTTTTCTCCCATTAAGGCCTCGCCACTCAATTTCAGCAATATTCTGTTGTATTTCATTGTAGGTGTTGGTATTTGAAAAAGGGCTTCCCCTCCTTTAATTTTTCCATTTTATAAATTCGCCAAATATAAGGCCTTCCTAAGGAAATCTGAAAATGTGCTACTTAAAATTGGATCAGTACCTGATTTTTTTCTACACTTTCACCTTTTTTAACCTTTATGCTTTTAATGATGCCATCTCCCGGAGATTTCAGGATATTTTCCATTTTCATGGCTTCAAGGATCAGTACTGCATCTCCTTTTTTCACTTCTTGGCCTTCTGATACTTTGATGTCAAATATCAACCCGGGCATGGGTGCCTTGATGTCTTTGGCCACCTGATGTTGTAGGTTGTTCATGCCCAATTTTTCCAACAAGAGGTCAAATTTGTCCTTGAGCTGAATTTCACAGGGCTTATTGTTTAATTTTAGTTTGACCAATTTACTCTGGGTATTGACTTCCACTACTTCGAGGTTGTAGGATTGCTCCTTATAGATTACCAAAAAGTGTCTGTCACGAACCTTGGAAATGGTCCAGTCCAATACATTGCCGTTTACCAGAAAGTGTTCCTTGGACTTTTCTACTTCAAATACGGAATTTTTAATGCTTGCTGAATACATTTCTATTATTTTGCGCTAAGATATACGATAAAAATTTAAAAACCATTTTCATGAAAGACTGGAAGTCTCCTCTAATTTTGCTGTTGGCAGCATTAGCTTTTTGGGCCTGCCAAAGTTCAAAAACCGTCCTTGTTGATCAGGAAAGGGGAGAAGAGGAATTGCTGCTATTGGATACAGCCAGTGCAAAATCTCCCGAGCGAACCGAACTCATCAGATTACTCGAACATAAGATCGAAGCCTATCAAGGCAGCCGGCAGCGAGACTTTGATCTCTTGCATACAGCATTGGACTTGCGCTTTGATTATGAGAATGAGTGGGTACTTGGAACGGCTGTGCTTACCCTTAAGCCTTATTTTTTTCCTCAAAAAGAATTGGTGCTTGATGCAAAGGACTTTGAAGTCCATCAATATGCTTTATTAACAAAAGATGGGGAGCAGGCGCTCAATTTCAGATACAACGGCAAAAAGCTAACTGCTTACCTCTCTCAGTCCTTTGGCAGGGAAGATACCATTCGGGTAAAGATCAAATACACAGCCATGCCCAATGAGAATGCCGGGAGCGGTAGTAGGGCCATCACGGATACCAAAGGACTTTATTTTATCAATCCCAAAGGAGAGGAAGTGAACAAGCCCAGGCAGATTTGGACTCAGGGAGAGACAGAGCATAATTCCAAGTGGTATCCTACTATTGATTCGCCCAATGAAAGAGGAACCCAGGAAATCAGGCTCACCGTAGCCTCCCAGTTTCGTACGCTCAGTAATGGTGTGCTTACTTCCAAGACAGACAATGGTGACGGCACCCGCACAGACCATTGGGTCATGGATTTGCCACATGCCCCTTACCTTGCGGCAGTAGTCGTGGGGGATTTTGTGGAAATTCAGGATGAGTGGGATGGCATGCAGGTCAACTATTATGTGGAGAAAGCATTTGAAGCGGGAGCGAAAAAGGTTTTTGCCCATACACCCGAAATGATCGGTTTTTTTTCGAAGCTGTTGGGCGTCCGCTATCCATGGCAGCGCTATGACCAAGTGGTGGTCAGGGATTTTGTTTCCGGAGCCATGGAAAATACCACCATCTCAATATTCATGGAAGAACTCAACCTCACCGAAAGAGAGGCCATCGATTCAGAGTGGGATGGAATTATCGCCCATGAATTGTTCCATCAATGGTTTGGCAATTATGTAACCAATGAGTCCTGGGCCAATCTGACCCTGAATGAAGCATTTGGAAATTACGCCGAATACCTTTGGTACGAATATAAAAATGGGAAAGACGATGCCGACATGCACCAAGTATCGGAGATGGAGCAGTACTTTGATGAGGCAAGGGGAAAGCAAGTCGACCTGGTGCGTTTTTACCATGAAGATGGTGAAGATATGTTTGATAGTCATTCTTACGCCAAAGGAGGTAGGATTTTACACATGCTCCGCAGGCATTTGGGTGATGAAGCCTTTTTTGCTGCTTTGAAATATTACCTGGAGAAAAATGCCTTCAGGGCGGTAGAAGTTCACGATTTGCGGCTGGCCTTTGAGGAAGTGACCGGAATGGATCTGAATTGGTATTTCAACCAATGGTTTTTGGCTTCAGGTCATCCGATATTGGAATACGAGGTTGATTATAGCCAGCCTGAAAACTTATTATTGACTGTTGCCCAGCGCCAAGATTTCACCAATACACCGCTTTATAAGATGCCATTTAAAGTAAGTTGGTACCATGAAGGAAAGCGGCATGAAAAGGAATTGGTGCTCGATAAAGCCTGGCAGCAGTTTGCTATCGAGAATCAGGTGCCTGTTGCTGCTTTATTTGTGGATGAAGCCAAGGAGATCTTGGCGGAGAAGCGTTCCTTTAGAGGAAAGGAGCATTTCATTCATCAATATAGAAGTTCGCAATTAGGTGTGGCCCGCTTTGAAGCCTTGGACAGCCTGTCCACCTATTATGCTGAGGATATGGATGTGGCAGCATTAATAGGTAAAGGGTTGGAAGATGAATTTTGGGCCATACGTGAATTGGCCATCATGAAAATATCCCAGCATCCCGAGTGGATTTTGGCCATAGACCAGTTGGAGGACCGGCTTTATACCATAGCTGAGCAAGACCCCAAGCATACGGTCCGATTGGGGGCTATTGAACTGCTGTCATTGATTGATGGGGAAAAATATGCACCGGCTTTTTTGCGCTGGATGAACCACCCCTCCTATTATGTGGCAGGGGCGGCTTTGGGCGCTTACCTGGAGGAGGAAGCCAATGCCAACCGGGATGAAATCGCTGAGCGGTTTGAGGAAGAAAGAAATATCAGAATCATCGTGGCCTTGGCAGATTATTATATATCGGAGGAGATCTCAGGCAAAGGAGATTGGTTTCACGAAAAGCTTGAGCAGCTGAGTGGGCAGTCACTTTATTACTATTTGGGATACTATGGGGATTACTTTGCCAAGCTGCCCCAGGAAGGGGCACCACAAGCCATTGAAAGACTTCAAAACCTGGCAGGAAATCATCGGGCCAATTATGTGAGGATAGCGGCATTTATGGGGCTTTTTGCCTTTATCGATGAACCTGAAGTTGTGGAAAAGGCCAAGGCAATCTGGACCAAAGAAACGGACGAAATGGCCAAGCGTTATATGGAATTTTTCCTGTCTTCCTACCTGGAAGAAAATTAATTCCTTGATTTTTATCGGATTAATAGGGGTCGTGAAAAAATACTTTGAAAATTCTTGACAATATTTTGAATGTTTAGGAAAAGGGTATAATTTTGCCATCCGTTAAGAGTACAAAAACCAGGAAAAGGGTAAAAATCTTAGCAAAATTGAGTTGGGGGAATACCAAAGCGGCCAACTGGGACGGACTGTAAATCCGTTGACTTATGTCTTCACAGGTTCGAATCCTGTTTCCCCCACCAAAAAAAATAGATCTTGAAAAAGGTCAAAGCGTAATAAAAGCGGGAGTAGCTCAGTTGGTAGAGCGGCAGCCTTCCAAGCTGCAGGTCGCGGGTTCGAGCCTCGTCTCCCGCTCTATGCTTTTATAGCATGTCTAAGTTTAAGCCGACGTAGCTCAGGGGTAGAGTACTTCCTTGGTAAGGAAGGGGTCACGGGTTCAAATCCCGTCGTTGGCTCTGAAACATAGAAAAATTTATTAATCTATATCTTTAACTAAAACAGAGGATTTTCACGCATGGCAAAAGCAACCTTTGACCGTTCCAAACCACACGTTAACGTAGGTACGATTGGTCACGTAGACCATGGAAAGACAACTTTGACTGCTGCCATTACTACAGTATTGGCCAAGAAAGGTCTTTCTGAATTAAGAGATTTCTCTTCTATCGACAACGCTCCAGAAGAAAAAGAAAGAGGTATCACCATCAACACTTCACACGTAGAGTATCAGACTGAAGCAAGACACTACGCTCACGTAGACTGTCCAGGTCACGCTGACTACGTTAAAAACATGGTTACTGGTGCTGCTCAGATGGACGGCGCTATCCTTGTAGTAGCTGCTACTGACGGACCTATGCCACAAACAAGAGAGCACATCCTTCTAGCTCGTCAGGTAGGTGTACCTGCACTAGTAGTGTTCTTGAACAAAGTGGATATGGTAGATGATCCAGAATTACTTGAACTTGTTGAAATGGAAGTAAGAGAATTGCTTTCTTTCTATGAGTTTGACGGTGACAACATCCCGGTTATTGCAGGTTCTGCTTTGGGTGCGCTTAACGGTGAGCCTAAGTGGGAAGAAACTGTAATGGAATTGATGAATGCTGTTGACACTTATATTCCTCTTCCTGAGCGTCTAATCGACAAAGATTTCTTGATGCCTGTTGAAGATGTATTCTCTATCACTGGTCGTGGTACTGTTGCTACCGGTAGAATCGAAAGAGGTGTCATCAACTCTGGTGAACCTGTAGATATCATCGGTATGGGTGCTCAAGGCTTGAAGTCTACTGTCACTGGTGTGGAAATGTTCCGTAAGATCCTTGACAGAGGTGAAGCTGGTGACAACGTAGGTTTGTTGTTGAGAGGTATTGAGAAGTCTCAGATCAGAAGAGGTATGATTATCTGTAAGCCTGGTTCTGTAACTCCTCACGCTCACTTCAAAGCTGAAGTTTACGTTCTTTCTAAAGAAGAAGGTGGACGTCACACGCCATTCTTTAACAAGTACCGTCCTCAGTTCTACTTGAGAACTACTGATGTTACAGGTGAAATCAAACTTCCTGAGAATGTGGAAATGGTTATGCCTGGTGATAACGTAACTATCGAGGTGAACTTGTTGAACGCAGTTGCTTTGGAAAAAGGTCTACGTTTCGCTATCCGTGAGGGTGGTAGAACTGTAGGTGCTGGTCAGGTGACTGAAATTCTTGACTAATCATCGAGATTGATATAAATCAAATGCGATCCTGGAGAATTTTCGGGATCGCATTTGTTTCTTATTCCTATTCTAACTACTTTTGCGTTCCTTTTGGGAACCAAAATCTCTACGGGCATAGTTCAATGGTAGAATAGCGGTCTCCAAAACCGTTGATGGGAGTTCGAATCTCTCTGCCCGTGCAATTAATGATGTAAACCATGAATATAAAAAGTTTTGTCATCGAATCCATTGATGAAATGAAGAACAAGGTCACTTGGCCTACCTATTCATTTCTTCAAAACAGTGCCGTCCTGGTAATTGTCGCTTCATTGATTTTTGCTTTGGTGATCGGTCTGATTGATCTTGGATTCGAGAACCTGATGAAATGGTTTTACGATTTATTCTAATCGAAGATTAAAAATTACTGATGGCTGAACATAAGTGGTACGTACTTAGGGTGGTAGCTGGACAAGAGAAAAAGACCAAGTCTTACTTGGACAATGAAATTGTCAGAGCTAAGCTTCAGGAATACATTCCTGAGGTATTAATTCCATCTGAAAAAGTTTACGAAATGCGTAATGGCAAAAAAAGAGTGAGGGAAAGAAACTTCTTCCCAGGCTATGTTTTGGTCAATGCGGATTTAAGCCATGGTGAGGCCAATCACGTAATTACGAGTATCCCGGGTGTTATCGGTTTCTTAGGCTCAAACCAAGGGGGAGCTTCCAAAACCCCTGAACCATTACGACAATCAGAAGTCAACAGGATTTTAGGTCGTGTTGAGGAGATTGATGAGTTTGCGGAGAAACTGGATACGCCATTTATAGTCGGAGAGACCGTAAAAGTAATGGACGGGCCTTTCAGTGGTTTCTCGGGAACAATAGAAGAGGTGTTTGAAGACAAAAAGAAATTGAACGTTATGGTCAAGATCTTTGGTCGAAATACACCTGTCGAATTAAACTTTATACAAGTAGAAAAACAAGATTAAGAAATGGCTAAGGAAATCACTGGTTATGTGAAATTACAAGTGAAAGGTGGCCAGGCAAACCCATCGCCTCCAGTAGGTCCGGCCCTTGGTTCCAAGGGTTTGAACATCATGGAGTTCTGTAAGCAGTTTAATGCCCGTACCCAAGATAAAATGGGTCAGGTATTGCCTGTTTTGATTACTGTTTTCTCTGATAAGTCTTTCGAATTTGTAGTAAAAACTCCTCCGGCTGCAAACCTGCTGTTGGAAGCTGCAAAAGTAAAAAGCGGATCATCAGAGCCAAATAGGAAAAAAGTAGGTTCGGTTACCTGGGATCAGGTAAAAGAAATTGCTCAGGTTAAAATGCCTGACTTAAACGCTTTCAAAGTGGAATCTGCCATGAAAATGATTGCAGGTACCGCTAGAAGTATGGGAATCACTGTTTCTGGTAAAGCTCCTTGGGAGGAATAAATAAAATACTATGGCTAAGTTAACAAAAAAGCAAAAAGAAGCTCTTTCTAAGTACGACCCAGGCCAGCAGTACTCCCTAGAAGAAGCTTCTTCCATCGTTAAGGATATCACTAATGTGAAATTTGACGCTTCTGTAGATATCGATGTCCGTTTGGGCGTAGATCCTAGAAAAGCTGATCAAATGGTAAGAGGTGTAGTAGCCCTTCCTCACGGTACCGGTAAGGACGTGAAGGTATTGGTGCTTTGCACTCCTGACAAAGAGGAAGAAGCTAAGGAAGCTGGTGCGGACTATGTAGGTCTTGATGATTACATTGCCAAAATCGAAGGCGGATGGACTGATATTGATGTGATTATCACCATGCCAAACGTAATGGCTAAAGTAGGTAGACTAGGTAGAGTATTGGGTCCTAGAGGTTTGATGCCAAACCCTAAATCAGGAACCGTTACTTTGGAAGTAGGGAAAGCAGTAAGAGAAGTGAAGGCCGGTAAAATCGACTTTAAAGTTGATAAATTCGGAATCATTCATGCAAGTATCGGTAAAGTATCCTTCACTCCTGAAAAACTTCAGGAAAATGCGAAGGAATTGATCAATACCATCTCTAAACTAAAGCCCGCCTCTTCAAAAGGTACATATTTCAAGAGCATTCACTTATCAAGTACAATGTCTCCTGGTGTAAAAGTTGATAAAGGAAGTATTCAAGGTATTTAATCATGACTAGAGAAGAAAAATTACAAATAATCGAAAGTCTTACCGAGAAGTTTAAAGAAACTCCATACTTCTATATCACAGATGCTGCAGGTTTCTCTGTAGCTCAGGTAAATGCTTTCAGAAGACTATGTTTTGAAAAGGGTTTGGAATATAAGGTGTACAAAAACACCTTGATCGCAAAGGCTTTGGATAACCTTGATGGTGACTACAAGGGTTTTGCAGACCAAACTTTGAAAGGTTTTTCAGGTATTTTGTTTTCTAAAGAAACAGGAAACTTACCTGCAAAAGTGCTTTTGGACTTTAGAAAAAAATTAGGTAAAAAAGAAACTAGGCCTGTTTTCAAAGGTGCTTACATCGATACCGATGTATTCGTTGGAGAAGCTAACCTGGAATTACTTTCTAACCTTAAATCCAAGCAGGAATTGCTTGGCGATCTTATCGGATTGCTTCAGTCTCCTGCTAAAAACCTTGTGGCAGCCTTACAGAGTGGTCAGAACAACATCACTGGAGTTCTTAAGACCCTGGCTGACAGAGAAGAAAAATAATCATATCAAATCATTCAAAAAACAATTTAAATTAGTAATAAAATGGCAGATCTTACGCAACTTGCAGAACAGTTGGTTAACTTGACTGTAAAAGAAGTAAAAGAATTGACAGATATCCTTAAAGATCAGTACGGTATTGAGCCTGCTGCAGCCGGTGCTGTAATGGTAGCGGGTGGTGCTGGAGCCGGTGCTGGTGACGCTGCTGCTGAAGAAGAAAAATCTTCTTTTGATGTTATTTTGAAAGCTGCTGGTGGTCAGAAATTGGCTGTTGTGAAGCTTGTTAAAGAATTGACCGGTCTTGGCTTGAAAGAAGCAAAAGAATTGGTTGATGGAGCTCCAAAAGCAGTTAAAGAAGGTATCGCTAAAGATGAGGCTGACGCATTGAAGAAGTCTCTTGAAGAAGCTGGTGCTGAAGTAGAAATTAAGTAATTTGAATAACCTTTCCTTTTTATAGGTAAGGTTATGAGCTTAGACCTGACTGAATAGTCAGGTCTTTTCCTGTTTGTGCTCAGGTATAAAATTGCACTATTTCAAGCGAAAATTGTCGCTTTTGGTTATTTATTATCACTAAAAACATATACTGCCTTGGCTATCCAGAATCAAACCGTAAGGAAAAGTTTCTCATCAATAAAGGTAGTCAAAGACTATCCGGATTTCTTAGATATCCAATTACAATCTTTCAAAGACTTCTTTCAGTTGGATACACCAGCCGAAAGAAGAAGACAGGATGGTCTTTTCAAGGTGTTTTCAGAAAATTTCCCTATCTCTGATTCCAGGGAAAATTTCACCCTTGAGTTTATTGACTACACCGTAGATCCTCCAAAATACAATGTTGAAGAATGTATTGACAGGGGATTGACCTATTCCGTTCCCCTGAAGGCGAAGTTAAGATTGCTTTGTCATGATGAGGATAATGAGGACTTTGAAACCATTGAACAGGAAGTTTTCCTTGGAAACCTTCCTTACATGACAGAAAAGGGATCCTTTGTTATCAATGGTGCCGAAAGGGTTATCGTTTCTCAACTTCACAGGTCTCCTGGGGTATTCTTTGCCCAAAGTAAGCATACCAATGGTACCAAATTATATTCTGCTAGGATTATTCCTTTCAAAGGTAGCTGGATAGAATTTGCTACTGACATCAACAATGTCATGTATGCTTATATTGACCGTAAGAAAAAATTCCCTGTTACCACTTTGCTGAGGGCGATTGGTTATGGTTCAGATAAGGAAATCCTTGATCTTTTCGGTCTTTCTGAAGAGATTGAAGCCCACAAAAGTACCTTGAAAAAAATCACAGGCCGTAAGCTTGCTGCCCGTGTTTTGAGAACTTGGGTAGAAGATTTCGTAGATGAGGATACAGGTGAGGTAGTATCTATTGATAGAAACGAAGTACTGTTGGAAAGAGATTCTGTTCTAACAGATGAAGATATTGAATTGATTCTTGAATCCGGAGCCAAATCAGTCATCCTGCACAGGGAAGATGTGAACGTGGCGGATTATTCCATTATCTACAATACCCTTCAGAAAGACAATTCCAACTCTGAAAAAGAAGCGGTAGAAGTAATCTATCGTCAATTAAGGAATACCGAAGCGCCTGATGAGGCTACAGCCCGTGAAGTAATCCATGGTCTCTTCTTCTCAGATAAGAGATATGACCTTGGAGAAGTAGGTAGATACAGGATCAATAAAAAATTGGGTCTGAGCATAGATCCGGAAAAAATTGTATTGACTACAGAAGATATCATCAGCATTGTAAAGTATTTGATCGGTTTGATCAATTCAAAAGCAGTAGTCGATGATATTGATCACCTTTCCAACAGAAGGGTAAGAACTGTAGGCGAGCAGCTTTACAGTCAATTTGGTGTTGGTTTGGCTAGAATGGCCAGAACGATACGTGAAAGAATGAACGTAAGGGACAATGAGGATTTCAAACCTGTTGATTTGATCAATGCCCGTACGCTATCTTCTGTGATCAACTCTTTCTTTGGTACTAACCAACTTTCTCAGTTTATGGATCAGACCAACCCATTGGCCGAACTTACGCACAAGCGTAGGCTGTCTGCTTTGGGTCCAGGTGGTCTTTCTAGAGAAAGAGCGGGCTTTGAGGTACGTGACGTTCACTACACACATTATGGTCGTCTTTGTACGATCGAAACGCCTGAAGGACCAAACATTGGTTTGATTTCCTCTTTGTGCGTACATGCCAAAGTAAACTCTATGGGCTTCTTGGAAACTCCTTATAGAAAAGTAAAGGAAGGAAAAGTGAGCATGGATGCCAATGATATTGTCTTTTTGACTGCAGAAGAAGAAGATGACAATAACATTGCACAGGCCAATGCCCCATTAGATGATAATGGCAACTTCATCAATGAAAGGGTTAAAGCCAGATTTGAAGGTGATTTCCCGGTATTAGAGCCGAAAGAAATCAGCTATATGGATGTGGCGCCAAACCAGATTGTATCTGTGGCCGCTTCCCTGATTCCATTCTTGGAGCATGATGATGCTAACCGAGCATTGATGGGCTCAAACATGCAGCGTCAAGCAGTGCCTTTGTTGAAGCCAGAATCACCTATTGTAGGTACAGGTCTGGAGTCAAAAGCTGCCAGAGATTCCAGAGCCCTTATTCTTGCAGAAGCTGATGGGGTGGTGGAATACGTTGATGCTAAAAAAATCACCATCAAGTACGATCTAAGTGATGATGAACTCTTGGTGAACTTTACCGATCAGTACAAGACTTACAGCTTGATCAAGTTCAGAAGAACCAACCAAGATACCACCATCAACTTGACACCATTGGTGTTAAAAGGAGATAGGGTAACCAAAGGTCAGGTACTTTGTGAAGGATATTCTACCAATCAAGGTGAGTTGGCGCTTGGTAAAAACCTAAGGGTGGCTTACATGCCTTGGCAAGGATACAACTTCGAGGATGCCATTGTAATTTCTGAAAGGGTAGTGAGAGAAGATATTTTCACTTCTATCCATATTGAGGAATTCCAGCTTGAAGTGAGAGATACCAAGAGAGGTGAAGAGGAATTGACTTCTGAGATCCCTAACGTTTCTGAAGAGGCTGTTAAAAACTTGGATGAAAATGGTATCATCAGGGTAGGTGCTGAAGTTAGAGAAGGTGATATTATCATTGGTAAAATCACTCCAAAAGGTGAAACTGACCCAACGCCTGAAGAGAAATTATTGAGAGCGATCTTCGGTGACAAAGCTGGTGATGTTAAAGATGCCTCTTTGAAAGCATCTCCATCTCTCAATGGTGTTGTAATTGAAACCAAGTTGTTCTCAAGGCCTAAAAAGGACAAGGACCTCAGGGCTAAAGCTAAGGCTGAAGTTGAAAAACTGAAAGCCAAATACTCCAAGGATCTTTTAGGTATCCGTGCAAAAATGATCAACAAACTGGTAACTTTGTTAGACGGCAAGAATTCCCAGGGCGTGAAGCATAAATTTGGTGACGAAATCATCAGCAAAGGTGTAAAATTCAATGCTAAGAATATAGAGCAGAATCTATTCCCTGCTAAGAACCCTTACAGGGATGAGTCCAACTACAATGTGCCTGAAGAGGCTAATTTGATATCTGATATCATTTTGGATGATTGGACAGAAGATGCGCATATCAATGATCTGATCCAGCAATTGGTGAAAAACTATGTCAATGCCAGAAATGAAATTTCCGGTAGATTCAAAAGAGACAAGTTTACATTGGAGGTGGGTGACGAACTTCCTGCAGGTATCGTGCAGTTGGCCAAGGTTTACATCGCCAAAAAGCGAAAGCTGAAAGTGGGTGATAAGATGGCCGGCCGTCACGGTAACAAGGGTATAGTGGCAAAAATCGTGAGAGATGAGGACATGCCGTTCTTGGAGGACGGAACGCCTATGGATATCGTATTGAATCCATTGGGTGTACCATCAAGGATGAACATCGGGCAGATCTATGAAACTGTACTTGCTTGGGCAGGCTTGAAGTTGGGTAAAAAATATGCTACTCCGATCTTTGACGGTGCGACCATGGAGGAAGTATCCGCTGAATTGGACGCAGCAGGATTACCAGCATATGGCAGAACTTACTTGTACGATGGTTTGACCGGCAATAAGTTTGACCAGCCTGTGACAGTAGGGATTGCCTACATGCTAAAATTGGGCCACTTGGTAGATGATAAGATGCACGCCAGGTCTATTGGACCATACTCACTGATTACACAGCAGCCTTTGGGTGGTAAAGCCCAGTTTGGTGGTCAGCGTTTCGGAGAAATGGAAGTGTGGGCATTGGAGGCCTTCGGTGCATCCCATGTGCTTCAAGAGATCCTGACTGTTAAGTCTGATGATGTAGTAGGTAGGGCCAAAGCTTATGAAGCGATTGTGAAAGGTGAAAACCTTCCTAAGCCTAACATTCCTGAATCCTTCAATGTATTGGTTCATGAATTGAGAGGTTTGGCTCTTGAAATTACCCTTGACTAATTCAAAAATAATGGGCCGAAAGGCCCTTAACATACTCTTCAACAATTATGGCGTTCAGAAAAAATAAAAAACTAAACAACGACTTTTCCAGAGTCACCATTAGTTTGGCCTCTCCAGAGTCAATCCTGGATAGTTCACACGGTGAAGTAACGCAGCCTGAAACCATCAACTACAGAACCTACAAGCCCGAAATGGGCGGTTTGTTCTGTGAGCGTATTTTCGGACCTGTGAAGGATTGGGAATGTCATTGTGGGAAATATAAGCGCATAAGGTATAAGGGCATTATCTGTGACCGATGTGGTGTTGAAGTGACTGAGAAAAAAGTAAGAAGAGAGCGTATGGGCCATATTGAATTGGTGGTTCCGGTAGCGCACATCTGGTACTTTAAGTCCCTTCCTAACAAAATCGGTTATCTTCTTGGCCTGCCTACCAAGAAATTGGATCAGATTGTTTATTATGAAAGATATGCTGTAATCAATCCAGGTATCAAAGCCGAGGATGGGGTTCAGTATCTTGACTTTTTGACCGAAGACGAGTATTTGGATATCATGGATAAGCTTCCAAAAGAAAACCAGATGCTTGACGATGAAGATCCTAATAAGTTTATCGCCAAAATGGGGGCGGAAGCCATTGAAATGCTATTGGCAAGGTTGGACTTGGACGACCTGTCTTACAGCTTAAGGCACCAGGCTGCTACTGATACATCTCAGCAGCGTAAGGCGGAAGCATTGAAAAGATTGAAAGTTGTTGAGGCTTTCAGAGATGCAAGAACCAGAATTGAAAACCGTCCTGAGTGGATGGTGATCCGTATGGTTCCTGTTATACCACCGGAATTGAGACCATTGGTACCTTTGGATGGTGGTAGATTTGCTACTTCTGACCTTAATGATCTGTATAGAAGGGTGATCATCAGAAACAACCGTTTGAAGCGTTTGATCGATATCAAAGCACCAGAGGTGATTTTGAGAAACGAAAAGCGTATGCTTCAGGAAGCAGTTGATTCTTTGTTTGATAACTCCAGAAAAGTAAATGCAGTAAGATCAGACGGTAACAGGGCACTTAAATCCCTTTCAGACATGCTGAAGGGCAAGCAGGGCCGTTTCCGTCAGAACCTTTTGGGTAAAAGGGTGGATTACTCCGGTCGTTCTGTGATCGTAGTCGGTCCTGAATTGAAACTCCATGAGTGCGGTCTTCCTAAAAATATGGCAGCTGAATTGTTCAAGCCTTTTATTATCAGGAAGCTGATTGAAAGAGGTATTGTGAAGACGGTGAAGTCTGCCAAAAAGATTGTGGATAGAAAAGATCCTGTGGTTTGGGATATCCTTGAAAATGTATTGAAAGGCCATCCCGTACTCCTTAACCGTGCCCCAACTTTGCACAGGTTAGGTATTCAGGCTTTCCAACCAAAATTGATCGAAGGTAAGGCGATCCAATTGCATCCATTGGTTTGTACAGCCTTCAACGCGGACTTTGACGGTGACCAGATGGCGGTGCACGTACCACTGGGACATGAGGCTATTTTGGAAGCATCTACGCTAATGCTTTCTTCACACAATATCCTAAACCCTGCTAACGGTGCGCCGATCACAGTACCTTCTCAAGACATGGTTTTGGGTCTGTATTATGTGACTAAAGGAAAGAAATCTACAGCAGAAGAGCCTGTATTGGGTGAAGGCATGACTTTCTATGGCGAAGAAGAAGTTATCATCGCCATGAATGAAGGAAGAATTTCCAAGCATGCTTTGATCAAGTGTAAAGTTACCGTAAGGAATGAAGATGGTTCTTTGGAAGAAAAAATCATTGATACCGTAGCAGGTAGATTGATTTTCAATCAGTTCGTACCAGAAGAAGTAGGCTTTGTCAATGAGCTGCTTACCAAGAAAAAACTACAGCAGATTATCTCTGAAGTAGTTAAAATCTGCGGTGTGGCCAGGACCGCTCAATTCCTTGATGACATCAAGCACCTTGGATTCCAGATGGCTTACTCCGGTGGTCTTTCCATGGGATTGAACGACGTTATTATTCCTGAGGATAAAGATACCTTGATCAATAAGGCCAAAGAAGAAGTTGACCAAGTATGGAACAACTACCTCATGGGTCTGATCACGGACAATGAAAGATACAACCAGGTGATCGATATCTGGACTAGAACCAACTCCTTCCTGACCAACATCCTGATGAAACAGATGGAAGAGGATAAGCAAGGTTTCAATGCCATCTACATGATGATGCACTCAGGGGCCAGAGGTTCCAGAGAGCAGATCCGTCAGTTGGGTGGTATGAGAGGTTTGATGGCGAAGCCACAGAAAAACCTTCAAGGTTCTGTTGGTGAAATTATCGAGAACCCAATCTTGTCTAACTTCAAAGAAGGTCTTGACGTATTGGAGTACTTTATCTCTACCCACGGTGCCCGTAAAGGTCTTGCCGATACCGCTTTGAAAACAGCTGATGCCGGTTATTTGACCAGAAGGCTAGTGGACGTGGCTCAGGACATGATCATTTCTGAAGATGATTGTGGTACTTTGAGAGGTTTGGTTGTCTCCGCATTAAAAGACAACGACGAAATTGTAGAACCGCTTTCCGAGAGAATTTTGGGTAGGGTGTCTGTACATGATGTATATGATCCGGTAACTGATGCACTCGTAATTCCTTCCGGAATAGAGATTACAGAAGAAATCGCCAAAACCGTAGATGAGTCTGCCATTGAAGAAGTGGAGATCAGGTCTGTGTTGACTTGTGAGACCAGAAGGGGAGTTTGTGCGAAGTGTTACGGACGTAACTTGGCAACTGGTAGAATGGTACAATCCGGTGAGTCTGTGGGTGTAATTGCTGCGCAGTCTATCGGTGAGCCAGGTACGCAGTTGACTTTGAGAACTTTCCACGTAGGTGGTACAGCATCCAACATTTCCGTAGAGGCAAGCATCAATGCGAAATTTGATGGTGTGGTTGAATTCGAGGAGGAATTGAGATGGATTGAGACCACCAATAAAGATGGTGAAGCTGTTTCCATTGTAATGGGTAGATCGGGAGAAATTAAGATCAATGATGCCAAGTCTGGCAAGACATTGGTTTCCAATCACGTGCCCTATGGTGCAGTCCTGAATGTGAAAGATGGACAGAAGATCGCCAAAGGTGAATCTTTGTGTACCTGGGATCCATACAATGCGGTAATCCTTTCTGAATTTGATGGACAAGTTGAATTTGAATCTATCATTGAAGGTATCACTTATAAGGAGGTAGCTGATGATCAGACAGGTTATCGTGAAAAAGTAATCATTGATACCAAGGATAAAACCAAAAACCCTGCTGTAGTAGTAAACTATGGTGAGGAAAGTAAGGCATACAATATTCCTGTGGGTGCGCACCTTGCGGTTGAAGCTGGTGATAAGGTTAAAGCTGGGCAGATTTTGGTTAAAATCCCTAGGTCTGTTGGTAAAACCAGAGATATTACCGGTGGTCTTCCAAGGGTAACTGAATTGTTCGAAGCCAGAAACCCATCCAACCCGGCTGTAGTTTCTGAAATTGACGGTGTGGTAACTTATGGTGGTATTAAACGTGGTAACAGAGAAATCTTCATTGAGTCTAAAGACGGGGTGAAGAAAAGATACATGGTTTCCTTGTCCAAGCACATTCTGGTACAAGAGAACGACTTTATCAGAGCTGGTGAACCACTTTCTGATGGAGCCATCACGCCAAATGATATATTGGCCATCAAAGGGCCAACTGCAGTTCAGGAATACTTGGTGAATGAAATTCAGGAGGTTTACCGTCTGCAAGGGGTGAAAATCAACGATAAGCACATTGAGGTGATCGTGAGCCAGATGATGCAAAAAGTTGAAATCCTTGAACCGGGAGATACCAACTTCCTACAGGGACAAACTGTAGACAAGTGGGCTTTCAGAGAAGAAAATGACAATATCCTTGATAAGAAAGTGGTGATGGATGCCGGCGATTCTTCTACTTTGAAGCCTGGTATGATCATCACTGCCAGAAGGTTGAGAGATGAGAACTCCAGCTTGAAGCGTAAGGACTTGAAATTAGTTCAAGTGCGTGACGCTGAGACTGCGGTTTCCAGACCGACACTTCAAGGTATTACAGCTGCATCTTTGGGAACCGAGAGCTTTATCTCAGCCGCTTCCTTCCAGGAGACTACCAAAGTATTGAGTGAAGCTGCCATCAGAGGTAAGCGTGATGAACTTTTGGGCTTGAAAGAAAACGTAATTGTAGGGCATTTGATTCCTGCAGGTACCGGACAGAGAAACTTCAAAAGTATCATCGTGGGGTCTCAAGATGAGTATGATAGAATGTCAGCAGAAAAGGACAAGACCATCAGAAAGTCTAAAGAGGCTGTTAAGTAATCGAATTACATAAATCATCATAAAAGGCCTGTAGTGAAATACAGGCCTTTTTTAATCAAAAAAAATATGCAGGACGGAAAGAATACACCCCAGAATCAACAGATTGATGTAGAATTACCTGAAGAGGTAGCTGAAGGCATTTATTCCAACTTAGCGATGATTGCCCATTCCAATTCAGAGTTTGTCATTGATTTTATCCGCTTGATGCCAGGTGTGCCCAAGGCCAAAGTAAAGTCCAGGATAATCATGACGCCAGATCATGCCAAAAGGTTGTTGGCGGCATTGAAGGATAATATTGCAAAATATGAACAGTCTTTTGGAAAGATTCAATCCGGTGCAGAAGGTCCAAATTTCCCGATGAATTTTGGTGGGGGCTATGGTGAGGCATAATTTATTCCTCACTTTATTTCAATTCAAAAATATGAATGTCGCTAGTTTGCAATTCAAATGCTGCAATTTTGTTGGGTGGAATTATGCATATTTTTGAATAATAGCTGTTTATATCACCGATATTATATTTCTTTTCTAATCTTATCTTTTCGTTTTGATGAATATTGAAAACAATAATTTGCCTGGGATTAGGTCTCTCCTCTGGTTTTCTGTTATAAATCAATATGAATAATTTGTCATCAAATAATTTACAATCCGAAACAATATCGATAGTGCTGTTTGGCGTTGTCTTGTAAAAGTTGTAAATATTTTCCTTGACAGATTTCAAATTTATCTCCTCTAAAATGTTTGTACTATAGGATGAGTTTAAATTTGAATCATAAATTGTTATTTCACCTGTTGTGGGTAAAACGGTAATGAACCCCTTTTTTAATGGGAAAATATAACCTTTGCTGTTATAAATTTCTTGAAATTTGTTGAATGAAAGGTTGGTTAATTCTCCAAACCTTTTTATTTCATGTGAGTATTGATCATGGATAATAAATTGACCTTGAAGATCATCTGGTAAAATTGAGTAGACTAATTTATTGTCTAGCTGAGCAAAATTCAAAAGCTCAGAATTTACCTTTAAAGATAAATTTTCAATAAATTTCCCCTCATTGGTGTAAAAATCTATTCTTTGTTTGCCTGAATTGTAGACTGCTATTTTGTTGTTAATAGGGGTTGAAAATGTAGGATAGCTTACCCCAGAATCTTCGTGCGAATCATCAATTAAAAGTTTCTTCGAAAAGTCTCTATCTAAAATTAATAATCTGCTATAGTCATATTCAGTTATATAGAAGGTACCATTGACAAACTCAATCGAACTGAGTGAGGAGAGGAAGTAATCAAGATCATAGTCTGAAAATTTTTCTGTAGAGAATAATTGGATTTTTTCAGTTTGAACTTTTGAACATCCTAAAATAAATAATATTATAGTCAGACAACTGATAAGTTTGATCATAAACAATAGTTTTTTTGTAATCTGCCTTGAAATTTTCAAGGCAGATTATTTAATGATAGTTTTGAAGTGGTAGTTATGGAGTTGGTTGACCATAACAATAACTTGTAACCCCATCACATTTTACCCAAGGATTTACTACCTCAGGCCTAGATCCAGTACAAGATGTACCATCGCATGAAAGTGAACCGGCACTGCCGCAATACCTAGTTACAGTACAGCCTGCTTGTGAAATTAATGGGATTGAGATCCATAGCGAAAATGTTAGCAGGCCAAATAAGATTAAATTTTTCATAAAATGTTGTTTTTTTTAGTAACAATCTTTTTCCGGTAGATTTTTCACCGTTACCTTTCAACTCATCGATGCTTTGAATGATAATTAAAACTATTTTTTTTTTTTTTTGATTTTCAAATTATTTCTTACTTTTTTTTCGATAACAATATATTCAATAAAATACAACAGCTTAATTTTGTTTGTTTTATCGATTTCCCTACCTTTGCAGTCCAAAATTTACAAGTTTAAAGGAAGTATTTATAAATCTATCAGTTAATGCCTACTATACAACAGTTAGTAAGAAAAGGTAGAACCACCCTGGAGACCAAGTCCAAGTCAAGAGCTTTGGATGCTTGTCCTCAGAGACGTGGTGTATGTACAAGGGTGTACACTACCACCCCTAAGAAGCCTAACTCAGCGATGAGAAAAGTGGCCAGGGTAAGGTTGACAAATGGTAAAGAGGTGAACGCTTACATCCCAGGTGAGGGTCACAATTTGCAGGAGCACTCTATCGTATTGATCAGAGGTGGTCGTGTGAAGGACCTTCCAGGTGTTCGTTACCACATTATCAGAGGTGCATTGGATACAGCAGGAGTAAAAGACCGTAAGCAAGGTCGCTCCAAGTACGGTGCTAAGCGTCCTAAGGCCGCTCCAGCTAAAAAATAATCGATTAAAAACATTACAAAGAAATGAGAAAAGCGAAACCAAAGAAGAGATATATTCTTCCTGATCCAAAGTTCAACGATACTTTGGTAACCAAGTTCGTTAACTGTATGATGGTTGATGGAAAGAAGAGTATTGCTTACAAAATCTTCTACGACGCAGTCGAGAAGGTAGAACAAAAAGTAGGTGAGAACGGTCTTGAGGTTTGGAAAAAAGCGCTTAACAATATTACTCCTGCCGTAGAGGTGAAGAGTCGTAGGGTTGGTGGTGCGACATTCCAGGTTCCGATGGAAGTTAGACCCGAAAGAAAAGTGTCCCTAGGTATCAAGTGGATGATCACTTATGCCAGAAAAAGGGGTGAGAAGACCATGACTGACAGACTTGCAGGTGAAATCATCTCCGCATCAAAAGGAGAAGGTGCAGCTGTAAAGAAGAAAGATGATACGCACAGAATGGCCGAAGCAAATAAAGCATTCTCACATTTTAGATTTTAATTCATAATGGCAAGAGATTTAAAATTTACCAGGAACATTGGAATTGCTGCGCATATTGATGCAGGTAAAACTACGACTACTGAAAGAATTCTTTTCTATTCCGGAGTCAGCCATAAAATCGGTGAAGTTCACGATGGTGCAGCTACTATGGACTGGATGGCGCAAGAGCAGGAAAGAGGTATCACCATTACTTCTGCTGCTACTACAGTTTTTTGGAATTACAGAGATAACAAATACCAAATCAACATCATCGATACTCCAGGTCACGTTGACTTTACTGTAGAGGTAAACAGATCCTTGAGGGTATTGGATGGATTGGTGTTCCTTTTTAGTGCTGTGGACGGTGTAGAGCCACAGTCTGAGACCAACTGGCGTTTGGCAGATAATTATAAAGTAGCCCGAATCGGTTTTGTCAATAAAATGGACCGTGCCGGTGCTAACTTCCTTGATGTTTGTAAACAAGTAAAAGAAATGTTGGGAAGCCATGCAGTTCCTTTGCAGCTTCCTATCGGTTCAGAAGACAAATTCCGAGGTGTAGTTGATTTGATCAACAACAGGGGGATTGTTTGGAATGAGCATGACATGGGTATGACCTACGAAGTGGTTCCAATTCCTGAAGATATGCAGGAAGATGTGGATCAATGGAGAGAGCATTTGTTGGAGTCTGTGGCAGAGTTTGACGAATCTTTGATGGAAAAATACTTCGAAGATCCAGATTCTATCACTGAAGCTGAGATTCTTTCTGCATTACGTCAGGCTGTAATTGCCATGAAAATTGTTCCGATGGTTTGTGGTTCTTCTTTCAAAAATAAAGGGGTACAGACCATGTTGGATTTGGTAATGGAATTGTTGCCATCTCCATTGGATAAGGATGATATCATTGGTCATGCCTTGGACGATGAGGACCAAGAAGTAAGAATTGCACCAGACGAAAAAGAACCATTTACTGGCCTTGCCTTCAAAATCGCTACCGATCCTTTCGTGGGCAGGTTGTGCTTTGTAAGGGCTTATTCCGGTGTATTGGAGTCTGGTTCTTATGTTTTCAATAGCCGTTCCGGTAACAAAGAACGTATTTCCAGGGTGTTCCAAATGCACGCCAACAAGCAGAACCAAATCCCAAGGCTTCAGGCAGGTGATATTGGTGCAGTAGTTGGTTTCAAGGACATCAAAACCGGAGATACCCTTTGTGACGAAAGCCGTAAGGTGGTATTGGAGTCTATGATCTTCCCTGAGCCAGTTATCGGATATGCTATTGAGCCTAAAACTCAGGCTGATGTGGATAAACTGGGAATGGCGATTGCCAAGTTGGTAGAAGAAGATCCTACCCTTCAGGTAAATACTGACCATGAAACAGGGCAGACCATTTTGAGAGGTATGGGAGAACTTCACTTAGAGATCATCATTGATCGTCTTAAGAGAGAGTTTAAGGTTGAAATCAACCAAGGTGCTCCTCAGGTGGCTTATAAAGAAGCCTTGTTTGCTTCTACTGAACACAAAGAAGTTTACAAAAAGCAGACAGGTGGTAAGGGTAAATTTGCCGATATCGTATTTGAATTGAGCCCAAGGGATGCAGATCCTGAAACGGGTGAAATCAAAACCGGTCTTGATTTTGTGAATGGCATTGTAGGTGGTGTCATTCCTAAAGAATTCATTCCTTCCATTCAGAAAGGTTTTGCAGAGGCTATGAAAAACGGACCTTTAGCAGGATATCCTATTGAATCCATGAAGGTAAGGTTGTTCCACGGATCCTTCCACGATGTCGATTCAGATGCCCTTTCTTTTGAAATGGCAGCCAGACTTGGCTTTAAAGAAGCAGCCAAAAAATGTAAGCCTCAATTATTGGAGCCGATCATGTCAGTTGACGTTGTGACTCCTGATGAATATACTGGTCCTATCACTGGTGACTTGAACAGAAGAAGAGGCTTGATGAAAGGTATGGATACCAAAGGTTCCTCTACTGTGGTTAAGGCAGCCGTTCCCTTGTCAGAGTTGTTTGGTTACATCACTGATTTGAGAACCATCACCTCTGGGAGGGCTACTGCTACATTGACCTTCTCTCACTATGAGCCGGTTCCGTCTAACATTGCAGAGGGAGTAATCGCAAAAGTTAAAGGTGAAAAAGCCTAAATTTTAATCGACATGAATCAGAAAATAAGAATAAAATTGAAATCTTACGATCACAGCCTGGTGGATAAGTCATCAGAGAAGATCGTTAAAGCGGTGAAAGCAACCGGAGCCATTGTTGTAGGGCCGATTCCTTTGCCTACCAAAAAGGAGAAGTTTACCGTGTTGAAATCCCCACACGTAAACAAAAAAGCAAGAGATCAGTACCAGCTTTGTACGTATAAGCGTTTGGTAGATATCTATAGCAACAGCTCTAAAACTGTAGACGCTTTGATGAAAATCGAACTGCCTAGTGGCGTCGATGTTGAGATCAAAGTCTGACGGTTTAAAATAAATATTGCAGAAAAACCTATCCGCCAAGGCGGGTGGGTTTTTCTTTTTGGTGTTTTTATCACCAAGATTCAACGCATAGTAACCCTGTCTTTGGGGTTTACACCAAATTTATTTTCGTAAATAATTGAAAATATTAAAGTTGGGGTTTGTAAGGTGGAATTTAATTTCTAACTTTGCAGTCCTTAAAAAGCACCCTTGTGTGTAAGCACTTGGGTTTCAAGATTATTATATAACAGAAGATGTCTGGAATAATAGGTAAAAAAGTAGGAATGACTAGCATTTTCAGTGCCGATGGACGTAACGTCGCATGCACGCTAATAGAAGCTGGTCCTTGCGTAGTGACGCAAGTAAAAAATGTAGAAACAGACGGGTACAACGCTGTTCAATTGGCATACGGTGAGCGCAAGGAGAAAAACACTCCTAAGCCATTGATCGGTCACTTTAAAAAGGCCGGTACTACGCCAAAGCAGAAAGTTGTTGAATTCAGAGACTTTAGGGTCGAATTCGAAGGTCAGGTTGATCTTGGAAAATCTGTGAAAGCCGAGGAGGTATTCGTTGAAGGTGACTTCGTAGATGCTATCGGAACTTCCAAAGGTAAAGGTTTCCAAGGTGTTGTTAAAAGACATGGTTTTGCCGGTGTAGGTGGTCAGACGCACGGTCAGCACAACAGGCAGAGACACCCAGGTTCCATTGGTGCATGTTCTTGGCCTTCAAGAGTATTTAAAGGAATGAGAATGGCGGGAAGAACAGGTGGAGACAGAGTTAAAGTCTTGAACCTTAAAGTCCTAAAAATCTATCCTGAGAAGAACTTGCTACTTGTGAGTGGTTCAGTTCCTGGTCCAAAAAATTCTTTCGTTATTCTAGAGAAGTAAGAAAATGGAATTAGCAGTATTAAAACATAACGGCGAAGAGACAGGCAGAAAGGTGAACCTTTCTGACGAGGTATTTGGGATCGAACCTAATGATCATGCCATTTACCTGGATGTCAAACAATATTTGGCTAACCAGAGACAGGGAACTCACAAATCCAAAGAAAGAAATGAGGTAGCTGGTTCAACCAAAAAGATTAAAAAGCAAAAAGGTACAGGTGGTGCCAGAGCTGGATCTTTGAAGTCTCCTATTTTCAGAGGTGGGGGTAGAGTTTTCGGTCCGAGACCAAGAAACTACTCTTTCAAATTGAACAAGAGCTTGAAAAGATTGGCAAGGAAATCTGCCCTATCTTATAAAGTAAAAGAGAATAGCTTGATGATTTTGGAAAACGTGTCTTTTGATGCTCCAAAAACAAAGAGTTATTTGGCGCTTTTGAATGGACTTTCTCTTGCTGACAAGAAGACTTTGTTGGTTTTACCAGAAGTAAACAAGAATGTCTATCTGTCCAGCAGAAATTTACCAAAAGCAAAGGTGGTAACAGTAGACAGTGTAAACACTTACGAACTGTTGAATGCTGACAGCTTAGTTCTGTGCGAAGGTTCTGTAAGTAAGTTAGAAAACCTATTATTGAAGTAAGATCATGCAGATACTTAAGAGACCTTTGATTACGGAAAAAATTTCTGCAATGAATGAGCAGGGAATTTATGGCTTTGTAGTAGAGAAAACTGCAAGCAAGCCTGAGATAAAAAAAGCCGTAGAAAAAATGTATGGTGTGAAGGTAGAAGATGTGCGTACCATGAGGTATGCCGGAAAGCCTAAGACAAGATACACCAAGACAAAGATCGTTACAGGTTACGGCAATGCTTACAAAAAAGCCATTGTGAAAGTAGCTGAAGGTGAAATAATTGATTTTTACGGAGAAATTTAATTGAATCAAAATCATGGCAGTTAAAAAATTAAAGCCTGTAACTCCGGGTACCAGATTTAGAGTAGCTCCGGCATTTGATGAAATTACGGCATCAAAGCCAGAAAAATCTCTTTTGGCTCCCAAGAAGAAATCAGGTGGTAGAAATAATGTAGGTAAAATGACCTCCAGATATATTGGTGGTGGTCATAAGCAAAGACTTAGAATCGTTGATTTTAAGAGAGATAAGTTTGGCGTACCGGCTGTAGTTAAATCTATTGAATACGATCCAAACAGAACTGCACGCATTGCATTGTTGTACTATGTAGATGGTGCTAAGGCCTATATTATCGCTCCGGAAGGTCTGCAAGTCGGTCAGACAGTGATTTCCGGAGAGAGTGTTGCTCCAGAAGTTGGTAACGCAATGAAATTGGTGAATATCCCTTTGGGTACTATTATTCACAATATCGAATTGAAGCCAGGTAAGGGCGGTGCAATGGCCAGAAGTGCCGGTGGCTATGCCCAGGTAGTTGCAAGAGAGGGTAAGTACGTGACTGTAAAATTGCCTTCCGGTGAGATGAGATTGGTATTGGGAACCTGTATGGCAACAATCGGTACAGTATCCAATGGTGATCACATGAATGTTGTATTAGGAAAAGCCGGTAGAAACCGTTGGTTGGGTAGAAGACCAAGAACCAGAGGTGTGGCGATGAACCCAGTAGATCACCCAATGGGTGGTGGTGAGGGCCGTTCTTCCGGTGGTCATCCAAGATCAAGGAAAGGTTTGCTTGCCAAAGGTAAGAAGACCAGGTCTCCTAAGAAATATTCTAACAAATTCATCATCAGTAAAAGAACCAAATAATCATGGCACGTTCATTAAAAAAAGGTCCTTATATAGAACATCACTTGGCCAAAAAAGTGGATGTAATGAACGAATCAGGGAAAAAATCTGTGATCAAGACTTGGTCAAGAAGATCAATGATTTCCCCGGATTTCGTAGGCCATACCTTTGCTGTGCATAACGGTAATAAGTTTATCCCTGTATTTGTAACAGACAACATGGTAGGCCATAAGCTTGGAGAATTTGCACCTACTAGAAACTTTAGAGGTCATATTGCCAAAAAAGATAAAGGAAAGAGATAATCATGGAAGCAATAGCAAGATTAAGAAATGTTCCTACTTCTCCCCGCAAAATGCGTTTGGTAGCTGACCTCGTGAGAGGTAAAAGAGTAGGACAAGCATTGAGCATATTGAAGTTTACCCCTAACCACGGTTCCATCAAATTGGAAAAACTTCTGCTTTCTGCTGTGGCCAATTGGCAGGCAAAAAACCCTGATGCTAAACTTGAAGAAGCAGACTTATATGTAAAAACAATCTTCGTGGACGCTGGACGTACACTTAAAAGATTGAGACCTGCGCCTCAAGGTAGAGCACACAGAATTCGTAAAAGATCAAATCATGTAACCCTCGTTGTAGATGCTTACAATGCAGAAGTTACCGCTGATGAAGTAGAAACAACTGAAAAATCTAATTAAAATCAGACTATGGGACAAAAGATAAACCCAATTGGTTTTAGGCTTGGAGTAATCAAAGGATGGGAATCCAACTGGTACGGTGGTAGAGACTTTGCTGATAAATTGTATGAGGATCAGCAAATCAGAAAATACGTAAATGCCAGGATCCCTAAGGGTGGCATCTCCAAAGTAATTATCGAAAGGACTTTGAAGAGAATTACCCTAACTATCCATACTGCACGTCCAGGAGTGGTTATCGGTAAAGGTGGTGCTGAGGTAGACAAGCTGAAAGAGGAATTGAAGAAACTTACCAACAAGGATGTTCAAATCAACATCTTTGAAATTAAGCGTCCTGAAATTGACGCGAAATTGGTAGGGGAATCTATCGCTCAACAGCTACAGGCCAGAATTTCTTTCAGAAGGGCGATGAAGCAATCTATTGCAGCAGCCATGCGTGTAGGAGCAGAAGGTATTAAGGTTAAACTTTCAGGCAGATTGGGCGGAGCTGAAATGGCTAGGTCTGAGATGTACAAAGAAGGAAGAATTCCTTTGCATACCTTGAGAGCAGACATTGACTATGCTGTTTCTGAAGCCAATACAGTTTATGGAATCATTGGTATCAAAGTATGGATCTTTAAAGGTGAGGTATTCGGTAAGAGAGACCTTTCTCCTAACATAGGTGCTACCAATGAGCCTAAATCTTCCGGTGCGAGAAGCAAGAGAAGAGAAGGCGGTCCAAAAAGAAGAAAGAGAAATAACTAATTTTCACCGTTAAGTGAGAAATCATGTTACAGCCAAAAAGAACTAAATATAGAAAAATGCATAAGGGGAGGGTCAAAGGGATCGCTCAAAGGGGACATACGCTCTCTTTTGGCAACTTTGGTATCAAATCCCTTGAAGCTGGATGGATCACCTCCCGTCAGATTGAAGCAGCCCGTATTGCTATGACGAGGGCCATGAAAAGAGAAGGACAAGTTTGGATCAGGATTTTCCCGGACAAACCTATCACTAAAAAGCCTGCAGAGGTTCGTATGGGTAAAGGTAAAGGTGCTCCTGAATACTGGGTAGCAGTAATCAAACCAGGCACTATCCTTTTTGAAGCAACTGGAGTAAGTTTGGAAGTAGCCAAAGAAGCTTTGAGACTTGCACAGCAAAAACTACCTGTAAGTACAAATTTCGTGGTACGTAGAGATTACGTAGGATAATAAAAACTATGAGAAACTCAGAAATCAGATCACTTTCCGAAAGTGAGATCGCAGAACGCATAGCCGCTGAGCAGGATAACTTGACCAAGTTAAGATTTGCTCATGCTATCTCTCCAATAGAGAATCCTAATAAAATTAAGGAATCAAGACGTTTCATCGCAAGACTGCAAACGATCTTGAAAGCAAAACAATTAGCTAAATAAGAATGACAATGGCTACTACTGAGAGAAATCTTCGTAAAGAAAGAATAGGAAAAGTAGTCAGCAACAAAATGGATAAGTCCATTACTGTTGCCGTGGAAAGAAGGGTTAAACACCCTATCTACGGCAAGTTTGTTGCTAAGACTACCAAATTTATGGTTCATGACGAGAAAAACGATGCGCATGAAGGTGACATCGTGAAAATAAGTGAAACTCGTCCGCTGAGTAAGAATAAGCGTTGGAGATTAGTAGAAATTATAGAAAGGGCTAAGTAATCATGATACAACAAGAATCCAGATTAGGCGTAGCGGACAACTCTGGCGCTAAAGAGGTGCTGGTAATCCGTGTATTGGGTGGAACCAAGAAAAGATATGCTTCCATCGGTGATAAAGTTGTGGTGACTGTTAAGTCTGCTCTTTCTTCCAGCAACATGAAAAAAGGTACCGTTTCTAAAGCGGTTATCGTGAGAACGAAGAAAGAAATCAGAAGAAAAGACGGTTCATATATCCGTTTTGAAGACAACGCAGCAGTGCTTTTGAATAACAACGATGAGCCTAGAGGTACCCGTATTTTCGGTCCTGTAGCAAGAGAGTTAAGAGAGAAGCAGTTCATGAAAATTGTGTCTTTAGCCCCAGAAGTATTGTAATCATGGAAAGAAAATTCAATAAGCAACCTAAGTTGCATATCAAAACAGGTGACACTGTTAAAGTGTTGTCCGGTGATGACAAGGGCAAATCAGGCAAGATCCTTTCAGTAGACCTTGAGAAAAGAAGAGCCGTGGTGGAAGGCCTTAATATGGTCACCAAACACGTGAAGCCTACAGCTTCCAACCCACAAGGGGGTATCGAAAAGAAAGAAGCTCCAATCCATGTAAGCAACTTGATGTTGGTAGATCCAAAAACAGGTGAAGCCACTAAAGTGGGTAGAAAACTTGGAGAAAACGGAAAATTAGTAAGGTATTCTAAGAAAACAGGGGAGGTGATCAATGGCTAAACCTAGAGTTAAAGAAAGATATTTGTCTGAAATCGTCCCTTCTTTGAAGGAGAAGTTTCAGTATAAGTCTGTGATGCAAGTGCCTAAATTGACCAAAATTGTGATCAATAAAGGTATTGGTGCAGCTGTAGCAGACAAGAAATTGGTAGATCATGGCGTAGAAGAAATCTCTCTTATTACCGGTCAGAAAGCAGTTGCTACTATTGCAAAGACTTCTGTGTCCAACTTTAAGTTGAGAGAAGGTATGCCTATCGGTGCAAAGGTTACCCTTAGAGGAGACAAAATGTATGAGTTCCTTGACAGGTTGATGACAGTTGCTTTGCCTCGTGTAAGAGACTTCAAAGGAATCAGTGATAAAGGTTTCGACGGCAGAGGTAATTATACCCTTGGCGTAACCGAACAGATCATTTTCCCTGAAATCAGTATTGAGAAGGTCAACAAAATTTCCGGAATGGATATTACGTTTGTTACCACTGCAGCTACTGACGAGGAAAGCTATGCACTTTTGAAAGCCTTTGGGATGCCTTTTGTTAACAAAAATAACTAAGAAATATTATGGCAAGAGAGTCATTAAAAGCTCGTGAGAGAAAAAGAGAAAGACTTGTAGCAAAGTATGCTAAGAAAAGAGCAGAACTGAAGGCTGCAGGTGATTTCGAAGCTTTGGACAAACTACCTAGAAATTCTTCTCCGGTAAGATTGCACAACAGATGTAAGTTGACCGGTCGTCCTAAAGGATACATGAGGAAGTTTGGTATCAATAGGGTTACCTTCAGGGAGATGGCTTCCGCTGGTAAAATCCCAGGTATCACCAAGTCTAGCTGGTAAAATTCAAGCAAGAGTTTTTATTCTAAAAATCATTGTGTAACTTTGCACGCCCAAAGCGGGAAAGTGCAGTTAGACTTATATAAATATGACTGATCCAATAGCTGATTATCTAACAAGATTGAGAAACGCCATAAAGGCTTCTCATAGAATCGTTGAGATACCTGCTTCTAACATCAAGAAGGAAATCACGAAGGTGCTTCATGATAAGGGATATATTCAAAACTACAAGTTTGAAGAAATTGGTCCTCAAGGAACCATCAAAATTGCTTTGAAATACAACCCTTCTACCAAGCAGAATGCCATCGTTAACCTGTCCAGAATTAGTAAGCCAGGTTTGAGAAAATATGTTAAACATGAAGATCTTCCAAGAGTAATCAACGGCTTGGGGATTGCCATCCTTTCTACTTCAAAAGGTGTAATGACCGATAAAGAAGCTAGAGTTGAAGGAATTGGTGGAGAAGTACTTTGCTACGTATATTAATAAACCGTCATGTCAAGAATAGGTAAAAAACCAATAGATTTGCCAGCGGGTGTTACTGTAGACGTAACAGCACACAATGTTGTTACTGTTAAAGGTCCCAAAGGTACATTGAGTAGGGATGTGAATCCCGACATTGCTGTAAAAGTAGAGGGCAATCAAATTGTCCTTGAAAGACCTACAGACTCAAAAAGACATAAGTCATTGCACGGATTATACCGTTCTTTGGTCAACAATATGGTGATCGGTGTATCTGAAGGATACAAAAAAGAACTGGAGCTAGTCGGTGTGGGTTATAAGGCGTCTAACCAAGGTCAGGTATTAGAACTTTCCTTAGGTTATTCTCACAACATTTTCTTTGCATTACCAGATTCAATCGCTTTGAAGACCGAAACACCAAAAGGAAAGAACCCATTGGTTACTTTGGAAGGTATTGATAAAGAATTGATCGGGCAAGTTGCTGCTAAAATCAAATCACTTCGTAAAGTTGAGCCTTACAAAGGTAAAGGTGTTCGTTTTGTTGGTGAAATTGTTAGACGTAAAGCTGGTAAAACCGCTGGTAAAAAATAAGAGAAATGGCTTTTAACAAGAATCTAAGAAGACTAAGAATCAAAAAAAGTATCCGTAGAAAGATCAACGGTACTGATTCTAGACCTCGTTTGTCAGTATTTAAAAGCAATACTGGTATATATGCACAGTTGGTGGATGACCTTAAAGGACATACCCTTGCTCATGCCTCCTCTAAAGAACTTGGAACTGCAAAGAACAGTAATTTGACTGTTTCCAAAGAAGTAGGTAAGAAACTTGCCGAAAGAGCGGTTGCTAAAGGTGTCACTGAAGTTGTCTTCGACAGAAGTGGATACATTTATCATGGTAATGTTAAAGCTCTTGCCGAAGGCGCAAGGGAAGGTGGCCTTAAATTTTAAAAGATATTATGTCTCAGTTAAGAAGAAAACCCATTAGGGCAACAGATACAGAATTAAAGGAGAAAGTAGTAGCTATCAACCGTGTTGCTAAAGTAGTAAAAGGTGGTAGAAGATTCTCTTTCTCTGCTATTGTGGTTGTTGGTGACGGCAACGGAGTTGTAGGTTATGGTTTGGGTAAAGCCAACGAAGTAACTGATGCCATTACCAAAGGTATTGAAGATGCCAAGAAAAATCTGGTTAGGGTACCCGTATTGAAAGGTACGATTCCTCATGATCAACTTGGTAAGTATGGTGGAGGATTCGTCCTGATCAAGCCTGCTGCTCCTGGTACAGGTGTTATTGCGGGTGGTGCGATGCGTGCCGTTTTGGAATCTGCCGGCGTTACTGACGTATTGGCTAAATCCAAAGGTTCTTCTAATCCCCACAATGTGGTGAAAGCTACTATTGATGCACTTATTCAATTAAGAGATGCAATAGCGGTTAGCCAGCAAAGAGGTGTTAAAATGTCAAAAGTTTTTAACGGATAAGAAGATGGCGAAGATCAAAATAACTCAGGTTAAAAGCACTATCAAGAGGCCTAAGGATCAAAAGGCAACGATCATCGCTTTAGGACTTGGTAAAATCAACAGGACGGTGGAGTTGGAAAACAACCCTGCTATCGCTGGTATGGTAAGAAAAGTAAGTCACCTTGTAAAAGTGGAGGAAGCTTAATTATGAAATTACATACACTTAAACCTGCTGAAGGTTCGGTAAAATCCAGAAAAAGAGTCGGAAGGGGCCAAGGCTCCGGTAGAGGTGGTACTTCTACCAGAGGGCATAAAGGTGCCAAATCCAGATCTGGTTATAAAACAAAGCTTGGCTTTGAAGGTGGTCAAATGCCACTTCAAAGAAGAGTTCCTAAGTTTGGGTTCAAAAGCTTGAACAAAGTAGTTAACAAACCTATCAACTTGAATGTACTTCAAGAACTGGCTGCTCAGCATAACTTGGACACTATTTCTGTAGAAACTTTGGTGGCTCACGGATTAGTTTCTAAGAATGATGTTGTAAAAGTCTTGGGTAGTGGCGAACTTACAGCCAAATTAAATGTAAGTGCTCACTCTTTCTCTGCTTCCGCTGTTGAAGCTATCGAAAAAGTAGGCGGAACAGTAAACAAGCTTTAATTAGATGAAAAAGTTTATCTCAACAGTTAAGAATATCTTTTCTATTGAAGATTTGAGGATCCGAATCCTGAATACAATCGGTTTTCTGGTTGTATTCAGATTAGGGTCTTTTATCGTACTTCCTGGTGTAGATCCTTCAAAATTGGGTGACGCTCCAGAGGGTATCTTTGGTTTGATCGATACATTCCTTGGTGGTGCATTCAGTAATGCATCCATTTTTGGTTTGGGTATCATGCCATATATATCTGCTTCCATTGTGTTGCAGTTATTAACTGTTGGTGTACCATACTTTCAGAAGTTGCAAAAGGAGGGTGAATCCGGAAGAAAAAGGATTAACCAGATCACAAGGGTGCTTACAATTGCCATCACAGTAGCACAGGGTATCGGTTATATTACCGCTACTATCTTGCCTACTGGAGCGGTAATGGTCAGTACATCTTTGTTTATGTTTAGTTCTCTGGTTTTGCTTTCTGCAGGAACAATGTTCTGTATGTGGTTGGGTGAGAAAATTACCGAGAAAGGCATCGGAAATGGTATTTCCATGTTGATTATGATCGGTATTATTTCCCGATTCCCGGGTGCCATCATTGCAGAAGTGCTTTCTAAAGGAACTTCAGGAATGTTATTGTTGCTTCTTGAGGCCGCTGTATTGTTCTTTGTAGTATTGGGAACGGTAGCGCTGACAGAAGCTACAAGAAGAATTCCAGTGCAGTATGCTAAGCAGGTTGTTGGAGGTAAAGTATACGGTGGACAAAGACAGTATATACCAATTAAGGTAAATGCTTCAGGGGTAATGCCCATTATCTTTGCCCAGTCTTTGATGTTCCTTCCTGCCCTTATTGCCCAGATTTGGTCTGCTGAAAATGACATTGCCAACTATATCGGCAGTACGTTCAGTGACTTTACATCTTGGCAGTACAATTTGGTGTTTGCGATTATGATTATCCTTTTCACCTTCTTCTATACAGCGATTACGGTCAATCCGGAACAAATTGCGGAAGATTTAAAGAGGAATGGAGGTTTTGTTCCTGGTATCAAACCTGGTGCACCAACCTCTGATTTCATTGACAACATCATTTCCAGAATCACATTACCTGGTTCCATCTTATTGTCAGTTGTAGCTATTTTGCCAGCCTTTGCTATTTTGGCAGGTGTAGGTGGTGAATTTGCTCAATTTTATGGTGGTACTTCATTGTTGATTATGGTTGGGGTAATTATGGATACCCTGAGACAAATTGAAAGTTACTTATTAATGAGACATTACGAAGGAATGATGAAAAGTGGAAACATGAAAAACAATCCTTCGAACTACGCAGCCGCAATATGATTCATTACAAGACTTCCGAGGAAGTCCAGATAATCAAAGAAGGCGCTCAGATATTAGGTAAAGCTCACGGAGAAGTAGCAAAATATATTAAGGAAGGTGTAAAGACCTCCTTCCTGGACAAAATAGCGGAAGAGTACATCAGAGATAATCAAGGTGTACCTTCCTTCAAAGGTTACAATGGATTCCCTGCGTCCTTGTGCATTTCAGTCAATGAAGTGGTGGTGCATGGGTTTCCAAGTGACTATGTTTTGAAAGATGGCGATATAATCTCAGTAGATTGTGGAGTCTTTCACCAAGGTTTTCATAGCGATTCAGCTTATACTTACCCTGTCGGTGAAGTTCCCCCCCAAGTATTGTCATTACTCAAAGCAACCAAAGCCTCTCTTTACTTAGGTATTGAAAAGGCAGTTTCTGGTAACCGTATCGGCGACATAGGACACGCGATCCAAAAGTTTGTAGAAGCCAAAGGTTATACTGTGGTTAGAGAACTTGTTGGACATGGTTTAGGCAGAAACCTGCACGAATCCCCCGAAGTACCCAATTATGGAAAAAAGGGTAGCGGTCCGTTGATCAAAGAAGGGATGGTAATTGCCATTGAGCCCATGGTCAACCTAGGAACCAGGAATATTGTCCAGGAAAGAGATGGTTGGACTATCCGCACCGCAGATAGAAAACCTTCTGCCCATTATGAGCATACTGTAGCCATCTTTGAGGACAGAACCGAGATATTGACTACGCACCAGTATATAGAAGAAAATTATAAATTCTAAATATGGCAAAGCAGACATCTATTGAACAGGATGGTACGATCATTGAAGCATTGTCCAACGCAATGTTCAAAGTGGAACTTGAAAATGGTCATCAGTTGATTGCCCATATTTCAGGTAAAATGAGAATGAATTACATCAAGATCCTTCCCGGTGACAAGGTAAAACTGGAACTGTCACCTTACGATCTGACAAAAGGTAGAATCGTTTACAGATATAAATAAAATGTCATGAAAGTTAAGGCATCAATCAAGAAGAGAAGTGCTGACTGTAAAGTAATCAGAAGAAAAGGAAAGCTTTACGTCATCAATAAAAAGAATCCTAAGTTTAAACAAAGACAAGGTTAATCATTATGGCAAGAATTGCAGGTGTTGACATACCAGACAACAAACGTGGTGAAATCGGCCTTACCTATATTTTCGGTATCGGTAAAAGCTCTTCCCGAGCTATTCTGGAAAAGGCTAATATTTCTTACGACAAAAAGGTAGGAGAGTGGAATGACGAAGAGTCTACTGCTATCCGTAACATTATCTCTGCGGAGTATAGAACAGAGGGTGCACTGAAATCAGAAATTCAGTTGAACATCAAAAGATTGATGGATATCGGTTGTTATAGAGGTTTGAGACATAGAAAAGGTCTTCCTGTAAGGGGTCAGAAAACCAAAAACAACGCTAGAACTAGAAAAGGTAAGAGAAAAACCGTTGCTAACAAGAAGAAAGCAACTAAATAAATCTTGAATTAGATTATGGCTCAGAAAAGAAACGATAAAGCTAAAGGTAAAAAAAGAGTAGTTAAGGTAGAAGCAGTAGGCCAGGCCCACATCAAAGCTTCCTTTAACAATATCATCATCTCTATTACCAATAATTCTGGTCAGGTGATCTCTTGGGCTTCTGCCGGTAAAATGGGTTTCAGAGGTTCTAAGAAAAACACACCTTATGCTGCACAAATGGCCGCTCAAAACTGCGGTCAAGTGGCTTATGATTTAGGATTGAGAAAAATTGAGGTTTTTGTAAAAGGTCCGGGTGCAGGTCGTGAATCTGCTATCAGAACTTTACAAAATGTAGGTTTGGATGTAACTACCATCGTCGATGTGACCCCACTTCCGCACAATGGATGTCGTCCTCCAAAACGTAGAAGAGTTTAATTTCTTAAAGAAGATATAGAATGGCAAGATATACAGGTCCAAAGGCTAAAATCGCCAGAAGATTCGGTGAGCCTATCGAAGGATACAGCAAAGCTCTCCAGAAAAAAAATTACCCTCCAGGACAACATGGTAGGGGTAGAAGAAAAAAGCAATCTGAATATGCTATTCAGCTTGCTGAAAAGCAAAAAGCAAAATACATCTATGGTGTATTAGAAAGACAGTTTGCTAAAATGTTTGACATTGCTTCCAGAAAGCAAGGAATTACCGGTGAAAACCTACTTCAATTGTTGGAGTCAAGATTGGATAACACTGTTTATAGATTGGGTATTGCCCCAACAAGAAGAGGTGCCAGACAATTGGTTTCACACAAGCATATCCTTGTGAATGGTGAACTTGTCAATATCCCTTCCTATACTTTGAAGCCTGGTGATGTAGTAAGTGTAAGAGAGCGTTCCAAATCTTTGGAGGCGATCACTGCTAGCTTGGCCGGGAAAAGTAACCGTTATCCTTGGTTAGAGTGGGATAACACCTCTTTAGCAGGTAAGTTTGTATCAGTTCCTACAAGGGAAGATATTCCTGAGAACATCAAGGAACAACTGATTGTCGAACTTTACTCTAAATAATAACTTTCAGACTTAAATAGAACTATTGATATGTCCATATTAGCGTTTCAAATGCCCGAGAAAGTGGTGATGGAAAAAGCCGATGACTTCCACGGCTTATTCACCTTCAAGCCACTTGAAAAGGGCTATGGGGTTACAATAGGTAATGCCTTGAGGAGGATTTTGTTGTCCTCACTTGAAGGGTATGCCATCACTTCCGTGAAGCTTCCAGGAGTAGTCCATGAATTTTCCACTATCGAGGGTGTTGTTGAAGACGTGACTGATATCATTCTTAACCTGAAGCAGGTTAGACTCAAGAAGTTGCATGATTCCATGGACGGAAAAATCACTGTTGAGGTAAAAAATCAGGCTGTTTTCACTGCTGGAGATATCGCCAAGTTCACCTCTTCCTACGAGGTGTTGAATCCAGAGTTGGTTATCTGCCACTTGGATGAGACAAAGAGTTTTGAAATTGAATTGACAGTTGAAAAGGGTAGAGGTTATCTTCCAGCTGAAGAGTCCAAACCGAAAGAGCAGGTATTTGGAGTGATTCCGATCGACGCCATTTTTACCCCTATCAAAAATGTGAAGTACAGCGTAGAGAATACTAGGGTCGAACAAAAGACTGACTTTGAAAAACTCATCATTGAGGTAACCACTGACGGTTCTATCCACCCTGAAAAAGCGCTTCAGGAATCTGCAAAAATCCTGATCCAACACTTTATGTTGTTTTCTGACCAGACTATGGTATTGGATACTGGCGGACCTTCCGAACCAGAACCAATTGATGAGGAGTACTTGCATATGAGAAAGTTGTTGAAGACTCCTCTAGGAGATCTTGATCTTTCTGTACGTGCATTCAACTGTTTGAAAGCTGCAGATGTGAAGACCTTGGGTGATTTGGCCAAATTGGAAATTTCTGACATGATGAAATTCAGAAACTTCGGTAAAAAATCCCTTGCTGAACTTGAGCAGTTGATCCAAGAAAAAGGGTTGACCTTCGGAATGGATTTGTCTAAGTATAAACTTGATGAAGAATAAATAAAATGAGACACGGTAAGAAATTCAATCACCTTGGCAGGACAGCCAGTCACAGGAAGGCCATGCTTTCCAATATGGCTACTTCCCTGATTCTTCACAAGCGTATTTCTACAACGCTTGCCAAGGCCAAGGAGCTTAAAAAATATGTAGAGCCTCTGATTACCAGAGCAAAAGAAGACACCACCCACAACAGAAGGGTAGCGTTCTCTTACCTTCAAAACAAAGAAGGCATCAAAGCCTTGTTTGGTGAAGTGGTAGAAAAAGTAGGTAGCAGAGCAGGTGGATATACAAGAATTATCAAAACTGGATTCCGTCTAGGTGATAATGCTGAAATGTGTATCATTGAATTGGTAGATTTCAATGAATTGATGTTGAAAGAAGCCAAGCCAGCCAAGAAGACCACCAGAAGAAGCAGACGTGGAACCGGTGCTGCTAAAGCGGCAGAAGGTACTCAGGAAACTCCTGAAGCCAAAACTGATGAGGCTCCTGCAGCTGAAGACAAAAAAGAAGAAAAATCCGGCGAATAATACATGTTGGAGCTTTCAAAATATAAGGGGATTGGACTTTAGTTCAATCCCTTTTTTTATATCCTTTCCATTTTACCAAGGGTAAAACTCCAAAATTCCTTAACTTTGGCGAGTCCATTTAAAAAACATGAACAAACAAAAAGCTACACTCCTTCTTGCAGATGGCACCTTGTTTAAAGGTACTTTGATTGGAAGTCCCGGTACCAACGGAGGTGAAATATGTTTCAATACCGGAATGACCGGCTATCAGGAAATTTATACTGACCCTTCTTATACAGGGCAAATCGTGGTCACCACAACTTCCCATATTGGGAATTATGGCGTAATTGATTCGGAGGTAGAGTCCGATCATCCCACTATTGCCGGTATTGTGGTCAACAGTTTCTCTGAGGTTTTCAGTAGACTTGATGCCAGTGGCTCATTACAGGATTATTTGGTAAAATATGGAATTACCGGTATTGCTGATATCGATACGCGTAAACTGGTAAGACATATAAGGGCCAAAGGCGCCATGAATGCCATCATTAGCTCTGAATATGAAGAGGATCTTGCCGGTTTGAAAGCCCAATTGAACCTGGTTCCTGATATGAATGGATTGGAATTGTCTTCCCAAGTATGTACTAAAGAACCATTTTATTTTGGTAATGAAGATGCTCCTTATAAAGTGGCCTGTCTGGATTTTGGGATTAAGCTTAATATTCTCAGAAACCTTGCCGAGCGGGGCGTTTACTGTAAAGTTTTTCCAGCCAAAACTTCCCTATCGGAAATGGAAGCCTGGAACCCTGATGGTTACTTTTTGTCCAATGGTCCTGGCGATCCGGCCGTGATGGATTATGCAGTGAAGACCACCAAAGACATTTTAGCTACGGATAAACCAGTTTTTGGGATTTGTTTGGGCCATCAGATCTTGGCTGAATCCTGTGGGATTTCTACCTATAAAATGCATCATGGACATAGAGGGCTTAACCATCCCATAAAGAATATTCACACTGGAAAAAGTGAAATCACCTCACAAAACCATGGATTTGTAGTGAAGAGGGAAGATGTGGAGAAAAGTGATCTTGTAGAAATTACCCATGTTCATCTGAATGACAATACAATTGCAGGAATAAGGCTGAAAAATAAACCGGCTTTTTCGGTGCAATATCATCCTGAATCCTCTCCTGGTCCTCATGATTCGAGGTATTTGTTTGATGATTTTATATCTTTAATGCAGAAATAATTACACTCTTAAACCTTTATAATTATGACTTTGATTCAATCTATTCACGCAAGACAAATTTTAGACTCCAGGGGTAATCCTACCATTGAAGTTGACGTAGTTACCGAGAATGGTGCTTTTGGAAGAGCTGCGGTACCTAGTGGAGCATCCACAGGTGCAAATGAAGCGGTTGAGCTTCGAGATGGCGATAAATCCAAATACCTCGGTAAAGGAGTTTTGAAGGCTGTTTCCAATGTGAATGATGTAATTGCCCCGGAATTGGTGGGCATGGATATTTTTGAGCAAAACACCATTGACCAGATCATGATCGATCTGGATGGCACGCCAAATAAAAGTAAATTAGGGGCCAATGCCATCTTGGGTGTTTCTTTGGCGGTAGCCAAAGCAGCAGCAATGGAAGCTGGACAACCACTTTACAGGTATGTAGGAGGCGTGAATGCCAATACCCTTCCTGTTCCTATGATGAACATTATCAATGGAGGTTCGCACTCTGATGCTCCTATTGCTTTCCAGGAATTTATGGTAAGACCTGTGGGTGCTACCAATTTTACTGATGCGATCAGAATGGGTTGTGAGATTTTCCATCATTTAAAAAAGATCCTGCACGATAAAAACCTTGTCACTGCAGTAGGTGATGAGGGTGGATTTGCCCCTAATTTCTCAGGTGGTACCGAGGAGGCATTAGCCTGTATTTTAGATGCCATCAAGAATGCCGGATATAAGGCTGGTGACGATGTAACTATTGCTTTGGATTGTGCTGCCTCTGAGTTCTTCAAAGATGGTAAGTATGATTACAGCAAGTTTGAAGGACCAAACGGAAAAATCAGAAGCAGAGAAGAACAAGTGGCCTATCTGGCTGAACTTTCCGAAAAATACCCAATTGATTCTATCGAAGACGGTTGCGCAGAAGATGATTGGGAAGGTTGGGCCATGTTGACCGCTAAGATTGGAGATAAAATCCAATTGGTAGGGGATGACCTTTTGGTAACCAATGTGAAGTTTTTGGAAAGAGGTATCAAAGAAAAATCTGCCAATTCCATATTGATCAAAGTAAATCAGATCGGTACATTGACTGAAACCTTGAATACCATTGCCATGGCGCATAAAGCAGGCTGGACCTGTGTGATGTCCCACAGATCGGGTGAGACAGAAGATTACACCATAGCGGACTTAGCAGTTGCGACCAATTGCGGTCAAATCAAAACGGGTTCTGCTTCAAGATCTGATAGAATGGCTAAATACAACCAATTATTGAGAATTGAAGAGCAATTGGGAGATGCGGCGGTGTTTCCTCAGAAGAAATAATTTGCGTTAAACCAAACCAATGGGCCTTGGCTGGTTGCTTCTACAACGAAGGAGATCAAGCGAATGGAATTGGCAAATAATAATTGTCCCTAGGGATACCAAAGACGGTCAGCACTGACCGTCTTTTTTTTGGGCTATGCATATTTAGGATTCCATTTAATAAAATGGAGATTTTTAACCACTAAGCACACTAAGCGCATAACCTGTCCCGAGCATCGGGAAAGCAGCTGGCGCTGTTGCCCTGCACAGCCATCAAAAGAAACCACGAATTACTCGAATTACACAAATTCTTATAGAGTTGGAAGTAGTAAAATATCTTGAGGCCTTTAGCTTATCCAAGCAGCAAGAGGAAAAAAATTAGGCGCAAGGCTTTTGAATTTCCACGAACCTCAATAGCCATGTCATCTGTAGTTTACGAGAAACAGCCCAGAAAGGGCTTCCTGACCGGCGAAGGAAAGCCTGAGCCATGATTAGCCCTGTCCAGCTCGAAATTTGTGGAAATTAGCAAGTCCCGCGCTAATTATCTTTATCCGCAAGGAACGCAAAGGTAGGAATGGTAATGAAGAATGGGTAGGATAATTAAGAGCCAAGTAAAAGACTTGTCCCGAAGAATTTCGGGAGGCAAAAGTAAAAAGGGGTTACGAGCTTGTCTTTAGGACCATCATCTTTAGAATTCAACATCTAGGAAAATGTTCAGAAAATGAAATGACATTCATTGAAGCTTCGTCCCTCTCTATCGCAGAGGGAAATTTGTGAGAGATTTTTTTTTAACCACATTAGAGAACATAGCACACATAGCTTTTCCTGTATCTACCGTCTGATTTTAATTTTCCTTTGCTGCTTTGGTAAAGCAAAGGCCTCAAGAAACCCTAGGACTTCAAAAGCCTAAAGAATTTTTATCCACTGAGGAGAGCCCCATGCTTTGACCTAGGCTAAGTTTTCATAAATTACAATACCCTAACAAAGGGACAAAAGACAGAACTTGCTTTGGGAGAATTCGACATCGTTATCATAGGAGCAGGGCCTGCAGGCACTACGGCTGCCTGGCATCTGGCAGAAAGTGGGCTCAAGATTGCACTTTTGGATAAAAAAAGGTTTCCCAGAGACAAGGTTTGCGGGGATGCTTTGAGTGGCAATACCATTTTTGAGTTGAAGAAACTGGAGGAAAAAGGGTTGAATCTTTCTTTTTTTGAGGAGGCTGTAAAGGCTTATCCAGTGGATGGATTAAGTTTCTTTTCTCCCAAAGGCCATCGCTTAGACCTTTTTCTTTCAGATGAACAAAAAGTTACCGAGGGAAATTTGAAATACCCGGGGTACGTCAGCAAGAGGTTGGATTTTGACCACATGTTGGTAAGTCCATTAAGAAATTCCGGAAATATAGCTGTCATTGAAAACTGCGAAGTGAAGCAAATCAATTTTGAGCGAGACAATGTAGAGGTTGTTTGTATGGATAGAAAGATTTCCACGCAGCTATTGATCAGCGCAGATGGAGCGAATTCTATTTTGGCCAGAAAGCTATGGAGGGAAAAAATTGACAGGGGGCATTATTCCGCAGGACTCAGGCAATATTTCAGGAATGTCAGATTTGATGGGGAAAAGCAACTGATAGAACTTCATTTTATCCCAGAAATCCTTCCAGGGTATTTTTGGATTTTCCCCATGGGAGAAGGTTTGGCGAATGTGGGGATTGGCATGCTGTCTTCCGAAATAGAAAAGCGGTCCATCAACCTGAAAGGGGTATTGAAGGACATTATTGAGCGGCATCCTAAGCTATCTTTAAGATTTGAGGAGGCAGAAGCGCTTGAATCTCCCAAAGGCTTTGGTTTGCCATTAGGATCAAGAAAAAGCAAAGTAAGTGGGGATAGGTTTTTATTGGTCGGTGATGCGGCATCACTGATTGACCCTTTTACCGGAGAAGGTATAGGCTATGCCATGACTAGCGGTAGGCTGGCAGCCCAATATGTACTTTCCAAATGGGGAGATCAGGATTTTCATGACAATCAAGCCTATGATGAGATGCTTTGGGGAAAGATTGGAGGGGAAATTCAAACAGCCTATCGCATTCAGCGATTGCTCCGATTCCCAAGGGTATTTGATTGGGTAGTGCATAGGGCCAATTCCAATCCAAAAATCTGGAAATTGATCAACAGGATGGTTTGGAATCCGGCTGAAAGAAAGGAGCTGTACAGTCCTTTGTTTTATTTGAAACTTTTCAGGGAAAGCTAATAAAAGCCTATTCAGAAAGGATTGAATAGATGTTTCTTTGTACAAAGTACCAGGTACTATGTACCAAGTACCAAGTGCTGATCAATGGCGTGGACAAGATACATTAGTCCAAGTGTTTGTGCCCGTAATAACTTTTTAACCGTGGCATAATAATTCTAATGTATACTCAGGAGTTAACTTTTTATATTATTACCTCAATCTTGCCTTAAACAGGACTTCATAATCCCTTTCTATATCATTTCTATTGGGGGAGATCCATAAGTTGCCTTCCTGATCTACAAATTCAATCCTCCCCAGGTTGTCAGGTATTTCTACTGGGTTAAGGCTTCCATCTTCCGCAACCAAGGCCCATTCTGCCTTGTTTTTCCGCCCAATAGCATTAAACATCTCCTGGAAATCATCAATACCTTCGGTAGCGAGTTGGTACTCCTCGTCCGAAAGACCTTTGGAGTAACCGACCAATAATTGACCATTTACCCAATAAAGATGGTTGATGGCCCCATAGGCAAACTCGCGGGTATCAAAACTGATAACATCCCTATCAACTGATTTAAGATCCTTTCCTTTCATTAATTGAAAGTTGTCTATTTGAAGCTGGATTTCTTTGGAAGGAGTATTCAGATCTTCCCAGGTGTAGTAAAAAAGCTTAGGTTCATTTTTGAAACCAATATAAAGCCCCTCTTTAGTGGTTCTGAGTACCGGAATGGTATTGGTGACAGGGAAAATTTCCGAAGTATTGAACCTTGAATTCTCCGGAAAGGGGATAATCGCAGAATAGGTACCACTGTTGAGGTCTATGGCCTCCAATTTGGTGCCTTCAACAGATTCATAGAAACCTGAACCTTCGCTATTTCTTCCACCCAATAATGCAACAGCATACTCTGGGTTTTTAAACTGAAAAACATCAGCGTTGAGGATGATGAAATTCATAGCGGGGTTGAAATCAGGCTTAAACTGTTCTCTCAAATTACCGCTAAAGTCAAAAATGGAAAGTCCTTTAACCCCTAAAAGGGCTATTTCCTCATTATTTCTGAATTGTGGTCTACCCATCAGGTTTGGACCAATGCTTTCGGGCTGATCCCCCGTTTTTTGTAGCGTTTGAATGACCTGTCCTTCGTGGTCGATGAGAATTATTTCTGACCTTTGATGATCCATGGCCAGAAATTTTTGCCCATTCGGACTGATATGAGACCAGGAAAGCAAACCAATATAATCTACCACCAAGGAATCGATGATCTCAAGTTCCAATGCTTTGTTATAATTACGATTACCATCTTCACTCTCAGAACTTGCACATGACCATAAGATGGCAAGGAGTGGGGAAACCAAAAGTTTTAAATTTTTTATCATGAAATGGTATAATTTGAAGTTTTTTTAAAAAAGGTAAATCAATAGTTTGGATTATTTCATGGGTTCAAATAAATGGGCACCATATTTTTTATCTTTTTCCAGTTCAAGAGAAAGCAGCATTTTTTCTTTACCTATGCCTATAACCTCGTAGGTTTTAATTTCTGAAATATTTCTGGCAGCCTTAATCACTTTTTTTTGGATATATACTCTGTTGTTTTTTTCGAATATCTCAACCTCAGTATTTAAAATAGTCCAAACAGGG
>Ga0213835_100167_pt1 | contig 79768 bp, 73 predicted proteins | sample SWPATP01_FD_160576 | JGI IMG/M metagenome (GOLD analysis project Ga0213835, IMG submission 160576) | Coastal seawater microbial communities from Marineland, Florida, United States - SWPA TP0 #1 | ecosystem: Environmental > Aquatic > Marine > Coastal | place: USA: Florida | collected 2016-08-05 | reverse complement strand
CCATCCCGAACAGGACCGTGAAACGACTTTGCGCCGATGATAGTGCTGCAACCAGTGTGAAAGTAGGTTATCGTCAGGCTAAGTAATATGCAGCAAGAAAAAACCCCATCAGCCTATGCGCGCTCAAAGAGCGCGTACCGGGAAGGTGGGGTTTTTTTTCGTCTCGTGCTTTATCCGGAATATTACCGATCCATCGCTGGGACGGCGTGGGCACAGGTGCCCACCCTACGGTCAGTCAATTGTTCGTGGAAGCTTATACACCCCAGAGGATGTCGCACTTGTGATCGCGCGCTGCGCGCAGCATCTCGAGCATCGGGTAGGCCCGGGTCGAGAAGGTGACCATCTGAACGAGTTCGTGATCCGGATCGTCGTCGTCTTCATTGCGATGTGCCTTGATGTCCTGCTCGACCAGCTCGGTCGGAGGATGCTTGCGGCTTTCTTCGATTTCGTGCTCGAGCAGCGAGACGGCGCGTTCGGCCTCGGCCGAGGTAATGACACCGATCTCCGGCTCCTTGTTGAGCAGGTCCAGAATGCGCTTGGCGTGATCCTGGTACATCATCACGTCCGGGTAAGCTTTGCTTTTAAAGGTAATTAACATAGTACGGTCTCGGTTTTTTCATCATAACTAAACGATAACACGAGTGGGGGGTCTGATGCACCTTGCACACGCGGCTAACGGACGCGGTGGCGCAGCAGCCAGGCCAGCGATACGGTGCCCAGTGAAATCGCCGCGGCCGCGCCGAGGCCCCCGGCAACCAGGATACCGACCGGTCCATCTTCCAGCGCGTAGGGCAGCAGCGAGGCCAGCGCGGTCCAGGCCAGCAGGTTGCTCAGCTCGAGCAGGACCAAGCCCATCGGGCGTTGGCCGCGGTTCTTGAACTCGCCCCGCTTTGCCGGTCTTCCCGTCCACACATTGATCAGCGCGGCGCCCAGCACGGCACCGACGACGGTCGCGCTCGTCAGGGCACCGGCCAGCGGCGCGCGCAGCGTGAGCCACAGCAGAGGAAGCGCGACCACCCCGAACACCGGGATGACCGCCGCCGCTAATTTCGCGCGCGTGACCGTCGCCGCGCTTGCCGGCGCGGTGCGCAGCAGGTCGGGTGCGTCTTCCGCCAGCAAGATAATCCAGGAAAGCGAAGCGCTGAGCGAACCGCACAGCATGGTCAAGCCGCCGGCGACCGCCCACAATTGCACCGCATCCTCGCGAAAGACGATGAAGCACAGCGGCAGCAAGTACAGCAGCTGCAGCAGCACTTGCGAGATCAGGTGCGGGTCGCGCCGGACCAGGCGCCATTCCTTGACAATGACCAGCGCCGCCAGGCCGCGGTCGAAACGATAGCGCACGGGTGCGGTGCTGGTACGCGCGCGCACGCTGCCGGACGCCTGCTGCAGGCCGCGCACGAAGAAGCCGTGCGTCGCGCGGATGGTCAGCACGGCCGCGAGCATGCCCAGGGCTGCGACGATGGCGACGGCTTGCGCATCGCCGAGGGTCGCGCGTGCAGGCAGCAGCAGCGCACTGGTCGTGTCGAGCGACTGCGCCGCCTGCATGACTTGCGCCATCGCCGATGCCCCGGGGCCATCGTCGCGCGACATCAGATTGCCGGCTTGCGACAGCAGGAACAGCAGCGCCCCGGCCAGCGCACCGACGATTTGTGCCACGACGCGCGTGCGGCGCGCGCCGAGCACGCGCACCATGGCCAGCGTGAGCAGCATCGCCAGCGACACCGCCAGCACCGCCATGGCGAACAGTACCGGGTAGATGGCCAGCCAGCGAAATTGACCCAGGAATAAGCCGACATGGGCAAAGGGCGCCAGGAAAAACAAGTACAGGGCGGCGACCCCGAAGGCCATGCCCGCCAGCTTGACGGTAAAGATACTGCTCGAGGGCAGTGGCGAGGACAACAGCAAATCCATGTCGCCGCGGTCGAACAGGGTCTCGACGCTGGCCTTCAAGGCGCTCGAGAGCATGAACAGGAAGGTCGCCAGCAGGGCCGCGGTGACGACGATCACGAACTGTTCGCGCGCAAGCCCGCTGACAGCGCCGCCCGCCCGCAGCAGGGCGAAGACGCCGCCATGCAAGGCCAGCCAGGCCGCCAGGGCACCGCCCACGACACGCCAGTTCGCGCCGCGCCGCACGCCTTCCTTGGTGGCAGCGAAGCCGGTGTACCAGAACATCCGCACTTCATGGCGCAGCAGCCAGGCCGCACTACCGGGGCGCAGGTTCACACCGTCCCCGTCAGGCGCAGGAAGGTGTCTTCCAGGGTCGCGCCAGGCGTTGCCACGCGCAGTTCGTCGAGCGTTCCCTGGGCGATCAGGCGCCCGTGCTGGATGATGCCGATGCGTTGGGCGAGGCGCTCCGCCACTTCCAGGATATGGGTTGTCAGGATCACCGTGCCGCCCTTGGCAACGTGGGACAGCAGCAAATCCTTGACCTGGCGCGCCGCCCCGGCGTCGAGGCCGGTCAGCGGCTCATCCAGGATCAGCAATTCCGGCTCGTGGATCAGGGCTCCGGCCAGCGCCAGCTTTTGCTTCATACCGCGCGAAAACCCTTCGGTCAGCTCATGCGCATGCTGTTCCAGGTCGAGCCAGGCGAGCAATTCGCGCGCGCGCGGCTCGGCCGCCTTGGCGTCGATGCCCCACAGGCCGGCGACAAATTCCAGGTACTCGGTCGGTTTCAGCTTCCCGTACAACATCGGATCGTCCGGCAAATAGGCGATCCTGCGCTTGGCCGCCGCCGGGTCGATGGCCAGATCGATGCCCAGTACCTCGATGCGCCCCGCGTCCGGTGCCAGCAAGCCGGCCACCATGCGCAGCGTCGTCGTCTTGCCGGCGCCGTTCGGTCCGAGCAGCGCATAGAATTCGCCGCGCGCGACAGTCAGGTCGAGGCCGTCGACCGCGGGACGGCCGAAACTTTTGCTGAGCCCAGTCAGCGCGAGGGCAGGCGTGTTCGTCATCACAGCAAGGTAAACGAGGAAATAAACTGGTCGCTGTGTTCAGGCGACACCGCACTCGGTTTGCCCAACACGATCACCTGGTAAAAGCGCTTGCCGCGCGCCACGAAATGGCCGCGCAGCTTGATCGGCTGGCCGTTCGCCGTGCCGAGCGCGTCGATGTCGCGCGCGGCATTCGGGCCGGCGGCGGTGCTGTCGCCCTCGGCCTTGGCGCCAATGTTGCGCACCAGGGCAGTCTGCATGGCGGCGACGGCCGCCTGGGCCTGATCGGCATTCGGCGCCACGCCGCTACCGACGGCAAAGGTCACGCCTTCGACTTCGGCCGCCGTCATCGTCATCTCCACCTGCATGCCGTTCAGGTCGACGCTGCGCGTGTGCGTGGCCGGCTTGGCCGGGAACATGATCCGGTACGGGGCATCGGTACTGCTGTAGTCGCGCCAGTTATAGGTCGGGTTGCAGCCGCTCAGGAACAAGGTGGCGGCCAGGGCGATGGCGAAGAATGGTGTTTTTTGCATGTGCCGATGGTAGCAGGGAGATTGCCCGTGCGCTACCAGGGCCGCGCACCCTCACCGTTCCTGCAAGCCACGCCGGTAAGCCACGGCTTCCGCCATATGCGCCGCCCCGATCGCGGGCGTTCCCGCCAGGTCGGCGATGGTGCGCGCGACTTTCAGCACGCGGTGGTAGGCGCGGCCCGACCAGTGCATCAGCGACATGGCCGCACGCAAGGTCCGGTCGCCCAGCGGGTCGAGCGCGCAATGGCGTTCGATCTCGTGCGTGCTGAGGCGCTGGTTCGGCTTGCGCTGGCGCGCCAGCTGGATCGCATGGGCGCACGCCACCCGCCCGGCGATGTTGGCGCTGCACTCGCCGTCGGCCCGTTCGCGCATGGTATCGGGCGCCATGGCCTGGACCTCGATCTGCATGTCTATGCGGTCGAGCAAGGGTCCGGAAATGCGGTCGCGGTAGCGCAGGGCGCTCTCATTCGTGCAGTGGCATTTGCCTGAAGGATGGCCCTGCCAGCCGCAAGGGCAGGGATTCATCGCCGCGATGAGCTGGAAACGCGCGGGAAAGTCGGCCTGGCTGCTCGCGCGCGAAATCGTGATGCGGCCCGATTCGAGCGGCTGGCGCAATACTTCGAGCACCTTGCGGTCGAACTCGGGCAGCTCGTCCAGGAACAGCACCCCGCAATGCGCCAGCGACACTTCCCCCGGACGAGGCACGCCGCCCCCGCCCACCAGGGCCACGCCCGAGCTCGTGTGATGCGGGCTGCGAAACGGGCGCACACGCCAGCGCTCGGCCGAAAAGCTGCCGTTGAGCGATTGCACGGCCGCCGCTTCCAGCGCTTCCTCGTCCGTCATCGGCGGCAGCAGGCCGGGAAAGCGCGCCGCCAGCATGCTTTTTCCCGCTCCTGGCGGCCCCATCAGCAAGAGCGAGTGGCTGCCGGCCGCGGCGATCTCGAGCGCCCGCTTGGCATGCTGCTGGCCCTTGACGTCGCTGAAGTCGGGATAGCATACCGGCAGCCCGGGCCGCTCATTGCGATAACGCGCGAGCCGCCCGCTGTCGTCGCTGGACGCGAAGTGGGCGCACACCTGCAGCAGGGTGTCGGCCGGGTAGATGGCGGCATCCGTCACCAGGGCCGCCTCGTCCGCGTTCGCCTGCGGCAGGATGAAGGCGCGCCGCTGCTCCGCGCTGCCGCGCCCGATCGCAAAAGTCATGGCCAGGGCGCCGCGAACCGGACGCAACTGTCCGGAAAGCGAGAGCTCGCCCGCGAACTCGTAATGGTCCAGTTCCGTCGACGGGATCTGGCCGGACGCCGCCAGGATGCCGAGCGCAATCGGCAAATCGAAGCGCCCGGATTCCTTCGGCAGGTCGGCCGGGGCCAGGTTGACCGTGATGCGCCGCGCGGGCATGTCGAAGCCGACGTTCTGCAAGGCGGCGCGCACCCGGTCTTTTGCTTCGCGCACTTCCGCATCCGGCAGGCCGACAATGGTCAGGCCGGGGAGGCCGTTGGCCAGGTGGACTTCGACGCTGACGGCGGGCGCTTCCATGCCGGCCAGGGCGCGGCTGCGTAACACGGCGAGACTCATGGGATTCCTGACGGATGCGGGACTAGGAAGATGGTGCGTCGCCGTGTTGGCCGCCTCCTTGCGCGCTGCCAATCGTGCGCGGGTCATGCGACACATTCCCGACTCGACGTGGAAATCCGGTGTCCAAACAAGAACACGTTTCGATGACGCTTGCATGCGCCAGAAATGAAACGCGCGTGGTTTTTCGTGAGAGTCGAATCATTCAAAAAAGCGTGCAATTTCAGGAGCTTGGCGATATTGGCGCGACCGGCGCATCAGGCACTGTATTTTTATTGTTTGGCTTTCCCACCACCTGTTTTGGTATTGACTTATAGCAAGCCGCCCTTCATTGTTTCGGAACAAATTAGGGATCGCATCGAACCACATCAATACGACCGGCATGCCGGTTGAATACGGGTTCGATGCTCATGGTGAGAAACGGAACATGTCCGTTTTTCTTCGTATGTATAAATATATTGGGATATAAAACGTGAAATTACTCGTTGCGTTGATGGTCAGTGCCGGCGTCCTGTCGCCGGCGTTCGCAGCAGGTCCGGCCGCCGCCGCGCCGGTCCAGGCAAAATCGGCCATGCAAAACGGCCCGGCCAAGGTGACCTCGGTGGAAGGCATTACCGAATACCGCCTGGCGAATGGCCTGCGCGTGCTGCTGTTCCCGGACGCGTCCAAGCCGACGCTGACGACGAACATGATTTACATGGTCGGTTCACGCCACGAAAACTATGGCGAAACCGGCATGGCGCACCTGCTGGAACACCTGTTGTTCAAGCCGACCGCCAACTTCGGTATCAAGAAGGGCAGCAAGAGCCCGGTCGAAGTGCTCAATGGCCTGGGTGCGGATTTCAACGGCACCACCTGGTACGACCGCACCAATTATTACGCCACCTTCCCGGCGAACGAAGACAACCTGCGCACCATGCTGTCGCTGGAAGCGGACCGCATGGTCAATTCCCCGATTTCCCAGGACGACCTGTGGAATACCAAGACCAACAAGGGCGAAATGACGGTCGTGCGCAACGAGTTCGAGATCGGCGAGAGCAGCCCGATCCGGGTCACGACGCAGCGCCTGCAGGCCATCGCCTACGATTGGCATAACTACGGCAAGTCGACCATCGGCGCCCGTTCCGACATCGAAAAGGTGAACGTGCCGCGCCTGCGTGCCTTCTACAAGCAGTACTACCAGCCCGACAACGCTGTCCTGATCGTGGCCGGGCGCTTCGACGAAGCCAAGGTGCTGGCCCATGTCAATACCGTGTTCGGCAAGATCCCCAAGCCGTCGCGCGTGATCCAGCCGACCTACACGCTGGAACCGACCCAGGACGGCGAGCGTTCCGTCACCGTGCGCCGTGCCGGCGGCACCCAGTATGTCGGCGCCGGCTACCACGTGGCGCCGAGCGGCCACCCGGATGCCGCGGCGCTCCAGGTCCTGGCGCGCGTGCTGACCGACGCGCCATCGGGCCGCCTGCACAAGGCCCTGGTGGAAACCAAGCTGGCGGCCGGCGTCAACGGCATGTCGGTCAGTAACCTCGAGCCGGGCTACCGCATCTTCGGCGCCGTGGTGCCGAAGGGCCAGCCGCTGGCACCGGCCCAGGAGACGCTGCTCAAGGTGCTGGAAGACCTGAAATCGAATCCGGTCACCGAAGCGGAAGTGGCGCGCGCACGCCAGGCCATCGCCAAGAACAACGAACTGGCGATGAACGACAGCGCCAGCCTGACGATCGGCCTGACCGAAGCCATGGCGGCGGGCGACTGGCGCCTGTTCTTCGTGAACCGCGACCTGGTCGAGAAGGTCGACGTCAAGGCGGTCCAGGCGGCGGCCGAGAAATACCTGAAGGCCTCGAACCGCACGCTGGGCGTGTTCGTGCCGACCGACGCCGCAGACCGCACCGAGGTGCCGGGCACGGTCGACATCGCTGCCGCGGTCGACAACTACAAGGGCCGGGCGGTGGTGGCGCAAGGCGAAATCTTCGACCCGAGCCCTGCCAACATCGAAGCGCGTACCCAGCGCTTCAAGCTGGCCAACGGCATGAAGGGCGCACTGCTGCCGAAGAAGACCAAGGGCGGCCTGGTCACGGCGACGATCCGCCTGCGCCTGGGCACCGAGGAAGCGCTGCGCAACAAGGCGACCACGGGCAGCTTCGCCGCCGGCCTGCTCACCTACGGCACCCAGGACAAATCGCGCCAGCAGGTCAAGGACATGTTCGACCAGCTCAAGGCGCAGACCCGCATCACGGGCGGTGCCGAGGGCGTGACCGCGTCGGTCACCACCACGCGCGAGAACCTGCCGGCCGTGATGGACCTGCTGGCCGAGGTGCTGAGAAAGCCGGCCTACGCGGCGAACGAATTCGGCGAGTTCCAGCGCGCGAACATGAATGCGACCGAGCAGGCGATTCCGGAGCCGAATCCGCAAGCGAGCGTGGCGCTCTCGCGCCTGATCGACACGACGCCGGAAGGCCACGTCAAGCATGCGATGACGCTGCAGGAAAAACTGGCGTCGCAAAAAGCGACGACGGTCGACGAGGTCAAGGCTTTCCACGCCGCCTTCTACGGTGCCGACAACGCCACCTTCGCCGCGGTGGGCGACTTCGATCCGGCCGCGCTCAAGGCCCAGGTCGAGCGCCTGTACGGCAATTGGAACGCCCAGCAAAAATACGTGCGCGTGCCAAGCAGCGTGAAGCCGGTCGCCGCCCAGAAAGTGGCGCTCGAAACCCCGGACAAGGCCAGCAGCTTGCTGCTGGCGGTGCACCCGGTGCCGATGAAGGACGATGCGAAAGCCTATCCGGCGCTGCTGATGGCGAACTACATGCTCGGCGGCGGCGCCTTGCGTTCGCGCCTGGCCGACCGCATCCGCCAGAAGGAAGGCCTGTCCTACGGCGTCGGCTCGCAACTGGACGTTCCGAGGCGCGACCCTGCCGGCATGTGGCTGGCGTACGCGATGAGCGCCCCGCAAAACACCGCCAAGGTGGAAGCGGTGCTGCGCGAAGAGCTCCAGCGCGCGGTGAACGAAGGCTTCACGGAAGCGGAACTGGCCGAGGCGAAGAAGGGCTGGCTGCAGGGCGAGGAAGTATCGCGCACCTCCGACGACGCCCTGGCCGGCGCCTTGTCCGAGTACCTGACGCTGGACCGTACCCTGGCCTTCGATGGCGCGGTCGAAGACCAGGTGCGCAAGCTGACGCTGGCGCAAGTGAACGACATGATGCGCGAGTTCATCAAGCCGTCCGCGGTCTCGTTCATTTCGGCGGGCGATTTTGCCAAGGCGACGCGGGACGCGAGCGGCGCCAAATAAACGCCTCCTCGTAACAACCCCCCGGTGATCGGATCACCGGGGGTTTTTTTTATTCCGCGTCCGCGGCTGCCGCGAAGGCCGGCGCCGCCAGCGCCAGCACATGCGCGCGCACGTCAGGCGGCCAGTCCGTCACCAGGCTGCCGAAGCGCTCGCCCTCGCCCCGGAACAGCGCGCGCGACGCTTCCTCGAAGCCGGCGGCGTCGCCCATCAGCTCATGCATGAAGCGGTAGGCGGCATCGCGGGCCGCGCGCATGGCGTCGGCGCCGCGGCCGGCGCGCGCCGCCTGTTCGACCAGCTTGCGCAGTGCCACCGAGGCGCCGCCGGGCTGCTGCGCCAGCCAGTCCCAGTGGCGCGGCAGCAGGCTGACTTCGCGCGTGAGCGCGCGCGGCCTGCCAGCATTTGGATTGGGCACGCGCGCACGCGGAATGCGCCGCAGGACTTCCTCTTCGGTGCCGCTGAAAATGATGTGGACGGGCTGGCTGGTGGCGGCGTCGAGCAGCGCGATGGAACGATCGGCGCCCTGGTCGAGGGCCGCCTTGACGGCCCGGACGACCTCGACCAGTTCGCCCTTGGCCAGCAGCTCGGTGCCCAGGAAGGCAATGCAGTGGGCCGGCAGCATGGCCTAGCGGTCCAGCATGGCCCCGACCTTGTCGGTCACATCGATCTGCGACCGGTGCCAGACCGTGCGCGTCAGGACCACATCCACGCCCTGCTGGGCGGGCAGGGCCTGGACGATGTCGTGGATGCGGCTGGCGAGCGCCGCGCGTTCCGATTCGGTGCGGTCGGCGAAGTCTTCCCGGATCTGGTCCTGGGCACGCCGCACGGTCCGTTCGAGTTCGCCGACCGCGCGCGAACGCACGAGCTTCTCGCGGTCGTCGAGGAGAGGGGTGTCGAGCGCCAGCTTGTCCGACATTTCACGCAACTGGCGCATCTGGGCCTGGATCTGCTGGCGCCGCGGCGCGAACTCGGCCTCGATCTTGGCGCCGGCGCTGCGCGCGCGTTTCGAGTCGAGCAGCAGGCGCTCGACGTTCACGACGACGACCCGCGCCTCGAGCGGGCGGGCGCCGTCCTGGGCGCTGACCGGGGCGGCCATCGCCAGGCCGAGTGCGAAGCAGGCCGCGGCCCCCGTAGCCCTATCAAACGACATCATTCTTCATTCCTTCAGTAAGAGGCTGGCCGGTCCAGAGGACCGCCGAGGCGTCGTCCGCATTTTTCACCGCCAGCATGCCAGGTGCGCGCGCCTTTTCGAAAAGGCGCAATTCGTCCATCAGGGCGGCCAGTGCGCCGTCGCGGCAGCGCTGCGCCAGGGTCTCGATTGTATAGAGTCCGTACGGATCGACGAGCCGGTAAAAGCCGTCGCTCATGACCAGCACGCTGCTGCCGGGCGCCAGGCGCACGCTCGTTTCGCGCGCATCGAACTCGCCTTGCGGCGCCAGGCACAGCGCATTCGGCGCCGGCGCCTCGTGCTGGGCCGCGCGGCGCGCGCGCAGCATCGGCAGCAGGCGCGCGCGGCGCAGCGCCGGATCGGCCAGGTCCTCTGCCGTCAAGGCGCCGATCGCGCCTTGCAGCACGGCTTCCTGCGGATTGACCCAGGGGGCGAGGTCGCGCACGGCCCCGGCGGCGTCGATGGCGAACACCTTGCAATCGCCCAGGCAGTAGAGCGACAGCGCCAGATGATCGTCGCGCTGCCGAATACGGACCCAGGCCAGGGCGGCCAGCGGATAGGCGTAGACGGGAATCGCCGCCCCGGCGGCCTGTGCGCGATATCGAGCGCGCACCGCGTCGACCGCCCGGCGCACGGCGCCGCCCTGGCGCATGCCGGGCACGTTCGCTTGCGCCAGCGCGGCGCTGAAGGCGCGCACGAACCAGGCGACGTCGCCGTGTTCGCGGTCGATATAGTTTGTATCGGCCACCGAGCTTGCGCCGTCGAGCATGACCAGGTCGCAGACGCCGTCGCTCTCGACGACCGCGATCAGGTCTTCATTGGTGCTGCTCCCAGGGGCGCAGGAAATTTGTTCGGTCGTCATGGACATCGGATTGGTCGCGCTAGCCCATGATGGTATCACCGCGGCGGCCGGGTGCAACGACAACTCAGCCGCATTCGCCCACATATTGGCAGTTGTCGCAGCGGGTGCAGGCGTCGAACTTGCGCAGCGCGCGGGCGCCGCATTCCGGACATTTGGCGCCGCCGGTGCGCGCCTGCGCGATCTCGGGCAGGGCGGCATCCACGGGCGCCGTCGCATCGGTCGCGGCGGCGCGCGCGACAAGCTGGCGCGCCAGTTGCGCCACCGGCACCCCGTTGCCCTGGCTGTCGAGGAAGCCACGCCTGATCAGGATCCGCTGCAGCATGAAGCCGACCGCCGCCGCTTCCGAATCGTGGAATACCGGCACCTGGCCGCCATCCTCGCGCTCCAGGAAGCCACAGCGCACCGGTCCCTTTTCCCAGACCACGTCGCGCATGTCGGCCAGGGCTTTGGCGATCGGCCCGCCGGCGCGCGCCAGCATCGACAACAGGCGCATCGAGGAGGTGATCCACTGCTGGCCGTCGCTGCGCTGGTTGGCCGGCATGAAGAATTCGAAGGGGCGTTCGATCGTCACCGGCTCGCCGTCCACCACCCCGTCGACGCGGATGAAGCTCACCGTCAGGTACAGGGTCTTGCGGCCTTCCTGGGTCGAGTAGTCGACCTTCGAGGTGACCGACTCGAGTTCGCCCAGCGGGCGCCGGTCGAAGCGCTTGCGCAGCGGGTCGTCCTCGGGCGCGGCGCCATTCTCATCGGCCGCCGCGCTGCCAAGCACGCTGCCCAGTACTGTGTTCGGGCGGTAGGTCGCCAGTCCCTTCAAGCCCGCATGCCAGGCGTCCAGGTAGAGATTGCGAAAATCCTCGTACGGATAGTCGGCCGCCACGTTCACCGTCTTCGAGATCGAGGTATCGATGAAGGGCTGGACGGCTTCGAGCATGCGCAGGTGGTCGCTCGCGCTCATCTGGAGGGCGGTGACGAAAGCGGGCGGCAGCGCACCGCCCGGCGTGGCGTCCGGATGGCGGCGCCGGTACAGGCGCCAGGCATGGTCCTCGACCGCGTAGGTGCGCATCGAATCGTCCGGCATGCGCTTCTTGCGCTGGTAGGTCCAGGAATAGGCCGGCTCGATGCCGTTCGAGGCATTGTCGGCAAAGGCCAGCGCGATGGTGCCGGTCGGCGCGATCGAGAGCAGGTGCGAATTGCGGATGCCGTCCCTGGCAATCGCCTCGCGCAGCGCGGGCGGCAGGCGCGCGACGAAGCGGCCCTCCAGGTAGCGCGCGGCGTCGAACAGCGGAAAAGCGCCTTTTTCGCGCGCCAGCTCGACCGAGGCCGCATAGGCGGCGTCGCGCAGGTGTTCGGCGATCGACGCGGCCAGTGCGCGTCCTTCGGGCGCATCGTAGCGCAGGCCCAGCATGACCAGCGCGCTGCCCAGGCCCAGGAAACCGAGGCCGATGCGGCGCTTGGCGCGCGCTTCGGCGGCCTGCTGCGGCAGCGGCCATTCGGTCGCGTCGAGCACCAGGTCGAGCATGCGCACCGCAACCGTGGCCACCGCGCGCATGCCTTCCATGTCGAAGCGGGCGGCGTCGCTGAAGGGCTGTTCGACGAAGCAGGTGAGGTTCAGCGAGCCGAGGTCGCAGCAGCCGTAGGCGGGCAGGGGCTGCTCGCCGCAGGGGTTGGTCGCGCGCAGCTGCTCGCAGTACCAGAGGTTGTTTTCGCCATTCATGCGGTCGATGAACAGCACGCCCGGCTCGGCATGGTCGTAGGTCGAGGCCATGATGCGGTCCCACAGGGCGCGCGCGCTCACTTCGCGCCAGACCCACAGGCCATCCTCGCGCTGGTGGGCACCGGCGTTGATGTGTTCCTCGCCCGGTTCGGCGCGGTGCACGAGGGCGAAGCGGGCATTGGCCTCGAGCGCCTGCATGAAGGCGTCGCTGACGCCGACCGAGATATTGAAATTCGAGAGGGCGCCGCGGTCCTTGGCGGCGATGAAGTCTTCGATGTCGGGATGGTCGATGCGCAGCACGCCCATCTGGGCGCCGCGCCGGGAACCGGCCGATTCCACCGTGCGGCACGAGGCGTCGAACAATTCCATGTACGAGACCGGACCGGACGCGCGCGAGCCGGTGCCATGGACCAGGGCGCTTGCGGGGCGGATGGCGCTGAAGTCGTAGCCGACGCCGCCACCGCGGCGCATCGTCTCGGCCGCTTCGGCCAGCGCCGTGTAGATGCCGGGCAGGCCGTCGTCGACGCCGGTGACGGAGTCGCCCACCGGCTGGACGAAACAGTTGATGAGGGTGGCTTTTAACGCCAGGCCGGCGGCGGAGTTGATGCGCCCGCCGGGCACGAAGCCGTTTTCCTGGGCCCACAGAAAACGTTCGGTCAGTTCGGCGCGTAGCGGCGCCGCCTCGCGCGCGGCCAGCGCGGCGGCGACGCGCCGGCGCACATCGGCGACGGTGGTTTCATCGCCTTTCGCGTATTTCTCGCGCAGCACGTCGATCGATACCTCTTGCGGAGGCAGGGACGGGCCGAGCAGTTGGTCGTTCGCATTCATGGCGCTCCCTGGAAGATGCGCCGGCAGCGATCACACCTTCGGAGCGTTCTCCGTCAGCTTCGCTTCCAGCTCGGCCACGCGCAGTTCGAGCGCTTCGAGTTTCGCGCGCGTCTTTGCCAGCACCTGGGCCTGGATGTCGAATTCCTCGCGCGTGACCAGGTCGAGCTTGGAAAAGCCCTGGGTCATCATCGCCTTGACGTTGCGTTCGATGTCCTTGGCAGGCGAGCTGTCCATCGCCTGGTTGATCTTGCCTTGCAAGTCGTTGAAGAAATTATTCATGTCCATCATTCCTGGTCGGCGAGGTGACGCACCACGATGGTGCGCGGCGACCCCGTTTAGTGCGCGGCGGCGCAGCTTTTCCCTGCCGCGCACTTATTTATGGTGATTACCAACGAAAGTGGGGCAGGTAGGTGAAAAATCAAGCACCTGCGCTGCTCTCGTGAGCTGGCACGCATTCTGCTACAGGATGGATAAAGCTGCAACTCAGGGCGCCAGAGACACCACATCCATTCAAACAAGGGGAATACGTCATGAAGAGCAAGTTAGCAGGTAGTGTAGCGGCGAATGCAGCAATGCTGGCGCTGGCAATGGCGGGCAGCAGCCTGGCCCAGGCCCAGGAGACGCCGGTCGCCGAACACCAGGTCAGCTACAACGCGGCCATCACCAGCGAATACCGCTACCGCGGCCTGTCGCAGAGCCGCTTCGACCCGGCCCTGCAAGGCGGCGCCGACTATACCCACAGCCCGACCGGCTTGTATGTCGGCACCTGGCTCTCGACCATCAAGTGGACCAAGGACCTGGGCGGCGACGGCAATGTCGAAGTCGACCTGTACGCCGGCAAGCGCGGCCAGTTGACGGACGCGATCAGCTACGACGTCGGCGGCCTGTATTACTGGTATCCGTCGAACGACCTGCGCCCGAACGCGAACACCTTCGAACTGTATGGCCAGGTCGGCTACGGTCCGGCTTACCTGAAGTATTCGCATGCGACGACGAATCTGTTCGGCACCTCGAACAGCAAGCAGAGCGGTTACCTCGACCTGGGCGCCAACGTGCCGCTGACGGTGATGGAAGGCCTGGTGCTGAACCTGCATGTCGGCCGCCAGCGCGTGGAAAACAATGCCCAGTACTCGTACACCGACTACAAGGTCGGCCTGACCAAGGACTTCGGTTTCGCGAGCGTCTCGCTGGCCTGGATCAAGGCCAATACCGAAGCCTATGTCAGCCCGACCGGCCGCAACCTCGCCAAGTCGGCCGCCGTGGTGTCCGTCTCAAAAACTTTCTGAAAGAGGCAATGCGATGAAACTGATTACCGCCATTATCAAGCCCTTCAAGCTCGACGAAGTGCGTGAGGCGCTGTCGGAAATTAACGTGCAGGGCATGACGGTCACCGAAGTCAAGGGCTTCGGGCGTCAGAAGGGACACACCGAGCTCTACCGTGGAGCGGAGTACGTGGTCGACTTCCTGCCGAAGATCAAGATCGAAGCGGCCGTCGACGACGCCGTCGTCGACCAGGTCATCGACGCCATCCAGAGCGCGGCGCGCACCGGCAAGATCGGCGACGGCAAGATCTTCGTGTCCGACCTCAACCAGGTCATCCGTATCCGTACCGGCGAGACCGGCAACGACGCACTGTAAGGGGATTCCAATGAAGCAAACAATGACAAAAATCCTGGGCGCCGCAGTGGCGCTGGGTCTCGCGCTGCCGGCCTGGGCCGCCCCCAGCATCAACAAGGGCGATACCGCCTGGATGTTTATCGCGACCATACTCGTGATCATGATGGCGATTCCCGGCCTGGCCCTGTTCTACGGCGGCCTGGTGCGCGCCAAGAACATGCTGTCGGTGCTGCTGCAAGTGTTCATGGTGTTCTCGATCATCATCGTGCTGTGGTGCCTGTACGGCTATTCGCTGGCCTTTACCGGCGGCAGCCCCTTCATCGGCGGTTTCGACCGCGCCTTCCTGAACGGCATCTACGATCCGGCCGCGGGCGTGTTCAGCATGGCCGCCACCTTCAGCAAGGAGACGATGATTCCCGAATTCATCTTCGTCGCCTTCCAGGGCACCTTCGCCGCCATCACCTGCGCCCTGATCGTCGGTGCCTTCGCCGAGCGCGCGCGCTTCGCGGCGGTGCTGGCCTTCGTGGTGCTGTGGTTCACCTTCGGCTATATCCCGGTCGCGCACATGGTCTGGTTCTGGGCCGGTCCTGACGCCATCAAGGACGCCGCCACCCTGGCCAGTGTCACCGCCGATGCCGGCTGGCTGTGGCAGAAGGGCGCGCTCGACTTCGCGGGCGGCACCGTGGTCCACATCAACGCGGCAGTGGCCGGCCTGGTGGGCGCCTATGTGATCGGCAAGCGCGTCGGCTACGGCCGCGAATCGATGGCCCCGCACTCGATGACGATGACCATGATCGGCGCCTCGCTGCTGTGGGTGGGCTGGTTCGGCTTCAACGCCGGCTCGGCGCTGGAAGCGGGCGACATCGCCGCCCTGGCCTTCATCAATACCCTGCTGGCCACGGCCGCCTCCACCGTCGCCTGGACCATGGGCGAGTGGCTCACCAAGGGCAAACCATCGATGCTGGGTGCCGCGTCGGGCGCCGTGTCGGGCCTGGTGGCCATCACCCCGGCCTGCGGTTTCGTCGGTCCGATGGGCGCGCTGGTGATCGGCCTGATCGGCGGCATCGTCTGCCTGTGGGGCGTGAACGGCCTGAAGCGCCTGCTGCGGGTCGACGATTCGCTCGACGTGTTCGGGGTGCATGGTGTCGGCGGTATCGTCGGTGCCCTGCTGACCGGCGTCTTCGCCGCGCCCCAGCTGGGCGGGCAGGGGATCTGGGATTACGTCACCAACAAGGCCTCGCTTGATGCGTATTCCATCGGGCACCAGGTCTGGGTGCAGGCCCAGGCGATCGGCGTGACCATCGTCTGGTCGGCCCTGGTCGCGTTCGTGGCCTTCAAGCTGGTCGACATCGTGATCGGGCTGCGCGTGCCGGAAGAGCAGGAACGCGAGGGCCTGGATATTACCAGCCACGGCGAATCGGCGTACCATTCTTAATAACCGCGACCCACGTTGCATGAAAGGCGCCCTGCGGGGCGCTTTTTGTTGTTGGGCGCCTTTAAAATAAGGGATGTTGCCCCAAGATATGGGCATTGATTGCCAAGAAGCCAATAAGGACGCCCACTTTCATGGTTCCGCACCTCGCAACCGCCCTGACCGGCCCGCTGCTCGATTTAGAAAAAAAGATCCTCGACGCCACGCCGGCCATCGAGCGCTGGTTCCGCCTCGAGTGGCAGGAACACACGCCGCCGTTCTATTGCTCGGTCGACCTGCGTAACGCCGGCTATAAGCTGGCGCCGGTCGACACCAATTTATTCCCTGGCGGCTTCAACAACCTGGCCAGCGAAATGCTGCCCCTGACGGTGCAGGCGGCGATGGCGGCGATCGACAAGTATTGTCCCGACGCGCGCAACCTGCTCCTGATCCCGGAAACGCATACGCGCAACCCGCATTACCTGCAAAACGTGGCGCGCCTGATGCAGATCTTCCGCCAGACGGGCCTGCACGTACGCCTTGGTTCGCTGTCGCCCGACGTCACCCAGCCCACGCCGCTGGCGCTGCCGGACGGGAACATGCTGGTCGTCGAACCGCTGGTGCGATCAAGCAACGGGCGCCGCCTGGGCCTGGCGGACTTCGATCCGTGCACGATCCTGCTGAACAACGATTTATCCAGCGGCATCCCCTCGATCCTGGAAAACATCCACGAACAGTCGCTGCTGCCGCCGGTCCACGCCGGCTGGGCGCTGCGCCGCAAGAGCAACCACTTCAAGGCCTTCGACGAAGTGGCGAAGAAATTCGGCAAGCTGATCGACATCGATCCGTGGATGGTCAATCCGCTGCATGCGAAGGTCAGCGAAATCGACCTCGAGCATGACCAGGGCACCGAGGAGCTGGCCGACGCGGTCTCGGCCTTGCTCTCGAAGATCAAGAAGAAGTACAAGGAATACGGCATGAAGGAGCAAAAGCCCTTCGTGATCGTGAAGCCCGACGCCGGCACCTACGGCATGGGCATCATGACGATCAAGGACGCGAGCGAAGTGCGCGACCTGACGCTGAAACAGCGCGCCAAGATGTCGGTGGTCAAGGATGGCCTCGCGGTGACCGACCTGATCGTGCAGGAAGGCGTGCCGACCTTTGAAAAGATCGACGACGCCGTGGCCGAGCCGGTGGTCTACATGATCGACCGCTACGTGGTCGGCGGTTTCTACCGCGTGCATGGCGAGCGCGGCATCGACCAGAACCTGAACGCGCCCGGCTCGCAATACGTGCCGCTGGCGTTCGCGCAGCAGCACGCGGTGCCGGATCTGAAGGCCAAGCCGGGTACGGCGGCGCCGAACCGGTTCTATGTGTATGGCGTGGTCGCGCGCCTCGGGTTGCTGGCGGCCTCGCTCGAGATGGAGCGTACGGATCCGAATCCGGAAGTGTATTGAGCGGTTTGTGTTGAGGCTTGTGGGGCTGTTGCCTGTGCCTTGAACGATCCCTCGAATCCGCGTGGGTAAAAGTGCCCACCCTACGCGACCTGCTACGTATCCGGGTCTCGTACGATCTCGCCGCTATCGATAACCGTAGGGTGGGCTCCCGAGCCCACGCGGATCAAGCAAACCGATAGCGCTACAGGCATCAGCCCCACGACATCCGCACACGCGTCCCCCGGACAAAGCGATAATGCTGACTCAACATTTCGCCCGGCGACTGCGCCTGGCGTTCAGCATAAGGAGCGCGCATGCGCCGGGTGTCGATTTTGTTCGTTGCGTTACTCATGGGGGGCGCAGTGTTGTCGTGGATCGCAGGCTCGCAACTGGTCGCCCCGACTCAATACGTGGTGGCGCAGCCGGTCGGCCTGCACGCACGCAGCGTCACGCTCCCGCTCGACGACGGCCGGTCGGTTGCAGGATGGTTCGTTCAAGGCAAGGGCAAGGGCGCGATCCTGCTGTTGCACGGCATCCGCGCCGACCGCCGCCAGATGCTGGGCCGGGCCCGTTTCCTGGCGGCGTCGGGCTACAGCGTCCTGCTGATCGACTTGCCCGGCCACGGCGCCAGTGCGGCCCCGGCGATCACCTTCGGCCTGCGCGAGGCCGACGGCGTGCAGGCAGCACTGGACTACCTGCGCAAACGTGCACCGGGGCAGCCGCTCGGCCTGATCGGCGTCTCGCTCGGCGCGGCGTCCTTCATGCTGTGCAAGACATGCCTCCCGGTGGATGCCGTCGTGCTTGAATCGATGTACCCGACCATCGAGGAAGCCGTCGAGAACCGCTTGCGCCAGCGCGCCGGGGTGTTCGCCGCGCCGCTGTCGAAGCTGCTGCTCTGGCAGTTGCCGCTGCGCCTGAACATCGAGGCGCGGCAACTGCGGCCGATCGACGCCATGGCCGGCTTGACGATGCCGGTCATGGTGGCCTCGGGCGACCGGGACCAGCACACGACGATCACGGAGACCCGACGCATTTTCGCCCAGGCGCACCAGCCCAAAGCACTGTGGGAAGTGCCCGGCGCGGCGCATGTCGACCTGTATAGCTTTGCGCAAGCCGCCTATGAAGCGCGCGTTAGCGGCTTTTTCGAGCGCAGTTTCGCCGCGCGGACAGCGCTGGCTAGTGCTCCTTCTGCACCATATAAATAAAATGCGAACGCAGCGGCGGTGCCAGTGCCGCCAGCGTTTCGGTGCACAACGCCGGCAGGGCGGCCAGGGCGCGGCCGACGGGCGGGGCCAGCAGCAGGGTCTGGTAATGGCGGCGCTGGCCGGGCCAGTAGCTGTCGAGCTCGTCGCGCATGACCTTGCGCACGTGCGGGTTGCGCGGGTTGTTATAGCGGAAGTCGAACACGAGGCACCAGCCGCCTGGCCGCAACAGGCGCCACATGTCGGCCGCGAGGCGCTGGCGCAGGTCGGGGTCGAGGATCGACGACATCACGGTCTGGGCGCTGACGAGGTCGACGCCGGCCGCCGGCAAGGCGCTCAGCGGGCCGCAATGCCAGTGCACCCCGGGCGCCGAGCGCGGCTGCGCCAGGTCGAGCCGGTCTTGCTGGAGTTCGGTACCGGTGAGCTTGGCCGGCGTGGCGCCCCAGTCGATCAGCTGGCGCAGGAAGCCGCCACTGCCGCAACCGACGTCGACCACGTTGATCTTGCCGAGGTCGGTGCCAACGGTGGTTGCCAGCAGGCGCGACAGCACACGCAGGCGCATGGCCTGCTGGTAGACGATGTCGGGCCGGTGCCAGGCATAGCGCGCCAGCGCGGCGCCCCCGTGCCAGCCGCGGTAGACGCGGGACAGGCGTTCCTGTTCAGTCTTGCGGTCGAGATGGGTGTCCATGCGGGTATCGTCGCCCGCCGAATCGCGCCCCGGTTTGCGCACGCTCAGGCGTCTTCACGATCCCGCGCAATTTGCTCATCAGCACCATGTGCCTGACTGAACTATTCAGACGGAGACCGCCGTCCGCGCGAATATGGGATTCCGGCTAAAATCGAGGGCATTACCCAGACAGGACCCTCCATGAAAATCGCCTTCCTCGCCGATCCGCTCGCTGGCTTCAAGATCTACAAGGACTCGACCTTCGCGATGATGCGCGAGGCGGCGCGGCGCGGCCACGAAATTTACTTCTTCGAGCAGCGCGACATGGCGCTCGAGGGCGGCGTGGTCAGCGCCGAGGTGGCGCGCATCCACCTCACCGGCGAGCAGGACCCCTGGTTCCGGGCCGACGAAGCGCGCGACCTGCGCCTGTCGAGCTTTGACGCCATCATCGAGCGCAAGGATCCGCCTTTCGACATGGAATATGTCTACGGCACGTATTTGCTGGAACTGGCGGAAAAGCAGGGCGCGCGCGTCTTCAACCGCCCGTCGGCAATTCGCGACCACAATGAAAAGCTGGCCATCGGCCAGTTCAGCGAGTATACCTCGCCGACCCTGGTGACGTCCTCGGAAAAGCGCCTGCGCGCCTTCCACGCCCAGCATGGCGACGTGATCTTCAAGCCGCTCGACGGCATGGGCGGCACCGGCATCTTCCGCGTCAAATCCGACGCCATGAATCTGGGCGCGATCATCGAAACCCTGAGCGATAACGGAAAACGCACCATTATGGTGCAGCGCTACATTCCGGAGATCGACAAGGGCGACAAACGCATCCTGGTGATCGGCGGCAAGCCGGTCCCCTTCGCGCTGGCGCGCATTCCGCAGGGCACCGAAGTGCGCGGCAACCTGGCGGCCGGCGGCATCGGCGTGGCCCAGCCGATCACGGCGCGCGACCGCGAGATCGCCGAGGCCCTCGGGCCGCTGCTGGCCGAGCGTGGCCTGTTACTGGTAGGATTGGATGTGATCGGCGATTTCCTGACCGAGGTGAATGTCACCAGCCCGACTTGCTTCCAGGAGATCACCGACCAGACCGGTTTCGATGTGGCGGCGATGTTCATTGACGCCGTCGAGCAGGCAACAGGGATCTGACATGGTAGGTATTTTGCTCCTGACCCACGCACCGCTGGGCCAGGCATTCATCGCGGCGGCCGCCCACGTGTTTCGCGGGCCGACCGAGCGCGTCGAAGCGATCGACGTTGCCGCCGACGAGGACCCGCACGCCGTCAACATGCGCGCGCGCGACGCCATCGCACGCCTGGACGATGGCGACGGCGTGCTGGTGATTACCGACATCAAGGGCGGCACGCCGTCCAATTGCTGTAATTCGCTGGCGATCGCCGGCCATGTCGAAGTCATCGCCGGCATCAGCCTGCCGATGCTGCTGCGCGCGATCACCTACCGCCGCGACACGCTCGACGTGGTGGTCGAGATGGCGCTGGCCGGCGCCCAGAATGGCGCGGTGCGGGTCGACAACCGTATTCAAATCGGCCCCGGCTAGAAACGTACCAGATCGATTGAAGTCCCGAGGATGCAGTTCTGACGATTGAAAAGAAAACGAGAACATGATTCAACAAGAACTTGAAATTATCAACAAACTGGGCCTGCACGCCCGCGCATCCGCCAAATTCACCCAGCTCGCCGCGAAGTACAAAAGCGAAGTCTGGCTTACCCGCAATGGCCGCCGCATTAACGCCAAGTCGATCATGGGCGTGATGATGCTGGCCGCCGGCAAGGGCGCGAAAGTCACGCTCGAAGCCGACGGCGCCGACGAACAGGACGCCATCACGGCCTTGTCCGGCCTGGTCAACGACAAGTTCGGCGAAGGCGAGTAATGCCGGAAATGGGCCGCTACCGTTCGGGACCCTCGACGGCCTCGTTTACGCTCCATGGCATCCCCGTCTCGCGCGGGATCGCGATCGGGCGCGCGCACCTGCTCACGCCCGCGGCGCTCGACGTCAAGCACTACCTGGTCCCGGAAGAGCAGGTCGAGGCCGAGGTCAAGCGCCTGCAGGACGCGATCGCCGAAGTGCACCGCAACCTGCAGGAACTGTGGACCGACCTGCCGAAGGACGCGCCGACCGAACTGGGCGCCTTCATCGACGTGCATGCGCTGATCCTGTCGGACCCGATGATTTCGGAGGCGCCCCTCGACATCATCCGCGCGCGCCACTACAACGCCGAATGGGCGCTGGTGACCCAGATCGACGAGCTCTCGGCCCAGTTCGACGAGATCGAAGACGCCTACCTGCGCGAGCGCAAGCACGACATCCAGCAGGTCGCCGAGCGCGTCCTGAAAGTGCTGATGGGCACCGCGCTGTCGGTGCCGCCGGTGCTGGCCGGCGACGAAGGCTACCAGCCGCAAATGGTCGTCGTCGCCCACGACATCTCGCCGGCCGACATGCTGGCCTTCCGCGACCGCTCCTTCATCGGCTTCGTCACCGACGTCGGCGGCCAGAACTCGCACACCGCCATCGTCGCGCGCTCGCTCGACATCCCGGCGGCGGTCGGCATGAGCCAGGCCTCGCGCCTGATCGAGCAGGACGACTGGATCGTGATCGACGGCGACGCCGGGGTCGTGATCTGCAATCCGAGCCCGCTGGTGCTGGAACAGTACCGCGCGCGCCAGCTCGCCCTGACCAAAGCCAGGAAGCGCCTGCAGAAGCTGAAAAAGACGCCGGCCGTGACGAAGGACGGCACCGCGATCAAGCTGATGGCGAACATCGAGCTGCCCGACGACTGCCCGCACGCGTTGGATGCCGGCGCCACCGGCATCGGCCTGTTCCGCTCCGAATTCCTGTTCATGGGCCGCGGCGCCCACGCCTTGCGCGTGCCTGACGAGGACGAACAGTTCGAACAGTACCGGCGCGCCGTGGTGGCGATGAAGGGCCGTCCGGTGACGATCCGCACGCTCGACGTCGGCGCCGACAAGCCGCTCGACCAGACCGAACACACGGCCCTCAATCCCGCGCTCGGCCTGCGCGCGATTCGCTACTGCCTGGCCGAGCCGCAGCTGTTCCTGACCCAGCTGCGCGCGATCCTGCGTGCGTCCGCCTTCGGCAAGGTGCGCATCCTGTTCCCGATGCTGGCGCATGCGTTCGAGATCGACCAGACCTTGAACATGCTCGAACAGGCCAAGTCCCAGCTGCGCGAACAGAACATCAAGTACGACCCGGCGGTCGAAGTGGGCGCCATGATCGAGATCCCGGCCGCCGCGCTGGCGCTGCCGATGTTCGTGCGGCGCATGGACTTCCTCTCGATCGGCACGAATGACCTGATCCAGTACACGCTGGCGATCGACCGCGTCGACTATGAAGTGGCGCACCTGTACGATCCGCTCCATCCGGCCATCCTGCAGCTGATCGGCATGACGATCGCGGCCGGGCAGAAGGCCGGCGTGGACGTCGCGGTGTGCGGCGAGATGGCGGGCGATATCAAGCTCACGCGCTTATTATTGGGTATGGGCCTGCGCGAGTTTTCGATGCACCCGGCGCAGCTGCTGTCGGTGAAGCAGGAAATCCTGAACGCCGACCTGGGCCTGATCGCCCCGCGCATGCGGCGCATCATGCGCGCGATGGAACCGGGCGAGATCGCGGAAGCGGTCGAACAGCTCCAGCTCAGCTAAATAGCGTAGTCATACCAAGGCGGCCGCGCGTGCCGCCATCGTCACGGATAAAGAAAGTCTCATGGGATCGATTGGAACCGTTTCACCATCGGCGATGCACTTCGCCGAGCCGCTGCGCCTGCAAAGCGGCGCCCAGCTCGGCGACTACACGCTGATGTATGAAACCTACGGCAGCCTGAATGCCGCGCGCTCGAACGCGGTGCTGATCTGCCACGCACTGAACGCCTCGCACCACGTCGCCGGCACCTACGCAGACGCGCCGAAAAACCTCGGCTGGTGGGACAACATGGTCGGCCCCGGCAAGCCGGTCGACACCGACCGCTTCTTCGTCATCGGCGTGAATAACCTCGGTTCCTGCTTCGGATCGACCGGCCCGATGCACGCCAACCCGGCCACCGGCAAGCCGTATGGCGCGGCCTTTCCCTTGTTGACCGTCGAAGACTGGGTCAGCGCCCAGGCACTGCTGGCCGACCGTCTCGGCATCGACCAGTTCGCGGCCGTGATGGGCGGCTCGCTCGGCGGCATGCAGGCGCTTTCGTGGAGCATCAAGTTCCCCGCGCGCCTGCGTCACTGCATCGTGATCGCCTCGACGCCAAAACTGTCGGCCCAGAACATCGCCTTCAACGACGTCGCGCGCCAGGCGATTTTGACCGACCCGGATTACCACGGCGGCGATTTCTACGAACACCATACCGTGCCGAAGAACGGCCTGAAGGTGGCGCGCATGGTCGGCCACATCACGTATTTGTCGAACGACGACATGGCCGAGAAATTCGGCCGCAAGCTGCGCAACGCGGCGGAGACGAATGACTACAAATTCGACTTCGGCGTCGACTTCGAGATCGAATCCTACCTGCGCTACCAGGGCGACAAGTTCTCGGAATACTTCGACGCCAACACCTATCTGTTGATCACCAAGGCCCTGGACTATTTCGACCCGGCGCGCGAGCACGGCGGCGACCTGACGAAAGCGTTGGCCACCACGCGCGCGCAATTCCTGATCGCCTCGTTCTCGACCGACTGGCGTTTCTCGCCGGAGCGCAGCCGCGAAATCGTGGAAGCGCTGATCTCGAACCGGCGCCAGGTGACGTACGCCGAGATCGACGCGCCGCACGGGCACGACGCCTTCCTGCTGGAAGACCCGCGCTACATGGGCGTGGTGCGCGCCTACGTCGACCGTATCTGGGGTGAGATCGCGGCAGGGGAGGCGGCATGAATTTCGAAGACTTGAGTACCCTGCGGCCCGACCTGGCCTTCATCGCGCACTGGGTGGGCGAGCAGGCCCACGTGCTGGACGTCGGCTGCGGCGACGGCGCCATGCTGCGCTACCTGGAAAAGGGCAAGCGCTGTACCGGCTACGGCATCGAGATCGCCGACGACAAGGTACTGGAAAGCACCCGCCGCGGCATCAACGTGATCCAGCACGACATGGAGCAGGGACTGGGCCTGTTCGGCGACAATTCCTTCGACACGGTGCTCTGCCTGTCCTCGCTGCAGATGATGCAGCACGTCGAGGCGCTGCTGCGCGACATCGTGCGCGTCGGCGCCGAGGCCATCGTCTCGTTCCCGAATTTCGCCTACTGGCCGCACCGCGTCGCCTTGCTCAAAGGCCGGATGCCGGTCTCGCGCTCGCTGCCCTACCAGTGGTACGACACGCCCAACGTGCGCTGCGCCACCATTGTCGACTTCAAGGAGCTGGCCGAAGAGTGTGGCCTCGAGGTGATCGAATACGTGGCGCTGGCCGATGGCAAGCCGGTGACCTTCCTGCCGAACCTGCGCGGGAGTTTGGCGGTGTTCAGGTTGCGCAAGCGGGCCAAGCGGGCGTGATGGCGGCTTATCGTGCGTACCCCAGGCGCGCTTTTCTGCGACGATGCTGTTGACAAAAACAGCACACCGGCCACGCACATGAACACACTCAAACATATCGCCGTCGCCATTGCGATGCTTGCCAGCCTCGGCACGGCCCACGCCCAGAAGGAGCAGGTGGTCCAGGACGGCATCGCCGTCAAGCCGCTCTCGCGCGTACGCGTCATCGTCTCGGAAGAGCAGATGAACGAACAATCGGCCCAGCAGTACCAGCAAATGATGTCGCAGGCCCAGCAAAAGGGCGTATTGGTGCCGGCGACCGACCCGCAGGTCAGGCGCCTGCGCGCCGTTGCCCAGCGCCTGATTCCGTACACGCCGCGCTGGAACGCGTCGGCCAAGAGCTGGAAATGGCAGGTCAACCTGTTCAACGACCAGCAGGTGAACGCCTTCTGCATGCCGGGCGGGCGCATCGGCTTCTTCACCGGCATCGTCAACCAGCTGAAACTCACCGACGACGAGATGGCCGCCATCATGGGCCACGAAATCGCCCACGCCTTGCGCGAACATGGCCGCGAACGCATGGCCAAGTCCGGCATCACCTCGGTGGTCGCGCGCGGCGCCGGTGCCCTCGGCGCGGCCATCTTCGGGATCGATCCGAGCATCACCAATACCGTCACCGGCATGATCGGCCAGGGTGTCGTGCTGAAGTTTTCGCGCGACGAAGAGCGCGAATCCGACCTGGTCGGCCTGGATATCGCTGCCCGCGCCGGTTACGACCCGCGCGCCGGCATTGTCCTGTGGCGCAAGATGGCGGCCCTGAACAAGCGCGCGCCGATCGAGCTATTGTCGACCCACCCCGGCGGCGAGACCCGCATCAAGGACATGGAAGCGCACATGAACGTGCTGCTGCCTTTGTACGCGCGCGCCAAGGGCACCACCGTCAACCAGTTGCCGCCTTACCGCGTCAACGTCGCCTTGAAATAAACCGATGGGCCGCCAGGCAGAAGCCAATTCCCATGTCCCCCTGCCGCTGCGCGGCGGCGTCGCGCCCAGCTACCTGTGGCTGACCGAGACCCTGCCTGGCGGGATGCTGCGCTTCCTGGCCGCGCGCTTTCCGGATGTGGCCCCGGCCTCCTGGGCCGCACGCCTGCAGCGCGGCGAAGTGGTCGACGCCGTCGGCACGCCGCTGAACGCAGATAGCCATGTCCGCAAGGGCATGCGCATCTGGTATTACCGCGAACTCGACGAACGCGAAACGCCGATCCCGTTCAAGGAACGCATCCTGTTCCAGGACGCGCACCTGCTGGTGGTCGACAAGCCGCATTTTTTACCGATGATCCCGACCGGGCGCTTCCTGCACGAGACCCTGCTGGTGCGCCTCAAGGCCCAGCTCGAACTGCCGCACCTGACGCCGATCCACCGGCTCGACCGTGAAACGGCCGGCGTCGTGATTTTCTCGCACAACCTCGACACGCGCGGCAAATACCAGTCGATGTTCCAGAAGCGCGTCGTGAAAAAAGTCTATGAGGCGCTGGCCGGCCCGATCGAAGGGCGCAGCTTCCCCTTCACCTACCGCAGCCGCATGGTCGACGGCGACAAGTTCTTCGTCATGAGGCAGGAAGAGGGCACGCCGAACTCGGAGACCCTGATCGAGGTGCTCGAGCGCCGCGGCGACATCGTGCGCTACCGCCTGCACCCGCACACGGGCCGCAAGCACCAGCTGCGGCTGCACTTGTCCTCGCTCGGCGCGCCGATCCTGAACGACGCCTTCTACCCGGTGGCGCTGCCCTGCAAGGGCGACGATTTCTCGGCGCCCCTGCAACTGCTGGCGCGCGCGATCGGTTTTGACGATCCCCTGACGGGTCAGCCGCGCACGTTCGCAAGCGAGCGCACGCTCGCGTGGCCTACAGGTGGTAGTCGATGATCAGCGGCGCGTGGTCCGAGAATCGCTCGTCCTTGTAGACCGATACCGCATGCGCCTTGGCCGCAAGGCCGGGCGTCGCCACGTGGTAGTCGATGCGCCAGCCCACGTTCTTCGCCCATGACTGGCCGCGGTTGCTCCACCAGGTGTAGTCGGCGGCGTCCGGCGCCACCACGCGGTGCACGTCGACCAGGCCCAGTTCGTCGAACAGGCGCGTCATCCACGCCCGCTCTTCCGGCAGGAAGCCCGAGTTCTTCTGGTTGCTCTTCCAGTTTTTCAGGTCGATTTCCTTGTGCGCGATGTTCCAGTCGCCGCAGATGACGACTTCGCGGCCCTCGGCTTTCAGTTCCTGCAGGTGCGGCAGGAAGGCTTCCATGAAGCGGAACTTGGCCAGTTGGCGTTCCGGCGAGGACGAACCCGACGGCGCATACAGCGAGATCACGGTCAGATCGCCGAAATCGCAGCGCGTGTAGCGTCCTTCGGCATCGAATTCTTCGCAGCCGAAGCCGATCCGCTTGCTGTCCGGCGCGGTGCGGCTGTACACGCCGGTGCCCGAATAACCCTTCTTTTCGGCGTAGTGGAAATGGCCGTGGTAGCCGTGCGGCCGCAGGAATTCCTCGGTCATGTCGGCTTCCACGGCTTTCAATTCCTGCACGCAGATGAAGTCGGCGTCGATCGACGCCAGCCAGTTGAAGAAACCTTTTTTATGGGCCGAACGGATGCCGTTCAGGTTGGCGGAAATAATTCGTGGCATGGAATGAAAGAGGGGAAGGGGAAGCGGGCACGCCGACCTGAGGCTGGATTAAAATACAGCCACTTTTTTAATGTGGGGTCATCGTGAACAATTTGCGCCAACAGTTTATCGCTTTTTCGGTCTCGACGGGAGTGCTCAAGTTCGGCGAGTTCACCACCAAGGCCGGGCGCCAGTCGCCTTACTTCTTCAACGCCGGCCTGTTCCATGACGGCGCCACCCTTGGCCAGCTGGCCAACTTCTACGCCCAGACCCTGCTCGACTCCGGCGTCGAATTCGACATGCTGTTCGGCCCCGCCTACAAGGGCATCACCCTGGCCAGCGCCACCGCCGTCGCCCTGGCCGCCAAGGGCCACAACACCTCCTACGCCTACAACCGCAAGGAAGCCAAGGACCACGGCGAAGGCGGCACCATCGTCGGCGCCGGCCTGAAGGGCAAAGTCGTGATCGTCGACGACGTGATCTCGGCCGGCACCTCGGTGCGCGAATCGGTCGCCATGATCCGCGCCGCCGGCGCCGAACCGGCCGCCGTGCTGATCGCGCTCGACCGCATGGAGCGTTCGGGCAAGGAAGGGGCATTGTCGGAAGGTTCGGCGGTGCAGGCGGTGGCGAGCGAGTTCGGGATTCCCGTTATTTCTATCGCGAACCTGGACGACCTGTTTACTTATCTGTCGGGCGAGGAGGCGGGCGCCGCGCTGGGGCAGCACAAGGAGGCGGTGGCGGCTTATCGCAGCCGTTACGGCATTTAAGGCGGTGAGGCGCCTGCTTGCTGCATCCGCGATGGCGCTGCTGTGCGCGGCACCGTCAGCGGTGCTGGCGGCCGAGGACGTGCCATGCCCGGGCGCCGTGGCCTGGGCCGCCGCCCATCCGCAAGAATCGGATGCCGCGCTGGCGGCGCGCGACGCCGCGCGTGGCTATACCAACCCGCGCCTGCGCGCCGAGCTGGCCGGGCGCGTTGCGCGCGACCAGGCGGCACGCAACGCCAGGCGAACCGGCGTGCGTTCGGCCTCATGCCGCTGGCGGACTACGTGTGCATGATGAGCGAGGCGCGCAAGACGCGGCCTTGAAACCAAATTCGATCGGCCGCGCCGCGGCCACTGGACAGCAGGGGCGGGATTCATGGTTTGTCGTGTTTCGGAATTGCCGGGATAGAGTACGAGTGCAGCTGCTTGTTTTCGAAATTCCTTAAACTCCGAAATATTTGCGTCAAAAAGTTCTTGAAGCTAAGTATTTCTGAAAATCCCAAACAGGGGCTGGCGCCAAGCCTTAGGCGAAAAAAAACCGGGAGCAGCCCGGTTTTTATATGCGGAAGTTGAAATCAACCCGCCAGCTTCTGCTTCAGCAATTCCGTCACCTGCGCCGGATTCGCCTTGCCCTTCGAGGCCTTCATGGCCTGGCCGATCAGCGCGTTGATCGCCGCTTCCTTGCCGGCGCGGTACTGCTCGACCGATTTGGCGTTCGCGGCCAGCACTTCGTCGACGATGGCTTCGAGTGCGCCGGTGTCCGAAATCTGCTTCAGGCCCATCTTCTCGATCAAGGTGTCGGCGATGTTTTCCTCGAGCGATTTGGCTTCCCACATCGCCGCGAAGACTTCCTTGCCGGCCTTGTTCGAGATGGTGCCGTCGGCGATGCGGCGGATCAGCAATGCCAGCTGCGAGGCCTCGACCGGCGACTCGGTAATCTCGACGCCTTCGCGGTTCAGGGTCGACGCCACGTCGCCCATCATCCAGTTGGCGATCGCTTTCGCGTTTTCCTTGCCGGCTTTCGCCACCACGGCTTCGTAGTAGTTCGCCATGCTTTGGGAGGAGGTGAGGATCAGGCTGTCGTACTCCGGCAGGCCGTAGCTGCCGGTGAAGCGCGCGCGCATCGCTTCCGGCAGTTCCGGCATGTCTGCGCGCACGCGCTCGATCCAGTCTTCCGAAATCATCAAGGGCGGCAGGTCCGGATCGGGGAAGTAGCGGTAGTCCTGGGCGTCCTCTTTCGAGCGCATCGAGCGGGTTTCCTTGCGGTCCGGATCCCACAGGCGCGTGGCCTGCTGGACCTTGCCGCCGTCTTCGATCAGCTCGATCTGGCGCCGCACTTCGTAGTGAATCGCTTCTTCCATGAAGCGGAACGAGTTCAGGTTCTTGATCTCGCAGCGGGTGCCGAATTCCTTCTGGCCGACCGGGCGCACCGAGACGTTGACGTCGGAGCGGAAGGACCCCTCCTGCATGTTGCCGTCGCAGACGCCCAGCCACATCACCAGCGAGTGCATCGCCTTGGCGTAGGCCACGGCTTCGGCGGCGCTGCGCATTTCAGGCTCGGAGACGATTTCCAGCAAGGGCGTACCGGCGCGGTTCAGGTCGATGCCGGTCATGCCGGCATAATCTTCGTGCAGCGATTTGCCGGCGTCTTCTTCCAGGTGGGCGCGGGTCAGGTTGACGGTTTTCGTCTCCAGCTTGCCGTCCTTCTCGTAGCCGAAGGTGATCGTGCCGCCTTGTACCACCGGGTCTTCGAACTGGCTGATCTGGTAGCCCTTCGGCAGGTCGGGATAAAAATAGTTCTTGCGCGCGAAGACCGACTGCGGCGCGATTGTCGCCCCCACCGCCAGGCCGAAGCGGATCGCGCGCTCGACGGCGCCCTTGTTCATCACGGGCAGCACGCCCGGCAGCGCCAGGTCCACCGGACTGGCTTGCGTGTTCGGCTCGGCGCCGAACTGGATCGAGCTGCCGCTGAAGATTTTCGAATTGGTCGTGAGCTGGACGTGGTTCTCAAGACCGATGACGACTTCCCATTGCATGGTGTTCTCTCTTTGTATTCGGTAGACGTTAGACGCCTGCAGGGGCGCGTTGGTGCCAGTCGGTCGCCAGCTGGTACTGGTGGGCGACGCCCAGCAGCTTCGCTTCGCTGAAATAATTGCCGATGATTTGCAGGCCGACCGGGCGGCTGGCGTTCTTCTCGCCGCTGCCGAAACCGCAGGGGATCGACATGCCGGGCAGGCCGGCCAGGCTGGTCGACAAGGTGAAGATGTCGGCCAGGTAGTTGGCGACCGGGTCGTTCGTTTTCGATCCGGCATCCCAGGCGACGGTCGGCGCGACCGGTCCCATGATGACGTCGCATTTGTCGGCGAACGCGGCCTGGAACTCGTCGGCGATCAGGCGGCGGATTTTTTGCGCCTGCACGTAGTAGGCGTCGTAATAGCCATGGCAGAGCACATAGGTGCCGACCATGATGCGGCGCTGGACTTCGCGGCCAAAGCCTTCGGCGCGCGACTTCTTGTACATGTCCTGCAGATCCTTGTACGCGCCGGCGCGGTGGCCGTAGCGCACGCCGTCGAAGCGCGACAGGTTCGACGAGGCCTCGGCCGGGGCGATGATGTAATAGGTCGGGATCGACAGCGCGGTCTTCGGCAGCGAGATGTCAACCAGGGTCGCACCGAGCTTGACGAACTGCTCCAGGGCGGCGCGCACGGCGCTTTCCACGTCGCTGGCCAGGCCTTCGCCGAAATACTCGCTCGGCACGCCGATGCGCAGGCCGGTCAAAGGCTGGTCGAGGTCGCGTGCAAAATCTTCGTGCAAATTGCCCTGGTCGGGGGAGAGGCTGGTCGAGTCGCGCTCGTCGTGACCGACCATCTCGTTGAGCAGCAGGGCGCAGTCCTCGGCGGTCTGGGCCATCGGGCCGCCCTGGTCGAGCGAGGAAGCGAAGGCGATCATGCCGAAGCGCGATACGCGGCCGTAGGTCGGCTTGATGCCGGTGACGCCGCAGAAGGCGGCCGGCTGGCGGATCGAGCCGCCGGTGTCGGTGGCGGTGGCGGCCGGCGCCAGGCGCGCGGCGATCGCGGCGGCCGAGCCGCCCGAGGAGCCGCCCGGTACCGCCAGCGCGTCCCAGGGATTTTTCACCGGGCCGAAGGCCGAGTTCTCGTTGGCCGAGCCCATCGCGAATTCGTCGCAGTTGACCTTGCCGAGCGTGACCATGCCGGCGGCATTGAAACGGTTGACGACGGTGGCGTCGAAGGGGCTCACGTAATTGGCCAGCATCTTCGAGCCGGCAGTCGTGCGCCAGTCTCGCGTGACGAAGATATCCTTATGGGCGATCGGCACGCCGGTCAGCGGGCCGGCACTGCCCTCGGCCAGGCGTGCATCGGCGGCCGCGGCCTGGGCCAGCGACAAGGCCGGGTCGACGTGCAGGAAGGCGTTGTGGCCGCTCGCGGCGATGCGATCGAGGTAGTGGCGGGTCAGTTCGGTGCTCGACACCTGCTTCGCGTGCAGCAGCGCCGACAGTTCTTTGATGGTCTTGTTATGCATTGCTTGAACTCTCGTGGGGGCAGGGTTACTCGATCACTTTCGGCACCAGGTACAGGCCGTCCTGGGCTTTTGGCGCGGGCGCCTGGTAGTCGTCGCGGTGGTTTTCTTCCGTGACCACGTCTTCGCGCAGGCGCAGCGGCAGCGACAGGATCGCCGCCAGCGGATGCGACAGGGGCGCCACGCCCGTGGTGTCGACGGCCTGCATCTGTTCGGCCAGGGCGAAAATGCCGTTCAATTCGCCCAGTGCGGTCTCGGCATGGGCATCGTCCATATCGAGCTGCGCCAGGTTGGCGATCCGTTTTACGTCTGAAAGAGTCAGGGACATGGCAAAAAGCGCGGCGCGGGCCGCGTTCAAAATATGGTTGGGCGAATAACGGAATGGCACCGGCAGGCTGTTGAACAGCGTGCTACGGTCGATAAAACCTTGCTAATACCGTCGATCTCGCTTCGGGAACTAGGGGGTAAAACCACCTGTTTTCAGCGTTTAATCGGCAAATTATAAGGTAGAATGGCGGGCTAATGCGTGGTCGGCGCCGAATGAGCGCGGCCTTCGCACCCAGAGCCTGCTGCAAGCAGGTGCTACAAGACCGCCGGGCGCAGGCAGGGCCAACGCGGCGAGGACTCCCGATCAATAGTTTAAGCGCGCACTCGCGCATCAGGACATACATGTTTGGTTCTTTACGCAGTTACTTCTCGAACGACCTGGCCATCGACCTGGGTACCGCCAACACGCTGATCTACGTACGCGGCCAGGGTATCGTGCTGGACGAACCGTCGGTCGTCGCGATCCGCCAGCAGGGCGGCCCGAACGGCAAGAAAACGATCCAGGCGGTCGGCAAGAAAGCCAAGCAGATGCTGGGCAAGGTGCCGGGCAATATCGAGGCGATCCGCCCGATGAAGGATGGCGTCATCGCCGACTTCACCGTCACCGAAGAAATGCTCAAGCAGTTCATCCGCATGGTGCACGACTCCAAATTCTTCCGTCCTTCGCCACGCATCATCATCTGCGTGCCCTGCGGTTCGACCCAGGTCGAGCGCCGCGCGATCCGCGAATCGGCGCTCGGCGCCGGCGCCTCGCAAGTGTTCCTGATCGAAGAGCCGATGGCCGCGGCCCTGGGCGCCGGCCTGCCGGTGTCGGAAGCGACCGGTTCGATGGTGGTCGACATCGGCGGCGGCACCACCGAAGTGGGCATCATCTCGCTGGGCGGCATGGTCTATAAAGGTTCGGTGCGCGTCGGCGGCGACAAGTTCGACGAAGCCATCGTCAACTACATCCGCCGCAACTACGGCATGCTGATCGGCGAGCAGACCGCCGAAGCGATCAAGAAGGCCATCGGTTCGGCCTTCCCGGGATCGGAAGTGAAGGAAATGGAAGTCAAGGGCCGCAACCTGTCCGAAGGCATTCCACGCGCGTTCACGATTTCCTCCAACGAGATCCTCGAAGCGCTGACCGACCCGCTGAACAACATCGTCTCGGCCGTCAAGAACGCGCTCGAGCAGACCCCGCCGGAACTGGGCGCCGACATCGCCGAGAAGGGCATGATGCTGACCGGCGGCGGCGCGCTGCTGCGCGACCTCGATCGCCTGCTGATGGAAGAAACCGGCCTGCCGGTGCTGGTCGCCGAAGACCCGCTGACCTGCGTGGTGCGCGGTTCGGGCATGGCGCTGGAACACAATGACAAGCTGGGCTCGATCTTCTCGTACGAATAACCGTCCACGAGCGTGTGCGACCCTTGGCGGGCAGACGGTGCAATACCGGCTGCCCGCCTGCGCTGATTTCCGCGGCCCCGCTTTGAGCCGTCAACATTGAGATTCATGGATTACAGTCCTCCGCCGCTTTTCAAACAGGGCGCCCCCGCGCGGGTGAAGGTGACGGTATTTGCGCTGCTGTCGCTGGTGCTGCTGGTGGTCGACGCGCGCATGCACGTCTTGAACAGCGTGCGCCAGATCGCCGGCACCGTGCTCTATCCGCTGCAGATGGCCGCGCTCATGCCGCGCGACGCCGTCAGCAACATGGGCGGCTATTTTTCCTCGCTTTCGAGCCTGCAGAATGAAGTGCGCGAACTGAAGAACCAGCAGATCGCGCAGGCGCAGTCGATGCAGCAGGCCCAGCTCCAGATGGCCGAGAACGCCCACCTGCGGCGCCTGCTCGAAGCGCGCGAGTACCTGCCGGTGGCGACCATCATGAGCGAGATCCTGTACGACGCGCGCGACCCGTCCACGCGCCGCATCGTGCTCGACCGAGGTACCCGCAACGGCGTGCAGCTCGGGCTGCCCGTGATCGACAACGCCGGCGTCATCGGCCAGGTCACCCGCGTTTTCCCGTTTACCTCCGAAGTCACGCTGCTGACCGACAAGGAGCAGGCCATTCCGGTGCAGGTGCTGCGCTCGGGCTTGCGCAGCATCGCCTATGGCCGCGGCCGTTCGGGCCTGCTCGACCTGCGCTTCGTCGCGCCCGACGCCGACATCCAGGTCGGCGACGTGATCGTCACCTCCGGCCTGGACGGCATGTATCCGGCCGGCCTGGCCGTGGCCAAGGTGGTCCAGGTCGAAAAAGTGGCCGCCGGCGCCTTCGGGCGCGTGGTCTGCCAGCCGATCGGCGGCGTCGACCGCAACCGCCAGCTCCTGATCGTGATGTCGTCGGTGGCGCGCGCGCCGCGCCCGGTCGAGCCAGTGGCGGCCGCGCCCGTGCACGGCGCCGGCCGCCGCAACCTGCCGAAGATGGAACCGGTGCCGACCCCGCCGCTGGCGGCCGCGCCGCTGCCGGCCCAAGGCTTGCCGACCCAGCCAGGCGCGAATAGCCCCGCGGGTACCGGCGCCGTGGCGCCCGGCACCCAGCCGGTGGCCACGCCGCCGGCCGTCACGCCACCGGCCGTCACGCCTGCGGCCGGCAAGCCGGCGGCGGCCAATCCGCCTGGCGCGGCCGCCAAGCGTCCCGCCACGCCGCCGGCCGCCACGGCCACGCCGGCCCAACCCGTCACCCAGAAGGAGGGCACATGATGGCCGGCCGTCCGAACTACATCCTGCTGCCGGTCAGCCCGCTGTTCATCACGTTCAGCCTGACCTGCGCCTTCATGCTCAACCTGCTGCCCTGGGGCCAGTGGACCGGCGCACCCGATTTCGTGGCGCTGGTGCTGGTCTTCTGGGGCATCCACCAGCCGCGCAAGGTCGGCATCGGCGTCGCCTTCGCCATGGGCCTCTTGATGGACGTGCACGACGCCACGCTGCTGGGCGAAAATGCCCTGGCCTACACGCTGCTGTCGTATGTCGCGACCATGATCCACCGCCGCGTGCTGTGGTTCCCGGTGCTGACCCAGGCCATGCACGTGTTTCCGCTGCTGCTGCTGGCCCAGGCGATCCAGTCCTTCGTGCATTTCTTCGCCACCGGTCGCTTCCCCGGCTGGCTGCACTTCATCGAAAGCGCCGTCGCCGTCGCCCTGTGGCCGATCATCACCTGGCTGCTGCTGGCGCCGCAGCGCCGTGCGGTCGACCGCGACCATACGCGCCCGATCTGACGCCCCACCGAACGCAGTAATGACCGAAATTAAAGACAGCGACCGCGAGATCCACCATTTCCGCCTGCGCCTGACCGCGCTGGTGGTGCTCGTGGTCGTCTGCTTCGGCGCCCTGGTCGCCCGTTTCATCTGGCTGCAGGTGGTCCAGCACGACAAGTACCACGCCCAGGCCGAAGACAACCGCATCGCGCTGGTGCCGATCGTGCCCAATCGCGGCCTGATCGTCGACCGCAACGGCGTCGTCCTGGCACGTAACTATTCGGCCTACACGCTCGAGATCACGCCCTCGAAACTGCAGGCCAACATGGAGTCGGTGATCGACGAGCTGGCCAAGCTGGTGGCCATCGAACCGAAGGACCGCAAGCGCTTCAAGCGCCTGATGGAAGAATCGCGCAGCTTCGCCAGCGTGCCGCTGCGCACCCGCCTGACCGACGACGAGGTGGCGCGCTTCACGGCGCAGCGCTTCCGTTTTCCCGGTGTCGAAGTGCAGGCGCGCCTGTTCCGCCAGTACCCGCTGGGCGAGATCGCATCCCACGTGGTCGGCTACATCGGCCGCATCAACACGCGCGAAGCCGAAGTGATCGAGGAAGGCGACGACGCCGCCAACTACAACGGCACCGACCACATCGGCAAGGAAGGCCTGGAAAAGCGCTACGAGCGCCAGCTGCACGGCACCACCGGCTACGAGGAAGTCGAACGCTCGGCCGGCGGGCGCGCGATCCGCACGCTGTCGCGCCGCCCGCCGGTCCCGGGCAGCAACCTGATCCTGTCGATCGACATCGAGCTGCAGAAAGTGATCGAGGAAGCCTTCGGCGACCAGCGCGGCGCCCTGGTGGCGATCGAGCCGGAAACCGGCGACGTGCTGGCCTATGTGTCGCGGCCGGGTTTCGACCCGAACCTGTTCGTCGACGGCATCGACAGCCAGAGCTGGAACGAACTCAATACCTCGCTCGACAAGCCGCTGATGAACCGGCCATTGTCGGGCACCTATCCGCCCGGTTCGACCTTCAAGCCCTTCATGTCGCTGGCCGCGCTCGAGCTGGGCATCCGGCGCTCGACCGACGGCATTTCCGATCCCGGTTTCTTCATGCTCGGCGGGCACCGCTTCAACGACGACAAGCCGGGCGGACACGGCTACGTGAACATGTACCGCTCGATCGCGGAGTCGTGCGACACCTTCTACTACCAGCTCGGCAACGAGATGGGGATCGACCGCCTCTCGAACTTCATGCGGCCCTTCGGTTTCGGCGAGCCGACCGGCATCGACCTGGATCACGAAAAGACCGGCGTGCTGCCGTCCAAGGAATGGAAGGCCGAGCGCTTCAAGCGCAATCGCGCGGCCCAGAAATGGGTCGGCGGCGATACCATTTCGGTGTCGATCGGGCAGGGCTTCAACAACTACACGATGATCCAGCTGGCCCACGCCGTGGCCAACCTGGCCAACAACGGCGTGGTCATGAAGCCGCACCTGGTGAAACTGATCGAGGATGGCGCGACGCGCCAGCGCACCATGACGGTGGCGAAGGAAAGCCGCCGCATCCCGCTCAAGCAGGAAAACGTCGACTTCATCAAGAGCGCGATGGTCGGCGTGACCCAGGAAGCCTACGGCACCGGGCGGCGCGCCTTTGCCAACGCCGGTTATATCTCGGCCGGCAAGACCGGTACGGCCCAGGTCATCGGCCTGAAGGGTGGTAAATACAATGCCAAGGCGATCGACGAGCGCCACCGCGACAACGCCCTCTACACCGCGTTCGCGCCGGCCGACAAGCCAACCATCGCGCTTGCCCTCGTGGTCGAGAATGCCGGTTTCGGCGCCGGTTCGGCGGCGCCGATCGCGCGCAAGGCGCTCGACTACTACCTGCTCGGCAAGCGCCCGACGCCGCCGAAACCGGCCGACGCGCCGGCCGACGGCAAACCCGTTGTCGTCGCCAAGCCGTCCGCGACGCGCGTGGCGCCCGCACCCGCGCCTGCCACGCCGGCCACCACCAAGGAGTAAGCGATGGCCTATTATCCCGAGCGGCGTTCCCTCAGCCGCCGCCTGAAGCCGTATTTCACCGTCTTCGACTGGCCGCTGGCGATGATCCTGTTCATGCTCCTGACCACGAGCGTGATCACGATGTCCTCGGCCGGCGCCGAGTTCCCGGGCCGCGTCGAATCGCAGATGCGCAACTTCGTACTGGCCTTCATCGTCATGTGGATGGCGGCGCTGGTGCCGCCGCAAACGCTGATGCGTCTCGCGGTGCCGATCTATACCTTCGGCGTCACGCTGCTCATCGCGGTGGCCGTGTTCGGCATCATCAAGAAGGGCGCGCGCCGCTGGCTGCACGTGGGCGTCGACATCCAGCCGTCCGAGATCATGAAGATCGCCACCCCGCTGATGCTGGCCTGGTACTTCCAGAACCGGGCGCGGGTGGGGCAGTGGAAGTCGTTCGCGGTAGCGGCGGTGCTGCTCGCCGTGCCCTTCGCGCTGATCGCCAAGCAGCCCGACCTCGGCACCGCGCTGCTGGTCGGGGCGTCCGGCTTCTACGTGATCTTCCTGGCCGGCCTGTCCTGGAAAGTGCTGGTCGGGCTGGCCGTGGCCGGCGCGGCCAGCATGCCGGTGGCCTGGTCGATGCTGCATGACTACCAGCGCGAACGCATCATGACGCTGATCGACCCGACCTCGGACCCGCTCGGCAAAGGCTTCCACATCATCCAGTCGACGATTGCGATCGGCTCGGGCGGCGTGTTCGGCAAGGGCTATACGAAAGGCACCCAGGGCCAGCTCGAATTCGTTCCCGAACAGACGACCGACTTCCTGTTCTCGGTGTATTCCGAAGAATTTGGACTGGTCGGAAACCTATTTCTTTTGGTAATCTACCTGCTGCTGATCGGCCGCGGCATGATGATCGCGGCCAACGCACCGAATCTGTTCTCCCGGCTCCTGGCCGGTGCGATCACGATGATTTTCTTCACGTATGCCTTCGTCAACATGGGCATGGTGAGCGGGATCCTTCCTGTGGTCGGAGTTCCGCTTCCTTTCATGAGCTACGGCGGTACCGCGTTCATTACGCTGGGCCTCGGCGCTGGTATATTGATGAGCATACAAAGGCACCGGAAACTGGTGCAGACATAAATGAAGGAGGAGGCGATGACCGCTCCGAGACATCTCCCGGCGGTCATCGCTCTTGCGGCCTTGATGACCGGATGCGGATCGACTGGCGAACACAAAAGCCTGATCCCGCTACCCTGGAACCACAAAGTCACCCCGAACCACGGCGCCGTGGCCTTGCCGCCGGCCGGGTCGGGACGCGGTGGCTATTACATGGACGACGGCCCGGGCCGGAATATTCCGCCCGGCCTGGAACAGGTGCCGGACGCCATCGTGCGCGCCGAGCCCTATGCGAAATGGGCCAACAAGCCGTATTCCGTATTCGGCCAGACCTACAACCCGATCCTGCACGAAGAGCCGTTCACGCAGCGCGGCGTGGCCAGCTGGTATGGCGTCAAGTTCCACGGCCAGCGCACGTCCTCGGGCGAACCCTACGACATGTACAAGATGACGGCCGCGCACCCGACGCTGCCGATCCCGTCCTACGCGCGCATCACCAGCACCGCGACCGGCAAGTCGGTGGTCGTGCGCATCAACGACCGTGGCCCCTTCCACGCCAGCCGCATCGTCGACGTGTCCTACACCGCGGCCCTGAAACTGGGATTGCTGGGCAAGGGCAGCCATGAAGTCGAGATCGAACGCCTGTTCGCGAACGACCCGAGCCGCCTGGCCACGCTGCGCCGCGCCGCCACCTCGCAAGCCCAGGCCCTGACCGTCACGCCCGCGCCGCCGGACATCGCCACGCTGATGCTGGAAGACCGCGTGCAGTCCGACAGCGCCGCCAGCGTGACGGCCACGCCTGCACTGGCCACGGCCGGCTTCTATCTGCAACTGGGCGCCTACGGCCGCGTCGAGAAGGCGCAGGACATGCGCCGCCAGCTGGCCGACGCCGGGGTCGACCTCGGTATGCTGGAAGTGGCGCCGGCGGGCAGCGTGCACCGCCTCTACGGCGGCCCTTTCGCATCGCGCGCCGAGGCGCAGCAGGCGGCGAAACTGGTGCCGTCGGGGTTGGGCTTGAAGCCGATTGTGGTGAAGCGGTAAGAGGACTGCGGCCGGATCGCATGATCCGGCGCTGTTTGAACACGTGGAGTCAGGACTCCACCCTGCGGCGCGAGAAAATCATCGGCAGCTATGCAGCACCGCCGCCGGCATCCCGCGTCCGGCATCGACGATCCGCTCGCGGATCTCGCCATCGATCTCCCTGAAGCGGTAGGCGAAGCGCTGCGATTGCGGTCCGCGCCCGATCACGCGCACGTTGGCGATTCCCTGTTTCGCCAGGCGCGCGGCCTCGTTGCGCGCGGCCGCCTCGGTCTTGAACACGCCCAGAGAAATCGCCCATTTCAAGGGCGACTCGTCCTGCATCACGAAGGAATTGGTCACGCCGCGCTCGCGCAGTTCGGCGGTGCGGCGTTCGGCGCCTTCCTTGCCGCCTTGCGGCGCGAGATAGACCAGGTGGCGTGTCACTTCCTGGTAGGGCACCGTCAGGCGGGTCTGGCGCGTGCCGAGGTCGAGGCCCGCCAGGCGCGTCTCGAAGCGGCGCGCGTCGGCGGCGGCGAAGGCATCGGTCTCGACGCAGGCCACCGCCGGCGCGGCCGGCGTGACCGGCGCGGCCGGCAGCGGCGCCGGCGCCGGGCTCGCGGCGGGCGTCTCCTCCGGCACGTTCGCCTGCGCGATCGCCTCGGCCTGCGCGCCGCTCAGCAGCACGAGCTTGTCGGCGGCGAGCTGGTTGCGCAGGCGCGCCGGCTCGCGCGTCTCGGCCTCGAAACTGCCGAGAAAGCCGCGTCCGTACGCGAACAGCAGCGCGTTCGCGCACAGCAAAGCCCAGAATACGAATCTCAACAAGTGGTGTCTCCCATAGGCATGTCGTACAGCGCGGCCGCGTGCAGGCCGACCAGCACGATATTATCGACCATCCGGTAGTCGCAGCCGAGCGCCGGTGCGATGTAGGGCGCGGCGCCGCCCGACAGGATGCACAGGGCGCCACCATGCGCGCCGACCGCCCGTTCGATCGCCCCGGCCTGGGCCGACAGGCAGCCCGACACGATCGCGTCCATCGTATTGTCGGCGAACAGCGGCGGCGGCGCGGCGCCCGGTGCGGCCTGCGGCAGCTGCGCCGTGTTCTTCGCCAGCGCGCCGGCCATCAGCGCCAGGCCGGGCAGGATCATGCCGCCGATGAAGCGGCCGTCATTCGACACCGCATCGACCGTCGTCGCGGTGCCGCAGGTGGCGACGATCAAGTCCTGGCCGGGCGTCAGCGCGCGCGCGCCGATGGCGGCGGCGAAGCGGTCGCAGCCCAGGCGGTCCGGTTCGCGGTAGCCGTTGACCAGCCCCGCGCGCCGGGCGCTGGAGGCAAACCAGGTCGTCGCGATCGGGGCCAGCAAGGCGGCCAGGCGTTCGCGCAGCGCGGCGCCGGCCACGTTCGAGACCAGCGCGCGCGTCACGCCCTGGCCGTGCCAGCCGGCGGCGGCAGTGTCGAGGTCGGCGTGCAGGGCCGCGCCGACGGATGTCCACGCGCCGGCCGCCGCGCCCGGGGCGGCGATGGCCCACTTCACGCGGGTATTGCCGGCATCGATCAGCAGCAGCATCTAGGCGCCTTTCACGCGCAGCGAGACGTCGCCGGCGAGCACCGCGATGCGGCCGTTCGGCGTGTCGAGCAGCAGGCGGCCGGCGTCGTCGACTCCGGCGGCACTGCCTTCGTGCAGCACGGCGCCGCCGTCGAGAATCACGACGGTTTCGCCCTGCCAGGCATGGCGCAGGTTCCAGCGCGCGGCAAAGGCGGCAAAGCCGGCGCGTTCGAATTCGCGCAGTGCGCCGGCCAGGCCGTCGAGCAGCGCGGCCAGCAAGGCATCGCGGTCCATCCGTGCCAGCCAGGGCAGGGAGGCGACGCTGCGCCCGATTTGCGCTTCGAGTTCGTCCGGCATCAGCAGGTTCAGGCCGATCCCGATCACGGCCCAGACGCCGCCGCCGGTCGCAGCCTGGGTTTCGATCAGGATGCCGGCCAGCTTGTCGCCGTCGCGCAGCACGTCGTTCGGCCACTTCAGGCCCACTTGTACGCCGAGGTGCTCGAGCGTTTCGGCCAGTGCCACGCCGACCGCCAGCGGCAAGCCCGTCAGGCGCGGCAAGCCGCCCTCGAATCTCCAGGCCAGCGAGAAGGTCAGCGAGCCTTCGCTCGACGACAGCCAGCTGCGGCCCGCGCGTCCGCGCCCGGCGGTTTGCGTGCGCGCCACCAGCAGCAGGGGATGCGACAAGCTCGCCGCCCGCGCCAGCAAGTCGGCATTCGTCGAGCCGGTCTGGTCGACCACTTCGACGTCGACCTTGGCGTTCGAGAGCGCGGCAATCGCGGCACCGTTCATGCGGCCTCCTTGCGCGGCTTGGTCGGCGCGCGTGCGAACAGCCGGTCGAAAACAAAGTTCGGCAGCGCGCGCAGCAATTTGGCGACGACGCCCATTTGCCAGGGCAGCACGCGGTAGCTGTCGCCACGCGCGATGGCGAGCACGGCAGCCGTGGCGAAGCGCTCGGCCGGCATCAGGAAGGGCATCGGAAAGCGGTTGTGGCGGGTCATGGGTGTATCGATATAGCCGGGCGCGATGGTGACGACGCGGATGCCGGAGGATTTCAGGTCGAGGCGCAGCGACTCGCAATAGGCGTGGACCGCCGCTTTCGAGGCGCAATAGGCGCCGGCGCCGCGCATGCCGCGCACCCCGGCCACGCTGCCGATGGCGACCAGGCGGCGCGCGCCGCCGGCCGCCTTCATCGGCCCCACGAAAGGGGCGAAGGTGGCGACGGTGGCGTTGACATTGGTGGCGAAGACCGCCTCGAACACGCCCAGGTCTTCAGGCCGGTCGGTGAGGGTGCCGTGCGAAATGCCGGCGCTGGCGATGACGATGTCGGCGCCGCCCGCGTGCGCGAGAAAGTCGCGCGCCGCCGTGTCCAGCGCCGCATGGTCGAGCACATCGACCGCATAGCTGCGGTGGCGTTCAGGATGGGGCAGGGAAGCGATCAGTGCGGCAAGCGCATCGCCGCGCCGCGCCACCAGGCCGAGGATCGCGCCGCGCTGCGCATATTCGCGTGCCAGCGCCGCGCCGATGCCGCTCGAGGCGCCCGTGATGAAAACCCGGTCGGCTCTGGCCGCCGCGGTCATTTTTTGTCCGCTTTGGCCGCTTTGGCCTTGTCCACCAGTGCGTCCATCACCTGCAGCGCGACCTGCTGCTGTTCGATCTCGGTCTGCGCCGGCGAGCCTTCCGGATTGGCCATTGAAGGCGAGGTCAGGAAGCGGCCGTCGATGGCGACCATCGGCCAGTGGTCGATCTTGTACTCGTTCATCATGGCCGCGGCGCGGCGCGCCCTGGCCTGCACGCCGAAGGAGTTGTAGGCGTCGGTGAAGCGGGCGCGGTCGATGCCGGCCTTGGCCGCCCAGCCGATCACTTCGGCGTCGTCGTCGAAGCGCGCGCCCTGCTGGTGCATGGCGGCGAAGGCGCGGGTGTGGTACTGGCCGACCAGGCCGAGCGCGTCGAGCGCGTAGAACAGGCGCTGCTGCGGCAGCACGCGCTCGCCGCCGGCCACGTGGACGCGCTTGAAGACGATGTTATTGCCCTGCTTTTTGACCCACTCGGCCAGCAGCGGCTCGAACACGTTGCAGTGCGGGCAGTAGTAAGCGAAGAACTCGATGACTTCGACCGGCTTGCCGGCCGGCGTCTCCAGCTTCTGCGGCAGCACCCGGTAATGCACGCCTTCCTTCGGCGCGACGGGGGCGGCGGATACGACGCCGCTCAGGGTCAGGAGGGCGGCGGTGCACAACAGGCGGCGGAGCAGTTGCATCGAGTTGTTTCCTTATTTTTGGTTACGGACGATCGCGACGTCGATGCCGCTGTCGAGCAGCTTGGCGCGCGCCTTGTTGACGGATTCGACCTGGTTGAACGGACCCAGGCGCACGCGGTGCAGCGTGCCGCTGTCGCTCGGACGGTCGCTGATGGCCGCCTCGAAGCCGAGCAGGGCCAGCTTGGCGCGGGTGTTCTCGGCGTCCGACATTTCGCGGAAGGCGCCGGCCTGCAGGTAGTAGACGTATTTGTCGTCGCCGCCGCCGCCGGCTGCCGGCGGCGCCGTCGGTGCGCCCGCGGGGGCCGCGCTCGGCGCCGGTGCCGGCGGCGGCGCCTTGGGCGCGCTGGCACCGCTCATGCCGGCGATCGCCTGGCCCAGCGGATCGGACTCGGTCGCGGCGGCCGGCGCCGGCGCAGGTGCCGCCGCCGGTGCCGGTGCCGGTGCGGCTGCCGCCGCCGCCTTCTTCGCTTCGCGCTCGGCCAGCTGCTTGGCCGCTTCGCGGCCGGCGTCGCGGTTGCCGTACATCGGCTTGTTCGGGTCGTTCGCCAGGCTCGGGTCCAGGTCGGCCGGGCGGCCCATCTTGTTCGAACGGTCGGTGAAGGGAGAAGCGCCCTTGGTGATCATCAGGGCAACCGCCACCGCGATGCCCAGGCCGATGATCAGGCCGATGATGATGCCGGTCAGGGTGCTGCCGCGCTGGCGGGAAGGGAAACGAAGGGTGGCGGTCATGGTCGCTTGTCTGCTTATGCTTGTTGGTCAGCTTGTGCTGCGTCTTGTACGTCGGCCGGGGCGCGTTCCATCTTGTTCGGCGCCGAGACGCCGATCAGGGCCAGGCCGTTGCGCAGCACCTGGCGGGTGGCCGTGGCCAGGGCCAGGCGTGCCAGCTTGAGGGTGTCGTCGCCGTCGAGCAGCCACTTGTGCGCGAAATAATAGCTGTGCAGTTCACCGGCCAGTTCGCGCAGGTAGAACGCGACCTGGTGCGGGCCGAGTTCGGCCTGGGCGCGCTGCAGCACTTCCGGATAGGCGGCCAGCTTCGACAGCAGGCTCGCCTCGTGCGGCGTGGTCAAGAGCGACAGGTCGACATTCGCCAGTTGTGCTTCGTCGCCGCCCCAGTTGCTGAGGGCCGAGCAGATGCGGGCATGCGCGTACTGCACGTAATACACCGGGTTCTCGTCCGAGGTTTTCAGGGCGACGTCGACGTCGAACACGAATTCGGTGTCGGCCTTGCGCGAGATGAGGAAGAAGCGCACCGCGTCGCGTCCGCGCGTGATGTCGCCGTTGCCCGACCATTCGATCAGGTCGCGCACCGTCACGTAGGAGCCGGCGCGCTTCGAGATCTTGACTTCTTCGCCGTCCTTCATGACCGTGACCATCTTGTGCAGCACGTAGTCCGGGTAGCCCTGCGGGACGCCGATGTTCACCGCCTGCAGGCCGGCGCGTACGCGCGCGATGGTGCCGTGGTGGTCGCTGCCCTGGATGTTGATGGCCTGGTCGAAACCGCGGCGGAACTTCTGCATGTGGTAAGCGACGTCCGGCACGAAATAGGTGAAGGTGCCGTCGGACTTGCGCATCACGCGGTCCTTGTCGTCGCCGTAGTCGGTGGTCTTCAGCCACAGCGCGCCGTCCTGCTCGTAGGTGACGCCGGCGTCGACCAGGGCTTGCACGGCCTGGTCGACCTTGCCGTCGGCGTAGAGCGAGGACTCGAGATAGTAATTGTCGAATTTCACGCCGAAGGCTTGCAGATCCTGGTCCTGCTCGTTGCGCAGGTAGGCCACGGCGAAGCGGCGGATCGATTCGAGGTCGTCGGCATTGCCGCTGGCGGTGGCCGGCTCGCCATCGCTGGCCGAGACGGTTTTACCGGCCAGGAAATCGGCGGCGATGTCGGCGATGTAGTCGCCGTTGTAGGCCGACTCGGGCCATGCGGCGTCGCCCGGCTTGAAGCCGCGCGCGCGCGCCTGCACCGAGTTGGCCAGCGTGGCGATCTGGACGCCGGCGTCGTTGTAGTAGAACTCGCGCGTGACTTCGTGGCCTTGGGCTTCGAACAGCGAGGACAGGGCGTCGCCCAGCGCCGCCTGGCGGCCGTGGCCGACGTGCAGCGGGCCGGTCGGATTGGCCGAGACGAATTCGATGATGGCGTGGTGGCCCTTGCCGGACTCGCCGCGCCCGTAGGCCGCGCCCTGTTCCAGGATGCTCTTGACCACCGACTGCTTGGCGCCGGCGGCGACGCGCAGGTTGATGAAGCCGGGACCAGCAACGTCAGCCGAGTCGACCAGGCCGGCGGCATGCGGATCGGCCAGCAGGGCCGCGACCAGGCGCGTGGCCAGTTCGCGCGGGTTGGTTTTCAGCTGCTTGGCCAGCTGCATGGCGATATTGCAGGCGACATCGCCGTGGCTGGGATCGCGCGGGCGTTCCAGCACCACGTTCGGGGTCAGGTCGGTGCCGTCGAGGAGTGGCGCAAGGGCGGCCTGGAAGAGGGCAACGATCTGTTGTTTTTGTTGGGCGAGCATAAATGGGGTCGGTAAGTTCGGTGAAGCGGTGGCGCGGCCACGGGAAAACAAGGGTTCATTATACTGGTTTGCCGGAATGCCGAATACGCCCGACAGCGGCGTTTAAGCTCTGCCAAAGAAGGAGCCGGTACAATGCGCTCTTTCTCCGCACCGACCCGCCATCATGACCGACAAGCGCCGCACGCTCTCCATCGCCCCCAAGGCCGCCAGCGCCAAGCCGGCCCGCCCCGCCGCAAATCCCGCCGCCCAGTATGCCCGGCCCAAGGCGCAAGCCAAGCCGCCGGCCCGGGCCGAGCGCAAGCCTGAAGCGAAGCCGGCGCCAGCGGCGCCACGCCCGGCGCACGAGGTCAAGCCGCAGTTCCAGCAGGCCTACCGTCCGCACCTGCCGGCCGACTCGCTGGCGCTGGCCATGCTCGGCGCCGCCAGCGCCGTGGCCCAGGTACGTGCCGGGACCGCGCTGCCGCAAGCCTTGTCGAACGTGTTCGCCGCCTATGAAGTGACGCCGCAGAGCCGCGGCGCGATCCAGGACCTGGCCTACCGCACCATGCGCGGGCTGGGACGCGCCGAAACCCTGCTCGGCCTGATGACGACCAAGGCGCCGGACGTGCCGATGCTGCTCGGCCTGATGCATTGCGCACTGGTGCTGCTCGACCCGCCCGAGGGCGACAAGGCGGCCTACGAGCCGTTCACCGTGGTCGACCAGGCCGTCACGGCGGCCGCCAACCATCCCGATTTCGCCCACGCCAAGGCGATGGTGAACGCCGTGCTGCGCCGCTTCCTGCGCGAGCGCACCGACCTTGTCACCACCGCCCTGAAACAGCCGCTGGCGCAGTGGAACTACCCGGCGTGGTGGATCGACGCCACCCGCGCGGCCTATCCGCGCGAGTGGGAAGCGATTCTCGCAGCCGGCAACCGCCAGCCGCCGCTGACGCTGCGCGTCAACATCCGCAAGACCAGCGTCGAGGATTACCAGCGCCTCCTGGCGGAAGCGGGCATGGAGGCCGACGTGGTCGGCCCGCAGGCCTTGCGCCTGAAGCAGGCGGTGAACGTGGCCCAGCTCCCCGGCTTCCACGAGGGCCTGGTCTCGGTGCAGGATGCCGGCGCCCAGCTTGCCGCGCCGCTGCTGGACCTGGCCAGCGGCATGCGCGTGCTCGATGCCTGCGCCGCGCCGGGCGGCAAGAGCGGCCACATCCTGGAGATGGCCGACGTGACGCTGACCGCGGTCGATTCCGACGCCCAGCGCCTGGCGCGCGTGGGCGACAACCTGGGCCGGCTCGGCCTGTCGGCCACGCTGATCACGGGCACGGCGCAGGCGCAGTACTGGTGGGACGGCCAGCAATACGACCGCATCCTGGCCGACGTGCCGTGCACCGCCTCGGGCATCGTGCGGCGCCATCCGGACATTCGCTGGCTGCGCCGCAAGACCGACACGCGCCAACTTACAACACTTTCCGGGGAGATACTCGACAATCTTTGGCAGATGCTAAGCGCCGATGGTAAATTGTTGTTTGTGACATGTTCGCTCTGGCCCCAGGAATCGGAGGCACAGGCGGCCGCGTTCGCGGCGCGCCACAACGACGCCGTTCGCCTCGATGCGCCAGGGCAGCTGCTTCCCTCGAGCGGCGCCGGGCTCGATCATGACGGACTGTTCTACGCCCTGTTCCAAAAGAAGGTGGCGTAACGTTCGCGCTCTCCGCTCATTTTATTTAGGTTCCGGCCCTCTGTGACTTTACGATTTTTCCGCCTCCTCGCCTGCCAGCTCCTGCTGGTCTTCGCGTGCGCAACGGCGCAGGCGGCCGACGGGATCGATATCACGCTGGCGAAAATCGAAGTAACCGACGAAGGCTACCGGCTTGGCGCCAATTATTCGTTCGAACTGAACCACGACCTGGAAGACGCCTTGCAGCATGGCGTCAAACTCTATTTCACGACCGAGATCGAACTGACGCGCCCGCGCTGGTGGTGGCGCGACGACCGCGCCGTGTCTTCCAAGCGCACGGTCAGCATCTCCTACGACGTGCTGCTGCGCCAGTACTACGTGTCGATGGGCGGCAGCGTCCAGCAGACCTTCCAGACCCTGGACGAAGCGATGTTCCAGATCCGGCGCCCCGGGCGCTGGGTGATCGCGCCGAAAGGCGCGCTGAAACACGGCGAGACCTATGAAGTCACGCTGCGCATGTACATGAACCGCGACCTGCTGCAAAAGCCGCTCCAGGTCAACGCGTTCAGCAACTCGGACTGGCAACTCGCCTCCAACAAGAAGACCTTTACCTACCGTGCGGAGTAAGGCGTGAACCAGGCCATGCGCTACGCGCTGGTAGTCGGCGGCGCGGTCGTTTCGATCCTGCTGTTCCTGCTGGCCGCGGCCTCGGGCAACTCCGGCTTCTTCGACCGTTACTATTCCTGGCTGCTGGGACTGAACGCGACGATCGCGTTCCTGCTCCTGATCCTGGTGGTGGTCGCCCTCGGCCGCCTGTACGTGCGCTACAAGGCCAAGCGCTTTGGCTCGCGCCTGATGGCGCGCCTGGTGCTGCTGTTCGCCGGCATCGGCATCCTGCCCGGCCTGGTCATCTTCATGGTCTCGGTGCAGTTCGTCTCGCATTCGATCGAATCCTGGTTCGACGTAAAGATCGAGGCGGCCCTGCAATCGGGCCTGAACCTCGGCCACGCGGCGCTCGACGAGTCGCTGGCGGAACTGTCGGCCAAGAGCCAGACGGTGGCCGCGACCCTGTCCGGCCAGGACGACACCGGCGCCCAGCTGACGCTGTCGCAGCTGGTCTCCGATACCGACGGCATGCAAAGCGCGCTCCTGCTCGACGCCGGCGGCAAGCTCGTTGCCAGCGCCAGCGAGGACCGGCGCGCCGACCTCACCAGCGATTTACCGAACCCGCAGATGGTGCGCCAGGCCGCCATGCCGGGCGGTTATGCACGCGCCGAAGGCGGCATCGAACTCGATTTCCGCGAGAATTCGAACGGTAGCAATTCCAGCGCGCTCGACGCCGCCACCGGCCTGCGCCTGCGCGTGGTGATGGCCGTGCCCGAGCCGCCCGGCGCGGCGCCGCGCTACCTGCAGCTGATGCAGACGGTGCCGGTCAACCTCGCTTCGAACGCGGAGGTGCTCAGGAGCGCGTTTTCCGAATACCAGCAACGCTCGGTGGCGCGTGCCGGCCTGCGCCGCATGTACATCGAAACCCTGACCCTGACGCTGCTGCTGGCGATCTTCGGCGCCATCGGCAGCGCGGTCCTGATCGCCGGGAACCTGGCGCAGCCGCTCCTGGTGCTGGCCGAAGGCACCCAGGCGGTGGCCGAGGGCGACCTGTCGCCGCGTCCGATCGTCGAGACCAACGACGAACTGGGTACGCTGACCCAGTCCTTCAACGCCATGACCGGCCAGCTGTTCGAAGCGAGGAGCGCGGTCGAACGCAACCGCGCCGCGCTGCAAAGCGCCAAGGCCCACCTGGAGTCGGTGCTGGCCAACATGTCGGCCGGCGTGCTGGTGCTCGACGCCGAGGGCACGGTCGTCAATTCGAACGAGGCCGCCTGCCGCATCCTGCAGATGGAGCAGTGCCAGCTGGACGGGCCGCTGTCGACCATCGTCGGACTGGAAGCGTTTGCCGCCACCGTGACGCGCGCCTTCTCGACCCAGAGCGCGCAATCGGCCGCCGGCACGACGCGCCAGCGCACCCACTGGCAGCAGGAAATCGAAATCCCGCGGCGCGCCGCCGGCGAAGACCACGACACCACCATCCTGGCGCGCGGCTCGCGCCTGCCGGTGGGCGTGGGCAGCGGCTTCATCGTCGTGTTCGACGATATCTCGGACGTCATCTCGGCCCAGCGCTCGGTGGCCTGGGGCGAGGTCGCGCGCCGGCTGGCGCACGAGATCAAGAACCCGCTGACGCCGATCCAGCTGTCGGCCGAGCGCCTGCAGATGAAACTCGAAGGCAAGCTCGAGCCGGTCGACGCGGCCCTGCTGGCGCGCGCCACGACCACCATCGTCAACCAGGTCGACGCCATGAAGCGCATGGTCGACGACTTCCGCGACTATGCGCGCACGCCGCCGGCGGTGCTCGAACCGCTCGACCTGAACGCCCTGATCGGGGAAATCCTGACCCTCTACCTGGCCGAGGACGCCTCCGACGTGATCCATGCGGTGCTGGCGCCGAATCTGCCGCGCGTGATGGGCGACCCGACCCAGCTGCGCCAGGTGATCCACAACCTGCTGCAAAACGCCCAGGATGCGCTGGCCGACCGCGGTCCGGATGCGCGCGAGCCGCGCATCGACGTCGCCACCGAGATCATCCGCTACACGGGTGCCGACGGTACGGCGGGGCAGGCGGTACGCCTGGCGATCCTCGACAACGGGCCGGGCTTCGCGCCGAAAATCCTGGCGCGCGCCTTCGAACCCTACGTGACCTCGAAGGCGCGCGGCACCGGCCTGGGCTTGCCGATGGTGAAAAAGATCATCGACGAGCACGGGGGGCGCATCGACGTCCAGAACCGTCCCGACGGAAGTGGCGCGTCGGTATTCATTTTGCTGTTAAAGTTAGCACAAGAGGCGAACTTGGCTGAAGTGTAAAACGGGCATAGAATCACGACTGATTTTTACTGTGATTTTTACTGGTTATCGGGTGGAGACGGAAGGCATAAACGATGGCGAACATACTCGTAGTTGATGATGAAATGGGCATCCGCGAGCTCCTCTCGGAAATTCTGGGAGACGAGGGCCATGCGATCACGCTGGCCGAAAATGCGCAGCAGGCACGCGAGGCGCGCGCCGCCGGCGCGCCCGACCTGGTCCTGCTCGATATCTGGATGCCCGATACCGACGGCGTCACGCTGCTCAAGGAATGGCAGCGCGACGGCTTGCTGACCATGCCGGTCATCATGATGTCGGGCCACGCCACCATCGACACGGCCGTCGAGGCCACCCGTATCGGTGCCCTGAATTTCCTGGAAAAACCGATTGCCCTGCAAAAGCTGCTCAAGGCCGTGCAGCAGGGCCTGACCCGCGCCCAGGAAGTGGCGCGCGCGCCAGTGCCGCCGCCGCGCCCGAGCATGCCCGCGCCCGTGGTCGAAGCCGCGCCCGCGAGCAATCCGATGTTCGCGGCCCAGCCGGTGCCGGCGCCCCTGAACGGCGCCCGCGTGGGCGTGATCGGCCATGGCGAAACCCAGGGCTATACGCTCTCGTTCGACCTGCCGCTGCGCGAGGCGCGGGACGCCTTCGAGCGCATGTACTTCGAACACCATCTCGGCCGCGAAGGCGGCAGCATGACGCGCGTGGCCGAAAAAACCGGCCTCGAGCGCACCCACCTGTACCGCAAGCTGAAACAGCTCGGCGTCGAACCGGGCAAGCTCGGCAAGCGAGGCGGGTGAACGGCGCCGGGCCGGTCCCGCGGCCGGCGCAGCTGTCCTCATCCGGCTCCTCTTTGCGTCATCCGATTCCTACGACGCTGGTCACCGGTGCCAGCGCGGCGGCCCGCGAAGCGGCCATCGCCCGCACCCTCGAACACCCCGCTACGCCCCGTGAAGACGGGGTCGCCGTGATCCTCGAAGGCCTCCCCGACGGCAGCTCGGCGCTCGCCGCTTTCGCGCACCTCATCGTCTCGCGTATCGCGCCCGGTTGCCTGTGCTGCGCCGGAAATCTCGTCATGCGTGTTACATTAAATCGTCTGCTGCGCCAACGGCCGGCGCGCCTGTTTATCGGCGTCGCGGGTACGGCGCACCTGGATCAGTTGCGATCATGGTTGAGTAGCCCACCATACGATCAGCTGTTGGCTCTCACGCCCGACCTGCACTCTTGAAATCAGCTCGGCGAGCCCCACCTCTTCATTGAAGTCCACACCAATCGCCCGCCGCCGCGTGACTGGTTCAAAACTTGCTCAAGAGAAGGAGTCACTATGAACATGATCTACAACAGCGAACAGTACAGCGTGGTCGAATTCGGCGTCGATCGCGACCTCGAGGCCCTGCGCTTCGGCGGTTACGAAATCGTCGACAAAACCGGCCGGCGCGAAGCTTTCATCGGCGGCAAGCTGGCGCAATCGTTCCGCCGCGACGTCAACAACCTCATCGCGAGCGAACCGACCATGGAAGAAATCGACGATTTCCTCGGGTCGTACGACACCATGATGAACCAGCCGGTGGTGCTGCACTAACACCGGAAGGCGGTACCGGTCCAGGCCGGCGCCGCTTGTTCCGGGTGGCCTGGCTGCCGCGCTACCCGGGCACCATGGTAAGCTGCCTGCCATGTGCCAACTCCTTGCAATGAACTGCAATGTCCCCACTGACATTGTTTTTTCCTTCACCGGTTTCGCCCATCGCGGCGGCCGTACCGATACCCACCATGACGGTTGGGGCATCGCTTTCTTCGAGGGCGCCGGCGTGCGCCATTTCGTCGACCACCAGGCCGCGATCGCCTCGCCGATTGCCGAGCTGATCAAAAGTTATCCAATCAAGTCGACGAATGTCATCGCCCATATCCGCAAGGCCACCCAAGGCCATGTCGCGCTCGAGAACTGCCATCCTTTCGTGCGCGAACTGTGGGGCCGCTACTGGGTGTTTGCCCACAACGGCGACCTGAAAGCATTCGCACCCGCGCTCGACGGCGCCTTCCGCCCGGTCGGCAACACCGACAGCGAGCTGGCCTTCTGCTTCCTGCTGCAGCAATTGCGGCGCCGTTTCGGCGACACCGCGCCCAGCCTGGCGCTGCTGCGCGCCGCGCTCGGCGAACTGGTCGGCGCGATCGCGCAGTACGGCACCTTCAATATGCTGCTCTCGGACGGCACGGCCCTGTTCGCGCATTGCTCGACCAAGCTCAGCTACATCGTGCGGCAATATCCGTTCGTGACGGCGCGCCTGTCCGACGAAGACCTGTCGGTCGACTTCTCGCAAGTGACGACGCCGCAGGACCGGGTCGCCATCATCGTCACGGAACCCTTGACGACCAACGAGACCTGGACCGCCTTCGCACCGGGCGAACTGCTGGTGTTCATCGACGGCAGCCCGGTCCCCGTCGATTTTTAGCCAATAAGCATCTTTTTTAACCATAAAGCGATGCCTAAAATCCACTAATTGCCGAGAATGGGGTAGAGTGGGCGGCTTGAACGTGACCACGGGACCGCGATGACGACGACCGCCAGCCTTGACCAGGCATCCCAGCCTTTGCAGCTGCGTAATTTCTATCTTGCGCGCCAGCCGATGCTCGACCGTAACCAGGCCCTGTTTGCTTACGAACTGCTGTTCCGCAATACCCCGAATAACAGCGCCGATATCGAATCGGGCCTGGCGGCCACGGCCGGCGTGCTGGCCCATGCGGCCCAGCTCGGCCTGCCGCGCGCGGTGGGCGATGCGGTTGCCTTCCTGAACGTCGACACCGAAGTGCTGATGAGCGATATCTTCGCCTTCCTGCCGCGCGAGCACACCGTGCTGGAACTGGTCGGCTCGGTCGAAGCGACGGAACCGGTGCTGTGGCGCCTGGCCGAACTGTCCGGCCACGGCTTCAAGTTCGCCGCCGAGGCCAGTGTCCACGGCAGCCGCCTGGGGCGCCTGCTGCCGCTGCTCGACTACGTCAAGATCAACCTGCGCGCGATGCCGGTGGTGACCATGCTCTCGCTCGTGCCGCGCCTGCGCGGTACCGGTAAACGCCTGATCGCCGAGAAGGTCGAGAGCCAGACCGAATACAAGACCTGCCTGGATCTAGGCTTCGACTACTTCCAGGGCTTTTACTTCGCGCGCCCGTCGGTGATCGCCGGACGCAAGCTCTCGCCTTCGCAACTGGCGCTGGTGAACCTGATGTCGCTGGTCGTGTCGGAAGCCGACAATATCGAGATCGAACGCGCGATCAAGCGCGACGTGACCTTGTCGATCAACCTGCTGCGCATCGTGAACACGCCGGCGGCGGGCCTGCGCCAGCGTATCGACTCGCTGAGCCAGGCGCTGATCGTGGTCGGACGCCGCCAGCTGCAGCGCTGGCTGCAGATCATGCTGTACGCCGAGCCGGGCAACCACGGCCACACCCAGACCCCGCTGCTGATGCTGGCCAGTACCCGCGCGCGCCTGATGGAACTGCTGGCCGGACGCCTGCGCCCGGGCCAGCGCCACGTCGCCGACATGGCCTTCACGGTCGGCATCATGTCGCTGATGGACACCCTGTTCTGCGTGCCGATGGCCGACCTGGTCGAGCAGATCCCGGTCAGCGACGAAGTATCGAAGGCGCTGCTGCGCCGCACCGGCTTCTTCGGCGAACTGCTGCGCCTGGCCGAATCCTTGGAGCAGATGGAAGAGGGTACGGACGTGCTGCCGGCCCTGAGCGAACTGGCCGCCAGCGGCGACGACCTGATGGAACTGGAAATGGCGGCCTTCGAATGGAGCGGCCAGGTCGTTCGCAGCGCCTTGTAACGCAACGCGGGCCGTGCGGCCCGCGTCCCTTGCCGCTTGATCAGCCGCTGGTCGTGCCGGCCCACTGCTGATGCAGGTCGGGGTCGGTGCGCAACTCCCACATGCCGAGCACGATCGTGGCGACGCCGACGAGCAGCATGCTGCCGCTCATCGCGCGGTCGGGCAGGACGTCGACCAGCCAGGGCGAGACCGCGACCCAGGCGCCGACGATGATGTTGAAGAACACGGCCCAGGCATAGGTTTTATACAGGTCGAAAACGGCCAGGGCCGCCATGATGGCGCCTGCGATGCAGGCATTGATGGCGGGCGGTGAATCGCTCGGGTAGCCGAGCAACCAGGGCGACGCGAACAGCCAGATGCCAAGCAGCAGGATGACCTGGTCCTGCCAGCGCCGGGTCGAAAGATGCATTGCCATGAGCTTCTCCTGAAAAACCATGGGACTGTTCCCATGACGGCTTAGACCACACTGCGGTTTGGAAGTTCAAGCGGCCTGGCAGGGTCCTTGACCAACAAGAAAGGGTGACATGGAAGTGCTCCTTGAAGCGTCGAACCTGGCCAAGGCCTATGGCGCGCGGCGCGCCGTCGACGGCGTCTCGTTCCAGCTGCGGGCCGGGCAAACGCTCGGCCTGATCGGGCCGAATGGGGCCGGCAAGTCGACCACGGTCGGCATGCTGTGCGGCTTGCTGGCGCCGGACGCCGGCAGCGTGCGCCTGGACGGCCTCGCCGTCGGACCCGGGGCCAGCGCGGCCAAGCGCCGCATCGGCCTGGTGCCGCAGGACCTGGCCCTCTACGAGGACTTGCCCGCATTCGAGAACCTGATGCTGTTCGGCGCCCTGTACGGCGTGCCGCGTGCCCTGCGCCGCGAACGCGCGGCGCGCGTGCTGGCCCAGGTGAACCTGCAGGACCGTGCGCGCGACCGGCCTTCCACTTTCTCGGGCGGGATGAAGCGGCGCCTGAACATCGGCGCCGCGCTGATGCATGCGCCCGCGCTGCTGGTGCTCGACGAGCCCACCGTCGGCGTCGATCCGCAAAGCCGCAACGCCATCTTCGACATCCTCGAGAAGCTCAAGGACGAAGGCTGCGCCCTGGTCTACACCAGCCATTACATGGAAGAAGTCGAGCGCCTGGCCGACCGGATCGTCGTCATCGACGGCGGCAAGGTGCTGGCCGACGACACCCCGGCCGGCCTGCAGCGGCGCCTGCCTTCGCAGGCCGCGCTCCGGGTCGAGCTGGCCGGCGCGCTCGACCCGGCCCTGCTGGAGGACCTGCGCGCGCTGGCCGGCGTGACCGGGGTGCGCAGCGCCGGCCTGCAGCTCGACATCGGCCTGGCCGCCGCCGCCGACGCCTTGCCGGTGATGGCCTGGCTCGAACGCGCGGGCTGCCGCGCGCTCGGCTTCGCCACCGCCCGTACCCGCCTCGAAGACATCTTCCTCCACCTGACCGGGCGCAGCCTGCGCGACTGACATGACCGCCTTTTTCGCCCTGGTCCGCAAGGACCTGATCCTGTTCCTGCACGACCGCCGCGCGCTCCTGGTCAGCCTGGCGCTGCCGATCATCATCGCGTCCTTTTTCGGTTTCCTGTTCGGCGGCGGGCCGAAGCAGGGCAGCGCCATCGACATCGCGCTGGTGCTGCAGGACAGCAGTCCGGCCAGCAGCGCCATTGCCGCCGGCCTGGCGTCCGACGCCAGCCTGGCCGTGGCCCGGATGAGCCTTGCCGAGGCGCGCACCGCGGTCGCCAGCGGCAAGCGCAAGGCCGCGATCGTGATTCCCGCCGGCTTCGGCCAGGCGGCCGGCGACGCCTTGTTCGGCGGCGCGGCGAAACCGGAGATCGGCCTGCTGTACGACCCCTCGCAGCCGGCCGTGCTGTCGATGGTCAAGGGCATGCTGACCCAGCAGGTGATGCAGGTGGTGTCGAGCCAGATGATGGGCGGCGCCGGCGGGCGTGAAGTCAACCAGCGCAACCTGCGCGCCCTGGAGGCGCGGCCGCAGGACGCCGACACGGTGGCCCTGCGCGGGGTGCTCGAAAGTGTCATCAAATACCAGGGCTTGCCGGCCAGGGAAGGCCAGGCCGGCGCGGCGAAGGCCGGGCTGACCATGCCCTTCACCACGCGCGACGAAGGCTTGAGCGGCAAGAGCGACAAGGGACCGCAGGGCTACAACGCCTTTGCCCACTCGTTCGCCGGCATGGGCGTGCAGTTCATCCTGTTCATGGGCATCGAGATGGGCACGAGCCTGCTGCACGCGCGCCGCAGCGGCGTCTGGAGCCGCCTGCGCGCGGCGCCGGTGTCGCTCTCGACCCTGCTGCTGGCGCGCGCCGCCTCGAGCGCCCTGATCGCGTTTTGCGTCCTGTGCGTGATCTTCGCCTTCGCCGTGCTGGTGTTCGACGTGCGCATCGCCAGCTACCCGGGCTTCGTCGGTCTCGCGCTGTGCTTCGCGCTGGTCACGGCCAGCTTCGGCGTCCTGATCGCCGCCTTCGGCAAGACCCCGGAAGCGGCGCGCGGCCTGGCCTTGTTCGCGACCCTGATGATGGTGATGCTGGGCGGCGCCTGGCTGCCCTCGTTCCTTTTCCCGGCCTGGCTGCAGCAGGCGGCGCAACTGGTGCCGACCAAGTGGGCGATCGACGGCCTCGATGCCGTCACCTGGCGCGGCATGGACCTGGCGGCGGTGCTGCCGGCGATGGCCGCGCAACTGGGCTTTGCGCTGCTGTTCGCGGCACTGGCGGTGTGGCGCTTCAGGAAGCTGGAAGGGTAGGGCAGCCTGGACGGCGCAGCGTCGCGGCCGCCCCACGCTTTACGACAAATTCGGCGCCAGGTGGCGCTCCACGTCCGCCTTGTCCATCCCGCGCCGCCGCGCCATGTCGAGCACCTGGTCGTCGCCGATCTTGCCGACCACGAAATACTTCGAGTCCGGGTGCGCCAGGTAGAAGCCGGACACCGCGGCGCCTGGATACATGGCATACGATTCGGTCAGCTGCATGCCGATCTCCTCGGCCTGCAAGGTCTCGAACAGCTCCTTCTTGACCGTGTGCTCGGGGCAGGCCGGGTAGCCGGGCGCCGGGCGGATGCCGATGTATTTTTCGGCGATCAGGTCGACCCCGCTCAGGTCTTCGCCCGCGGCATAGCCCCACAAATCGGTGCGCACGCGCTCGTGCAGGTATTCGGCGAAGGCTTCGGCCAGGCGGTCGGCCAGGGCCTTGAGCATGATCGACGAATAGTCGTCGTGCGCCGCTTCGAAGCGCTGTTCGTATTTCTCGATGCCCAATCCGGCCGTGACCGCGAACATGCCGATGTAATCGGCCACGCCCGCGTCTTTCGGTGCGATGAAGTCAGCCAGGCACTGGTTCGGGCGCTGGACGCCGTCGACCACCGGCTTGACGCCTTGCTGGCGCAGGCCGTGCCAGGTGAAGGCGACTTTTTCGCGCGATTCGTCGGTGTAGATCTCGATGTCGTCGTCGTTCACGCTGTTCGCCGGCAGCAGCGCGATGGCGCCGTTGGCCGTCAGCCAGCGGCCGTCGATGATTTTCTTGAGCAGCGCCTGGCCTTCCTCGAACACCTTCGAGGCGGCCTCGCCGACCACCTCGTCGGTCAGGATCGCGGGGAAGGGACCGGCCAGGTCCCAGGTCTGGAAGAACGGACCCCAGTCGATATAGCGTGCCAGCGTGCCCAGTTCGACGTTCTTGAAGACGCGGCGGCCGATGAATTTCGGCTTCACAGGGGCGAACGCCAGCTTGGCCTTGTTGCCACGCGCCTGTTCCAGCGTCAGCATCGGCAGCGCCTTCTTGTTGGCGTGCTGCTCGCGAATGCGTTCGTAGTCGAGCTTGATCTCGGCCATGTACTGGTGGCGCGATTCTTCGGTCAGCAGCGACTGGCCGACCGCGACCGAACGCGAGGCGTCCGGCACATAGATCACCGGGCCGTCGTAGTGCGGCGCGATTTTCACGGCCGTGTGGGCGCGGCTGGTGGTGGCGCCGCCGATCAGCAGCGGAATGCCGCGCTCGCGGAACCACGGGTCGCGCTGCATCTCGCGCGCGACGTGGGCCATCTCTTCCAGCGAAGGCGTGATCAGGCCCGAGAGACCGACGATGTCGGCGTTCTCCGCCTTGGCGCGGGCCAGGATGTCGGAGCAGGGCACCATCACGCCCATGTTCACGATTTCGAAGTTATTACATTGCAGGACCACCGAGACGATGTTCTTGCCGATGTCGTGGACGTCGCCCTTGACGGTGGCGATGACGATCTTGCCCTTCGGTTTGGCGACGATGCCGGTGCGTGCTTCCTCGCGCGCCTTTTCTTCCTCGATGAAGGGGATCAGGTGGGCCACGGCCTGCTTCATGACGCGCGCCGATTTCACCACCTGCGGCAGGAACATCTTGCCCTGGCCGAAGAGGTCGCCGACGACGTTCATGCCATCCATCAGCGGGCCTTCGATCACGTGGATCGGGCGCCCGTCGGCGGCCAGCACGGCCTGGCGCGCTTCCTCGGTGTCCTCGACGATCCATTGGGTGATGCCGTGCACCAGTGCGTGCGCCAGGCGTTTTTCGACGGGACCGTTACGCCATTCCAGGTTTTGTTCCTGCTTGCCGCCGCCGGCTTTCAGGGAGCCGGCGATCTCGATCATGCGCTCGGTAGCGTCCTCGCGGCGGTTCAGGACGACGTCCTCGACGCGCTCGCGTAATTCCACCGGCAAGTCGTCGTAGACGCCGACCATGCCGGCGTTGACGATCCCCATGGTCATGCCGGCCTGGATCGCGTGGTACAGGAACACGGTGTGGATGGCTTCGCGCGCCGGGTCGTTGCCGCGGAAGCTGAACGAGACGTTCGAAACGCCGCCCGAGACTTTTGCGTGCGGCAGGTTCTGCACGATCCAGCGCGTGGCATTAATAAAATCGACCGCGTAGTTATTGTGTTCTTCGATGCCGGTGGCGATGGCGAAGATGTTCGGATCGAAAATGATGTCTTCCGGCGGGAAGCCGACTTGTTCGGTCAGCACCTTGTAGGCGCGCGCGCAAATTTCGGTCTTGCGCTCGAAGGTGTCGGCCTGGCCCTGCTCGTCGAAGGCCATCACGATCACGGCGGCGCCGTAGCGGCGGCACAAGGCGGCCTGGCGCAGGAATTCTTCCTCGCCTTCCTTCATCGAGATCGAGTTGACGATGGCCTTGCCCTGCACGCATTTCAGGCCGGCCTCGATCACGCTCCATTTCGAGGAGTCGATCATGATCGGCACGCGCGAGATGTCGGGTTCGGAGGCGATCAGGTTCAGGAAGCGCGTCATGGCCGCCTGCGAATCGAGCATCGCCTCGTCCATGTTGATGTCGATGACCTGGGCGCCGTTTTCGACCTGCTGGCGCGCCACCGACAGCGCCTCGTCGAACTGCTCGTTGAGGATCATGCGCGCGAATGCTTTTGAGCCGGTCACGTTGGTGCGCTCGCCGACGTTGACGAACAGCGAGGTGTCGTCGACCGTGAACGGCTCCAGGCCCGACAGGCGCAATGCCGTCGGGATCTCCGGCACCGGACGCGGTGTCGCGGTGGACAGGAGCGCCGAAATGGCGGCGATGTGCTCGGGCGTGGTGCCGCAGCAGCCGCCGGCGATGTTGATGAAACCGGCGTCGGCGAATTCGCGCAGCAGGGCCGAGGTGTCGGCCGGCAGTTCGTCGAAACCGGTGTCGCTCATCGGGTTGGGCAGGCCGGCGTTCGGGTAGATGCAGACGAAGGTATCGGCGATCTGCGACAGCTCTTCGGCGTAAGGGCGCATCAGCGCCGCGCCCAGCGCGCAATTGAGGCCGATCGTCAGCGGTTTCGCGTGGCGCACCGAATTCCAGAAGGCGGGCACGGTCTGGCCCGACAGGATGCGCCCCGAAGCGTCGGTGACGGTACCGGAAATCATGATCGGTTTGCGCACGCAGTCCGGATGCTCGTCGAAATACAGGTCGATCGCGAACAGCGCCGCCTTGCAGTTGAGGGTATCGAAAATGGTTTCGACCAGCAGCACGTCGACGCCGCCGTCGACCAGGCCGCGTACCTGCTCGTGGTAGCTCGTCACCAGCTGGTCGAAGGTCACGTTGCGCGCGGCCGGATCGTTGACGTCGGGCGAGATCGAGGCGGTCTTCGGCGTCGGGCCGAGGGCGCCGGCGACGAAGCGCGGTTTGTCGGGCGTGCTGTATTTGTCGCAGGCGGCGCGCGCCAGCTTGGCGGCCTGCACGTTCATCTCATAGGCCAGGTGGCCCATGTGGTAATCGTCCTGGGCCACGCTGGTGGCGCCGAAGGTATTCGTCTCGAGCAGGTCGGCGCCGGCGGCCAGGTAGCGCTCGTGGATTTCCTGGATCACCTGCGGCTGGGTCAGCGTCAACAGCTCGTTATTGCCCTTGACGAAGAGTTCGCGCGCGCCGCTGCCTTCCGGTGCGGCGAAGCCGGCGAAGCGGCCGTCCGGGCCGCCGCGGTAAGCGGACTCATCGAGTTTGTATTGCTGGATGATGGTGCCCATGGCGCCATCCAGGATCATGATGCGGCGCGCCAGGATCTCGCGCAGCTGGGTTTCGATCGGGGATGGGATGGTGGTCGGGGCAGTCATCGGTCACTTTCAAGAGACGTGCGGAAACACATGCACGGTAAGGGCGGGCTGAAATTATACGTCAATGCCCCCGCATCCCGTTCGGGGCGGGCCGTCCGCGGGCAGATTGTATCGTTATGTGTTTATGCATCCGATTGTTACACGACGTTACAAAACCCGGTGCTTTCGCAATTTTACGGATACATACAGAGACGACAATAAATAAACGCCGCGAACATCGCGGCAGGGGTTTAACACGGGATGGAAAGCATGAACAAAGAATACGAGCCCGATTGGGACCAGCCTTCGCTGCACAGCCACGTGGCGGCGCCGGAGCCGAAAGCGGCGCCCCAGGGTGCCAAGCAGATCGTGACGATCCGTCTCGATGTGGATATGCTGGAATGGTTCAAGGCGGCAGGCGCGGGCTACCAGACCCGCATCAACCAGGTCTTGCGTGAATATATGGATGCGCAGCGCGCGGACGTGGACGCGGAGTAAGCTGTCGTAGATGCAACAACGCGCCCGATGGGCGCGTTATTTTTTTATGGCCGGCCTTCTATTCGAAGCGCTGGCCTTCCAGCGCGAATCCCTTGAGGAATTCCCCCGCCGCCAGGCGCTTGCCTCCCGGCTTTTGCAGCTGTAACAAGCGCAGGGCGCCGCTGCCGCAGGCGACGACGATGCCCTGGGCGTCTGCGGCCAGCACCTGGCCCGGCGCGCCGGTGGCGTCGACCAGCTCCGCGTTCCAGATCTTGAGCGCCACGCCGTTGACCGATCCCTGGGCACCGGGGAAGGGATTGAAGGCGCGCACCTTGCGCCACAGGTCGAGGGCGCCCAGGTTGAAGTCGAGCCTGGCCTCGTCCTTGCTGATCTTGGCCGCATAGGTCACGCCTTCCTCGGGCTGCGGCGTGGCCGGCAAGGCGCCGCGCGCCATGCGGTGCAGGGCGTCGACGATCATGCCGGCACCGAGCGCGGCCAGCTTGTCGTGCAGGCTGCCGGTGGTGTCGCCATCCTCGATGGCGACCCGTTCGATCAGCATCATCGGACCGGTATCGAGTCCTTCTTCCATGCCCATGATCGTCACGCCGGTATCGCTATCGCCGCTTTCGATCGCGCGGTGGATCGGCGCGGCGCCGCGCCAGCGCGGCAGCAGGGAACCGTGGATATTGATGCAGGGCGCGATGTCGAGCGTGCTGCGCGGCAGGATCAGGCCATAGGCCGCGACCACCATCACGTCGTAGTCGAGCGCGACCAGGCGCGCATGAGCCGCTTGCGCCTCGAGCGCACGCTGCGGATCCTTGCTATCCATGCGCAAGGAAAGCGGCTGCAAGACCTCGATGCCGTGCTCGAGCGCCACCTGTTTCACGCTCGACGCTTGCAACTGCATGCCGCGCCCGGCCGGGCGGTCCGGCTGGGTCAGCACCAGCGGGATCGCGAACCCGGCCTCGATCAGGGCGCGCAGCGCGCAAGCGGCGAACTCCGGCGTGCCGGCGAAAACGACTTTCATGCGCGCGCCTTAATAACGGCGGCCGGCGGCCTTCAGGGCCGCTTCGCGTTCCATGCCGCGCTCTTCCTTCTGCAGCTTGGCCTTGATCCGGTTGCGCTTCAGGGGCGACAGGTATTCGACGAAGACCTTGCCCATCAGGTGGTCCATCTCGTGCTGGATGCAGACGGCCAGCAAGCCTTCGCATTCGAGTTCGAAGAACGCACCCTTGGCATCCTGGGCACGCACCTTGACGCGCGAAGGGCGCTCGACGCCGTCGTAGACGTTCGGTACCGACAGGCAGCCTTCGTCGTAGACCTGGCGCTCGTCGCTGGCCCAGGTGATTTCCGGATTGACGAACACGAGCAGCTCGTCATGGGTCTCGCTGGTGTCGATGACGACCACTTGCTCATGCACGTCGACTTGGGAGGCGGCCAGGCCGACGCCGGGCGCGTCGTACATGGTCTCGGCCATGTCGGCCACCAGTTTGGCCAGGCGCTCGCCGAATTCGGTGACAGGCACGGCGACCTTGTGCAGGCGGGGGTCGGGATAGCGCAGGATGTTCAGGAGGGCCATATCAGCGTGTTCAGTAATAGTTAAATAAGGTTGGTGGTAGACGGTGTGCGCAACGGGGCAGAGGGGCAGGAATGCAACACATTGCCAGAAAAGCAGGACGCGTTTTGTCTTGCTAGTTCAAGGATTTGTGTGCAGAATTTGATTCAGTTGGGCAACCCTTTGTGATCCGCCAGTGCGGGAAGGGAGTCAAATCGTGCTGTCTCTTGCGCCGCGGCCGGCCGGGATGACGGGCGCAGCCAGCAATTCCGTTGTCAATGCCGCATTTTACGGACGTCTTCAATGAAAAATTTTAGCACAGTCGTGACCCGCGCAGCAGTCGCGGCGCTCGTCGCGTGTGTTGTGGCCGGCCCTGTCCAGGCCGCCGAATGCAGCTTCAAGCCAAATGCCCCCGATCAGCATCGCGTCGTCAAGGGCGATACCCTGTGGGATATTTCCGGCGCCTTCCTCGAGCATCCCTGGTGCTGGCCCCAGGTGTGGGGCATGAACCGCGACGAAATCCGCAATCCGCACTGGATTTATCCAGGCCAGATCGTCTACTTCGACCGTGCCCGCGGGCGCCTGTCGCTGACCCGCCCGGGTAGCGGCGACGGCGCCGATGCGCCCGTGCTGCGCCTGTCGCCGCAGGTGCGCAGCGAAGGCCTGGAAAGCCGGGCCATCGATGCCATTCCCGCCAGCGTCATCGAACCCTATCTGACCCAGCCGCTCGTGGTCGAAAAGGATGCACTGGCCGGCGCGCCGCGCATCGCCGCCTCCGAAGAGAACCGCTTGTATCTCGGCACCGGCGACCGCGTGTATGTGCGCGGCGAGCTGGGCGGCGCGACCGAGTTCCAGGTTTTCCGTCCGGGCGGCGCCCTGAAAGATCCGCAGACCGGCGCCGTGCTGGCGTATGAAGCGGCGTATGTCGGCACGGTCAAGCTGGCCAAGGCGGCAGCACCCGGTGTCGACGTGCACACCATGCTGGTCTCGAGCTCGGTGAGCGAGATGGGTGTCGGTGACCGCCTGATGCCGGCGCCGCCGCCGAGCGTGCGCAACTACGTGCCGCACGCGCCCTTGTCGGCCATCGATGCGCGCGTGATGTCGATCTATGCCGGCGTGACCTATGCCGGCCAGAGCCAGGTCGTCACTGTCAACCGTGGTTCGATTGACGGACTCGATGTCGGCTCGGTGCTGCAGCTCTATCATTTCGGGAAGACGGTGGCCGACCCCGAAGGCAAGAAAGGTTTCTTCGGAATGGGCCGCCCGACGATGAAGCTTCCCGATGAACAATATGGCAGCCTGTTCATCTTCCGAGTGTTCGGGCGCGTGTCCTACGGCCTGATCATGCAAGTGACGGCGCCGGTGGAAGTCGGCGACGTGGCGAAATCACCGGAGTAAATCCACCGTGCAGGACACGGACCCCACCCCCGCCGGCCGCAGCGCGTTTCTCACCGACTGGCTGCGCCTGCAAGGCGCACGCGGGGTGGGGCTGCGCGGCGCCCATCTGCTGCTGGCCGCCTTCGGCTCGCCGCGCGCCATCTTCGAAGCCGGCCATGCCGCGCTGGCCGCGCATGTCGGCCCCGCCCTGGCGCAGGCCTTGTGCGCGGCGCCATCGCGCACCACCCTCGCACTGATCGACACCACGCTCGCCTGGCTCGCGCAGCCCGCGCACCAGGTGCTGGCGCTGGGCGAGCCCGGCTATCCGGCGGCGCTCGCCACCATTTCCGATCCACCCTTGCTGCTCTATATAAGAGGGCGTGTCGACTTGCTCGCGCGGCCCGCGCTGGCGATCGTCGGCAGCCGCAATGCGACGGTGCAGGGAAGCGCGAATGCCCACGCCTTCGCCTGCGCGCTGTCGGGCGCGGGCGTGTGCGTGGTGTCGGGCCTGGCGCTCGGGATCGATGCCGCGGCACATGCAGGCGCCTTGCGCGCTGCCGGTTCCACGCTGGCCGTGGTCGGCACCGGCGCCGACTTGTTCTATCCGGCGCGCAATCGCGCGCTGGCCGAACGCATCGCCGACGAGGGCTGCATCGTCAGCGAATACGCGCTCGGCACGCCGCCGGTCAGCGCCAACTTCCCGCGCCGCAATCGCATCATCAGCGGTTTGTCCAGCGGCGTGTTGGTGGTCGAGGCGGCGGCGCGTTCGGGCTCGCTCATCACGGCGCGCGTGGCGGCCGAACAGGGGCGAGAGGTGTATGCCTTGCCCGGCTCGATCCACGCGCCGCTGGCCAAGGGCTGCCATCAACTCATACGCGATGGCGCGCGGCTGGTGGAATCGGTGCACGAAATTCTCGAAGCGATGCAAGTGTCGCCATTGACATCGGCACCATCGGCATCGCGCGCCTTGCCAACTGAGACGGATTGCACCGATTTACTCGTGCAACTCGGGCACGAACAACTCGATGTCGACGATTTATTAATGCGTACCGGCAGCAGCATCGGTGAATTAAGTATGGGTTTATTGGCACTCGAAATGGCGGGCATGATTGAACGTCTGCCCGGTGGAAAAGTGCAACGCGTAATCGTTTAATGCGTGCAGGGTAAGGCATTGAAATGACGCATCAAATTCATCATTGGCGACAAGCCTGTATGAACCGATAAGGCCGAAAAACGACGAATTCCGTTCGCCGCTTGCGCACACACGCAGCAAGCTTGTACCTGTGCGAGCTTAGCTGCTACAGTAGCGTCACTATGTTCGACATCCTGGTCTACCTCTACGAGACGTACTATCGTCCCGAAGCCTGCCCCGAGCCGGCTGCACTCGCACGCAAACTCTCCGCCGTCGGCTTCGACGACTTCGAGATCTGCGAGGCGATCGATTGGCTCACGGGACTTACCGAAATGGCCGGCGAAGAGCTGGCCGACGTGGTCGCCTCCACCGGCACGCGTTACTACGTGGACGAGGAATATAACGAGCTCGGCAGCGCCGCGATCGGCTTCATCCAGTTCCTCGAGAGCGCCAAGCTGCTCACGCCGCTGCAGCGCGAAATCGTCATCGAGCGCGCGCTCGCGGTGGACGAATCGCCTGTCACCTTGAGCAAGCTGAAGATCATCGTGCTGATGATGATGTGGAGTCAGAACAAGGAACCGGACGCACTGATCTTCGACGATCTGTTCGGCTCCGACGACGAGCAGATTCCGCGCCAGCTGCATTAAGCAATCCAGCCAGCACGACAACAAACTGCCGCATTGCGGCAGTTTTTATTTCAGCGTCGCAGCAATCCCTTAAACGATATTCAAGGTGACGTCGATGTTGCCGCGCGTCGCGTTCGAATACGGGCACACCATGTGCGCCTTCTCGACCAGCGCCGTCGCTTGTTCGCGCGACAAGCCCGGAACTGAGACATTCAGTGTCACTTCGATACCGAAGCCGCCGGGCAGGGGACCAATGCCGACATCGGCCGCGATCGACGTGTCCGCAGGCAAGGCGACTTTTTCTTTTGCCGCCACGACTTTTAATGCGCCGATGAAACAGGCCGCATAGCCGGCAGCGAACAGCTGCTCGGGATTGGTGCCGGCGCCGCCCGCACCACCGAGTTCGCGCGGCGTGGCCAGCGCCACGTCGAGCTGGGCGTCGGACGAGACGGCGCGGCCATCGCGGCCACCGCTGGCGGTGGCGTGAGCAACATACAAAGTTTTTTCGAGGGACATGTTTTTCTCCAAGGTCGTGGTCATGAGAAGGCAGCGCCGTACCACGTAAAACGTCGCTGTCGATTAAATCGTGTGCTACTTAAATGAGCGCACGGCAACGCCGGTGCGGCATGCCATGCTAGTCGATCTGTTCCGTCAGGCGCGCGCGCAATTGCTCGAGGTCGCGCCGGATCGCCTGCAATTGTTCCGGCTTGCAACCGGTTGCGCAGAAGGCGCTTTCCGGTACGGCGCGCGCCCGGCTGCGCAAGGCGCGGCCCGCGTCCGTCAGGCTGACCAGCACCTGGCGCTCGTCGGCCAGGCCGCGTTCGCGCAGCACCAGGCCGGCCCCCTGCAGGCGCTTGAGCAGCGGCGTGAGCGTGGCCGAGTCGAGGAACAGGCGCTCGCCCAGCGCCGATACCGTGATGCCGTCCGCTTCCCACAGCACCAGCATCACCAGGTACTGGGGATAGGTCAGGCCGAGCTCGGCAAGCAGGCGCCGGTAGACCTTGGTCATCGCCAGGTTGGCCGAATACAGGGCGAAGCACAGCTGGTTGTCGAGCCGTAGCAGGGCGTCGGTCTTGGTGGATTTGCTGGTCATGTCCGCACTTTATATCGCGCGCTATCTAATTGCAAGCGATTTTGTTGGCGTGCTGTGCGCGGTAGATGCAGTGGTGAAATGTTCCCGTTGCGAAGGCGCCACGCGCTCCCAAATGGACACGATTGCATGATGCACCGCCCGACAAAGGTGCAGAGCCTACTTGCGAACAGCGCGATAACGCGCTTATCATTGGCCGCTCATTCAGGACTGTTACTAGTAAGACATTAGTGTCTTGCCACGGCCTGGGCGCCGAAGCATGTATGATGCGCAGGCCAAACACACCTATATATAAGCACGACGAGAAACTCTATGACCAAAACCCTCATCATCGCCGAGAAGCCCTCTGTCGCGAACGACATCGCGAAGACACTCGGCGGCTTCACCAAGCACGATGAGTATTTCGAATCCGACGAATATGTCCTGTCGTCCGCCGTCGGCCACCTGCTGGAAATCGCGGTGCCCGAGGAATACGACGTCAAGCGCGGTAAATGGAGCTTTACGCACCTGCCGATGATTCCGCCTTATTTCGCGCTCAATCCGATCGCGAAAACGGAATCGCGCCTGAAAGTGCTGAACAAGCTCATCAAGCGCAAGGACGTCACCACCCTGATCAACGCATGTGACGCGGGCCGCGAAGGAGAACTGATCTTCCGCCTGATCGCGCAGAATGCGAAAGCCAAGCAACCGGTGAAGCGCTTGTGGCTGCAGTCGATGACGGCCAATGCGATCAAGGAAGGCTTCAAGCAGCTGCGCACCGACGAAGAGATGCTGCCGCTGGCCGACGCCGCGCGCTGCCGTTCGGAAGCGGACTGGCTGATCGGCATCAACGGCACCCGCGCCATGACCGCGTTCAACTCGAAAGAGGGCGGCTTCTACCTGACGACGGTCGGCCGCGTGCAGACCCCGACCCTGTCGATCGTGGTCGAGCGTGAAGAGAAGATCAAGAAATTCGTCTCGCGCGACTACTGGGAAGTGCGCGCCGAATTCGTCTGCGCCGCCGGCGTCTACGAAGGGCGCTGGCTCGACCAGAAGTTCAAGAAGGACGAGAACGATCCGGAGAAGCGCGCCGAGCGCCTGTGGAGCAAGACGGCCGCCGACTCGATCGCCGCCGCCTGCCGCGGCAAGCAGGGCGCGGTCACCGAAGAATCGAAGCCGACCACCTCGATGGCACCGGCCCTGTTCGATTTGACCAGCCTGCAGCGCGAGGCCAACGGCCGCTTCGGTTTCTCGGCCAAGAACACGCTGGGCCTGGCCCAGGCGCTGTACGAGAAGCACAAGGTGCTGACCTATCCGCGTACCGATTCGCGCCATCTGCCGGAAGACTACATTCAAACCGTCAAGGAGACGATGAATGCGCTGGCCGACACCAACAACTACAACCAGTTCGCCAAGCAGGTCACCAAGAACGGCTGGGTCAAGCCGAACAAGCGCATTTTCGACAACACCAAGATCTCGGATCACTTCGCGATCATCCCGACCGGTGTCGCCCCCAAGAATCTGAGCGAGCCTGAGCAGAAGCTGTATGACCTGGTCACGCGCCGTTTCCTGGCCGTGTTCTTCCCGCCGGCCGAGTTCCTGGTCACGACCCGCTTCACCGAAGTGTCGGGCCACCAGTTCAAGACCGAAGGCAAGGTCATGACCAACCCGGGCTGGCTCGCCGTGTACGGCAAGGACACCACCGGGGACGACAAGGACGGCGCCACGCTGGTCCCGGTGGCGAAGGGCGAGAAGGTCCTGGCCGACAAGATCACCGCGAATGCCCTGGTCACGAAACCGCCTGCGCGCTACAGCGAGGCGACGCTGCTCTCGGCCATGGAAGGCGCGGGCAAGCTGCTCGACTCGGACGAACTGCGCGACGCCATGGCGGGCAAGGGCCTCGGCACGCCGGCCACGCGCGCGGCCATCATCGAGGGCCTGCTGAACGAGAAATACCTGATCCGCGAAGGACGCGAGCTGATCCCGACGGCGAAAGCGTCGCAGCTGATGACGCTGCTGCGCGGCCTGGGCGTGAACGAACTGACGGCGCCGGAACTGACGGGCGAATGGGAATACAAGCTGTCGCAGATGGAGAAGGGGAAGATCTCGCGCGAAGAGTTCATGCTCGAAATCGCGCAGATGACCCAGATTATCGTCAAGCGCGCCAAGGAATACAGCAACGACACGATCCCCGGCGATTACGCGACCCTGGTCACGCCATGCCCGAACTGCGCCGGCGTGGTCAAGGAAAACTACCGCCGCTTCGCCTGCACCAAGTGCGAATTCTCGATGAGCAAGACGCCGGGCAGCCGCCAGTTCGAGATCGACGAGGTCGAAGAACTGCTGGAAAAACGCACCATCGGTCCGCTGCAAGGCTTCCGCTCGAAGATGGGCCGTCCGTTCGCGGCGATCCTGCGCATCGTGCGCGACGAAGACATCGGCAACTTCAAGCTCGAATTCGACTTCGGCCAGGACCAGGAAGGCGGCGAGGATGGCGAAGGCGTCGACTTCACCGGCCAGACGCCGCTCGGACCTTGCCCGAAGTGCGCCGCCGGCGTCTACGAAATGGGCCTGGCCTATGTCTGCGAAAACCAGGTCGCCAAGCCGAAGACCTGCGACTTCCGCAGCGGGCGCATCATCCTGCAGCAGGAGATCCTGCCGGAACAGATGGCCAAGCTGCTCAACGAGGGCAAGACCGACCTGTTGCCGGGCTTCGTGTCGCAGCGCACGCGCCGCTCCTTCAAGGCCTTCCTGACCCGTGCCAAGGATGGCAAGATCAGCTTCGAGTTCGAAGAGCGCAAAGCCAAGGCGCCGGCCAAGGGCAAGGCCGCGGCGCTCGATGCGGCGCCTGAAGGCGAGGGCGACGACGTCGCCGTCGCTGCCAAGGTAGCGAAGAAGCCGGCGGCGAAAAAAGCGGCGGCGAAGAAGCCGGCCGCCAAGAAGCCAGCCGCGAAGAAGGCGGTCGCCGCGAAGAAGTAATCCCGCAAGGGAAGGCGAAAAAAAACCGCGACCTTCGGGTCGCGGTTTTTTTATGATCTGTATTCTCTATTCTGTTTATATCGTTACCCGATCCGGGTAATCAGGGGCGCATCCCTGCGGCGCGTACGCCGTGGCGCCGCACCTCACTCCTGCCAGTCCTGGAGCGCGCGGATCGCGGCTTCGCCGTTGCGGATGGCTTTTACGCGGCGCACGACTTCATCGCGCCAGGCTTCGTCGGCATCCAGGTCGGCAAGACCGTCAATGTCCTGCAAGAGCACGCGCAGCACCTCATGCTTATCTTCAGCACTCAGGAGCTGAATTCGTTCGCAAACTTCGGCAAGCATGGTCGACATCGATAAACCCCACAAAAATAGTAACTCGATGATATCGCGAGTTTTACTCGTTGTCGACAACAACCATGTTATCCGTCGGCTTCTTGTCGATCAGCTTGTGGTCGGGGTCGATGCCGGCGCGTCCCGGACGGCTGGCGACGACAAAAGTGACGGTCTGGGCGCGATCGCGCACCAGGCGCCGTTCGCGCACCAGCGGGTTGCCTGCGCGGTCGTCGACGCCGAATTCGATGTAGTCGGCCAGCGGCAGATCCTGTTCGGCCGCGCCGCCGGCGCGCACCTTGGCCGCGCTGGCGCGCAGGACGACCTCGTATTGCCCGTCCGGGCGCAGGCGCGAAGCGGCGCTGTCGGCGCGGTTCTCGTAGAGCACGACCGATTCGAACAGGTCGCGCACCAGGTAGGCCTTGTCGGGCGGCGCGACCGCGCGCAGGCCGGCCGCCAGCGCCGCCATCTCGCTGCCGGAAGCGCCGCTACGCGCGGCCAGGGCGCGCAGCACGCCGTTGACGCGCTCTTCTCCCAGCAGGTCCTGCAGCAGGTAGAGCGCGAGCGCGCCCTTGTACTGACGCAGCCACGGCTCGTCCTGGTTGTTGATGAGCGGCTGTTCGCGGCTGGTGGCCAAGGCCCGGCCCATCAGGTAGCCGCGCAGGTCGCCGCGCAGGTAGCGCCGCATCGCGGGCGCGCCGCTGCTGGCGCGGATCGCCATCAGCGCGCTGTATTCGGCCAGGCTGTCGGCCAGCAGCGCGCCGCCAGGCTGGCGCCGCCACCACTGGTGCGCGGTCAGGCGCGCGCCAATGTAGAAGGGGTAATCGATGCCGGTCGCGCTCTTGCCGTCGATGCGCGCGATAAAGGCGCGGTCTTCGGGCAGGGCCAGCATGCCCGGGAAGGCGTGCGCGTCGCCGGCGGCGCGCGGCGTCTCGACCAGGCGCAGGTCGTGCTGGCCGTAGGGGCCGAACTGGCGCGTGCCGTAGTCGAGGGCGGCGCTGGCGCCACGTAGCAGGCGCTCGACATTGACGTCGTGGGTGGGCGTGAAATAAGCGTCGATCGCGACGTCCTGCCAGCGCTCGTGGCGTACCGCATAGCGCGCCGAGGCGATCGCATAATCGTTGGGGATGGCACCCTCGGAGCGGTAGTGGAAATAGCGCCGCTCCTGGGCGATCCATTCGCGTTCGAGGGTACCCGGGGCGACCGCGACCTGGTCGACGGCGGTGCCGACGATGGCGCTGAAGGCGATCTGCCCGGGCGCCGCTTCGTCCACCGCCGGCGCGCGTGGCGGCAAGCCGTGGCGGCGCCGGTCGCGCGCATCGGACAGTTCCGCCGCGCGCTGGTAGCCGATGCGCGGCAGCAGCGCGTTGGTGAAGAAGCTGCCGTTGCTTGCCACCGGCGTCTCGCTGCCGACGCCAAGCAGGCCGCCCGGTGCGATGCTCAGTTCGAACGCGAGTGCGATGCGCGCGCCCGGTGCGAGCGGCCGGGTCAAGCGGTACCGGAAAAAGCCGCGTTCGCGGTCGCTCGTGACCAGGGTCGCCGCCGTCGACAGGCGCATGACCAGGTCGACGCCGGGCTGCTGGTACAGGATCAGGTCCGACACGGGATGGACGCCGCGGTTTTCGAGCTGGTAGTGGCCTTGCACGGCCAGCATGCGCCCGCGCGGATGCAGGTCGACGCGCAGGTCGACCGCGGCCAGCGCGGGCTGGGGCAGCTGCGCGTAGCGCCGGTAGCGCGCCTCGTAGGCGGCGCTGCGGGCCTCGGCGGCGTGCGCCGTGCGGTAGCTGCCGGCCACGTCCAGTTCGTACCAGAGCAGGGCGCCAGTGCCGGCGAAGAGCAGCACGCCGGCGCCGAAGGCGGCCAGGATCGGCAGCGACAGGTTGTGGCGCGCGAGCGCCAGCCGGCTCTTGAATTCCGCGTTCACGCCACGCGGCCAGAGGACGGTTGCCGCGACCAGCAGCATCAGCGCCGCGCCGCCCCAGTACAACTCGAGCAGGCGCTCGCGCGCCAGGTAGTGGCCGTAGCCGTTCATGGTCGAATAGTCGAGCGCGGGGAAGGTCGCGTACAGCAGCAGTACGTGATCGAGCCCCCGGCCCTGCAGCGCCAGGCCGGACACGGCCAGGGCCACCAGCAATGCGTAGCCGATGTATTTATGGCCGCACAGCGCCTGCACCGCGATCGACAGCACGGCCAGCAGGGCGAATTGCGGCAACAGGATCGTAAACAGGGTCTGCAGATAGAGTCCGGGCTCGAGCGCGACATACCCGCGCAGCAGCTGGCACAGCATCGCGCACAGCATGGCCAGGAACAGCAGCACGGCCTGCAGCGCCACCAGCGCCAGGGTTTTCGCCAGCGGCGCCATCCAGCCGGGGACCGGCAGGGCGTCGAACAACTGGGCGGTTCCCGCATCGCGCTCGCGCCATACCAGCTGGGCGCCGTAGAAGGCGGTCACGAACACGATCAGGCCCGAGAACACGTCGCGCACCAGTTCCAGCATCTGCCAGGTCACGGGGTAGGTACGCGCGCCGTGCAGGTGGCCGATGTCGAAGCTGCCGGCCACCAGCAGCGCCATGCCGACCAGCGCGATGAGGGCGAAGGGCAGCGTCGCCACCGACTGGCGCAGGTGCAGGGCGGCTTCGCGCACCAGCAGGAGGCCCAGGCTGCGGCGTGCGAAGTCGGGCTGTTCGCGGGTGTTGACGGCCGCTTGCGACAGGGTCGGTGCCGGCTCGCCGACGCCACGCCCATCCGCCGCGCGCGACTCGAGCAGGCCGACCAGGTGGAAGCGCCAGTAGCCCAGCAGCAGGACCACCAGGCCGAAGCCGCACCAGATCAGGCGGTTCGACAGGTAGACGCCTTCGAGCAGGACCGGGCGCGCGTTGCGCTCGGCGCTGCTCCAGTACTCGGTCAGGCGCAGCAGCGCCGTGGTGGCGAAGGGGTCGATCAGCGCGGCCAGGGTTTTATAGTCGAAGTCGCGCGCCAGCGAAGGGGCGATCGTGTAGCCCACCATCAGCACGATACTGGCCACGTACACCGGCAGCATGCGCCGCGTCAGCGCCGCCAGCACGAAGAAGATGGCGCCGAAGATGAACAGGTTCGGCAGCAGCGTGAACAGCCAGGGCAGCACATAGGCCAGCGCGCCGTTCGGGCCGACGCGGTCGGGATCGACCCCAGGCAGCAGGCTCCCCAGCCAGGCACCCATGGGAATGGCGGCGAAGATGAAGGCGAGCGTCAGGTAGGCGCCCAGGAAGCGCCCGAAGACATAGGCGTATTTCGGGATCGGGGCGCTGAAGAAGAAGTGGTGCATCCCGTGCTCGAAGTCCTGCTGGACCGCGCGCCCCATGACGGAGGCCATCACGACCACGGCCGCGCAGCCGAGGAAGGCGATCGACAAGGCCACCTGGCGCGGGCCGTTGATCAGCACGCGCGAGCCGAAGGCGACGATCGTGTCCTTGAAGACGCCGCCGGCGGCGGCGGTCCACAGCACCGTCAGGGCGACGAAGGCCAGGAAGCAGATCCAGGTCGAAGCCTGCTTGAGTCGCCCGCGCAGCTCGAAACGGGCAATGGAAAGAAGCGCGGACATCGATCAGCAGTTCCCGGCCTGGAGGTTGTGGCGGCCGGCGATGGTGGCGAAATACACGTCTTCGAGGCTGGCATGGGCCTCTTCGAAACCCATGCCGGGGTCGCCCTCGGCATATACGTGGATCAGCGTGCGGCCCGCGCGCAGGCGCGTCGAGATCACCGTGTGCTGCTTCTGGAACAGCGGCAGGTCGGCCTTGTCGACGAAGCGCGCCCAGATGTGCTCCTCGATGCCCTCGATCAGGCGCGCCGGCTCGCCGCACAGCAGCACGTGGCCCTTGTGGATGATCGCCATGTTGGCGCATAAATCGGCCACGTCGGACACGATGTGGGTCGACAGCAGCACCGTCTTGTCGGCGCCGATGTCCGACAGCAGGTTATGGAAGCGCACCCGCTCCTGCGGATCGAGGCCGGCGGTGGGCTCGTCGACGATGATCAGTTGCGGGTCGCCGATCAGGGCTTGCGCCACGCCGAAACGCTGGCGCATGCCGCCCGAGAAGGTGCCCAGCTTCTGGTGGCGCACCTCGAACAGATTCGTTTGCTGCAAGAGGCCGTCGACGACTTCGCGCCGCCGGCCCTTGCCGGCGATGCCTTTCAGCTGGGCGAAATGGTCGAGCATCTCATAGGCCGACACCTTCGGGTAGACGCCGAAGTCCTGCGGCAGGTAGCCGAGCATGCGCCGCACTTCGTCCTTTTCGTCGAGGACGTCGATATCGCCGGCGAAGACCGAGCCGGCATCGCATTCCTGGAGCGTGGCCAGGATGCGCATCAGGGTCGACTTGCCGGCGCCGTTCGGCCCCAGCAGGCCGAACATCCCGGGCGGGATGGTCAGCGTGACCTTGTCCAGGGCCACGACACCGTTGGCGTAAGTCTTGGACAAATTGCGGATGCGTAATTCCATGCGGACTCCAGATGAACTTTTGCAGGGCGCTTACTTTCGTTTCCGCCAAGCTTTTTTTGACGAATGCATTGTATGCCCTAACGGCTGACTCGGGCGGACCTCTGCGACGCACGGCGCGAAGCGCCGGCCAGAGTGCGAAAAAACGGGAGCGGCCGGACGGCACAGGCGCGCGGCAGGGCGCTCCGACGGCGCATATAATGTGGTTTTGCCGCTACTAATTACCTACTTATGCGAGCCAATCATTTCTTGAGTCCCCTCGACGGCCTGATCGTCGGCTTCGACAAGGCGCTGCGCGTCGTCGGCGGCGTGGCCGCGGCCTCGCGCGCGAACCCGGCCGCGCACGCGCTCGACTGCCAGCTCGACGAGCGCGAACAGCGCCACAGCGCCGGCCTGATGCGCGTGAACCACGTCGGCGAAGTCTGTGCCCAGGCGCTCTACAACGCCCAGGCACGCCACGCCCAGAGTCCTGCCATGCGCGTGCAATTCGAGCAGGCCGGGCGCGAAGAGGAAGACCACCTGGCCTGGACCGCGCAGCGCCTGGCCGAACTCGGCTCGCAGCCGAGCGTGCTCAATCCGCTCTGGTATGCCGGCGCCTATGCGATGGGTACCGTGGCCGCCCGCCTGGGTGACGCACGCAGCCTCGGTTTCGTGGTCGAGACCGAGCGCCAGGTCGAAGCGCACCTGAATGCCCACCTCGAGCAGCTGCCGGCCGGCGACGCCAAGTCGCGCGCCATCGTCGAGCAGATGCGGCTCGATGAAGTCGCCCACGGCAACGCGGCCGAGGCCCTCGGCGCGGCCGAGATGCCGGTGCCGGTCAAGCTGGCGATGCGGGCGATGTCGAAGGTGATGACGACGACGGCCTATTATTTATAGACGCGGCGGTCTCACCCCGCGTCGACGATCTCGATCGAATGCGTGATCTGCGCCATCGCCGCCAGCATGATCGAGGCCGAGCAGTACTTCTCGTGCGACAGTTTCACTGCGCGTTCGACCGCCGCCGGTTTCAGCTTGCGCCCGGTGACGACGAAATGGAAGTTGATCTTCGTGAAAATCTTCGGATCGACTTCCGCGCGCTCGGCTTGCAGCGTGACGTCGCAGCCGATGACGTCTTCACGCCCGCGCTTGAGGATCAGCACCACGTCGTAGGCGGTGCAGCCGCCGGTGCCGACCAGGACCAGTTCCATCGGCCGCGGCGCCAGGTTGTGGCCGCCGCCATCGGGCGCGCCGTCCATCGCGACCATGTGGCCGGACCCGGTCTGGGCGCGAAAACTCATGCCCGACGGGCCGTTCCAGCTGACTTTGACTTCCATGTGATGTTCTCCGCGATGATGGGTGGCGTATTGTAAAACAGCCCTGACCGGTGCGCCGGGCAGGGCTGTTTTCCTGGCGGCGGCTGAACGCAGGGCTTATACCGCCAGCACGTAACGCTCGCTCTTCATGCGCCAGCCGGCGAAGGCGACGATGGCCAGTGCCGGCAGCGCCGCGCTCAAGAAGGTCAGCAGGAAGGGCAGGACGCCGACGTCCACGCCTTTCGACATCTCGCGCAGCAGCGTCTGGTTCGACAGCATCGGTACGGCATACATCCACAGCGCCGTCTTCAGGTCCATCATCGAGACCACGACGCCCGGCAGCATCGGCAGCAGCAGCACGATGCTGAGCAGGCTTTGCGCTTCCTTGAACGATTTCGCGTTCATCGCCAGCGCAATCTGCAGGGCGGCCGCCAGCAGCGCCAGCGGCAGGGCGACGATGCAGACCATGCCGATATCGAACCAGTTCAGGCTCCAGGTCATGCCGATTTCCTCGAGCGGGAGCCAGGACAACACCATGTGCGCCAGGATCAGTTCGAGGGTCAGGCCGATGATCGCCAGCGACGCGGCCATCAGCCACTTGCCGGTGATGATCTCCCAGGCGCGCGCCGGCTGCGCCATCAGCACTTCGAGCGAGCGCCGTTCGCGTTCGCCGGCGGTGCTGTCGATCGCGGCCGACATCCCGCAGAAGAAGGCGGGGAAGAACAGCATGCTGAGCATGCTGCCGATAAAGCCGGCCGAGCGCGAGGCGTTGGTGCCGGTGTCGTAGCGCTGCACCTGGATCGGCGCCAGCGCCGCCGGCGAGACGCCGTGCGCCAGCAGGCGCGCACTGGCGACGTTGGTGCCGTAGGCCTCGAGCACATCCTCGACTTCGCGCCGCTGCGGCCCGCTTTCGGCGGCGGAGTTGAACCACAGTTCGATGCGGGCGGGACGCATCGCCGCGTAGTTCGCGCCGAATTTCTCCGACAGGCGCAGCACGCCGGCCACCTTGTCTTTCTTCTCGAGCAGGGCTGCGATGCCCGCCTCGTCGAGCGGGGCGGTATCGATCACCGTGATGTTTTTCTGCTTGAGCTGGGCCATCAGCGTGGGCGCCTTGGCGGCGCCGATCACGGCCAGCTCGATCCCTTCGCGCTCGGAGCGCGTACTGCGGTCGATAATCTGCGTAATCAGGATGCCGAACATGACCGGGTACATCAGCGTAAACAACAGCAGCAGCCCGACGGTGCGCTTTTCGCGCAGGGTCTCGCGCAGTTCCTTCAGGCAGATGGTGACGAATGCGGGCTTCATGCGGCAATCCCTTCTTCGCCGACCAGGCTGACGAATGCGTCTTCGAGGTTTTCGATGCCGGTGCGCCGGCACAGCTCGAACGGCGTTCCCTGGGCCACGGTATGGCCCTTGGCGATCACGATCACGTCGTCGCACAGGGCCGTCACTTCCTGCATCACGTGGGTGGCCATGATGACGCAGCAGCCGTCCGCGCGCAGCGCGGTCAGGGCGCGCCGCAGCGCGCGCGTGCTCATCACGTCCAGGCCGCGGCTCGGTTCGTCCAGCAGCAGGTTGCGCGGGCGGTGCAGCAGCGTGCGCGCGAGCGCCACCTTGATGCGCTGGCCCTGCGAGAAGCCCTTGGTGCGGCGCTCGAGGATGTCGTCCATCGACAGCAGTTCCGAGACCTCGTCGATCCGCGTCTTCAGCGCCGCGCCGCCCATGCCGTTCAATTCACCGAAATAGGTCAGGTATTCGCGCGTGGACAAGCGCTCGTAGAGGCCGAACTGGTCGGTCAGGAAGCCGATGTTGCGGCGCACCGTCAGCGGATCGCGTTCCGGGTCGACGCCGTCGACGGAGATGGTCCCGTGGTCGCGCTTGAGCAGGCCGACCAGGGTGCGCAGCAGGGTGGTCTTGCCGGCGCCGTTGGGTCCGAGCAGGGCCGTGATCTGGCCGTCGCGCGCGCTGAAACTGACGCCGCCGAGCGCCTGGACATCGCCGAACTGTTTACGTACATCGTTCACTTCGATCATGGAGGCCTCGATGTTATGGTTGCGGCCCGGCGCTGCCGAGCTGGAAGGTCGGGGCCGGAATCTCGGCCAGGCATTTCGCGTCGAGCGTGGCGCTCGGGGCGTCGAGGAATTCGCGTAGCAGGCGTGGCGCGCAGCCCAGTTGCGAGACGCCATGGCCGGCATTCGCCACCACCAGGTGGCGCGCATGCGTCATGTGGCGTGCAGCGCTCTCCGCACGGCGCGGCGGCGTGACCGGATCGAGCGCACCGGACAGCAGCAGTACCGGCGCCTCGATCCGTGCCGGCGCCGCATACGGCACGGCGGGCACGTTCATGGTCTTGCACATGGCCGGCAGGCGCTCGGCCAGGGCGCGCGTCAGCAAGGCCGCGTCTTCCTTCATCAGCGCCGGCGTCATGCGCGGCACGTCCTCGGCACAGACCACGGCCAGGTACAGCAGGTAGGCGGTGCCGCCTTCGCCGGCGAAGTCGCCGCCGACGTTATGACGCGCGATGAACGGTTCCCAGCGGCCCTGGTAAGCACTATGGATCAGGAAGGGCAGGCGCCGCGCGTCGGCCGGCGAATACAGGATGTTGTGGACGGTGCCGGAAAAGCGCTGCCCGGTCATCGTGAAGGTGACTGGCTGTGCGGTGCGCGGGTCGGCGATCGAGAGTTTCACGCCGGCGTCGGCGCGTGCGGACAGGCTGTCGAATTCGGCGCGCAGGTTCGGGTAGGCCTTGTTGCAGCCTGCGTCCCTGGCGCATTGGTCGAACAGTTTTTCCAGCGCGGCCTGGCCATCGCGCCCGCCGGCCGGGATCACCTGGTCGGGTGCGGCTACGCCGTCGAGGATCATGGCGCGCACGCTGGCTGGATAGGCGCGCGCATAAGCCTGGCCCAGGCGGGTGCCATACGAGCCGCCCCAGAGATTGACCTTGCCGTAGCCGAGCGCGCGCCTGACTTCCTCGATGTCGCGCGCGGCGTTGGCCGTGGTGTAGGCGGCAAACGGCACGCGGCTGGCGCTGATGCAGCGCTTGACCTCGGCTTCGAGTTCGGCCTCGCTCATCGTCTCGTGCTCGGGCTTGTCCTCGCAATCGAGCTTGCCCGACAAGCCCGTGCCGCGCTGGTCGATGAAGACGATGTCGCGCGTGGCGCGTACCCGTTTGAGCGCGGAGGGAAGCAGCAGGATCACCTCGCTGCCGGCCTGGCCGGGGCCGCCGGCGAGTACGAACAGCGGGTCGGCCTTGGCCCCTTCGCGAAACGCCGGCGCCACCGTCACGTGGATCTTCAGGTGCTTGGTATCCGGTTTTGCGTAGTCGGACGGCACCGGGATCGCCACGCAGCGCAGCGACCCTTCGGCGCCGGGCAGGTGGCAGGAACGTGCTTCAGGTTTGGCGCGCGCCGGCTCGGGGCCGGCGGCCGCCGCGGTGCCGGTCGCGACGAGCAGGGCCAGCAAGGAGGGCAGGATGGAACGTGTTTTCACGAAGACTCCTCAGATAGTTGACTAATGGTAATTTGCTATCGTTTCCGCAGTCAACACATAGTTTCGCTAGAGAATGGTGAGCCGAGTCTAGCCCGCTGCGCAAGGAATTGGTTGTTGTATATCAGCGCTGGCTGGCAAACCGGCCGGGCTGGGATGCGCGGATGAGACAGCCTTCCTGGCCCTGCCTTGACCGCTGACTGTCAAATGCAGTATGATCGTCGGCTTTCCATTTGCTCTGGAAAAGACAATAAGGCAGAGTCCGCAGTAACCATTGCGGAACCACCATTTGAGCAATTTACCTATTAGGAAGTCAACATGAAAACTTTTTCCGCTAAGGGCCATGAAGTCCAGCGCGACTGGTTCGTGATTGACGCGACGGACTTGGTCCTCGGACGTGTTGCCAGCGAAGTGGCACTCCGACTGCGCGGC
>Ga0213835_100166_pt1 | contig 80454 bp, 76 predicted proteins | sample SWPATP01_FD_160576 | JGI IMG/M metagenome (GOLD analysis project Ga0213835, IMG submission 160576) | Coastal seawater microbial communities from Marineland, Florida, United States - SWPA TP0 #1 | ecosystem: Environmental > Aquatic > Marine > Coastal | place: USA: Florida | collected 2016-08-05 | reverse complement strand
AGCAAGGCGCGACTGGCGCGGCAGGCTCTCGGTCCGAAAGGGCATCGGCGGCTCCATGGGAAGGCCACCGCATCGAGTCAGAGAAATCCGCCCGTGTCACTGTCACATGAGTTCGGAGCCCTGGCTGCGGGCCCCCGAAGCATTGCCAAGCCCGCCCGCGGCCCGTATCCTCGGCGCCGACATCCTCTTCACGGCCCCGAGCCGCACAGCGCATGCCCGCCGCCTGTCCGTCCGATCCCGTCCCAAGAGAAAGCCGCCGCATGACCGACACCGCCCCCGCCCTCTACCGCATGCCGATGGGCGACAGCGCCTTTCTCGCGTTCCACGACGGCTACGTGGCGCGCGACCTGCCGGCGGGGTTCATCCGCAACGCCTCCGATGCCGAGACCGCGCAGGCGATGCAGGAGGCCGGGATGCCGGCGGGCAAGCTGGTCCTCAGCTTCACCGTCTTCGCGCTGGAGCAGGGCGGGCGGCTGACGCTGTTCGACGCCGGCTTCGGCGAGAACGGCCCGCCCACCGCGGGGCGTCTGGCCGCCGCGCTCGCCGCCGGCGGCTACGCGCCGGCCGATGTCGACCGGGTGCTGGTCAGCCATTTCCATGGCGACCACATCCTCGGCCTGATCCGGCGCGACGGAACCCCCAGCTATCCCGACGCAAAGGTGCTGGTGCCGACGCCCGAGCGCGACTTCTGGATGGACGACGCGCGCATGGCCGCGGCGCCCGACGGGCTGCGCCCGACCTTCGAGGCCGCGCGCCGGGTGCTCGGGGCGCTGGGCACGCGGGTCGGGACCTTCGGCTGGGGCGACGAGCCGGTGCCGGGCGTCCGCGCGCTGCAACTCGACGGCCACACCCCCGGCATGACCGGCTTCGACATCACCGCGGGCGGCGAGCGGGTGCTCTATGTGGCCGATGTCTCGAACACCCCCGCGGTGTTCGCCCGCCACCCCGACTGGCAGGCCGGCTTCGACATCGACGGCCCGCGCGCGACCGAGACGCGGACGAGGCTCTTTGCCGAGGCCGCGGCGGGGCACTGGCGATTGGCCTTCTACCACGCCCCCTTTCCCGCCATCGGCACCCTCGCGCCGGTCGGCGACCGCTATGCCTGGTGCCCGCGCATCTGGGGCGCCGAGGGCTGAGGCCCCCGGAGACACCCGTTCTCAGAGGTGCCCGTTTTCAGAGCCACCCGATCTCAGAGCCGCACGTGGTCGGGGCCGAAATAGGCGAACATGAAGCTGCCGTTGCAGATGAGCTTGATCAACTCCTCGTGGATGTCCTGCTTGCAGCAGATGCAGCCGAGGCTGGTGCCGGCACGGGTGTCGCTGACGTAATGGGCCCCGTGCATGCGGATGCCGCGCAGGCGGGCATTGCTGTTGGAGGCGTCCAGCCCGTCGAGCACCATGGCCGGGCGGGACTTGGACTTGTCCTTCTGGCCCAGGGTGCTCTGATAGATGTGCCTCGTGACGAAGCCGCCGACGCAGGACTTGTTCGACCCGCTCTCGCGCGAGACCGAGGTCACGATCGGCCCGGTGCCCGACCCCTTGCCGTGGGACACGAGCGTCCGGGTCACGACGATGGGAAAGGGACCGACGAAGTCGAGCGTCCAGAGCCGAGGCTCGTCCGAGCGCACGCGATAGTCGATCAGGGTGATCAGCGTGGGCTTGCTCAGGGCGCCGAGGTTCTTGCGATAGCTGTCCGCCGCGGCATCCCACATGTCCTTCTGGATGCCGTAGGCCCAGACGAAGCCGCCGTAGTAGCTTGCATTTCCGAAGATCGAATCAAGTGGCATGACACGCCCTCACGATCAGGTGAGGAAGATTACCACGAGACTGACGTTTTCACGAGCATTCTGGCCGGCGCCGGTGCCGACGGGCGATGGCTCTCCCCGGCCGCAGGGTTCGGCCGGAGAGAGCCGCACCTCAGTTGGCCATGACCTCTTCGGTCGCGGCGCGGATGCGGCGGACGCTCGCCTCCATCTCGTCCTGGCCGATGAAGACCACGGGGAAGAAGGTGTTGCCCTCGGTGATGTCGATGAAGGCCTGCGCGGTCGAGGCGAACTCGGCCGCCGAGATCAGCCGCGCCTTCACCTCGTCGGGCACGCCCTGCGGCACGATGATGGTGCGATAGTCCTCGATGGAGTAGTCGTAGCCCAGCTCGATCAGGGTCGGGACATCGGGATAGAACGGGCTGCGCTCGGCCGACATGAAGGCGGCGACGACCATCTCGCCGGTGGGGGTGTACTGGGCGTGGGTGCCGCCCGAATAGGCAAAGTCGACCTCGCGGCCCAGCACGAGGGGCGCCATGCCGCCGCCGCCGCCGGTGGGCACGATGGCGAGGTCGAGCCCCTCCTCGGCGGCGATGGCGCGGATGATCGCCTCGTCCAGCGGGGTCTGCTGGGCATAGGTCATCGGGTTCGAGCGCCCATGCTCGATGATCTCGTCGAAGGTCGCAAAGGGCTGCGCGGCCGAGGTCACGATGGCGTTCTGGCCCAGCGCCACGGCGGCGAGATACTCGAAATCGTCGATCTCGTATTCCACCGGCGTGATGATCGGCGTGAAGGTCAGCGCCGTGGTGCCGCCGAAGAGGAAGGTATATCCGTCGGGCGTGGTGTTCTTCAGCCGGGTGAAGGCCACGGCCGAGCCGCCGCCGGGCTGGTTGACGACATTGACCGGCTGGCCGAGGTACTGCTCCATCACATTCGCCAGCACCCGGCCCTGGATGTCGGTGGAGCCGCCCGGCGCAAAGCCGATCACCATGGTCAGCGGCCGCGTCGGCCAGTCGGAGGCGGTGGCCATCGGGGCCGCGACGATTGCGGCGAGGGCGGCGGAGGCGGCAAGCAGGGTTCTGCGTTTCATCGGGGGTCTCCCTTTGTGGTCAGTCCGCCGGCGCACCGGCGGCGGGTTTTCCCGTCTTCACGGTCCGCCAGGCAAGCATGACCAGCGCGATCACGGTGCAGACGATGAAGAACAGGGCGATGGGACGGTTCAGCAGAACCTCCCAGTTGCCGCGCGAGAGGATGATGCTCTGGCGCAGGTTGAGCTCCAGCATCGGGGTGATGATGAAGGCCACGAGAAAGGTGACGAAGGAATAGTCGTATTTCTTCATCAGATAGCCGAGCAGGGCAAAGGCCATCAGGATCACCAGCCCGAAGGCGCCGTAGCCCTGCAGCATCATGCCGGCGAGGCAGAAGAAGATGACGATGGGGATGACCACATGCGGCGGCACGCGGGTGATCTGGGCGAAGACCATCAGCCCGAACCACCCGAGCGCCAGCATGATCAGGCTCGCGAGGATCATCCCCGCAAAGATCGAATAGAGGAGTTCGGGGTTGTCGCGCAGCAGGAGCGGCCCCACCGTGATGCCGTGGATCGCGAAGGCCCCGATCAGCAGCGCGGCCGAGACGTTGCCCGGGATGCCGAGGCCGAAGAGCGGGATCAGCGCCGCCGGAATCACCGCGTTGTCGGCCGACTCGGAGGCGGCGATGCCCTTGGGATTGCCCTTGCCGAAGGTTTCGGGGTCCTTCGCCGCACGCACCGTCATGCCGTAGGACATGAACGAGCCCACCGACGGCCCCAGCCCCGGCAGCGCGCCGACAAAGGTGCCGACCCCGGTGCCGCGCAGGATGGTGGGGGTGATGCGCTTCATCACCGGCCAGGTGATGCGGTCGTCGGGCCGGTGCGCGAGTTGCACCGCCATGTTGGCGCGGTCGTAGCGCAGCCGCTCGGACTGCACGAACATCTCCGACAGCGCCAGCGTCCCGATGGCCACCGCGATCAGCGGCAGCCCGTCCATGAGTTCGGTATAGCCGAAGGTCAGCCGCGGCAGCCCGGTCTGGTTGTCGAGCCCGATGGTCCCGAGGAAGATGCCGAGGCCGCCGGCCGCCAGCCCCTTGAACAGCGAGCCCCCCGACAGCCCGGCGATGAACACCAGCGCAAAGGCGAGGATCGCGGCCATCTCGTAGGGGCCGAACAGCAGCGCCACCCGGGCAAAGGGGATGGCAACGAAGATCAGGATGATGGTGGCCAGGATGTCGCCCGCGACCGAGGCGATCAGCCCGATCTGCAGCGCCGTCTTGGGCTTGCCCTGTTTCGCCATCGGATAGCCGTCGAGCGCGGTCGCGGCCGAGGACGCCTCGCCCGGCGCGTTGAGCAGGATGGCCGAGACGGCCGAGCCCGCCGCCGTCCCCTTGGACAGCCCGATCAGGAAGGAGATGGCGATGTAGGGCGTCATGTAGAAGGTCATCGGGATGGCGATGGAGATCGCCACCGACCGCGACAGGCCGGGAATGACGCCCACGACATAGCCCAGCAGCACGCCGCCCCCGATCCCGATGAAGGAGGCGAGCGTCAGGGCCTCGGCGGCGGCGGCGCCCACGGCGGAGAAATCCATCTCAGACCACCCCCACCCGCATCAGATGGACCGACAGCACATAAAGGAGCGCGACGGGAACCACCGAACAGCCCAGGATCATCCACCAGCGCCGCTCGCCCAGCAGAAACAGCATGCCCCCGATCAGGAAGGCGCCGAACCACGTGAGCTTCACGAAGGTCATCACCCAGATCGCCGCCCCGACATAGAGAAACGGCCAGGCCGCCCAGCCCAGCGCGCGCCAGTTGATGTCGCCCGAGACCGGCGCCAGCCGCGCGCGCAGCATGCGCCAGAGGCCCCCGGCCGCGACGATCCCGCCGCAGACGATCATGATCCAGGCCGCGATGCTGGGCACCAGCCCGGGCGGCATCTGCGCAAAGGGGTTGGTGCCCGCATGCTTCGGGATCATCCAGAGCAGCGCCACGAGGCCGAACGCGGCCACGGCGAGTCCGGACCAGAAATCTGATCGCGGCATGGTCCGTCCCTGCATTTTGCGACACTGAGGCCGTCGCTTATTTGTCTTGTGACATTCCTGCACGCCCGCGCCGGCCGAGGCAACCGTTTTCCTGCAGGCGCCGGACCGCGGGCAACGCGGCGCCCGCCTGCGCGGCGGAACGGGTGGCCCCGACATCGCCCGGACCCCGCATCCGGGCTCGGGGGGCCGAAGACGATGGGTCCGCCGCCGTCCCGACTGCCCCGGGACGGCGCCCGAACACCATGATCCTGATGCCATCGGTCATCGTGCCGGCCCATGGCATCGGCGTGCCGCCGGGGGGGGACCTGACCGAGCTGGCGGCGGGGCGCGCGATCGTGCATGCGCGGCGCAGCTCGGGCCGTCCGCAGGTGCCGGCCAGTTTCCGGATCATGGCGGCCCTGGTGATCTCGCCCAGATGCGGGCGGGTATCCTCGATGCCACGCCGGACCCGAGGGTGCGCTTCCGATGACCCTGCCGCCGTCCTTCCGCGCCGGGCGCGGGACGGCGCTAGCGGCCCACCGCATAGGCCTGCATCAGCCGGGGCGAGGCGGCGGCGCGCAACAGCCCGCCCGCGTCGCGGGCCGCCGCCGTCAGCCGGCCGATGCTCCAGGCCGGGGCGGTCTGGACCCGGTGGCCGCGGGCGCGGAGGTCGGCCAGCACCGCCTCGCCGAAGCTCTCCTCGACCAGGATCTGGCCGGGGCTGCGCGAGCGGGGATAGAAGGACGCCGGGAAATGGGTGGTGTGGAAGAGGGGCGCGTCGAGGGCCGCCTGCAGCCCCATGCCGTACTCGGCCACCAGCAGGAAGAACACCAGTTGCCACTGGTCCTGCTGATCGCCCCCCGGTGTGCCGAAGACCATGGCCGGCCGGCCCTCGTGCAGCGCCAGCGTGGGCGAGAGCGTCGTGCGCGGGCGTTTGCCCGGGGCGAGGGAGCCGGGCAGCCCTTCCTCGAGCCAGAACATCTGCGCCCGGCTGTTGAGGCAGAAGCCGAGGCCGGGCACCGTGGGCGAGCTTTGCAGCCAGCCTCCCGAGGGGGTGGCCGAGACCATGTTGCCCTCGGCGTCGATGACGTCGAGGTGGACGGTATCGCCCCGCCGCCGCGCCAGATGCGCCATGGTCGGCTCGTAGACCGCGCCGTCGGGGCTGCTGAGCCGGTCGAGCGCTGACTGCATGCGCGCGACCTGCGCCTCGAAGCCCGGGACGGTGCCGGGGCGGAGGGTGAGGTCGGCCTGCGCGCCGATGAGGGGGCGGCGGGTGCGGGCATAGTCTTCGGAGAGGAGGGCGGCGAGGGGGACCTCGGTGAAGTCGGGGTCGGCGTAATGGACCTCGCGGTCGGCATAGGCGAGCTTCATCGCCTCGACGACGGTATGGACGAACTCCGCCCCGCGCGGGTCCATGGCACCGAGGCCCATGCCCCTGAGCAGCGCCAGCGCCTGAAGCAGGACCGGCCCCTGACTCCACGGCCCGCATTTGGCCAGTTTCCAGGCGCCGTGGTCGGCCGTGACCGGGGCCTCGAGGCGGGCGGCGCAGGCGGCCATGTCCTGGGCCGTCAGCACGCCGCGGTGCATTCGGCCCTCGCTGTCGGGCAGCTCGGTGCACGCGAGCCAGTCGCCGATCGTCTCGGCCACGAAGCCGCGATAGAAGGCGTCGCGGGCGGCCTCGATCTGGTCGTCGCGGTCGCGCCGGGCCTCGGCCTCGGACAGGAGCCGCCGCCATGTCGCCGCCAGCGCGGGGTTGCACAGCATGCCGAAAGGCGCCGGCGCCTGCCCGCCGGGCAGCCAGGTGGCGTAGGACGTGGGCCAGGCCTCGCGGAAGAAGCCGGCAAGCCCCGCGATGGTGTCGGCGACGCGCGGCAGGCAGGGGTGGCCGGCCTCGGCGTAGTGGATCGCGGGCTCCAGCACCTCGCGCAGGCTGAGGCGGCCGTAATCGCGCAGCATCAGCATCCAGCCGTCCCAGGCGCCCGGCACGACCGTGGCCAGCAGCCCGTCGCCCGGCACCGCCGTCAGCCCCTGCGCGCGATACTGCGCGATGGTCGCGCCGGCGGGGGCCGCACCCTGGGCGCAGAGGACCTCGACCCGTTCGCGCGCGGCCGACCACAGCACCGCCGGCATCTCGCCGCCCGGGCCGTTCAGATGCGGCTCCACCACCTGCAACACCAGCCCCGCCGCCACCGCCGCATCGAAGGCATTGCCGCCACGCTCCAGCATGGCCATGCCCACGGCCGAGGCGATCCAGTGCGTTGTGGTCACGACGCCGAAGCGGCCGGCGATCTCGGGCCGGGTGGTGAAGCCGGGGGCCGTCAGCGGGCCGAGGGGGGGATCATGGGCGCTCCTGTCGCGGACACGGGGGCCGACCATGCCCGCCCCCGGCGCACGTGGCAAGCCGGCGCCTCAGCCGCCCGCACGGCCGAACGGCAGGAACCGGCCCACCCGGCCGAAGGCCAGCACAAGGAGCAGCGCCGCGAGGCCCAGCAGCACCGCACTCCCCGGCCGTTCGAGAAACACTATCGGGTCGCCCCGGGAGAGGAGCATCGCGCGGCGGAAATACTCCTCCATCATCGGCCCGAGGACGAAGCCGATCAGCAGCGGCGCCGGCTCGAACCGCCACAGCCGCATGGCATAGCCGAGGACGCCGAAGCCCAGCGTCAGCCAGACGTCGAAGAGGCTGAGCCGCAGCGAATAGACGCCCACGCAGATCAGCACGATCACCAGCGGATAGAGGAACCCGTGCGGCACCCTGAGCAGCCGCGCCCACAGCCCCACCAGCGGGATGTTCAGCACCAGCAGGAACAGGTTGCCGAAGACGAAGCTGACCACCAGCCCCCAGAACAGCGCCGGATGCTCGGCGATGAGCCGCGGCCCCGGGGTGATGCCGTGGATCATCAGCGCGCCCAGCATCAGCGCCATGGTGGTGCTGCCGGGGATGCCCAGCGTCAGGGTCGGGATGAAGGCGGTCTGCGCGGCGGCGTTGTTGGCGGCCTCGGGCACCACCACGCCCTCGACCGCGCCCTCGCCGAAGCGCGCGCGCCGGCCCGAGAGGCGCTTCTCCAGCGCATAGCCGATGAAGGAGGCGACGGTCTGCCCGGTGCCCGGCAGCGTGCCGAAGAAGGCGCCCACGCCTGCGCCGCGCAGCGCCGGGCCCGGAAAGCGGCGCCAGTCGCCCGGGCCGGGCAGCAGCCGGCGCCAGCCCAGCGCCTGTGTGGCGTGCGAGCGGGTGCCGCCGCGGGCCGAGGCGATGACCTCGGCCACGCCGAAAAGCCCCATCGCCACGACCACCAGCCCGATGCCGTCGCGCAGTTCGGGGATGCCGGCGGTGAAGCGCGTGACGCCCGAGCTGACATCGACCCCGACGGTGCCCAGCAGCAACCCGAGGCACACCATCATCAGCCCGCGCACCACGCCCGAGCCGCCCACCACCGTGGCCGCCACCAGCCCCAGCACCATCACCGCGAAATACTCCGCCGGCCCGAAGCGCAGCGCAAACCCCGCCAGCGCCGGGGCGAGCAGCGCGATCACCACCACGCCGAAGATGCCGCCGGCAAAGGAGGCCGCCGCCGTCAGCACCAGCGCGACCCCCGCCCGGCCCTGCTGCGCCATCGGATAGCCGTCGAGGCAGGTCACCGCCGAGGAGGGCGTTCCGGGGATGTTGAGCAGGATCGCCGCGGTCGAGCCGCCGTATTCGGCGCCGTAATAGACCCCGGCCAGCAGCACCAGCGCCGCCGCCGCCGGCAGGTGGAACGACACCGGCAACAGCATCGCCACCGCCGCCAGCGGCCCGATCCCGGGCAGCACCCCGATGAAGGTGCCCATCAGCACCCCCAGAAAGCAGATCGCCAGCATCTCGGCCGTCGCCACCGCCGAAAAGCCCAGCGCGAGGTTGGCAATGAGCTCCATCAGCCCCACCGCACCGCCTGCATCGGCAGGCCCAGCGCCCAGAGGAACACCGCCCAGACCCCTGCCGTCACCCCCAGGGCCAGCACCAGCCGCCCCGGCCAGCGCAGCGCGCCGATCAGGCTCGCCATCGCCAGCACCGCCACGAACACCGCCGGCAGCACCCCCGCCCGCCCCGCCAGCAGCGCGAACGCCGCCACCGCCCCCGCCACGGCGGCGATGGCGCGCAGGTCCGGCGCCGGCACCGGCACCGGCCGGCGCAGATCGCCCGTCAGCGCGATCAGCCCCAGCCCCGCCAGCAGCACACCGAGCCCCAGCGGAAACGCCCCCGGCCCCAGCCGCCGCATCGACCCGAGGTCGAGCTGCGCCCAGGCCGCCCAGGCAAAGCCCGCGCCGGTCGCCGCCAGCGCCAGCGCCCCCAGCCCCGCGATCACGGGGCCGCGCATGCCGCATGCTCCTCGGGCGGGGTGAACTCGGGGCCGTCATAGCGCTCGGGGACGGCGATGCGCCCGGCGGCGATGGCGGCGGCGACCTCGGCGATGGCGGCGCCATGGGCGGCCGCCACCGCGGGCTGCATCGACAGCCCGACATGGTCGCCCTGCGCGAGGCCCAGCTCCACCACCCGCACCGGCACCTCGCCGGCCGCCATGTCGGCGATGGCCCGCCGCACCCCGCGGTCGATCCGCGCCAGCGCGGACGCGACGAAGACATCGGGCTCCAGCGCGCACCAGTCCAGCGCATTGCCGATCTGCCGCATGCCGCTGGCGCGACAGGCCGCGATGGCGCCGTCGCGGGCGGCGTTGAGCATGGTGAACAGCACATCCGCCCCCGCCGCCGCCTGTGCCGCGGCCCAGGCCCGCGTCACGCCCCCGTCGTCCTGCGTGCCGCAAAAGCCGGTCAGCACGGCCATGTCGGGCGCGACATGGCGCACCCCGGCGACAAAGGCCGCGCGCCCCTTCAGCCCCGGCCGCACCCGATGGCCCGACAGATGCGCCACCCGCCCCGTCCGTGTCAGCCGCGCCGCCAGCACGCCGGCCAGAAAGGCCGAGTCCTCCTGCCGCACGTCATAGCTCGCGAGGTTGGGGCCGGTGTGCGCCCCCTGCACGATGGCAAAGCGCTTGCCCGGGTGCGCGGCGGCGATGTCGGGCATGGCGAGGTTGCCCTGCCCCCCGACGAAGACCACCCCGTCCACCGCCGCCGCCACCCGGCCCAGCGCCGCGCGGATCGCCGGCTGCTCGTAGGGCACGCCGGCGACGACCTCGACATCCGCCAGCCCCTCGGCCCGGGCCGCCTCGGCCCCGGCCAGCGCCGCGGCGTTGAAGCCACGATCAGCGACCTCGCCCACGAAGAAGACGGCGATGCGCATCCCCCTCCCCCCTCAGCGCGCGGCTTCGACCAGCGGGGTCCAGGCGGCGAACTGCGCGGCCACGAAGGCGGCGAAGGCCTCGCCGCTCATCGGCGCCTGCACGATGCCCCAGCCCTCGAACTGCGCCTGCACCTCGGGCTCGGCCAGGATGCCGGCCAGCGTCGCATCGAAGCGCGCGGCAATCGCGGGGTCCAGCCCCGCCGGCGCGGTGAAGCCGAGCCAGTTCTCGGCCGCGATGTCGAGCCCGGCCTCGGCAAAGGTCGGCACCTCGGGCAGCGTGTCGAGCCGCGCGGTCGAGCTGACCGCCAGCGGCACCGCCACCCCCTCGGCCACCAGCCCGAGGTTCTGCGGCACCGCGTCGAAGCTGAGCCCGATGACGCCCGCGCGCAGGTCGAGCTGCATCGGCCCCGAGCCCTGATAGGGGATGTGCTCCATCTCGGCCCCGGTCAGCGCCTTGAAGCGCTCCGAGATGATGTGCCCCCAGGAGCCGACGCCCGAGGTGCCGAAGTCGAGCCCGCCCGGGTCGGCCTCGGCCGCGGCCAGCAGCGCCTCGAGGCTGTCGATCCCGGTCTCCGCCCCGGCCAGCAGCACCAGATGCACGCCGCCGATGTAGCTCACATGGGTGAAATCGGCGACCGGGTCATAGCCCGCGTCGGGAAAGAGCGTGGGCGCGATGCTGAAGGGGGCGAGGTTCGACAGCATGAAGCTGTGCCCGTCCGCCGCCGCCTCGCGCAGCGCCAGCGCCGCCACCGTGCCACCCGCACCGGGCCGGTTCTCGACCACGAAGGGCTGGCCCAGCTCGGCGCCCAGCCGCTCGGACAGCAGCCGCGCCACCAGATCGCTCGCCCCCCCGGGCGGAAACGAGACGAGGATGCGCACCGGCCGCTCGGGCCACTCCGCAGCGGCGGCAAGGGGCGCGGCAGCGGCCAGCACGGTGCAGGCCAGGAGGAGGTGACGGCGGGTCGGCATGGTCGGTCTCCTGTGGTACGGCGATGAGCCAAGAAACTCTGGTTTCACAATACAGGCTCAATCCCGCGGCACCCGGCAACAGGAAACCGCAGTTTCGCGGCGCCAAAGGGTGTTTTTTCGCGGCACGGGCGCCCTTGCGCTTGTCCGGCGGTCACTTCTGGCCTCTTGTGGTGGGCGATTGGGCATTGCTGAAACCGGGGTTTCCTCGTGACACCGCCACTCGATCCCGAGCGCTCGTTTCTGGAACGGGTGCGCCGGGCCCTGCCGGAGCTGCATCCGGCCGAGCGCCGCCTCGGCGCCTTCCTCGCCGAATTCCCCGGCGAGATCGCGAGTTACGACGCGCAGGAGCTGGCGCGGCTGGCCAGGGTCTCGAAGGCGACGGTGTCGCGATTCGTCCGCCGGCTCGGCTTCGAGAATTATGAACAGGCTCGCCGCATGGCCCGCGAGGAGGGGCGCACCGGCTCGCGGCTGTTCCTCGCCCACCCCGAGGGGCTGGCGGACACGCCCCCCGGCATCGCCGAGGAGATCGCCAACCTCGAGCGCAGCTTTCGCGACATCGACGCCGAGGAGATCGCGGCGCTGGCCGGGGCGCTCCTGGGCGCGCGCAAGGTCTGGCTGGTGGGGTTCCGCATCAGCCAGTCCTTTGCCACCTATCTCTACTGGCAGCTGCTCAAGGTGCTGCCCGATGTCGCCGTGATCCCCCGCGGCGGCGAGACCATGGGCGAGCACATCGCCGCCATGCGCCCCGAGGACTGCGCCATCGTCTTCGGCCTGCGCCGCCGGGTGGCCGGGCTCGATCCGCTGCTGGATGCGATGGCGGCGACGGGGCTGCGGCTGTGCTATGTCACGGATGAGAACGCCCCGCCCCGGGCCAATGCCGAGTGGCATTTCCACTGCCACACGCAGACCCGCTCGCCGCAGTTCAACCATGTCGCGGTGCTGGCGCTGTGTCACCGGATCATGGTGGCGACCACGCTGCAGGCGGGGCGCGAGGGGCGCGAGCGGCTGCGTCGGATCGAGACGCTGAACGAGGGGCTGGGGCAGCTCTAGGCCCCGCGCGGTCTCAATAGGTCGCGCGGCCGCCCGAGAGGTCGAACACCGCGCCGGTGGTGAAGCTGTTCTCGGCCGAGGCCAGCCAGCAGATCATCGCCGCGGCCTCGTCGAGCTGCAGGAAGCGGTTGCGCGGGATCTTCGAGAGCATGTAGTCGATGTGCTGCTGCGACATCTGGTCGAAGATGGCGGTGCGGGCGGCCGCCGGGGTGACGCAGTTGACCGCGATGTCGTGGCCCGCCAGCTCCTTGCCCAGCGACTTGGTCAGCGCGATCACCCCGGCCTTTGAGGCGGAGTAGGCGCAGGCGTTGGGGTTGCCCTCCTTGCCGGCGATCGAGGCGGTGGCGACGATGCGGCCATAGCCGCGCGCGACCATCCCCGGCACCACCGCCTTGAAGCAGTGGAAGACGCCCGTGAGGTTGATGTCGATCACCCGCTGCCATTCCTCCAGCGGATAGTCGGCCACCGGCGCGTTGCGCCCGGCGATGCCGGCGTTGGCGACCAGGATGTCGATGCCGCCCAGCGCCGCCTCGGTCTCGGCCACGGCCGCCCGCACGGCGGCGAAATCGGTCTGGTCCACCGCGACGAACCGCGCGCCCAGCGCCTCGGCGGTGCGCGGGCCGAGGTCGGTGTCGCGGTCCCACACCGCCACGCGCGCGCCCGAGGCGATCATGCGCTGGGCCACGGCGCGGCCGATGCCCTGCGCCGCCCCGGTGACGACCGCCACGCGGTCCTTCAGGTCGATCCGGTTCATTGCCTTCCCCCTTCAGCGCAGCGCCGCCACCACCGCCGCGGTGGAGGTCACCAGCGCCACGTTCTGCATGGCATAGTCGATCGAGGCGCGATGCCAGTCGGCCGACATGGTGGCGCAGGCGTCCTCGGGCACGATGACGACATAGCCCTTGTCGGCGCCGGTGCGCGCGGTGTGCTCGATCGACATGTTGGTCCAGGCGCCGGTGTCGATGATCATGTCGCGGCCCTCGGCCTTGAGGATCGTCTCCAGCGCCGTTCCCTCCCAGGCCGACATGCGCATCTTTTCCACCACATGGTCGCCCGGCCGCGGCTCCAGCCCGGGCACCGGGGCCGCGCCCCAGGTCCCGCGCACCAGCGCGTTGCTGTCCACCACCCCTTCGAAGATGGGGGCGTTCAGCGTCATCCCCGGCGCGCCCGGGTCCACCACGTAATGCACATGGATCACCGGCACCCCCAGCGCCCGGCAGCGCTCGGCCAGCCGGGCGATGTTGGCGACGGTGCCCTGCGCGCGGCAGTGCTCGGGCGCGCCCGAGGCGGCAAAGGCGCCGCCCTCCATCACCACGTCGTTCTGCATGTCCTGGATGATCAGCGCACAGCGCCCGGCGTCGAGCATGAGCGCCTCGTCCCCTGCGGGCGCGGCGGGCGCGCGGCGCACCCGCATGAAGGGCTCGCTGCGCGGCCCCACCTTCGTCTCCACCGCATAGACCGAGGTCGAGGCGGCGATGAACAGCGTGCGCCAGTCCGGCCCGCCCCAGTGCAGGTTCGCCACCAGCTCGGGCACCGCCAGCTTGCCGATCAGCCGGCCCCCGGGGTCATGGACCCACAGCCCCCCCGGCGCGGTGCACCAGACATTGCCCTCGGCGTCGTTCTTCATGCCGTCGGGCACGCCGGGCTTCAGGCTGTCGCGGATGCCGGAGGCGAAGATGCGCCCCGCGCGCAGCCCCCGCGGCGTGACCTCGAAGACGCGGATGTTGGCCTGCTCGGTGTCGTTGACGTAAAGGAGGCTCTCGTCGGGCGAGAAACACAGCCCGTTCGGCTGGGTGAAGAGGTAGCGGTCCACCATCAGCTGCGGCTCGGTGCCCGGCGCCGCCCCGGGCGGGATGCGATAGACCCCCTGAAAGCCCAGCTCGCGCGGCCGCTCCACCCCGAAGCCGGGCATCCGCCCATACCACGGGTCGGTGAACCAGATGCCCCCGTCCGAGGCCACGCAGATGTCGTTGGGGCTGTTCAGCTCGCGCCCCTCGAAATGGCTGGCCAGCACCTCGCGCGTCCCGTCCGGGCGGAAGCGCGCCACCGAGGAGGTGGAGTGCTCGCAGACGATCAGGTTCAGCTCGGCGTCATAGGTCATGCCGTTGCCCTTGTGCGAGGGCCGCATCACCTCGCGCAGCCCGGCCGCGTCCCAGCGGCGGCGCACATCGCCCGGCATGTCGGAGAACAGCAGGTAGTGCTCCACCGGGTGCCAGATCGGCCCCTCGGTGAACTGAAACCCCGAGCCGATGCGCCGCACCGGCGCGTCCGGGTCGATCAGCCGGTGAAACTCCGGATAGAGCGCCTCGTGCAGGGCCATCCTCCCCCCTCCCGTCGGTTGGCCGGGCCGGTGCGGCCCGGTCGGTCACAGCCGGTAGACCCGGCGCGCAGTGGTCTCGAACAGCGCCGCGCGCTCGCCCTCGGCCAGCCCCCCGGCGCCGCGGCGCACGGCGTCGATCAGCCCGGAGTACGAGGTCCAGAGCTTCTCGATGGGAAAGTTCGACCCGAAGAGGCAACGCTCGGCGCCGAAGGCCAGCACCGTCTCCGAGATCGTCCAGCCCACATGCGCGGGGTCGTTGCGGCGCAGAAAGGTGCCGAAGCCCGAGAGCTTCGCCACCACGTTGGGCCGGCGGGCGAGCGCGGCCAGCTGCCGGCGCCAGAGGTCGCGGCCGGCCTCCGACAGATCCTCCAGCATGCCGGCATGCACCAGCACGAAGGTCACCTCCGGGCAGGCATCGACCAGATCGCAGGCCGCCGGGATCTGCCCGGCAAAGACCTGCAGCTCGAACAGCCAGCCGTAATCGGCCAACCGCGCGACATTGCGCTGAACCCCCGGATCGCGGGCAAGATCGGGCCGCGCGGCAAAGCGGTACGAGGGCTCGCGGTGCCAGTGCAGCTGCTGCCGCACCCCCCGCATCCGCGGATGCCGCGCCAGCCGGTCGAGCGCGGGCCGCACATCCGCCGCTGTCATGTCGGCAAAGCCGACGATGCCCTGCGGCCAGCCGGTGGCGTTCGCGACCCCCTCCACCCAGGCGACCTCCGCCTCCGCCTCCTCCGCCGCCCAGTTGGCCTGCACATAGACCGCGGCGCGCACGCCCGAGCCCGCGATGTCGCGCAGATACTCCGCCACCGGATAGTCGCGCCGCAGCGGCTGATAGGGGCCGAAGATGCGCGGCACCATCGGCCCGGTCAGCCAGGGCAGATCCGCCTGCCGCCAGATGTGGATATGCGCGTCGATCATCCGGCCCTCGCTGCGATGCCCCGCGACCCGGCGCCGAAGCGCAGGATCTCCCCCGCCGCCGCCCGCGGCCCCGAGCCGTCGCCCAGCCGGTCGAGCATCGGCAGCACCGCGCGCAACGCCCCCGTCTCGGGCCTGAACCCCGGATCGGCCGCCAGCGGCGTCAGCCACAGGATGCGCCAGGCGAGCCGCCGCAGCCGGGCCATCGCCGCCACCAGCGCCTCCGGCCCGCCCCGCTCCAGCCCGTCCGAGATCACCACCGTCAGCGCGCCGCGCGCAAACCCGGCAAAGCGCGGCACGCTCAGGAACACCGCCAGCGCCTCGCCCAGCCGCGTGCCCCCGTCCCAGTCGGCCACCAGCCCCGCGGCCCGCGCCAGCGCCCGCTCGGCCTCGCGGTGCCGCAGCGCCCGCGTGACGCGCGTGAGCCTTGTGCCCAGCGTGAACACCTCCACCCGCTCGCCGCCCTGCACCAAGGCATGCGCGAGCCGCAGCGCGCCCTCCGTGCCGGCCTTCATCGAGCCCGAGACGTCGATCAGCAACAGCACCCGCCGCGGCCGCTCCCGCCGCGTCAGCCGCGGCAGGCGCATCAGTTCCCCGTCCCGCCGCACCATCTGCCGCAGCGCGCGGCGCGCATCCACCCGCGCGCCCTTGCCCGGCCGTCGCCGCCGCGTCCGCCGCCGCGGCAGCGCGGCCGGCAACGCCCGGCGAAACGCCGCCAGCCCCGCCGCCTCGCCCGCCCCGAAGGCCCGCGCAAACAGCCGCTCGGCGGCCGAGGCCTCGCCGCCCGAGGGCTCCTCGCCCTCCGTCCCCTCCGGCTCCGGCCCCAGGGCGGCGTCGAAGGCGCCCGGCAGCTCGTCCTCCGTCCCCGGCGCGGGCGCCGCAAAGGCGCGGCCCAGGAACACCGCGTCGAAGATCCGGTCGAACTCCTCGCCCCGCTCCGGCGGAGGCGCCAGCGTCGCCCGCGCCGCCCGCCGCACATCGCCGAGGCTTTGCGGCCCGAGCACCCCCACCGCCGCGACAAAGGCCTGCCCCTGCTCGGGCGCCACCGCAAACCCCTCGGCCCTGAGCGCCTGCACCAGCCCCAGAAAGGGCACCAGCGGCCGCGGCAGCCCGCTCACGCCCCCCTCCCGCCGCATCGGCCGGGCGCGGCCCCGGCGCCTGCCGGGGCGCCGCCGAGAGGGGGCTCGATGCCCCCCGAGGCGGCTCCTCCGGCCCCGCCGCTCATGCCGCCGTCTCCGCCAGCAGCGCATCCAGCCGCGGCGCCACCCACTCCAGATCCTCCTGATCCTTCAGCGCCACACCGATCGCCCGCGCAAAGGCCGCAGGCCAGGCCGCGCCCTTGCCGTGCAACAGCGTCGCCGCCTCGGCCCATTCCACCGTCTCGGCCACCCCGGGCGGCTTCGCCAAAGGCTCGGCCCTCAGCCGCCCCACCGCGCGGACCACCGCCTGCGCCGTCGCCCGCGCCACGGTCGAGGCCCGCATCATCACGATCTCGGCCTCCAGCGCGGGGTCCGGATAGCCGATCCAGTGATAGACGCAGCGCCGCCGGAGCGCCTCGTGCAGCTCGCGCGTGCGGTTCGAGGTCAGCACCACCACGGGCGGCTCGGCCGCCCGCACGGTGCCCCGCTCGGGGATGGAAATGGTGAAATCCGACAGGAACTCCAGCAGGAACGCCTCGAACTCATGGTCCGCCCGGTCGATCTCGTCGATCAGCAGCACACGGTCCCGCGGCGCCTCCAGCGCCATCAGCATCGGCCGCGCGATCAGGAACTCGTCGGCATAGAGGTTCACATACCCCTCGCCCGCCTGCCGGATCGCCAGCATCTGTCGCGGAAAGTTCCACTCGTAAAGCGCGGCCTGCGCGTCGATCCCCTCATAGCACTGCAGCCGCAGGAGGTCGCGGCCCAGCACCGACGCCAGCGCCTTGGCGGCCTCGGTCTTGCCCACCCCCGGCGCGCCCTCCAGGAGCAATGGCTTGCCCAGCGCCAGCGCGAGGAAGGCCGCCGTCGCCAGCCCCTCGTCGGCGATGTACTGCGCCTCGCGCAGCGCCGCCGCGAGCGGGCCGGGGCCGTCCAGACCCATCACCGACGGACGTACCGCCATCTCAGAGCCGCCCGCGCGGCCGCGCGCCGCCCAGCGCGCGGATCCCGCGCAGGACCTTCTCGGGCGTCACCGGCAATTCGTCGATGCGCACCCCCACCGCGTCGTAGACCGCGTTGCACACCGCCGGCAGGACCGGGTTGGCGCACATCTCGCCCGGGCCCTTGCCGCCGAAGGGGCCGTCGGGCGCCGGGCGTTCCAGCACGCTGATGTGGTGGGGGGCGATGTCGCCCGGCCCCGGCATGAGATAGGAGTTGAAGTCCACCGGCCCGTGGCTGCGGTCGGGATAGCGCGGCTCGGTCGTCTCCCACGCGGCGTGGCTCATCCCCATCCAGGCGCCGCCGACGAGCTGCTGTTCCACCAGCCCGGGGTTGAGCGCGCGGCCCAGCTCATAGGCCGACTGCATGTCGAGGATGCGGACCTCGCCGGTCTCGTCGTCGACCTCGACCTCGACCAGCATGGCGGCATGGGCGAAGCAGGACACCGGCGTCATCTCGCCAGTGTCGGGGTCGACCTCGGACAGCGGGATCAGGAAGATGCCGCGGCCCGAGACGGTGCGGCCCTGGCGGAACTGCGCGGCCTGACAGGCGGCCATGGTGGTGATGGAGCGCGAGGGCGCGCCGCGGACGTGGATATTGCCGCGCCCGTCGGTCACGAGGTCGGCGGCGTCGACCTCCAGCTCCTCGGCGGCGGCCTCGAGCATCACCGCACGGGCCTCCTGCGCGGCCTGAATGACGGCGTTGCCGACCCGGTGGGTGCCGCGGCTGGCGAAGGAGCCCATGCAGTGGGGGCCGGTGTCGCTGTCGGCGGTGTCGACATAGACGTCCTCCACCGGCACGCCGAGGGTCTCGGCGGCGATCTGGCGGGTGACGGATTTCATCCCCTGGCCGAGGTCGATGGAGGAGAGGGCAACGGAGAACTTGCCGTCGGGGTTGGAGTGGACGAGCGCCTGGGAGGGGTCGCCCCCAAGGTTCATGCCGATGGGATAGTTGATGGCGGCGAAGCCGCGGCCGCGGTGCAGGGCCATCAGCGCCTCCTGAAGCCGGAGAGGGAGGAGAAGCGCAGCGCCCCGGTCCGGCGGGGGGCGGCGGGCGGGGAGGCCGCGTCCGCGGGGGGCATCGAGCCCCCCGCGTCCGCGCGCTGGCCGCTGGCCAGCGGGGGCGCGGGCGGCTGCGGGGCGCGCGGGGGCGGGGCGGCGGGACGGGGCTGGGAGGACGGCGTGGTCTGGGGAGCGGCCGTGGTATGCCGGGTGGACTCGCTCCGAGGGGGCGGGGCGCTGCCGGTCTTGCGGGCGTAGCTGCCGGTGTCGAAGCCCTCGACCCGGCCGTCCTGGTCGGTGCGGGTGAAGGCGGGCAGGCGGGCGCGCTCGCCGCCGCCGCCCGTGCGCGAGCTGGCGGCGCGCGCTTCGGGGGAAAGGGTGACGCCCGCCTTCTCCGCCACCACCTGGCAGCACTCCACCAGCGCGCAGTTCTTGGCTTCGCGGCGGTGGGCCTTCATGTCGCCGTCGCGATAGGCGTTGAGGATGCGCAGCTCCACCGGGTTCATGCCCACCGCCTCGGCCACCTTGTCCATGTGGCATTCGATGGCGAAATCGACCCCGGTGATGCCGAAGCCGCGCATCGCGGTGGACGGGGTGCGGTTGGTATAAACGCAATGGACGTCGGCGTGGACGTTGGGGATGGTGTAGGGGCCCGGCAGGTGCCCCACCGCCTTGATGACGGCATAGGAGGAGAGGCGCGTATAGGCGCCGGCGTCGAAATAGCCGGTGAACTTGCGCGCCAGGATGCGGCCGTCGCGGGCGACCGCATCCTTCAGGTACCAGCGTTCGGCGCCGCGGGGGGCGCCGACCTGCATCTCCTCCTCGCGGTCCCAGGCGAACTTGCAGGGACGCCCCGTCAGCATCGCGCCGAGGATGGCGATGGGCTCGTGGACGCTGTCGACCTTGCCGCCGAAGCCGCCGCCGACCGTGCCGCCCACGAAATGGAGCCGCGAGGACGGCATCTGCAGCACCTTGGCCGCCGTCCCGAGCGAAAAGAACAGCCCCTGCGTGCCGGTGAAGCAGACGTAGCGGTCGTTGACCTCCGGCGCGGCGATGGCGCCGCAGGTCTCGATCGGGGCCTGTTCGATGGGCGACATCTGATAGCGGCCCTCGACGATGTGGTCGGCCCGGGCGAAGGCGGCCTCGACATCGCCGTAGCGGAGCTTCTGGTGGTCGTATTTTCCGTGATAGATGAAGCGGTTGGTGGGGTAGACGTCGCAGACGACGGGGGCGCCGGGCTTCAGCGCCTCCTCGGGATCGAGGACATGGGGAAGCTCCTCGTACTCCACCCGCACCGCGGCGACGGCATCGCGCGCCAGCGCCTCGGTCTCGGCGATGACGGCGGCCACCGGCTCGCCGCGATAGGCGACCTTGGTCTCGGCGAGGATCGGCTCGTCGTCGAGGCCGAAGTCGAGCAGGCTGAGGAGCGTGTTGAGGTTGCGCGGCACGTCCCGGCCGGTCAGCACGCGGACCACCCCCGGCATGCGCTCGGCCGCCGCGGTGTCGATGCGCCGGATCCGGGCGTGGTGATGCGGCGAGCGGGCGCAGCGGATGTGCAGCAGCCCCTCGAAGCGGTGGTCGTCGTAAAAGGGCGACCGGCCGGTGACATGGCCGAGGATGTCCTGCCGGCGCACCCGCTGGCCGATGGTGGCGAGATCGTCGTCGCGCTCGTCGGCGAAGAACTCCTTGCGGAACTCGATCATGCCGGGGTCCTCCGGTTCGCGGCGGCGAGGATCGCGTCGATGATGGGCGCATAGCCGGTGCAGCGGCAGAGGTTGCCGCCGATGGCCTCGATGACCTCGTCGCGGGTGGGGCGGGGCGTGCGGTCCAGGAGCGCCTTGGCCGCCATCAGCATGCCCGGGGTGCAATAGCCGCACTGGGCCGCGAAATGCTCCATGAAGGCCTCCTGCAGCGGGTGCGGCGTGGCCCCGCGCGCGAGGCCCGCGACGGTCTCGACCCGGCGGCCCTGCACCGCCTCGGCCAGCATCAGGCAGGAGAGATGCGGCGCGCCGTCCACGAGCACGGTGCAGGCGCCGCAGCCGCCCTGGCCGCAGCCGAATTTGGGGGTCATGTCGCCAACCTCCTGGCGCAGGAACTGCAACAGGTTCTGGCCGTCGGCGGCGAAGGCGGCGCGCTCGCTGCCGTTGAGGGTGAAGGTGACGGGTTTTCTCGCCATCATCCGCGCTCCAGTCCTTCGAGAAGCCGGGAGAGGTGCACGCCCGCCACCTCGCGCCGATACCAGGCGGTGGCGAGCGCATCGTCGAGGGGCTCCAGCCCCTCGGCGGCGACGGCCGCGGCCCGGGCGATGCTCGCGGCGTCCAGCGCGGCGCCCTCCAGCACGCGCTCGGCCGCCGTTGCCCGGCGGGGCGTCGCGCCCATGCCGGTCATGGCGATGCGGGCGCCGCGGATGCGCCCGCCCTCGCGGGGCAGATACGCCGCGAGGCTGATCACCGGGGTACCCACCGGATGCACGCGGGCGACCTTGAGATACCCCGTCGCGCGCGCCTCGCGCGGGCGCGGCACCTCCAGCGACAGCACGAGGCCCGACCGCCCCCCGCGCCACAGCTCCTCCAGCGGGCGGGGCGAGCCGCCGTCGCTCATCACCGCCTGCGCGCCGAGCGCGAGCAGCAGCACCGCCAGATCGCCATAGGGCGCCCGGGCAAAGAGGTTGCCCCCCACCGTCGCCATCTCGCGCAGCGCAGGCCCCCCCACGGCGCGGGCGGCGGGCGCGAGAAAGCCGAGGTCGGGGTGGGCCATGATCTGCGCCATGGTCACCCCGGCCCCCAGCGACACCCCCTGCGAGGTGCTCCGGATCGCCCGCAGCCCCGGGTCGGTGCTGCGCACCAGCCGGCTCAGGTGCTGGTCGCCCGCGTTCACCCGGCGCATCACGATGGTGCCGCCACCGAGATACTGCGCCCCCTGCCCCAGCGCGCGCGCCGCCTCGGCCGCGGTGGCGCAGGTCTCCACGGTCACGCTCATGCCGCCTCCAGTCCCATGTGCCGCTTCACCGCCGCCATGCCGCCGGCATAGACCTCGCGGCTCACCATCTCGCGCAGCTCCGCCTCGCGGCCCGGCGGCGTGTCGAAGCGGCTTTCCCAGTGCCAGAAGGTGCGGTCGCCGTCCGTCACCGGCGCCAGCCGCACATGGGCCACGTAATTCAACAGCGGCACCGGCGTATCCAGCAGGCAGTAGGAAAACGCCATGTCCGCGTCCGACAGGGTGAGCAGCTGTTCGCGCAGCTCAGCCCCGTCAGCGAGATGGAACCGGCGCACGCAGCCCACCCGGTCCGAGGGCCAGCCCCGCTCGATCGCGCTGTCGGCCACGATCGGGTGCCAGACGTCATGGCCGTTGAAGTCGCGGATGACGTCCCACACCGCCTCGGCCGGGGCGTTCAGGATCGTGCTCTGCACCACCTTGACCATGGCTCAACCCGCCATCTGCCGCTTCAGGGCGTTGAAGCCCGCCTGAAAGACGTTGGTGCCGATGCCGGCGACCAGCCCCTCGGCCTCGTCCACCGCGCAGTCGAACTCGGCCGTCCACTCGGCAAAGGTGCGGTCGCCGTCGGTGATCGGGGTCAGCCGCAGGGTCGCGACATAGTCGGTCAGCGGCATCGGGCTTTCGAGGATCGAGTACGTGCAGAAATAGTCGTAATCCGACAGCCCGAGGAGCTGCTCGCGGATGCGGTCGCCGTTCTGGAGGTGAAAGTCGCGGATGCAGCCGACGCGGTCCGGGGGCTCGCCGTTCTCGATGCGCGAGTCGCGGATGGCCGGGTGCCAGCGCGGCAGGGCGTTGAAGTCGCGGATGCGGCCCCAGACCTTCGCCACCGGCGCGTCGATCACCGAGGAGACATAGACGCGCGCCATCTACTTCTTCTCTCCCTCGGGTTTGGTGGCCTTGCGCGCCTCGGCGGCGATGCGCTGCATGTCCGAGGCCTCGCGGATCAGCCCGGGCTGTTTCGCGAGCGTCCCGCCCTCGATCCCCAGATCGCCGAGCAGGCTGTCGATCAGCGGCGCCTGCACACGGTAACGGAGCGCCGAGTTGATGACCTCGTCGGTGGGCGAGCCCTCGCGCGCGCCGCCACCGCTGATGCCGTCGAGCTGCATGATCCGGATGTCCTGGATCTTTTCCAGCGGCTTGACCGAGGCCGCGACGATCCCCTCGACATGCTCCAGGAGCTTGCGGCGGAAGAGCGCATGCCGCGCGGGGTCGGTGAGCACGTTCTCGGCCTCGTTGAGGAGCCGCTGCGCCTCGGCCTCGACCTCGCGGCGGACCTTTTCGGCCTCGGCGGCGATGCGCGCCTCGGCGGCGGCCTTCTCGGCGATCAGCATGTCGACGGTCTTGCGCCGGTTGGCGGCCTCGGTCTCGCGCACGGTCTTGACGCGCTCCTCGGCCTCGGCGGCGCGGGCGCGGGCGCCGTCGGCCTCGGCCCGTGCGGCACTTTCCTCCAGCGACTTCTGGTAGAGCGCGATGGCCTTTTCCAGCATCGCCGTCTCGACCGCGCGGTCGCGGTCGACCTCCAGCCGGCGGCGTTCGGTCTCCATGCCGATGCGGATCTCGTCCAGACCGCGCTCCGAGGCGATGCGCGCGCGCTCGATGTCGTCGTGGCTCTCGATCTCGGCCTCGCGGAGCGCCTGCATGCGGGCGATCTCCAGCGCCTCCAGCGCCTTGCGACGCTCCAGCCTTGCGGTCTCGACGGCCTTTTCGCGCTCCTCCTCGGCGGCCTCGACGGTGGCGCGGGCGGCGACCTCGGCGCGGCGGACCTCGGCCTCGGCGGCGGCGCGGGCGGTGCGGTGCGCGGCGAGTTCGACCACGCGCGCCTCCTCGGCGGCCTCGACCTCCCGGCGGCGCGCGATGTCGCTGACCTCGCGCGACTGCCGGCTCTCGATCCGCTCCTGTTCCAGCGCGAGTTCGGTGGCGATGCGCTTGCGCTCCACCGCCTCCTGGCGGGCGATCTCGGCGGCCTCCAGCGCCTCGTCGCGGCTGATCGCCTGGGCGCGGACGGCCTGCTCGGCGGTGATGCGCTCGGCCTCCAGCGCGCGGCGCTGGGCGATGCGGGCGGCCTCGACCGCCTGCTCGGCGGCGACGCGGGCCTCGTCGAGGGTGCGGTCGCGGCTGACCTCGCGGGCGCGCGTGGTCTCCTCGGCGGCGATGCGCTCGGCGGCGAGGTCCTTTTCGCGGGCGATGCGGGCGGCCTCGATGGCCTTTTGCGCGGCGATCTCGGCGGCCTCCACGGCCTTCTGCCGCTCGATCTCCAGCGCGCGGATGCGCCGGTCCTCGCTGATGCGCGCCTCGCTGACCTCGGCGGCCTCGGCAATGCGCAGCCGTTCCAGCGCCTCGCGGGCGGTGACCTCGGCGGTTTCGACGGCCTGCTGGCGGGCGATCTCGCGGCGGCGGATCTCCTCCTCGCTGGCGATGCGGGTCTCGGCGACGGCGCGCTCCTGTGCCAGCCGCGCGGTCTCGACCGCCTCGCGGGCGGCGATCTCGGCCTCCTCGGTCTCGCGCCTGCGCGCGATCTCGCGCGCCTGGGTCTGCAGGTCGCGGGCGATGCGGGCCTCGATCACCGCCTGTTCCTGGGCGATGCGGGCGCGTTCGGTGGCCTCGCGGGCGGCGATCTCGGCCTCTTCCAGCGCGCGGGTGCGGGCGATCTCGCGCGCCTGCGTCTCCTGCTCGTTGGCGATGCGGGCCTCGGCGATGGCGCGTTCCTGCAGGATGCGGCTCTTCTCGACCTCCTCGCGGGCGGCGATCTCGTCGGTCTCCACCGCCTTGGTCCGGGCGATCTCGCGCGTGCGGATCTCGCGCTCGGAAGCGATGCGGGCCTCGGCAATGGCGCGTTCATTGGCGATGCGGGCGCGCTCGATGGCCTCGCGGGCGGCGATCTGGGCCTCCTCGGCCTCGGTGTCGCGGCTGGCCCGCTCGCGCGCCAGTTCCGCGCGCTGCTGGGCGCGGCGGAACTCGATCTCGCGCTCCTGCTCCAGCCGCGCGGCCTCGGACTCGCGCTCGATGTCGAGGGCCTGCTTCTCGGCCTCGAGGTTGCGGGTGCGGATCAGGATCATCGCATCCTGCTCGATGTCGTTGCGAAGCTTCCGCCGGCCCTCGATCTCCTTGATCAGCGCGGTCAGGCCCTCGGCGTCGAAGCGGTTCGAGGGGTTGAAGAACTCCAGCGCGGTCTGGTCGATGTCGAGGATCGCGACGGATTCCAGCTCCAGCCCGTTCTTCTCCAGATCCTCCTGCGCGACCTCGCGCACGCGGGCGACATAGGCGCCGCGGCGCTCGTGCATGTCGCCCATCTCCATCTCGGCCGCGACCGCGCGCAGCGCGCTCTCGAACTTGCCCACCAGCAGCGCATGCAGCGTCTCGGGCTCCAGCGTGCGCCGCCCGAGGGTCGAGGCCGCAAGCCCCACCGCCACCTTGGTCGGCCGCACCCGGACATAGAACTCGGCCTCGACATCCACGCGCATCCGGTCGCGGGTGATCAGCGCGTCCGCGCGCGCCCGCTCCACCCTGAGCGGCAGGACGTTCATGTTCACCGGCGTGATGTCGTGCACGATCGGCCAGACGAAGGCGCCGCCGTCGATCACCACCTTCTCGCCGAGGAAGCCCGTGCGGACGAAGGCCACCTCCTTGGTCGAGCGCCGATAGAGCCACTGCATCAGCCAGTAGAGGATGGCGACGACCACCACCGCCACGATCAGCCAGCCGATGAGCGACCCGATCAGCTCGCCTGCGCCTTGCCCCGTCATGCCTGTCTCCTCCCCCCCTCGCGGATCGTCACGCGCCGCGGATGCGCTTGAACGCGCGTGTCGTTTCGGTCAGCGCCACCTCGGTCGGCAGCCGCTCCATCGAGGAGGCGCCGTAGAAGCCGTGGCAGTGGCGAGTGTTCTTCAGGATGAACTCGGCGTCCTCGGGCATCGCCACCGGCCCGCCGTGGACGAGGACCAGCGCGTCGGGCTTCACCGCCAGCGCCGCCGCGGCCCATGCGTCCACCAGCGCGGGGCAGTCCGAAAGGGTCAGCGCCGTCTCGGCGCCGATGGCCCCGCCGGTGGTCAGCCCGAGGTGACAGACGATGATGTCGGCGCCCGCCTGCGCCATCGCTGCGGCGTCAGCCTCGCAGAACACATAGGGCGTGGTCAGCAGGTCCAGCGCGCGCGCCTCGGCGATCATCTCGACCTCCAGCGCATAGGACATGCCGGTTTCCTCGAGGTTCGCGCGAAAGGTGCCGTCGATCAGCCCGACGGTGGGAAAGTTCTGCACCCCGGCAAAGCCGAGGTCGCGGAGCTGGCGCAGGAAGGCCGGCATGCGGCGGAACGGGTCGGTGGCGCAGACCCCGGCCAGAACGGGGGTGTGGCGGACGACGGGGAGCACCTCGGCCGCCATCTCCACCACGATGCCGTTGGCGTCGCCATAGGGCATGAGGCCCGCGAGCGAGCCGCGCCCGGCCATCCGGTAGCGGCCCGAGTTGTAGATCACGATCAGGTCGATGCCGCCGGCTTCCTCGCATTTGGCCGAGAGCCCGGTGCCGGCGCCGCCGCCCACGATGGGCGTGCCCGCCGCCACCATGGCCCGGAAGCGCTCCAGGATCGCCTGTCGTTCGCTCATGCGCGCACCTCTCTGCGGCGCCGGATGGGCCGGCCGCCGCCATGGAGCGCCCGGAACGCCGCCACCACCTCGGCGGCGAACTCGGGCGCGTTGATGTGATGGGGCAGGCGGATGAGCTGCCGCGCCGCGGTCTGGCGCACCTCGCCCTCCAGCGCCGAGAACAGCGCGGCGCGGGCCTGCGGATCGTCAAAGGGCTGGCCCGGGGCGTCCAGCGCCGAGACGCCCTCCTCGGGCAGGAAGAACCGCACCGGCGCCTCCATCGCATTGAGCCGCGCGCCGATCCAGCGGCCGATCCCGGCGCATTCCTCGGGCGTGGTGCGCATCAGCGTCACCTGCGGGTTGTGGTGATAGAAGCGCCGCCCGGCGAAGCGCTCCGGCACCGTGTCGGGCGGCCCGAAGTTCACCATGTCCAGCGCGCCGACCGAGCCGATATAGGGCATGCGCGCGCGGATCACGGCGCCGAAGCGGTCGTCGGTGGCGGGAAAGATGCCGCCCACCAGCGCATCGGCCACCTCGGTGGTGGTGATGTCGATGACCGCGCGCACCTTGCGGCTGTCGATCAGCTTTTCCATCGACTGCCCGCCGATGCCGGTGGCGTGGAAGACGAGGCAGTCCCACTCGTCCTGCAGCTGCGCGGTGATCTGCTGCACGCACGCCGTGGTGACGCCGAACATGCTGAGGCCCACGGCGGGCTTGTCGTCGGCCGGGCGGCGGGGGGCGGCGCGGCGGGCCTGCACCATGCCGACCATCGCATGCGCGGCGTTCGACAGCACCTCCTCGGTGATGGCGTTCAGCCCCTGCACATCGGCCACCGAATGCATCATCATGATGTCCGAGGGGCCGACATACTTGCCCACCTCGCCCGAGGCGACAGTCGAGACGATCAGCTTGGGCACCCCCACCGGCAGCGCGCGCATCGCCGGCGCGACGATGGCCGTGCCGCCCGACCCGCCGGCCGAGACGATGCCGCCCACCCCCTGCTGCCGCGCCATCCAGCGGGCGAAGGCCTCGGTCATGCCCGCGACCGCCGAACCCCGGTCGCCGGTGAAGACGCCCGAGGCGCCGCGGGGGTGAAAGGCCGCGATCTGGTGCGCCGGGATCTCGGCGCCCGAATGCCCCCCGGTGGTGGAGAGGTCCGCCAGCCGCACCGGCAGGCCCGCGGCCCGGATCAGGTCGCGCAGGAACCGCAGCTCGGGCCCCTTGGTGTCCAGCGTGCCGGCGACCAGCACCACCGCCTCGCCGGGGGCGGCCAGCGGCCGGATCTCGGCCTGCGCGGTGGCCGGGGCGGCGGTGGTGACGGTGCGCGCCAGCTGCTCCAGCCGCGCCACGGGGACGGGCTGCGACCAGCGCGTCGGCAGGGTCGGGTTCGATTGCCACACCTTCGGCAGGGGGGCGGCGGCGGCCTTCGGCGGCGCATCGGGCTCGGCGCTCGCGCGGTCGGTCTCGTCATGGCCATGCCGGCCCACGCCCAGAAGCTGCTGCTGCAAGGTCCGGTCGGCGGCAAGCTGCGGCGCCGGCAGCACCCGCGCGATCCGGCCGTTCACCATCACCGCCACGTCGTCGGCGATCTCGCAGGCCACGCCGATGTTCTGCTCGACCACGAGGAGCTCCATCTCGCCCTCCTCGGCGAGGCGCAGGATCATCTCCTCCACCTGCGCGACGATGACGGGCGCGAGCCCCTCGGTCGGCTCGTCCATCACCAACAGGCGCGGGTTCGCGAGCAGCGCCCGCCCGATGGCCAGCATCTGCTGCTCGCCGCCCGAGAGCTGGCCGCCGCCATTGCCCTTGCGCTCGGCGAGGCGCGGAAAGGTGGAATAGACCCGCTCCACCGTCCAGCGCCCGCCCGGCGTGGCCACCATCCTGAGGTGTTCGTCCACCGTCAGCGACCGCCACAGCCGCCGGCCCTGCGGGACATAGCCGATGCCGAGGCGGGCCACCTCGGCCGGGGTCTTGCCCACCAGCGACTGCCCGGCAAAGGTGATCGAGCCCGAGGCGACCGGCACCAGCCCCATGATCGCCTGGCAGAGCGTGGTCTTGCCCATGCCGTTGCGACCCACCAGCGACAGCACGCCGCCCCCGAGCCGCAGGTTCACCCCCTGCAACGCATGGCTCGCGCCGTAATAGACGTTGAGGCCGCGCACCTCGAGGACAGGGGCCGTCTCAGCCATGCCCGCCCCCAAGATAGAGCTCCTGCACCTCCGGGTCGCTCTCGATCTCGGCCGGCGTGCCCTCCTTGAAGACGCGGCCGTTGTGCATCATCGTCACCCGCTCGGCCACGCGCAGCGCCACGTCCATGTCGTGCTCGATGATGATGTAGCCCATGTGCCCGGGCAGGCCGGTCAGGATCTCCACCAGCTCGGCGCGCTCGGAGGGCGAGAGGCCGGCGGCGGGTTCGTCGAACAGGATCAGCCGCGGCGCGCCCGCCAGCGCCAGCGCGATCTCGAGCTGCCGCTGCTGGCCGTAGGAGAGCGCGCCCACCAGCGTCTCACGCTGCCGCGTCAGGTGCACGGCCTCGATCAGCTCGTCGGCGCGGGCGACCAGCGCATCCGACCGCCGCGGCCGCAACAGCGAAAAGCGGTTCCGCGACACCCCGCGACAGGCGAGATAGACGTTGTCGCGCACGCTCAGCCCGGTGAACAGGAGCGAGATCTGATAGGTCCGCCGCAGCCCCCGCCGGATGCGCTCGTGCGCCGGGAACTCGGTGACATCCTCGCCGAACAGCCGGATGGTCCCCGAGGTCGGCAGGAAATCGCCCGTCACGCAGTTGAAGAGCGTGGTCTTGCCCGCCCCGTTCGAGCCCAGCACGGCCCGGCGCTCGCCCGCCGCCACGGTCATGGTCACGTCCTGGATGGCCGCGAGCGCGCCGAAGAACTTGCTGACCCCGCGCAACTCCAGCGCGGTGCCGCTGGAGACCGAGCCGAGCCGGTCGGTCATGGTGCCGGCATCGCTCATGCCCGCCCCCCGCGCAGCGGATCGCGGCGCCGGGCCTGCCGCGCGCGCCAGCGCTCCCACAGGCCCAGCACGCCGTCGGGCGAGAAATACACCACCAGCAGGAAACCGAGCCCGATCAGGAGCTGATAGCGCTCGCCCGGCAGCCCCAGCGCCAGCAGCACGTCCGGAGAGAAGGTGCGCAGCAGCACATAGATCAGCGCCCCGATGAAGGGCCCGATGGGCCGCCGGATCCCCCCCACCACCGCGATCACCAGAATGTCGATCACCGGCCCGATCCCGGCCGTGCCCGGCGAGATCTGCGCGTTCTGCCAGGTCAGCAGGATGCCGCCCACCGCCGCGATCACCCCGGCAAAGGTATAGGCCAGCACCCGATGCGCGGTGACGTTGAACCCCAGCGAGGCCATGCGCCGCGGGTTGTCGCGGATGCCCTGCAACGCGAGGCCGAAGGGCGAGCGCGCGACATAGACCACCGCGAGATAGCTCAGCACCGCCACGCCCAGGGTGAGGTAATAGAAGGGCACCGGCCGTCGCCAGTTGATCCCGAACAGCTCGGGCGGGACCACGAGGTTGAAGCCGTTGTATCCGTTGAAGATCTCGTGGTTCTGGCGGGTGAAGTAGAAGAACGCCGAGGCGATGGCGAGGGTGATCATGATGGTGTAGATCCCCTCGGTCCGCACCGCCAGCGCGCCCACCGCCGTGGCAAACAGCGCGGCGATGGCGATGGCCGCGGGGATGTAGACGAACCACGGCAGGCCGAGGCTGATATGCCCGACCCCCGAGGTGCCGAGGATCGCCACCATGTAGCCCCCCAGCCCCGCCACCGTCATCTGGATCAGGCTGACCATGCCGCCGTAGCCGGCGAGGAACATCAGGCTCAGCGCGATGGTGCCGAGGATGAAGGTCCAGCCGAACACCTGGAACAGAAAGAAGTTCCCCGCGATCAGCGGCATGATCAGCAGCACGAAGCCCACCGCCCAGGCCGCGGGCGGGATCCGCTCGATCCACATCGGCTCGACCGTGCGGGCGGCGGGGCGGGCGGCGGGGCGGGCGGCGGGGCGTTCGGCCAGCGCCATCTCAGCGCCTCCGACCGAGCAGGCCCTGCGGCCGGAACGCCAGCACCAGCGCGAGGATCAGGAAGGTGATGACCACCGAATAGGTGGGCATGTAGACAAAGCCGATCTGCTCGGCCAGGCCCACGATCACCGCCCCCAGCGCCGCCCCGGGGATCGAGCCCATGCCGCCGACGATCACCACCACCAGCGAGGCGAGCAGGAAGCGCGTATCCTCGCCCGGGCTGAGCGACTGGAAGGTGCCGCCGACGATGCCGGCGATGCCCGCGAGCCCCGCGCCGAAGGCGAAGACCAGCAGAAACACGTACTGGATGCGCACGCCGGAGGCCGCGAGCATGTCGCGGTCATCCACGCCGGCGCGGATGATCATGCCGATGCGCGTGCGGGTCAGCGCCAGCCACATGCCGATGCCGATGACGACGGCCGCCAGCAGGATGTAGATCCGCACCTTGGGAAAGCGCATCATCAGCGGATCGCCGGCCCGGTCGACCCCGACCTCGATCGGCAGCGTCATCGGCCCGCTCAGCCAGTCCGGCGACAGGATGGTATAGGACCGCCCCCCCCAGATCCACAGCATGATGTCGGCCAGCACCACCGACAGCCCGATGGTCACCAGCGTCTGGCGCAGCTCCTCCCCCTCCATCCGGCGGAAGACGAAGTGTTGCAGCGCCATGCCGAGGACCGCCACGCAGACGAACACCACCGGAAAGGCCAGGAGCCACGAGCCGGTGCGGTCGGCGACCTCATAGCCGATGTATCCGCCCAGCAGATAGAGCGAGCCATGCGCGAGGTTCACGTTGCGCATCAGCCCGAAGATGAGGGTGAACCCCGAGGCCACCAGGAAATAGAGCGCCCCCAGCGTGATCCCCGACAGCACCGCGTTGACGAAGACGCGCTTGCGGCCCAGCACAGCCTCCATCCCCGGCGTCCAGGGTGCCAGCACCAGCCACAGGAACACCGCCAGGAGCCCGGCGATGACCGCCGACCAGACCGGGTGCTTCGAGAGGAACTGCTGCATCTGACCGGTTCGCGCCCCGCTGCCGCCACACCCGCCGCCCTCGCGGGCCGCGCCGCCGGCAGCCTAGCAAGCCCGCCGCCGCCGGGCGTACCCGAGAGTATGTTCCTTCGGCCGAAGATCGGCTAATGCAGCGGCGGCAGACGGCGGGCGCGCGCATCGGGGCTGCGCCCGGCCAGCCGCGCGATGGCCTCGCCGCGGGGGCCGTCCACCTCGCCCCCTCCCGCCAGCTCGCCGCCGCCGGCGGTCAGCACCCGGCGGCGATAGACGCTGGGCGGCACCACCCCGTTGGCGATGAAGAAGCGCGAGAAACTCGCCTGGCTGGAGAACCCGAGGTCGAGCCCGATGTCGGCCACCGCCTCGCGCGTGCCCGCGAGCCGGGCGATCGCCTCCTCCATCCGCAGCGCGTTCAGATAGAGCGTCGGCGTCACCCCCATCTGCTGGCGGAAGAGCTTGAAGAAATGCGGCCGCGACAGCCCGACCTCGCGGGCGATGCTCTCCAGCGCGAAGCCGTCGCCCAGCCGCGCCTGCATCAGCCTGAGCGCGCGGCGGACGCGAAAGTCGCTGTGGCCGGTGTGGCGCCCGACAAAGCCCTCGTCCTCGCGCGTCCACTGCCAGGACTGCGCCAGCGCGGTCTCGGTCAGCCCGCAGAGGCGGTCCTCCAGCATCCGGTCCTCGAGGTCGGGGTCCAGCATGGTGGCCGCGATGGCGTGGATCCAGCGCGCCATCACCCCCGAAGCGTCGATCCCCGCGCGCCCGAACCTGAGCGACGAGGTCGCGCGCCGGCTCGTCTGCAGGAACCAGCCCGGGCGGATGTAGAGCACCAGCGCCAGCGTCGTCGCCGCCGTCGCGCGGTGGCGGTAATAGTGCCCCTGCCACGGGCTGACCGCCACCGCCTGCCCGGGGGCGAGCGGAAACGGCCGGTCGTCGACCACCAGCACCCCGGCCGGGCCATGGACGTGAAAGATGAGATGCCCCTCGCGGTGGGCATGCGGCACCATGGTGCGGTCCATGTCATAGAGGCAGACACGACCGAAATCGCCGTGAAAGACGGCCAGAGCCTCGCTCATTGCGGTTCCCCCCTGTCCGGCAGCTCCCCTCTGCCGTCATGTGCGAAGGCTAGCCGAGCGGTCCCGCGAAGGAAAGCGCCCGGTTGACCCCCCGGTTGCGCGTCACCCCTGCGGCGCCCCCGATGCCCGTGCCTGCTCCTGCGGCTGGCCCGCGCCCGCGGCCTCCAGCAGCCGGGCATGATCGGCGGCCCGGGCGAGGCGCGGGTTGGTGCGGTTGGCCGGGTCGGCCTCGGCGCGGCGGGCGATGCCGGCCAGCGCCCCGGGCCCGATCCCGAGCCCCGCCAGCGTCCCGGGCAGCCCCAGCCGCGCGCCCAGCCGCGCCAGCGCCTCGGCCGGCGTCTCGTCCGGGCCGAGCCCCATGGCCTGCGCGAGCTGCGCCAGCCGCCCGGGCACGGCCGGGGCATTGAAGGCCAGCACATGCGGCATCAGCGCGGCGTGGAGCCGCCCGTGCCATGGGTCGGCGGCCGGCAGCCCGGGACGCAGATGCGCCTCCAGCGCATGCGCCAGCGCGTGCACCGCGCCCAGCCCCTTGGGCGCCGCCAGCCCCGCGTTCAGGCCCGCGGCGAGCAGCTCGCGCCGCGCGCCGGTGTCCTGCGGCGCCTCGACCGCGCGCAGCAATGCCGCCGCCCCCCCGCCAAACGCCCCCCCCACTGCCCGGCGCACCCCCTCAAGCGCGATGCCGTCGGCCGGCGGGTTCCAGCCGGTGGCGAGCCAGGCCTCGATGCAATGGATCAACGCGTCGAAGCCGCTGGCCGCCAGCCGCGCGGGCGCCAGATCGGCCCCCAGCGTCGGGTCGCACAGCACCAGCGCCGGCACCAGCCCGTCGCAGGCGAGGCTGCGCGGCGGCTCCTCCTCGCCCGCAGGCTCCAGTCGCAACACAGGAAACAGCCCCATCCCCTGCCCCGGCAGCGTCGGCACCACCACCACCGGCAGCCAGCGCCCCGGCGCCGCGACGAGACGCGGCCGCGCGCCGCCTCCCTCCGGCCCCGACGCGTCCGGGCCGCCCGCCAGCCCCGCCAGCCGGGCACCGTCCAGGGCCGCCGGGCCGCCCAGCGCCAGCAGCGCGTCGCAGCCCTCGGCCCGCGCCCGCGCCCGCACCGCCCGGGCCAGCGGCGTGAGCGGCATGTCGGGATCGGCCGCCAGCACCGGCGCCCGCCGGCCCGGCAGCGCCGCCATCAGCCGCTCCAGATCCTCGTCGCCCTCCGCCCCCGCATCGGTGACCACCAGCGGCCGCCGAACACCCAGCCGCGCCAGCTCCTCGCCGAGCGCATCCTCGATGACCCGGTCGGCAAAATGGATACGGGTGACATAGGTGATCAGCGACATGGCGCCACCGCAGCCCGGGGGCCGTCGCCGCCCGCCGCCGAGGCCCCGCAGGGGGGCCGGGGCCGGTCGCCGGCGCGGCCGTGGCTCGGAGCGGCGCCGCTCCGGGCGGCGGCGCCGTCTCCCCTTGGGGGCCGCGGCCCCCGCGCCCGCAGCAGAGCCGCTGCGGCATCGGGCCGGCCCCCGCCCGCGAGGCGCTGCAGGGGGCCGGCCCGGCGGGACCCGTCAGCCCCGCAGCGCGTCGCAGTCGGGCGTGTCGCGGCCCGGCATGCCCAGCGCGCGGAACGCGTCCATCGGCATGCCCAGGGTCTGGCTGACCCCGTCGAAGCGCGCCTTCATGGTGTTCGAGAGCGTCCCGTCGGCGTTCTCGATCACCTCGTTGACGAACACCGGCCCGATCGCCTGACGGTTCTCGTCCAGCGTGATCACCCCGATGGGGGTCTGAAGCTCCAGCGTCGACATCGCCTCGCGGAAGGCCGCCTGGCCGTCGCTCAGATCGCCCCCCACGGCCTCCAGCGCGTTCAGCACGCCGAGGGTGGAGATGTGGTAGAGCACCCCGAAGATGGTGGGCGTGGCGAAGCCGTCGGGGAACATCTCGCGGTATTCGGCGACATAGGTCTGCCAGGCCTCGTCGGGGTTGTCGTCCGAGAAGGGGCCGGAGGTGGGCGTGCCGATCAGCGCCTCCTTGGCGCGGCCGCGCGCGGTCAGCACCGTCTGGTCGGCGAGGATGGAGCCGCCGATCAGGTTGGTGGCCTCGCCGGCCTGCTCGAACTGGTTGAGGAAGTTGATGGCGTCGGTACCGCCGAGGCCCAGATAGATCGCGTCGATGTCGAGCGGCAGCGCCGCGATCACCCCGCCGAAGTCCGAGGCGCCGAGCGGCACCCAGAAACGCTCGACGATGGTGCCGCCGGCCATGCAGAAGTCGGCCGCGAAGCCCATGAAGTTGGTGTAGCCGAAGGAATAGTCGGCGGCGATGGTGGCGATGTGGGTCCAGCCCTTTTCCTCGACCACGTACTGGCCGAGGCCGACGCCCCACTGCAGCCCGTCGGTGTGGAAGCGGAAGAAGTTCTCGGCCGGGTCGACGAAGGTGGTCTCGAAGGCGCCCGAGGCGCCGTTGATGATGGTCACGTCCGGCACCGTCTTGGCAAAGTCGCGCAGCGCCAGCCCCTCCGAGCCCGAGAGCGGCCCGACGATGAAGTCCACCCCGTCCTGCTCGATCAGCCGGCGCGCCTGGCGGACCGCGGTGTCGGGCGTAGCATCGGTGGGGGCCATCACCCATTCGATGGGGATGCCGTTGATCTGGTTGTCGTATTTCGCGAGCGCCTGCTGAAAGCCGCGGATGCCGTCGGTGCCGCCCTCGGCAAAGGTGCCCTCCTGCACCACCAGCAGCCCGATCTTGATGCTGTCGGCCGCGGCGGCCGAGCCGAATGCCAGCGCGGCCATGGACACCGTGCCGATGAGATACCGTTTCATGCTGTCTCCTCCCCTGTGGCGGACCCTGGGCGGGCCCGGATCACCGACGCAGCGCCGGGCGCGGCTGCACCGCCCCCTCCTGCACGCGCAGGCCCTGCGCGACACCCCCGAGCCTAGGCCCGCCCCCCGGCGCGCAGCGATACCCCGCGTTGGCTGGCATATCCCTGCGTCTGCTTTTCTGCGCGCGGCCCGGGCGGGGCGATTGGTCCCGCCGCGGGCCGGCCGTATCAGCCTCGGGGACGGGTCCGGCAGAGGGGGGCATCGCGATGACGGCACAGGCGGGAGGACGGCTGGCGGGACGGCGACTGGCGGGCAAGCGCGCGCTGGTGACGGCGGCGGGACAGGGGATCGGCCGCGCCTCGGCGCTGGCGATGGCACGCGAGGGCGCCGAGGTGATCGCCACCGACATCGCGCCCGCGACGCTGGAGGGGCTGGCCGCCGAGGCGGACGGCGCGCTCACCACCCGCCTGCTCGATGTCCGCGACGCCGCCGCCATCGCGGCGCTGGCGGCCGAGACCGGCGCGCCGGACGTGCTGTTCAACTGCGCCGGCTTCGTCGACAGCGGCACGCTGCTCGACTGCGACGAGGACGCCTGGGCCCGCTCGGTCGAGATCAACATGACCGGCATGTACCGGATGCTGCGGGCCTTCGTGCCGCCGATGCTGGAGGCCGGCGGCGGCAGCATCATCAACATGGCCTCGGTGGTGTCCTCCATCATCGCCGCGCCCAACCGCTTCGTCTATGGCGCGACGAAGGCGGGCGTGATCGGCATGACCAGGGCGGTGGCGGCCGATTTCGTCACCCGCGGGCTGCGCTGCAACGCCATCTGCCCCGGCACGGTGCAGAGCCCCTCGCTGGAGGACCGCCTCGCCGCCACCGGCGACTACGCCGCGGCGCGGGCCGCCTTCGTCGCACGCCAGCCGATGGGCCGCATCGGCCGGCCCGAGGAGATCGCCGCGCTGGTCGTCTGGCTCGCCTCGGACGAGAGCGCCTTCGTCACCGGCCAGTGCCACGTCATCGACGGCGGCTGGAGCAACACCTGACCCTCGCGGTGCCGGGCGTCCTGCGGGCGCACAGGGCGTCGCACGGCATCCCGGCCCCCACCCCGCACGCCCCCCCGCATGCCCGTCCCGCGCCGCCAGAGGGCCACCCCGCCCGGCCCCGCGCGCGGACGGCGCCCCCTGCCCCGACCGACGCCCGACCCTTCCCCTTTCATCTTTCGAAAAATATCCTCGGGGGGGTCGCCCGACGGGCGACGGGGGGCAGACAGCCCCCCTCCGACGCCGGTGCCCCGGGCGCCGCCGCCCGGATCCCCCTCAGCCGCCGTCCCGCGCCATCACCTGCGCCAGCGCGGCCGAGGCGAGGCGGGCCTCGGCGCTGTCGGCCCGGCTCGTCAGCATGATCGGCACCCGCGCCCCCAGCGCGATGCCGGCAGCCTCGGCGCCGGCGAGGTGGATCAGCTGCTTGGCGATCATGTTGCCGCTCTCCAGGTTCGGCGCGACCAGGATGTCGGCCCGCCCCGCCACCGCCGAGGCGATGCCCTTGGCCGCCACCGCCGCCGGCGAGATCGCGTTGTCGAAGGCCAGCGGACCATCGACCAGCCCGCCGGTGATCTGCCCGCGGTCAGCCATCTTGCAGATCGCCGCCGCCAGCAGGGTCGAGGGCAGCTTCTCCGTCACCGTCTCCACCGCGGACAGCAGCGCCACCCGCGGCGCCTCGGTCCCGGCCGCGCGGGCAAGGTCGATGGCGTTCTGCACGATGTCGCGCAGCGTCTCCAGGTCCGGCGCGATGTTGATCGCCGCATCGGTGATGTAGAGCGTGCGCGGATAGCCCGGCACATCCAGCGCGAAGACATGGCTCAGCCGGCGCTCGGTGCGCAGCCCCGCGGCGCGGTCGAGCACCGCCGACAACAGCTCGTCGGTGTGCAGCGCCCCCTTCATCAGCGCCGCCGCCCGGCCCTCGCGCACCAGCCGCACCGAGGCCTCGGCCGCGGCATGGCTGTGCGCGACATCGACGATCTCCAGCCCCTCCAGCGACAGCCCGGCCTCGGCCGCCGCCGCCTCGATCCGGCGCCGCGGCCCCACGAGGATCGGCGCGATGATGGTCTCCGCACGCGCCTGCAACGCCCCCTCCAGCGAGAGCGCGTCGCAGGGGTGCACCACCGCCGTCGGCACCGGGTCATGCGGCCGCGTCGCGTCGATCAGCGCGCGGAACCGCGCGCCGGGGGTGTGCAGCCGCACCTCGGGCAGGGCGGCGGCGGGGCGGCGGACCTTGTCGCGCGGGGCCAGCACCTCGGCGCTGCCCTCGATCACCGAGCGCCCCACGGCATCGAGGCACAGACAGTCGAGCCGCACGCGGCCCGTGCCCTCGTCCACCTCGGCCACCGTGGCCCGCACCGTCACCGCATCGCCCACCCCCACCGGGCGCAGGAACCGCAGCGACTGGCCCAGATAGATCGTCCCCGGCCCCGGCAGCCGCGTGCCCAGCACCGCCGAGATCAGCGCGCCGCCCCACATGCCATGCGCGATCACCCGGTGAAACTGCGTGCCCTCGGCGTAATCGGCATCCAGATGGGCGGGGTTCAGGTCGCCCGACATCACCGCGAACAGCTCGATGTCGCGGCGGGTGAGCACCCGCGTCAGCTCGGCGCTGTCGCCGGGGGCCAGCTCGCCCAGCGGGCGGTTCTCCAGCATCTCCATGCCCGCCCCCTCAGCCCTGCCGCACATAGTCGCCCGGCGCCGGGGCCAGGAGCGGCCCCATCGGCGGCACCGCCCCCTTCGGCCCCGAGCGCGCGGCCAGCCAGGCCGCCCAGGCCGGCCACCACGAGCCGGGCTGCGCCGGCGTCTCGGCAAGCCACGTATCGGCGTCGCGAAAGGGATCGTCCCGCCCGGTGGTGGCGATGCGGAAGCGCCGGCGCGGGTGCCCGGGCTCCGACACGATCCCGGCATTGTGCCCGCCCGAGGTCAGGATGAAGGTCGTCTCCGTCTCGGTCAGCCGCTGGATCTTGTAGACCGACCGCCAGGGCGCGACATGGTCGCTCTCGGTCCCCACCGCACAGATCGGCAGCCGCAGGTCGGTCAGCGACACCCGCTCTCCCAGCGCCTCGTAGCGCCCCGCCGCCAGCCGGTTCTCCAGAAACAGCCAGCGCAGGTACTCCGAATGCATCCGGCAGGGCATCCGCGTGGTGTCGGCGTTCCACACCATCAGGTCGCTGGGCTGCGTGCGCTCGCCCATCATGTATTCGCGCACCAGTCGCGACCACAGCAGGTCCCCGGGCCGCAGCATGGTGAAGGCGCCGGCCATCTGGTCGGCGCGCAGATAGCCCTGCTGCCACATCATGTCCTCCAGCAGCGCCACCTGCCCCTCGGAGATGAACAGCATCAGTTCCCCCGGCTCGGTGAAGTCCACCTGCGCGGCAAAGAGCGTCAGCGAGGCCAGCCGCTCGTCCCCCCGCCGCGCCAGCAGCGCCGCCGCCGCCGCCAGCAGCGTGCCGCCCAGGCAATAGCCCGCCGCATGCACCCGCCCAGACCCGCTGGCGGCGCCGGTGATCGCCCGCACCGCCTCCAGCGCCGCCAGCGGCCCCTGTTCCAGATAGGCGTCCATCCCGAGGTCGCGGTCCTCCGGCCCCGGGTTGCGCCACGAGATCATGAAGACGGTGAACCCCTGCTCCAGCAGCCAGGCCACCAGCGAGTTGTGGGCCGACAGATCGAGGATGTAGTATTTCATGATCCAGGCCGGCACGATCAGCACCGACTCGGGGTGGACGGCCTCGCCCACCGGGTCGTACTGGATCAGCTCCATCAGATGGGTGCGCGCCACCACCCGCCCGGGCGTCGCCGCCAACCCCTCGCCGAGGCGGAACCGCGGGTCGTCGGGGGGCGTGGCGGGGCCGGTCCGGGTCGCATCCTCCCAGAGGTTCGCAAGCCCCGCGCCGGCATTCGCCCCGCCCGAGCGCAGCGTGCGCTCGATCACCGCGGGGTTCAGCCACGGCAGGTTGCCGGGCGAGGCCATGTCGAGCACCTGCCGCACGCCGAAGCCCAGCGCCTCGGCCCGCCGCGGATCGACCCCGCGCACCTCGCGCGTGGCCGCCTGCCACCAGTCCTCCCAGGCGAGGAAGGCGTCGCGCGCCAGCGCAAAGGGCGGGCTGTCCCAGCCGTCGTCGCGAAAGCGCCGGTCGGGACGCTCGGCCGGCAGGCGTGCACCGGGCGCGAGCCCCTCCAGCGCGCGCCGCGCAAGGCCCGCGGCCTTGTGCAGCGCCTGCTCGCCCAGCCGCAGCTGCGTGCCCGGGGCAGCGGCCAGCTGCAACGCCCATTCGGTCCAGGCCGACGCCAGCAGCGCCGGCGCAAACCCCGGTGTGGCCTGCGCCAGCGTCAGCCGCGAGACGCGGTCCAGCGTCTCGGCATGCCTGCGTTCGGTCTCGCTCCAGGGCCTCTGGTCGAACATCGGATCTCCTCGCGTCTGCCTCGGGGCCATCGTGCCCCACCCATGTAACGCCGATGCTGCAGCTGCGGCACGGGAAACCGCTGCGGCGTGATGCTGCACCGCGGCATCTGCCGCTTTGCTGCGCAGAAAGCCCGCCCGGCACGCATCGCATCCGCGCCCGCCCGAGGCTGCGCAGGCATCGCCGGCCGCCGCGGCGCGCGCAAAACTCGGGCTTGGATCGCAGTCAGTTCCGCCTATACTGACCGCGGGCGCAGGGTCGACCCGGAGGAGGGGAAATGTCACGCACCACGGTCCTTGCGGCGGTCGCCGCGCTCTGCGTCCCGGTCCTCGCATCGGCCGAGGAGGCCCCCGAGCCGGTCCGCGGCGCCCATGGCCTCGCGCTGCCGGCCAGCTTTGCGGGCGTGCTGCCCTGCGCCGACTGTCCGGGCATCCGGCACCAGCTCGACCTCTGGCCCGCCGGCGGCTACGCGCTGCGGCGCGAGTACATCGACCGCGACGAGGTGTTCGACAGCCTCGGGCGCTGGCATGTCGATCCCGAACGCCGGGCGCTGGTGCTGTCGGGACCGGACGCGCCCGAATGGCAGATCCTCGGCAACGGCCATCTGCGCCTGCTCGACCCCGAGGGCCGGCCCATCGACTCCGACCTGCCCTACGGCCTCGAGCCCGCCCCCCTCGCGCCCTTCGACATCGCCGGGCCATTGACCGGCGAATTCATCTATTTCGCCGACGCCGCGATCTTCACCGAATGCATGACCGGCCAGATGCTGCCGGTGCGGATGGAGGCGGACTACCTCGCGCTGGAACAGGCCTATCTGGAGGCCAGGGTGGCGCCCATGGCGCCGGTCATCGCGCGCATCGACGGGCGCATCGCCATGGGCGAGCCGATGGAGGGCCCGCTGCGGCGCATGGTCACGGTGGAGCGGCTGCACCATGTGGTTCCCGGCGGCGCCTGCGCACAGGGCCGGGCCCGCGGCGCGCTCGTGAACACCTACTGGCGCATCCTCGAACTCGACGATACCGACCTGCCCCCCGAGGGGCAGTTCCCCGAGCCCTATCTGCTCCTGCACGACGCCGACGGGCCGCGCTTCGCCGCGACCGTGGGCTGCAACACGCTCATCGGCGGGTTCGAGCGCGACGGCACCACGCTCGGCTTCGGCGCGGCCGCATCGACGCTGATGGCCTGCCCGCCCGAGCTCGCCGGGTTCGAGGCCACTCTCGCCCAGGTCCTCGCCACGGTGGCAAGCTACGACAGCGACGGCTACCGCCTGCGCCTGCGCGACGCCGAGGGCCGCGTCCGGGCCCGCCTCCGGTCCGTCCACACCCCGCCGATGTGACCGCCCCCGCCGCCCCGGGCCGGACATCCCGCACCGGCCCGCACCCCGGCGCGACCCTCCCTTCCTTCATCTTTCCTCAAATATCCTCGGGGGGAGTCGCGCCCCGCGCGACGGGGGGCGGAAAGCCCCCCTCCGCCGCCCCCACCCGGCACCACGCCCGGGCAGCCTGCACCGTCACGCCCCGCCGTGCTCCGCCGGCAGATCGTCGAGATAGCCCATCCCATGGCGATAGAAGTCGTCCATGTACTGTCCGAAATGGATCGGCGGATAGGCCGCATCATGCCCGGGCTCGATCAGCGCCGGGATCGGGGCGATGATGGCGTCATAGTCGGGGTTGGCGAAATAGGGCATGGAATAGCGCGCCCGGTCCGCCCGGTTGACCACCCGGTGCGGGGTGGAGCGGAAGCGCCCGTTGGTCCAGCGCATCATCATGTCGCCGATGTTGATGACGAAGGTGCCCCTGATCGGCGGCGCCGCGATCCACTGGTGATCGAGGTGGCCGACCTCCAGCCCGCCGACCTCGTCCTGCATCAGCAGGGTGAAGGCGCCGGTGTCGCAATGCTCGCCCGCGCCGATCTCCAGATCCTCGGGCCGGCCGGATTTCGGCGGGCGGTAGTAGAGCAGGCTCTGCTGGATCAGCGGGCGGCGATAGAAGGGCTCGAACCACTCCTCGGCCAGCCCGAGCCCGAGCGCAAAGGCCCGCCGCAGCACCGCCGAGAGCACGTGCATCTCGGCCAGATAGGCCTCGATGGTGGCGTCGAAGCCGGGCAGATGCGGCACCCGGCGGTTCGGCAGGTGCATGGGCTTGCCGCGCAGCACGTCGGGATCGTCGGGCGCGAGGTCGAGCATCAGCCGGAAGGTCTGGATCGAGCCCCCCACCGCACCGCCCTCGCCCTCGAGCTTGGACGGGACATAGCCGCGCCAGTGCTCGCGGGTGGCGGCGGATTTCATCCGCGCCTCGAAGGGCTGCTCAAAGAACGCCCGGTTCTGCGCGAAGGCATCGTCGATCAGGCTCTGCGCCACGCCGTGGCCGGTGATGTAGAAGAAGCCCACCGTCTCGCAGGCCCGCGCGATCTCGGCCGCGACGGCCTGACGGGCGCGCAGGTCGCCGTGGCGCAGGGGCGCGATGTCGATCACGGGGATCTCGCTCACGGCGATGTCGCGGGCCTTTTCATAGACGGCCGGCTGGGTCTGGTCGGTCATGCGGGGCCTCCTGGGGTCTGGGGGACGGTGCGGGCGAGCCGGTCGAGCACGAGGCGCAGCGCCGCAAGCTGCAGCGCGAAGGCCATGCTGGGCAGGGATCGCTCGGTGAGGGGGGCAAGGTCCCCGGCGGCAGGCGCCTGGGCCTGAAACCGGGCGACCTGTTCGGGCAGGTAGGGCAGGTGCAGGAATCCGCAGGGTCCGGGCAGCCCCTGCGCCGCCATGGCGCCGAGCGAGGCATAGAGCGTGGCGTTGCACAGATGCGTGCCGGCATGGTGCGACACCACCGCCGGCAGCCCCCCGGCGCGCAGCTCGGCCACCAGGGCGCGGGCATCCCATGTCGCCATGCGCGCGGGCGGGCCGGCAGGGTCGATGGGCCGGCCGTCGGCGGGGCGCTGGCCGTGGTTGTCGGCGACGCCGAAGTCGAGGCGGTTGATGGCGGTGGTTTCCAGCCGCAGGACCGGCGCCCCCAGCGCGAGGCCGAGGGCGACGAAGAACGCCGGCCGGTGCTCGGCGATCAGCCCGGCGATGGTGGCGGGCACGGCCTCGACGCTGACGGGGGTGGCCATGGTGCGGATGGTGACGCCGTGCAGGGTGGCGCCCTCGACCTCGGGCAGGAGGCTTTGGGCGGGATTGTCGGGCAGCCCCGCAAAGGGCTGCGAGCCGGTGACGAGGCCGATCATGCCCGCGCCTCCACCCGGGTCAGGAAGGCGGCGAGGCGGTCGGCAAAGGCCTCGGGCGCCTCGATCGGGGCCATGTGGCCGGCGCCCGGCAGCAGCTCGAACCGGCCGTCGGGGAAGCGGGCGGCGAGGGCGCGGGCGTCCTCGGGGTCGACAAAGCTGTCCTCGGCGGCGGCGAGCACCGCGACCGGGCAGGCGATCCCGCCCAGCCGGGGGGCATAGTCGCAGCCGAACGGGGCGCGGAAGGAATGCCGCAGGCTCTGCTGGTCCATCGCCGCGCGCCAGCGGCGGAAGTCGGCCACGGCGGCGGGGTTCCCAGCGGCCCAGGCGGGCGCGAAGATGGCCGTCGCCTGTTCGGCGGCAAAGGCGTCGGGGCCAAGGCGGGCGGCGCGGTCCAGCATGGCCTCCACCGCGGCCTCGGCCTCGGGCGGGCAGGTCACGCCGCCGCAGGCGATCATCAGCCCGGCGGGGGCGATGCCCGGCCGCAGCGCCAGATCCGTCGCCACCATGCCCCCCATCGAGAAGCCCACCAGCACCGGCCGCACCACCCCCAGCGCCGCCAGCACCGCCGCGACATCGTCCGCCAGATCCGGCACGCGCAGCGGTGCCCGGATCGGCGCCGAGCCGCCGTTGCCGCGCAGGTCGGGCGCCAGCACCCGCCAGCCCGCCCCCGCCAGCCGCGCCATCTGCCCCGCCCACAGCCGCTCGGCGTCCCAGCCCAGCCCGTGGATCAGCACCAGCGGCCGGCCGGTCTCGGGTCCGGCCGCCAGCACGGCGATCACGGCGCCGCCGAGGTCCAGCCGGCGACGGTCCAGGGCGGTGGCGGTGGGGGAGCGCTGCTGCACGGTCATGCCCCCGCCCAAGCATCCGGCGCGCGCGGGGGCAAGCCCCGGCCCGCAGCGCCGTCGCCGCTGCCCCGCGGAAAGCCGCAGCCGGTTCGCGGCTTGCCGAAAACATGAGCTTCCAAGCCCAATTTTTCGAGGATCGGAGAATTTCCGCCATGCCGGCTGCATCTGCGGCGGGCGCCGGACTCCGCAGCGCGCGCGGTCCGTGATGACTGACGGAGCATGGGCCGCGGCGGGGCCGCCGCCGCCGGCGTTCGACAGGGATCTCGCCGCAGAAAGGGCACAGAGCCATGGCACATCAGACACGCAAACCCACCCCGCCCGGCATGAACCGCCGCAGCTTTCTCGGCGCCTCGGCCGGGGCGCTGGCGATTCCGGCGGGGCTCTGGGGCCTGCCGGTCACCGCGGCCGAGATGGACCGCACCGTCCATCAGCTCGGCTGGGTGAAGTCGATCCAGTTCGGCGGCCATTTCGCCGCCATCCACCACGGCTTCTTCGCCCACGAGGGCATCGAGGCCGAGTTCCTGCCGGGCGGGCCGGGCATGGCGGCCTCGGATGTGGGCGTGGCCACGGGGCAGTTCACCACCACCGACACGGACGTCGAGGGCACGATCCGCTCGCGCCTCGCCGGCCTGCCCGTCAAGGCCTTCGCGGCGATCATGCAGCGCGCGCCCGGCGCGATCATGAGCCTGGCCGAGAACCCGATCCGGTCGCTGGAGGACTTCCCCGGCAAGACCATCGCGCTCCCGGACGGCACCCGGCCGCAGATGGCCAACCTGATGCGCGCCGCCGGCCTCGACCCCGCCAGCGTGACCTTCGTGCCGGTGGGCACCGACCCCGGCATCCTCGCCGCCGGGCAGGTGGACGGCTATTACGGCTGGGCCACCAACCAGGGCGTGATGCTGCAGGTGCGCGGCGTCGACATCCACATCGCGCTGATGAACGATCTGGGCGTGCCGGGGCATGCCGGGGTGCTGATCGCCGCCGACCGGGTGATCGAGGAGAACGCCGACCTCTTGGTGCGCTGGCTCAGGGCCGAGATCCGCGGCTGGCAGTGGCATCTCGAGAACCCCGAGGAGATGGCGGTGCTGATGGTCGAGACCTATGGCCAGCGCGGCCTCGACCTGGAGGCGCAGACGGTCGAGAGCCGGATGATGGCCGAGTTCGTGCCGGTGGGGGCGGCGGCCGAGAACGGGCTGCTGTGGCTGGAGCCCGACGCCTTCGAGGCCGGGCTGGAGTTTGCCGTCGCCGCGGGCGAGATGACGCCCGGGCAGCTTTCGGTCGCCGACGTGATGACCGACGAGCTGATCCGCACCGCGCACGCGACGCTGGGCTGAGCCGTGACCGCGATCCGCTTCGAGGCGCTGCTGCGCGGCCCGGAGGGGCCGGGCCGCGTGGTGCTCGACGGCGGACGGATCGCGGCGGTGGAGGCCGCCGACGGCAGCGGCGCCGGCATCCTGATGCCGGCGCTCTGCAACGCCCACGACCACGGCCGCGGCCTGCGCACCGCAGCCTTCGGCGCGCAGGACGACATGCTGGAGGTCTGGATCGCCGCGCTGGCGCTGGAGCCGCGGGTGGACCCGTACCTGCGCGCCGCCGCCGCCTTTGGCCGGATGGCGCGCTCGGGCGTGGGGGTGCTGAACCACTGCCACAACACGCAGGACCCCGAGGCGCTGGTGGCCGAGGCGGCGGCGGTGGCGCGGGCGGCGGCGGATGTGGGGGTGCGGGTGGCCTTTGCGGCGCCGATCCATGGCCGCAACCCGCTGGCCTATGGCGACCCCGCGCCGCTGCTGGCAGCCCTGCCCGAGGGGGTTCGGGCGCAGGCGGCGGCGCGCAGGCCGCTGCCCTCCATGGCCGCGCAGCTCGACGCGGCGGAGGCGGTGTTCGCGCTCGCCTCGGAGCATTTCCTGCCGCAATACGGGCCCGTGGGCCCGCAATGGGTCGATGACGCGACGCTGGCCGAGATCGCCGAGCGCTCGGCCCGCCACGGCCGGCGCGTGCACATGCATCTGCTCGAAACGCAGGCGCAGCGGCAATGGGCCGATGCGGCGCACCCCGGCGGGCTGATCGCGCATCTCGATGCGCTGGGGCTCCTCTCGCCGCGGCTGACGGTGGCGCATGGGACGTGGCTCAGGCGCGGCGAGTGCGCCTTGCTGGCCGAGCGCGGGGTGATGGTGTCGGTCAACAGCTCGTCGAACCTGCGGCTGCGCTCGGGGATCGCGCCGGTGGCCGACTTCGTGGCGACGGGGCTGCGCTTCGGCATGGGGCTCGACGGCATGGCCTTCGACGACGACGAGGACGCGCTGCGCGAGGTGCGGATGCTGTGGCATCTCCAGCGGGGCTTCGGCACCGTCGATGTCCTGAGCGCCGAGCGGCTATGGCAGGCGGTGCTGGCGGACGGTCGGGCGGCGATCCTGGGCCCGGACGGCGGCGGGAGGGTGGCTGCGGGGGCTCCGGCGGACCTGCTGTTGCTCTCGACCGGGCGGATGATGGCGGATGCGCTGCCCGGCCGGGTCTCGGCCATGGACCTGCTCCTGACGCGGGCGACGCAGGCCGATGTGGCGGGGCTGTGGGTGGCCGGGCGGCCGGTGGTGGCCGAGGGCCGCTGTCTGGGCATCGACCTGCCGGCGGTGGAGGCCGAGCTGATCGCCCAGGCCCGCGTGGCGGCCGGGCCGGTGGACGGGGCGCTGGCCGCGCTGGCCGAGGCGACGCGGGGCTACTATCGCGCCGGCTGTCACTGCGGCGCCCAACGGGGGGCCGCCGAATGACCGAGATCGTCCTGCGCGACGTGGCCAAGCGTTTCCACCTGCCCGACCGCGAGGTCACCGCGCTGGAGGGCATCGACGTGACCCTGCCGGCGGGCAGCTTCACCGCGCTGATCGGGCCGTCGGGCTGCGGCAAGTCCACGCTCCTGCGCCTCATTGCCGATGTGCTGCCGCCCAGCGCGGGCGAGATCCGCATCGGCGCGCATGCCCCCGCCGTGGCCCGGCGCAAGCACGAGATCGGCTTCGTGTTTCAGGACGCCTCGCTGCTGCCCTGGCGCAACGTGCTGGGCAATGTCCGCCTGCCGATCGAGGTGGCGGGCGTGCCGGCCGCGCGCGACCCGCGGGCGCTGGTGCACATGGTCGGGCTCGCGGGCTTCGAGGAGGCGCGGCCGGCGCAGCTTTCGGGCGGCATGCAGCAGCGGGTGGCCATTGCGCGGGCGCTGGCGCTCGACCCCAAGGTGCTGCTGATGGACGAGCCCTTCGGCGCGCTCGACGAGATCACCCGGCAGCGGATGAACCTGGAGCTTCTGCGCATCTGGAAGGCGTCGGGCACCACCGCCGTTCTGGTGACGCATTCCATCAGCGAGGCGGTGTTCATGGCCGACACGGTGCTGGTGCTCGGCGCCAACCCGGGCCGGATCCTGCACCGGATCGAGATCGACCTGCCGCGCCCGCGCCGGCTGGAGATGATGCGCGAGCCGGCCTTCAACGCGCTGGAGAACGCGGTGCGCGCGGCGCTCTTCGACGACGGCGCCGGGGCATGAGGCGGGCGGGACCGAGGTGGAGAGGGCTGACCGGGACGCTCTTGCCGCCGGCGCTGGTGCTGCTCGCGGCCGGGCTGGGGGCCGAGGCCGCCAAGGCGGCGGGGCTGTTGCCCATCACCGTGCCGGCGCCGAGCCAGGTGGCGGCGATCCTGCCGGCGGCCCTTGACGACCTCGTGTATCACGGCGCGCGGACGGTGCGCTCGGCGCTGACGGGCTATGCGGTGGCCGCCGGGCTGGCGCTGGCGCTGGCGGCGGTGGCGCTGGCGATCCGGGCGCTGGAGCGGCCGATCGTGAGCATGGCGGTGCTGGTCGACTGCATCCCGCTGATCGCCATCGCCCCGATCTTCGTCATCTTCATCGGCCAGGGCCCGCATCTGCATGTCACGGTGGCCGCCATCTCGGCCTTCTTTCCGCTGCTGATCGGGGCGGTGCAGGGGTTCCGCGCCATCGACCGCAACATGGAGGAGCTCTTTCACGTCATCGCCGCCTCGCGCTGGCAACGGCTGTGGAAGCTCGCGCTGCCCAGCGCCCTGCCCTATCTCTTCGCGGCGTTGAAGATCGCGGCGCCGCTGGCGCTGCTGGGCACGCTGATCGCCGAGTGGATGGGGACCGACCGGGGCCTCGGCGCGATGATCGTGCTGTCGCTCTTTTCCTTCGACGTGCCGCGGACCTGGGCGACGATCCTGACGGTGTGCGGCCTCTCCGCGCTGGCCTATGGGCTGATCGCGCTGGTGGAGTCGCGGGTGGTGACCTGGACGGGGCCGGCCGATGGCCCGCTCGGGGGGCGCTGAGATGGGCCAGCCGGTCGCACGCCCCGATCCGCGCCTCCTGCCCGGCCGGCAGGCCGAGGCCGAGCGGCGGCTGGGGGCGGCCCTGCGCGGGGTCGGCTTCGCGGCGGCGCTGCTGGGGGCGCTCGTGCTGATCTGGCACGGGCTGATCGTCTGGCTGGAGGTGCCGCCCTTCGTGGCGCCCGGTCCGCAGGCGGTGTGGGGCGCGCTGACCGCCGAGTGGCCGCGGCTGTCGCAGGCGCTGTGGTTCACGCTGCGCAGCACGCTGGGCGGCATGGCGCTGGCGCTCGTGCTGGCGCTGGTGCTGGCGGGGTTGTTCACGCTGTCGGAGCTGCTCTCACGCGCCTTCCTGCCGCTGATCGTGATCCTGCGCACCGCGCCGATCCTCGCCATCGCGCCCTTGCTGATCCTCGTCTTCGGCCGCGGACAGGCGACCTCGGTGGCGGTGGTGGTGATGGTGTCGTTCTTTCCGATGATGGTGAACGCCGCCCGCGGCTTCCGCTCGCCCAAGGCCAATGTGCTGGAGCTGATGCATGTCTGCGGCGCGAGCTGGTGGCAGACGTTTCTCAAGGTGCGGCTGCCGTTCGCGCTGCCCTACGTCTTCACCGGGATCCGCATGGCCGCGGCCGGCGCGGTGCTGTCGGCGATGCTGGCCGAGTGGCTGTCGGGGGCGCCGGGGCTGGGCACGCTGATCCTGGAGGCCTCGTCGTTCCGCCGCCTGCCGCTGATGTGGGCCGGCGTGGTGCTGAGCATGGCGGCGGCGACCACGCTCTTCTTCCTGACCGTGCAGCTCGAGCGGAGGATGACGCGATGAGCCACCCCTTCGCGCTGACCGGCCGGGCGGTGTTCGTGACGGGGGCTGCCAAGGGCATGGGCCGGGCGATCACGCTGGAGCTGGCGCAGGCGGGCGCCGACATCGTGCTGGCGGGCCGCGACATGCGCGCGCTGGAGGCGGTGGCGGCCGAGGTGCGCGCGCTGGGCCGCGCCGGGGTGGTGCAGCGCTGCGACGTCACCGACGAGGGCTCGGTTTCGGCGGCGGTGGCGGCGGCGTGGGAGGCGCTCTCCCCCACCGAATGGGGCCTCGTGAACGTCGCCGGCGGCACCGGGCCTTCGGGCAAGCTGGTGTGGGAGCACTCGCTTGAGGACGTGCGCGAGGTCTTCGACGTCAACGTCATCGGCAGTTTCCTGACCATGAAGCATGCGTTGCCGCGGATGATCGCGGCCGGGGCGGGCAGCGTGGTCAACATCGGCGGCACCTTCGGCTTCAAGGGGGTGCGCAAGGCATGGGCCTATGGCGCGACGAAATGGGCGCTGCGGGGCCTGACGAAATCCGCAGCACTTGAGGCCGGCGCCCATGGCGTGCGGGTCAACATGGTCTCGCCCGGGGGCGTGGACGGTCCGCGCCTGACCCGGCAACTGGGCGAGGCCGCCGCGCGCGAGGGGCGGAGCTATCAGGAGGTCTACGACGCCTTCTGCGCCACCACCGCGCTCGGGCGGATGAGCAGCGACCGCGACGTCGCGCTGGCGGTCCTGTTCCTGCTGGGTCCGGGGGCGCGCAACGTCACCGGGCAGGACCTGCTGGTCGACGGCGGCACGGTGGTATGAGGGAGGAGCGCGCATGAGCCTGCGCATCGGCGTCCTCGGCGCCGGCATGATCGGAAGCTGGCACGCCCGCATCCTGTCCGAGCTGGGGGGCGTCACGCTGGCCGGCGTCTGCGACACCGACGCCGCCCGCGCCGATGAGCTTGCCGGCGCCTTCGGCGTGCCGGGCTGGAGCGAGCCGGAGCGGTTCTTCGCCGAGGCGGGGCTGGACGGGGTGGTGATCGCCACCCCCGAGGCGGTGCATGCCGAACAGGTCGAGATGGCCGCCGCCGCCGGCGCGGGCGTGATGATCGAAAAGCCCGCCGCGCCCGACACCGCCGGCGTGCGCGCGATCATGGCGACGGTGGCGCGGGCCGGCATCCCGGCCATGGTCGGGCATGTGGAACGGTTCGAGCCCGGCTCGGCGCTGCTGCGCGACGCGGTGGCCGAGGGGGTCTGCGGCAAGGTCGCGGCGGTGCTGGCGCGGCGACAGTTCGGGCCGGCGGGGGCGGAGAAATACGCCGCCTCCTCGACGCTGCGCATCCTCGCCGTGCATGACTTCGATCTGGTGCGCTGGGTCCACCCCGCCCCGGTCGAGGAGGTGCATGCCGTCGCCGGCCGCGGCGCGCTGCACGCCGCGCACGGCATCGACGACCATGTGATCACGACCCTCCGCTTTGCCGACGGCGCGGTCGGCTGTGTCGAGAGCGGCTGGACCCTGCCGCGCGCCTATTCCGACTTCGACACGCCCGCGGGCTGGCAGGGGGCGGGCAACAACCGGCTGGATGTCTATGGCGCGGCGGGCTTCGTCTCCAACGACATGGCGCTGAGGCATCAGCCGCTGGTGGCCTTCGACGCGCGGGCGGGGTTCCGCGCCGCCGGCATCCGCCACCAGCCGGTGGTCCACGGCCGGGTGCAGGGGGCGCTCCGGGCCGAGATCGAGCATTTCGCCCACTGCCTTGCCACCGGCGACACCCCCGTGGTGGGGCTGGAGGACGCGCTGCGGGCCGTGGCGCTGGTCGAGGCCGCAGAGCGCTCGCTCGCCACCGGCCGGCCGGTGCGCCCCGAGGTGTGAGACGTGCCCGCCTACGCCGGCCCGGTCATCGACGCCCATCACCACCTCTGGCGGGCGAGGCCCGGCGCGCACCCCTGGATCGAGGGCAACGCCGCGCTCGCCCGCGACTTCACCGCCGCCGACCACGCCGCGGCCTTTGCGGCCACGCCCATCGCCGCCACCGTCTGGGTCGAGGCGCTGGCCGCCGACCCGGAGGCCGAGCTGGCCGCGGCCGAGGCCGAGCGGCAGGCCTCACGCGGCCGCGTCGCCTCGGCGCTGATCGCGCATGCGCCGCTCGATGCCCCCGACATCGGCGAGCGGCTGGACCGGCTGGCGGCGATCAGCCCGGCGCTGCGCGGGGTGCGCGACATCGTCAGCGCCGGCGCCGGACGGCCGAGCCCGGCGCGCCACCCCGACCTTCTGGCGCGCCCGGGGTTTCGCGCGGGGCTGGCGGCGCTGGCCGCCCGCGGCCTCGTCTTCGACCTGATGCTCCGGCCGCACCAGATGCCTCAGGCCGCGCGGCTGCTGTCCGCGCTGCCCGACCTCCGCGTCGCCGTCGAGCATGCCGCCGATCCCTGGGACCAGTCGCCCGAGGGGCTGGCGGCGTGGCGCGCGGGGCTCGCGGCGCTGGCCGCCCTGCCCGGCGCGGTGCTGAAGGTCTCGGCGCTGCAGTGCCACGACCCGGGCTGGAGCCGCGACAGCCTGCGCCGGCTCATGGACGCGATGGTCGAGAGCTTCGGGCCCGAGCGCCTCGCCTGGGGGTCGGACTGGCCGGTGCACGACCTCGCCTGCCCGGGGCCGGTCGCGCTGGAGGCCCTGCGCGACGTCACCGCCGACTGGCCCGCACCGGCGCAGCACGCGCTCTTCGCCGGCACCGCGGCAGCCGTCTACGGCCTCGCGCCGGCCTGACGCGCCCCCCCGGCGCCACGGGGGTGCGACCTCTGGGCGCTTGACCGGCGCGCGGGCCGGCGCGACGGTCTGGATGTCGGGGACGCCGATGGGGAGATTACGGCCCCACGTCACCGCCCCCGCATCTTCGAACGTGATTTTTCTGGCGCTCCGGCGTTTGCCTTCCCTGTGTCTCGCCAGTTGCCGTCGCCCGGACGCTCCTCGCATTGACAGCTTCTGCCGGGGGGGCAGACCATGACAACCGACACCACGGATGGCCCGCGCCCGTCGGGCGCCTTCGTCGATCCTGCCGTCAACTCCGGGGGAACGAGCAACCCCACCCCATACAGGGGCGCCGAGAGCTCGCTGGACAACGCATCGGGATACCGCACCGGCAGCAGCGGCGACGGCAGCGGCGGCGGCGGGCGCCGCGCCGTCGGCGTGCCCGATCAGCCCGCGATCGACCGCGAGACGCTGCAGCTCACCCGGAACGCGAAGGAGATGTCCGTCAAGATGGTCGAGGTGCCCAACAAGGCCACCTCCATCTCGTCCCTGCTGACCTCGCCGCGCGATACGCTCTTGCAGAAAATCGTCGGCAAGGTGACGGCCTTCACCCTCGGCCGCGACATCACCGAAGCGTTCCAATCGCTCGACGTGATCCAGAAGGCCGCCCATGAGGCCGTCGCCCCCCTCCCGGGCCGCACCAAGCCCGCCGAGGGGGCGGGGCTGCACATCGGCAACCCGTCGCGCTTTCGCCTTGACGGCAGCGAGGCGTTGCAGCTCGACGGCGACGGCCGGCTGGACGTCTTCTTCGGGCCCGGGCCGGGGGAGTACCTCATCGCCTATGACCTCGACGGCAACGGCCGGATCAGCCCGCGCACCGAGCTGGTGACGCCGCAGATGGCCGGGCTGGAGTTCGCCTCGGTGATGGATGCGCTGCGCGGGCTCGACAGCAACGGCGACGGCCGGCTGGACGCCAGCGACGCCACCTGGAGCCGGCTGCATGTGCTGGGCCGCGACACCGCGGACGGGCCGCTGGAGACCCGGCCGCTGTCCGCGACCGGCGTCACCGCGCTGATCCTCGACGACGCCAGCGCCGTCGCGACCCGGCCGGGACCGCCGCAGCCGGCGCGGGTGCGCGAGGTGATCCCGACCGAGGGCGTCGCCGCCGTCGCCGGGGTGCTGGAGATGACCGTGCTGCGCGAGAGCTACGAGCGGGTGAGGAGCAGCGAGGGCGACGGCGAGACGGTCGCCGGCGGTCCCGGCAGCGACGTGCTCTTTGCCCAGCACGCAGGCGTCACGCTGCTGGGGCGGGGGGGCAACGACCTCCTCGTCACCACCCGCGCCGACACCGTGATCCGGGGCGGCCGGGGCGACGACATGGCGATCTTCGTCACCGAAGAGGCGGTGCAGGTGAACGCGGCCGCCTCGGGCCTCTCGACGGTGGTGGGGGGCGCGGGCAACGACACGCTGCGCGCCGGCGGGCCGGAGGGCGTGCTGCTGGACGGCGGCGCGGGCCGCGACCGGCTGGTCGGCGGGGCGGGCAACGACACCCTCCTGGGTGGCCCGGGCAACGACACGCTGATCGGCGGCGCCGGCTTCGACATCGCGGTCTGGCCCGGCCCGGCGGCGGGCTATGCGATCACCCCGCTCGCGAACGGCTGGCAGGTGCGCGACATCGACCCCACCAACGGCCGCCAGGGCACCGACACCGTGCGCGAGGTCGAGATCCTGCGGTTCGACGATGCGATCTTCCGCACCGAGGACGGCAGCTTTCTCGCGACGGAGCCCGACCCCGACCTTGCGCCGGTGGCGCGCAGCGACGTCTTCGTGACCGTCCGCCCGGTCTTTCGCTTCGCACCCCAGGACCTGCTGTCCAACGACATCGACCCCAAGGGCGGGCCGCTGACGGTCGAGGCGGTGTGGACCTCGGAGGGCACGCTCAGGGCGCTGCCGGCGGGCGGCTGGCGGCTGACCCCCGACCGGCCGGGCGACACCGCCGTCACCCTCGGCTACCGCATCGCCGATGTCGACGGCCAGACCGCCGAGGGCCGCGCGGTGGTGCATTTCCGGCCCCCCAGCGACGACCTGACCTACGAGATCTCGTGGCATCTCTTCCGCGACGCGCTGCGCGGGGTCTGGGTGGATTACACCGGCGCGGGCGTGCATGTCGCCATCAACGAGGTGGGCGCCTTTCCCACCACCCACCCCGACCTCGTGCCGGGCTTTCTGGGCAACCTGCCGGCGGGCGGCACCGAGGCGCATGGCGTGGCGGTGGCGAGCGTGCTGGCCGCGCGCCACGGCGACGGCGGCACGGTGGGCGCCGCCCCCGGCGTGACGTTCAGCCAGTGGCACATGGGCGATCTCACCGAGAGCCATCACGAGTTCTTCCGGCTCTGGCGCACCGACCCCTTCGGCGATGCGCAGATCGTCAACAACAGCTGGTACTATCCGGGCTTTTCCCGCGGCTCGTTCCTCGAGGATTACCGCCCGCTGCGCGCGGGGCTCGAGGCCTTCGCCGCCGAGGGCCGCGACGGGCTCGGCGGCATCGCCATCTTCGGCGCGCCCAACATCCCGTGGTATTCGGTCGAGCGGGTCGATTACCAGTTCCTCGCCAACAGCCGCCACGGCATCGCGGTGGGCGCGCTGGACGATCTGGGGCGCGCGGCCGGCGGGGCGCCGGGGGCGGCGCTGCTGATCACCGCATCGGGCGAGGCGATCCCCACCGCCGACCTCGAGGGGCCCGGCGGCTATGCCGACGGGGACAGCCCCCTCGGCCCCGATTACGCCATCCTCACCGGCACCTCGCTGGCGGCGCCGATCGTCTCGGGGGTGGTGGCGATGATGCTCGAGGCCAACCCCGGCCTCGGCTATCGCGACGTGCAGCAGATCCTCGCCTATTCCGCCCGCCCCACCGACCCGATCGGCAGCGGCTGGCAGACCAGCGGCGCCGGCGACTGGAACGGCGGCGGGCTGCTGTGGAGCGAGAGCCACGGCTTCGGCCGCATCGACGCGCTCGCCGCCGTGCGGCTGGCCGAGAGCTGGGCGGCGAGCGGGGCCGCGCCGCTGACCGCCGCGAACCTGGAGACCCGGGAGCTGCCCGACGACGGCGCCGTCGTCTGGGTGACACCGCAGAGCAGGGGCCAGGAGACCCGCGTCTTCGACCCGGCCGCGCACCCCGACGGCGGCGACATCGTGATCGAGCATGTCGAGGTGACCATCCACGGCATGACCGAGCGGAGCTTTGACGGCGCGCTGTTTCCGGGCGTCCCCGCCTCGGCCGAGATGGAGCTGCGGCTGGTCTCGCCCTCCGGCACGGTGGTGACGCTGCTTCGGGGACAGGCCTTTGGCGAGGACACGCCGGTCTTCACCTCCTGGGGCATTCCCGCCGACTGGGTGTTCTCGGCCGCGGCCTTTCGCGGCGAGCGGGCCGAGGGGACCTGGACGTTGCAGGTCGACAACCTGTTGCCGCTGCCGGAGTGGGACCCCTGGTTCGACGTCTCCTGGTCGCTCGCGCTGCACGGCCGGCCGGCGGACGGCAACGACCGGTATGTGTTCACCGACGCCTTCACCGGGTTTCACTGGCGCCGCGATGCCGAGCGCTTCGTGCTGGAGGATGCCGAGGGGCACAACACCATCGACGCCTCGGCGGTCATGGCGCCGGTGCATCTGGACCTCGCGGGCGTGGCGCGCAGCTTTGTCGCCGGCCGCGAGCTGGAGATCGCGCCCGGCACCCGGATCGCGGACGCCTTCGGCGGCGATGCCAACGACATCCTGATCGGCACCGCCGGGCGCAACCTGCTGTCCGGCGGGCGCGGCGACGACCTGATCGACGGCGGCGCCGGGCGCGACACGCTGCTGGGGGGCCCGGGCGACGACCTGCTGTTCGGCCGGGCCGGCAACGACCTGCTGGAGGGAGGGACGGGCGACGACACCCTCCTCGGCGGTCGGGGCAACGACAGGCTGCGCGGCGGGCCGGGGGACGACGTGCTGCGCGGGGGGGGGGCGGGCAACGACGTGCTCAACGGGGGGCCGGGCAACGACCGGCTGGAAGGCGGGCGCGGCGCCGACGTCTTCGTCTTTGCCCGCGGCCACGAGCGCGCGGTGGTGCTGGACTTCGACCCGGCCGAGGGTGACATGCTGCGGCTGAACGCGAACCTCTGGCGCGGGACGCTGACCGCGGCGGAGGTGGTGGAGAGCTTCGCCCGGCTCCAGCGCGGCAACATCGTGCTGGAGTTCGAGCGCGGCGACACGCTGGTGCTGCGCGGCTTCGACGACCTCGAGGCGCTGATGCCGCAGATCGCCATCGCCTGAGGGGCCGTCGGCGGCGGCGCCCCGGGGCGGGCGTGGGAGGGGGGCCCTCGGGCCCCCCACCGCCTTCGGCGGCCCCCCCGAGGATATTTGAGGAAAGATGAAAGGGGGGCCGCGTCAGAGCCAGTGCGCGACCAGCCACCAGTAGGCCGGGATGCCGAGGACGATGTTGAGCGGAAAGGCGATGGCCATGCTCATGGTCAGGTAGCGCACCGGGTTCGCCTCGGGCAGGCCCTCGCGCAGCAGGACCGGCGCGACGATGTAGGAGGCCGAGGCGCAGAGGATGATCAGCAGATAGGCATCGCCCGGTTGCAGCCCCATGAGGCGGGCGAAGCCGAAGGCGAGGGCTGCGTTCACCAGCGGCGTGAGCACGGCATAGAGGATCAGCAGCGGGGGAAAGCCGCGCATGCCGCGCAGCTGCCCGCCGACCTGAAGCCCCATGTACATCAGGAAGAAGATCAGCATGCCGGTGAACATGTCGCCGCTGATGAAGGCCGCGAGGGGGCTTGCCTCTTCGCCCAGCGCCACCAGCAGGTAGCCGATGACGAGGCTGCCGATGAGCACGATCACGGTGCCGTCGGTGATGGCGGTGCGCAGCACCCCGCGCAGCCGCGCCGGCCCGCCGCCGCCTGAGGCGCGCGCGAGCAGGATCGCGAGGATGATCGCGGGCGTCTCCATGATCACCAGCGCCACCGTCATGTAGCCGCCGAAGGCCACCCCGATGGAGGTCAGGAACCCCACCGCGGTGATGTAGGTCAGCGTGCTGTTCGAGCCGAAGGTGGCGCCGATGGCGGCGGCGTCGGCGGCGCCGAAGCGGTGGCGCAGCAGCGCGAAGGTCGCGAGCGGCACCAGCGCGCTCATGCCGAGGATGAAGCCGATGATGGCGATGCCGTCGCCGAAGAGCGGCGCGTGATAGAGGCTGACGCCGCCTTTGAAGCCGATCGACAGCATGAGGTAGAGGCTGACGAATTTCAGCACCGGGTCGGGGATCTCGAGATTCGAGCGCACCAGCTTGGCGATGACCCCGAGCAGGAAGAACAGGATGCCGGGGTTGAACAGCGTGGCGAGGATGTCGTGGTCCATGGCGGTCTCTCGGGAGTTTCCCGGAGGAGCTCTCCGGGGGGGGACGTTCGGGGGCGCGCGCGCGAAACCGGCGGACCGGATGACCGGCCCGCCGGGCGCACAGGGGTTCGGGCAAGGGGGGCGGCCGGGACGCGCGGGACGGACCGCGCGCCCCGCTGGCATGCCGGACGGGTTGGACGGATCAGGCCCGGTGTGGACCCGCCTCAGGCGGCGCGGCGCGGGCGCCGGGGGCCTGCATCCTCGGCGGCGAGGCGACCGAAGAGCTCGGACCAGCGGTCCAGCCGGGCCGGGCTGAAGCCCGCAGGCCCCATCTCCAGCGCGCGGTCGCGGACCCGCCGCGCCAGCCCCAGCCGCCAGTCCTCGGGCAGCGTCAGCCGCTGCGAGGCCGCCCAGCGCGCCACCTGCGGCAGGAAGGGCTGGCCCTCGACGATCACGTCGGCGAGCCGCACCTCGGGCCGCCGCTCCAGCCGGTCGAGCTGATCGGCCATCAGGCCGGTGGGCAGCAGGTCCTCGACCGTGCCACCCTCGACGCCGGTCAGCCCGGCCAGCGGGATCAGCCGCTCCGGCGCCTCGGCATAGAGGCCGGCGCGCAGCTCGTCCGCCATGGCGCCCTGATCGGGGCCCAGCAGCACCAGCGGCAGCGTCCCGCCCTGCCCCGCCAGCAGGCTCGCGGCGACGCGGGCGATGCGGCTCGCCCCCGCCGGCGCGAACACCAGATCGCGGCGCGGGGCGAAGGCGCCCGCCGCGGTCAGGAGCGTGCGCATGGTCCCGAGGTGGAGCTGCTCGGCCTCGCCCTCGACCAGCACGGGCCGGCAGCCGCGCAGCATCGCCTCGGCCACCGACAGCGTCAGCGCCGCCCGCACCGCATAGGCCGCGCCGCGCTGGCTGTCGCTGCCCTCGGTCTCGCTCAGCTCGATGGTGGCGCGGGTCGAGCCGTCCTCGCCCACATAGACCTTGCGCGCGCGGTCCAGCCGGTCGGCATCGACCAGGAACGGCGAGTGGCAGGTATAGATCAGCTGGTTGGTGCCCGAGAGATTGTCGAAAAAGGCCGACAGGTCGCGCTGCGCCAGCGGGTGCAGCGACTGCCCCGGCTCGTCGAGCAGGAGCACCGCGCGGCGATGCGCGCCCATGCTCTCGACCATGAAGACGAGGAAGAAGGACAGGAACCACTGCAACCCGGTCGAGCGGTTCTCCAGCTCGATCTCCTGCGGGCGGCGCCTGTCGGCGACCCAGATGCGGAAATGGTTGCCGTCGGCCTCGAAGCGGAAGCGGTAATCGCCCTGCTTCCACCAGTCGGCGAAGCGCTCGGTCAGCTTGGTGCCGGCCGACTGCATCAGGATCGAGCGCGTGCGCTTGGCCTCGCTGATGCGGGCGAGCTCGTCGGCCTCCGGGCGGGCGGTCTCGCCGGCGAGGCGGGAGATGAGGCTGCGCAGCCGCCCGACGGTGCCGTCGCGGGCGATGGCCGCGGCCTCGGCCTCGTCGCGGATGTCGCGAAAGTCGCGGCCGAGCTCCAGCACCTCCTGCGGCTTCAGCCCGACGAAGCCGAACAGCACCTTGAGCGTGCGCGCCTTGGCCGCCTCCTTGGCGCCCAGATCCTCACGCGCGAGGTTCTCGACCACATGCGGCAGGTAGATCTCGCTGTCGAGGTTGCCGTAGTTGGAATAGTAGACGAAGGGCGGCAGCGCGGCGAGGACGGCGCGGCGGACCTCTTCGCGGCTGCCGGGATCGGCGGCGCAGAGCTCGGCCATGCGCTCGCCCAGGCTCTGGCGGAGCTGTTGCAGGACGGGCGCGGCCGCGCCGGCGGTGGCGGGATCGGCCGGGATCAGCACCGAGACCGCGTCGCGCAGGCGGATCAGCGCGTTGGGCCCGAGCTGGGCCTCGGGGTCGATGTCGGCCCTGAGCGCCTCGATCGCGTGGGTGGCGTGGGCGCGCAGCTCGTGCTCGGGGCCGGAGGGCGGGCCGCCGGCGAGCTCGGCGCGGGCCTCGTCGAGCCGTGCGAGCACCCAGCCGGCATCGGCCCGCCGGTCGAGCCGGTGGCGGGGGAAGGTGACGATGTGGCTGCCGTCATAGAAACGGCCGACGCGGACGACGCCGGCCTCCTCGGGCATGAGGTCGGCGAGCTGCGCAAGCTCGGTGGCGCGGTCGCCGGTGTCGAACTCGGCCTCGACGAACTGAAAGCTGCCGGGGTTGGCGCGGATGGTGGTGAACAGCGCCTTGGGGAAGTCCGAGGTCGGCTCGATCCAGCCGCCGCGGGCGGGGTTGAGCTTCCACAGCGGCAGGAGGAGGTTGGTCTTGCCGCTCTCGTTCACGCCCACCAGCGCCGTGACCGCGCCGAGGTCGACCCAGCCCGAGTCGATGACCGAACGGAAGTTGGTGACGCGAAAGCGCAGGAGCGTCATGTCGCGGGCCTCGGCGCGCGCGGGGGCGGCGGCGACGCGGGCGCCGGTGGGGGTGCGGGTGGCGGCGAAGGGGCGGTCGTGTTTCATCTCTCGTCTCCCTTTGTGTGTCTGTTCAGTGGATTGCAGGCAGGTCGAGCCCCTGCAGGAGCCCGGTGCCGGGATGGTGCGGATGCTCGGGCAGGACCGGCACGGCCGTCGGCTCCGGCGCGGGCGGCTCGGCCAGCGGCGACAGCGCGCCGAGCGCGAGCACGACGGCGATCAGCGCGACCGGGGCGGCCGGGGCGAGGCGCCAGGCGCTGCCGGCCGCCGCCGCCCGCTCGGGCAGGCGCCGGGCGAGGATGCGCAGGGCCCGGCGGGTGCGCAGGGCGGCGGCGGTGGCCTCGGCCCGGGCCCGGCGCGCCGGCGCCGACACCTCGCGCCAGAAGCGCGCGGGCCCCATCGCCAGCGCCTGCGCCACGAGGCCCCCGAGCCCCGCCAGCGCGAGCCCCATCGCCACCGGCCACAGCGCGGGCCAGCCCGCCTGCGGCAGCGCGAGGCCGGGCGCGAGCACCGGCCACAGCGGCGCCACCGCGGCCGCCAGCCCGATAAGCGCCAGCGCCGGGGCCGCGCCGCCCGGCATGCCGGGCGTCGCGGCCGTGCCCTCGACCGCCGCGCGCAACGTCACCGCGAAGCGCACCATCAGGAAGGTGGTGACCAGCGTGCCGGCGCTCACGCCCAGCACGAGCCACGGCCCCCAGCCCGCCGGCCCGGCCGCGAGCGCGGCCTTCAGCGCCTCCTTGCCGGTGCCGCCGCCCGACAGCGGCACGCCCGCCAAAGCCAGCGCCGGCAGCAGAAGCGCCGCGCCCAGGCCCAGCCGCCAGCCGGCCGAGGGCCGCGCCAGCACCGCGCCCGCGCCCAGAAACAGCGCCCCCTTGGCCAGCGCATGATGCGCCGCCAGCAGCACCAGCACCGGCGCGATCAGCCCCCAGGCCTCGGGCGTCTTCAGCGCGGCGCCGAGGCCCAGCGCCATCAGCCCCATCTGCCCGACGCTGGACCAGCCGAGCACCGCCTTGGGGTCGGCCTCGCGCACGCCCATGAGGCCCGCGCCCACCACCGTCACCAGCCCCGCGGCCAGGAGCACCGTGCCATGGTCCCACAGCACCGCACTCCCCAGCGGCAGGGTGGAGAGCATCCCGAAGAGCCCGGCCTTGATCATCGCGCCCGACAGCACCGCCGAGGCCGGCGCCGGCGCCGCGCCATGCGCCGGCGGCAGCCAGACATGCAGCGGCATCACCCCCAGCTTGGCCCCGAAGCCGAGGATCAGGAGCGCGGCCGCAAGGTCCGACACCCCCGCGGCCCGGATCTCGGCCAGCCCCAGCGCCCCGGCCTCGAACACCGCGAGCGCGAGGCCCCCGAAGAGCGCCAGTTCCCCGCCCACGACGAAGGCGATATAGTGCCGCCCGGCCGACTGCGCCCGCGCGCTGCCCGAATGGATGACGAGGCCCCAGGAGGCGAAGCTCATCAGCGCGAAGAAGCCGTAGAAGCCCGGCGCGTCGGTCGCGAGGATCAGCCCGAGGTTGCCGGCCATCGCCATCAGGAAGCAGGCGGCAAAGCGCAGCGGATGGCGGGCGGTGCGCAGCCAGCCCGCCGCCGCCCAGCCCGCCGCCACCCACAGCACCGCGGTCAAGCCCAGAAACACCCGCGACACGGCATCGAGGCCGAAGCCCGCACCCATCAGCAGCCACGGCTCCGCCACCGCCACCGGCACCGGCAGCAGCCCCGCCGCCAGCGCCGGCAGCGGCGCCACCCACATCAGCCGCGGGAGCACCGGCTGCAACCGCGTCACCGCCAGCGCCGCCGCCATGGCCAGCGGCAGACCGAAGGCCGACAGAAGCAGAACCGCACTCATGGCAGGGCCTCCAGATACTCGATGGCGACGATGAAGCGGGTCCACTCCAGCGGGCTGAACGGCGCATTGGCAAAGACGCCCGCCACCAGCGCCAGCGTGGCCGTGGCCATGGGCGGCGCGGTCAGCAGCCAGCCGACGCGCGGCCGGCCGGGCACCTCGGCCGCGCCCTCGGCCTCGCGGAACCAGGCGCGGTACACGATGGGCAGGAAGTAAAGCGCGTTCAGCAGGCTCGAGCCGATCAGCAGCGCGATCACCCAGGAGTGTCCGGCGTCGATCCCGCCCTGGGCGAGGTACCACTTGCTGACGAACCCCGCGAGCGGCGGCAGCCCGATCATCGCCAGCACCGCCAGCGAAAAGGCCAGCATGGTGCCGGGCATCCGCCGCCCCGCCCCGTCGAGCTGGCTGACCTTCTTGATCCCCAGCCCCTCGGCCAGATTGCCGGCGGCGAGGAACATGGTGATCTTCATCAGCCCCTGATGGATCAGATGCGCGAGCGCGCCGATGGCCGCGATGGGGCTCGCGAGCGCCACCCCCAGGGTGATGTAGCTGACCTGGGAGACGGTGGAGAACGCCAGCCGCTTCTTCAGGTCGTCCTCCATCAGCGCGCGGACCGAGCCGTAGAGGATGGTGACGGCGGCAAAGGCCAGCAGCGGCGTGGTGACGCCCAGGCCCTGCGCCACGTCGATGCCGAAGATCTCGTAGACCACCCGCATGATCCCGAAGGCGCCGGCCTTGACCACCGCGACCGCGTGCAGCAGCGCCGACACCGGCGCCGGCGCCACCATCGCGATGGGCAGCCAGGCATGGAACGGCACCAGCGCCGCCTTCACCCCCAGCCCGGCGATGAGCACCAGGAACAGAAGCTGCGCCTGCACCGGCGTCTCGGCCACCACCTCGGCCAGCACGCCGCGGGGCACGAAGTCGGTGGTGCCCGCCATGACCCACAACCACAGCGTGCCGAACAGCAGCACCAGCCCCCCGCAGAGGGTATAGACGAGATAGATGCGCCCCGCCCGCAGCGCCTCGGAGGTGCCACGGTGGATCACCAGCGGATAGGTCGCGAGCGTCAGCAGCTCGTAGAAGATGAGGAAGGTGAAGAGGTTGCCGGCCATGGCGATGCCCACGGTCGCGGCCACGCAGAGCGAGAAGAAGCCGAAGAAGCGGCTCCGGTGCGGCCCCTTCTCCAGATACCCCACGGCGTAGATGGTGGTGATCAGCCACAGCACCGCCGACAGCGCGATGAACAGCACCGCCAGCGGGTCGGCCTGCAGCTTGAACTCCAGCCCCGGCAGCATCTCGAAGCGGACCTCATAGATCACGCCCCGGCTGACCTTCCAGCTCAGCCAGCCGACCAGCGCGACCTTGGTCGCCGCCGCCGCGAGGTTGATCGCGGTGCGCAGGCCGGCGCTGCGCTCGGGCAGCGCGAAGATCAGCGGCACCACCCCCAGCGAGGTGAGCAGGATGAAGAGCGGCAGAAGCACCACCTCGGTCATGGCCGTCCCCCCAGCGGCGCGCCGATCTCCAGGAGCGCCAGCACCTGCACCGCGATCAGCCCCAGCCCCAGCGCCGCCAGCGCCAGCACCAGCGGCGGCGCGTCGGCCAGCGCCCAGCCCTGATGCTCGCGCAGCTCGCCCCGCACCCGGTCGAACCGCAGGAACCCGGCCAGCACGCGGGAAAACACCGCCACGCTGATCAGCGTTCCCACCAGCGTCACCACCACCCAGTGCCAGTAGCCCGCCGCCACCGCCCCCTCCATCAACAGCCATTTCCCGGCAAAGCCCGCGCTGGGCGGCAGCCCGATCAGGCTGACCGCAGCCAGGGCAAAGGTGAACTGCGCCAGCGTCGGGCGGACGGGCGAGCGGTCCAGCCGGGCGATCTCGTCATGCCCGACCTCGTCCCTGATGCGCCCGGCGGCCAGGAACATCGCGCCCTTGGCCAGCGCATGCGCCATCATGATCAGCGCGGCGGCCTTCCAGCTCTCGGCCGTGCCGTCGGCGCCGGCGCGGGCAAAGGCCACGAACACCAGCCCGATCTGCGCCACGGTGGACCAGGCCACCAGCAGCTTCAGCCTTGGTGCCCGCAGCGCCTGGATGCCGCCCCACAGCATCGCCCCGGCGCCCAGCACGCCGATCAGCGTCACCACCACCTCGGACGGCGCCACGAGGTACTGGAACAGCCGCAGCACGATATAGAGCGAGGCCTTCACCACCAGCGCCGACAGCAGCGCGCTGGCCGGCGCGGTCGCGTTCGCATGCGCCGCCGGCAGCCAGTAATGCAGCGGAAACAGCGCCGTCTTCAGCGCCATGCCGACCAGCGTCAGCGCCAGCACCGACGCCAGCACCGCATCGCCCGCCCCGGCGATGCCCGCGAGCCCCGCGATGTCCAGCCGGCCATAGTGCAGATACACCAGCCCCACCGCGAGCAGGAACAGGATCGCCCCCAGCATCGAGGCGAACAGATACTCGAGCCCCGCCTTCAGCGCCGCGAGGTTGCCGCGCAGCACCGTCAGCCCGATGGCCGCGATGGAGATGACCTCGATCATCACATAGAGGTTGAAGAGGTCGCCCGAGAGATAGACCCCGTTCAGCCCGGTGAGCAGCAACAGCCACAGCGGCCAGAAATAGCGGCGGCGGCGGGGGTCCGTCTCGCCCAGCGCCGAGAGGCTGACCAGCAGCCCCACGCCCGCGGTCATGCCCAGCATCGCCACCGACAGCCCGTCGGCCGCCAGGTCGATCCCCAGTGGCGCGCCCCAGCCGCCCAGCGGCACCGTCAGCGCGCCCTGCCCCACCACCTGAAGCCCCAGCGCGACCACCGCCGCGGCCGTGGCCCCGACGCTCGCCAGCCCCAGCCCGGCCGCCGCCCGCGGCCAGGCAAAGGCCGCCATCGCGCCCAGAAGCGGCAGCATGACCGCCGCCACGGCCCAGTCGATGCCCGGAAGGTCAGTCATGGCCCCCCTCCCGCTCCAGCACCGCGATGCGGTGGATCAGCGCCAGCGCCACGGCCATGGCGCTGACCATCACGACGATGCCGGTGATCACCAGCGCATGCGGCACCGCATCGGCCGCCCCCGGCGGCTCGCGGTACGCCGCCACGATCAAGAGGAACGACGCCCCCACCGCGCAGAGCTTCAGCGCCAGCACCCGGCGCAGCGGTGCGGCCAGCGTCAGGGCCCGGAACAGCCCGATGCCGAAGACGCCGAGGCCCGCAAGGCCATAGATCAGATCGGGGCTCATGGGCGCGCCTCCACGCTCAGGGGCTCGGGCTCGCGGCCGAAGAACAGCGCGGCGAGCGTCGCGGCGATGGACAGCGTCACCACCGCCTCGATCAGCAGGATCAGGGGCTTGGCCAGCGCCGGCGGGTACTCGAACGCGACCCGCGGCCCGAAGCCCACCGCCAGCGCCACCAGCGCGAACACCGCCGTGCCGGCAATGAAGGCCGCCCGCGCCATCGCCCGGTGCTCGGGCGCCGGCACATAGCTGCGGGCGAGGAGCGCGAGGATGCCCAGCGCGCCGAGGACGGCACCGCCCTGGAACGCCCCTCCCGGCATGGTGGCCCCGGCCCAGAGCAGATAGGCCCCCACCACCGCCGCCGCCGGCAGCGCCAGCCGGGCAAAGCCGGCATAGACCGGCCCCGGCGCCGGCGTCTCGGCCTCGGGCGCCTGCGCCACCGACCACACCGCCACCACCGCGGCAAACAGCACCACCACCTCCATCAGCGTGTCATAGGCGCGATAGTTCAGCAGCACCGCCGTCACCGGATGCTCCACCCCGCTCGCGGCGAGGTTGCCGGCAATCGCGCCCTCCAGCCCCGGCCCCTGCGACGGCGCGCCCAGAAAGGCCGCGCCCAGCCCTGCGGTGACCGCGAGCGACAGCGCCCCCACCCCCCAGCTCACCGCCGGCGGCGTGACCTCGGGCGTGGCGGCCCCGGCGGTCCGGCGCAGCGTGGTCAGGAGCAGCGCGCCGGTCACCCCGGCGCCGATGGCGGCCTCGGCCAGCGCCACGTCGGGCGCCGCGAGCCGCACCCAGGCCAGCGCCGTCATCAGCCCGAAGACGATGAACAGCACCACCGCGGCAAAGAGGTCCTCGGTCGCCAGAACGGCCCAGGCGAGCCCCACCAGCGCCAGCGCCAGCGCGAGATCGAAGACGATCATGGCGTCCATCAGCCCTCTCCCCCGCTGCGGACCAGCCGCGCGATCAGATGCGCGCCCAGCGCGCCCGCCAGCCCCACCAGCACGCAGATCAGCACCAGCCGCAGCGCCACCCCGGCCGAGCCCGCCGCCACCGCCGCCCCGGCCGCGATCAGCACCAGCCCCAGCCCGTCGGCCTTGGTCAGCGCATGCAGCCGGCTGACCGCGTCGGGAAAACGCAGCATCCCCACCGTGCCCGCGACGAAGAACACCGTGCCTGGCACCATCAGCGCCAGCGCAAGAGCCTCCAGCCCGCTCATGGCGCCCCCCTCCCCGAGGTGGCGACGAAGGCCACCACGGTGACCGCCGCCAGCACCGCAAAGGCCAGCGCCACGTCGATCAGCGACCGGTCGCCCGTGGCCAGCGCCATCAGGATCAGCACCGCGGTGGCCGTGGTGCCGAAGAGCTGCGCCGCCAGCATCCGGTCGGCCCGCGTGGGCCCGCGCAGCACGCGCAGCAGCCCGCCCAGGATGCAGGCCAGCAGCACGGTCATCAGCACCGTCAGGGACAGGGCGAAGGCGGGGCTCATGGGCAGGTCTCCAGATCGGCCGGCGGAAGGGCGAAGAGCGCGCGCACCCGCGCCTCCAGCGCCGCGAGATCGGCGGCAAGGTCGGCGCGGGTGTCGAGCATGTGGACGATCAGGTGATCGTCGTGCAGCTCGGCCGTCAGCGTGCCGGGCAGCAGCGTGATGGCGTTGGCCATCACCAGCCGGGGCGCGCCGGGCGGCAGGGTCAGCGGATGCCGGCGCCAGCCCGGCGCAACCGGCAGCCGCGGGTCAAAGGCGCGCCGGGCGACATCCGCGGCCCCGCGCACCGCCTCCACTGCGAACCAGCCGGCAAAGCGCAGCGCGCCGGGGGCCGACAGACGCCAGCCGGCCTCGGGCGCCAGCCGCCAGGCGATGGCCGCGCCGAACAGCACCGCCGGCACGCCGAAGACCCAGCCATCCGCGGCCCCGCCCGTCAGCCCCGCCCACAGGAGCGCAAGCGCCGCCCCGGTCCCGAGGCCGACCGCCAGCCGCGGCCCCCGGGCGCCCGCGCCGTCGGGCGCAGGCGTCGCGGCCGGCGTCGCGGCCTCCGGCGATCGCGGCGCCGATGGCGCGGGAAGCGCGGGCACGTCGTGCAGGCGGGTGTCGTCAAGCATGGAGGTCTCCCCCGCCGGCGGCCGGGGACAACGCGCACCGGTCGCGGCCGGCGGCGGCCGGGATCGGCCGGAGCGACGAACAGACAGGGCGGGCCTCGGCGCCGTGGCGCATTGCGGGTCTCCTCTGGCAGCGGTGTGGGGCCGGGGCATCCGATCCGGCGCATGCGCGGGCTGCCTGTCCGCACATGGTCTGGGCCGGAGCCCGCCTGCGCCGCGTGTCGGCCCCTGCGGGCCGATCCGGGCGTTTTGAAAGAAATACGTGCAAGCGCCCGGGTTCATCCGCGGCTCGGGCGAAAAATCCGCTGCGCCGCGGCGACCCCGACGACGGGCAGCCCCGAGCCCGGATGCAGGGGGGCCGAACGGCAGACGGGTCCCGCACCCCGGTGGGCGGTCCCGCTCGGGCGCGGGTCAACCGTGCGGCGAGGACCCCTCGCGCGGGGCGATGGCGGAGGGCTCCGCGTCCGGGCCGGGCAGCCCATCGGGCGCCGGGTCGATCATGGCGGAGGGGGTGGGCTCGGCGGCGATGACCGCCACATCGACCGCATGCCGCAGCGGGCCGCGGCGATACTCGACCCGCGCCACCGCGCCATAGCGACAGGAGAGGCGCAGCTCATCGGGCAGCCGCGCGATGTCGAGCGGCAGGGTCAGCGTCTCGCCCGCCTGCACCGGCTGCGGCACGCCGCCCGGCTCCATCGCGACGAACACGACCGAAAGCGGGGCATCCAGGCCGGGATGCAGGATCGGGCCGAGCGTCAGGCCCGGGGCGCCGGTCTTCTGCATCAGCGTCGCGAGCGGCAACTCGATCGGGGCCGGCGCCGGCACCAGCCCGCAGGTCGAGAGCGACAGGCGGGTCTGCGGCGCCTCGCCGCGCTGCGCCCCGGCCATGTATCCCGCGGCCGCAGCCACCCCCAGCGCCGTCACCCCCGCCAGCACCACGGCGCCCCGATACAGTCGCCTCGCCATCCGCACCTCCCCTGCGCGATGGGCCCGCCCGTGTGATCCCGCCGACATGATTTCGCCGAAGTCACCCCGAAACGCCCGGGCCCGGCAACACGAGGCCGCCCGGGGGCGGCCTCAGAAACGCCCTCCCATCAGACCGGCGACCTCGGCGGCCACCGCCTCGATCTGCAACTCGCTGGTCTGCGCCACCACGGCGTAATCCAGCCGGGCGTCGCGCCAGTAGCCGATGCGCGCGCCCTCGGCGCTGGCATAGCGCAGGGGCGACTCGCGCACCCCCTCGGGATGCGGCGCCACGATCAGCGACAGCCGGTGGCCGTCGCGGTCCTCATAGATGAACTGCGCCATCGGCCCCTCGCGCGTGCCCAGCATGCGCGTGCCCACCAGCTCCAGCCCCAGCGGCTCCAGCGCCGGATGCGTGAGCTTGCGGTCGAGCTTGGCCGACACCCAGTCGAGCGCGGCCTCGCTCGACTCGGCGCGGAAATCCACCGGGCGGACCATGTCGTCGGCAAAGACGCGGTGCGCGCCCAGCCCCTCGGCCACATAGGCGGGATAGGGCGTGGTGACGGCATCATAGGCCATGTGCCCGCCCCAGCCGGCGGCGAACAGCGCCACGCTGGCGGCCATCCGGCGCAGCCCGGGCCCCAGCAGCCGCGACCGCCAGGCCTGTCGCTGCAACGCCCGCGCAAGCTCGCGCTCCAGCGCGGCGGTCTTCAGGCTGGCGGGCGCGGTGTCCAGCGCCTCGGCCGCGGCGCGGATCTGGTCCGACTGCAGCATCCAGGCCATGACGGCGTCGCGGGCGGCCGGGTCCGCGGCCAGCCGCGCCTCGACGGCGGCCGCCTCTGCGGGGGCGAGCCGACCATCGGCATAGGCCATCAGCTCGGGATCGAAGTCGGTGTCGGAACGGGGCGGGCGGGTCGTCGAGCCGGTCATCGGGGCACCTCTCACGCAATCAGGTTCAGTTTGCCGCGACGCATCTCGCCCAGCAGCGCGCGCAAGGCTGCGCGGCCGCGGCCGAGGCGGGACATGAACGTCCCCAGCGGCACATCGAGGCTGCGGGCAGCCTCGGCATAGCTCATCTCCTGCAGCGCCACGAGGACGATGGGCTTGCGCTGCGCCTCGGGCAGCCGGTCCAGCGCCTCCAGCACCTGCCGCAGCTCGACCGAGGCGAGCTGGGTGTCGCGGGCCGCAGGCTCCACCAGATCGGGCGCGGCATCGGCCCGCACCTTTGCCTTGCGCAGGCCGCTGACATGGGTGTTGTGCAGGATGCGGAACAGCCAGGGCCGCAGCTCGGTGCCCGGCTGCCAGCTGTGCGCGGCGGCGATCGCCTTGGTCAGGGTCTCCTGGACCAGATCCTCGGCCTGCGACGGATCGCGCGTCAGCACCAGCGCATAGCGGCGCAGGCCCTGCACCTCGTCATGCAGTCGATCCGCCAATGCCATCACACACTCCCTCTTTCCCATGTCGAGACACATACGCGCGACAGGCCCCGGCAATCCGTCCGATCACGCAGCCGTGATCCGGCCCGCCCGCGCCGCGGAAATCGGCATTGCGCGCGGATGAAACCGCGGTGTTGCGCGTTTCCTTTACCAAACACGTTCAACGCCCCGGCGCGACCCCGCCGCGAGAGGAGATCCGCAATGGCCAATGACCTGATCGTTCGGCCCCAGCTGCCCGTCCCCAGCCCCAAGCGGTCGGTGCCGGCGCTGGTGTTCGGCACCCGCCCCACCACCATCGCCAAGCGCAGCACGCTTTTTGTCGTGCTGCTGGTGGCGGTGTATTTCGGGGTGATCGGCAATCTGATGCACCGCATCGACACCGATCTGACCTTCGTGCCCCCGAACGCCATCGAGGGCGGCAGCCATGCGGTGAACATGGCCGCCGGGCTGATCGAGCGCGAGACCGTCACCCATCGCTGGACGGCGAACGACCCGGTCTTCTACCCCACCGCGTTCCTCGACAACATGCCGAACTTTCAGCGCGGGCTGATGCGGGCGGTGAGCCGCTTCACCATCGAGCTGGAGGACCAGATCGGCCGGCTGCGCGGCTCCTCGGCCATCGACGCCGACCTCGAGCGGGCGGCGGGGCTGCTGCAGTTCCCGCCGAATGTCTGGTTCTTCAACTTCGAGGAGTCCTGGCTGCCGGTGCAGCCCGCCGACAGCCAGTTCCGCGCGGCGATGCGGGCGCTCAACGCCTACAACATGCGCGTGGCGTCCGGGGCGGCGGTGTTCGAGACGCGGGCCGACGCGCTCGCCATGACGGTGCAGCGCATCACCTCCGAACTGGGCGCGCGGGCGGCGGTGACCGACGCGCATCTGCGCCGCGACACCTTCCTGATCGACTTCATGGCCGATGACATCTTCTACTTCAACAAGGGCGTCGCGTTCGGGTACTACCTGCTGCTGCGCGAGCTGGGCCGCGACTTCGAAGGGCTGATCCAGGCGCAGGGTCTGACGGCGGTCTGGGCCCAGGCGATGGACAGCCTGCGCGCCGCCTCGCAACTGCGCCCGCTGGTGGTGCTGAATGGCGGGGGCGATTCGAGCTTCTTCGCCAACCACCTGCACATGCAGGGGTTCTACCTCAAGCGGGCGATCCTGCAGCTCGACGAGGTGGCAGGGGTGTTGATGGTGCGCCGATAGGACAGGGAGGCGGCGCGGGGGTCCGGCCTGCGCCGCCCCCGTCGACCGAGCGCATCGTCGGGCATGCCGCGCCGCAACGCGCGGCATGTTCCGTTTCAGGGGGGCCGCACCGCAAGGCGCGGCATGTTCCCTTTCGGTGGGGGGCTGCACCGCTGGACACGGGGGAGTCCGTTTCCCGGGGAGCGTCACCGCCCGCAAGCACAGACCGGGCCGCGGCGCCACGGGCCCGACCGCCCCCGCTGCCTGCGACCAGCGCCCCTGCCTCAGGGCAATCGGGCCACAGACCCACCACCAGCGCCCGCCTCCACCCCATCCCGGCAGCAGAACAAACGACAAAGCCCGGACGCGGGGCGTCCGGGCTTCGCGCAGGCGGGGGGGCGGTGGTCCCTATTCGGCGGCCATCATCCGGTCGCCGTCGCCGCTGACCAGTTCGAGCACCTCGCGGCCCACCAGCCGGTCGGCCTCGGCGCGCGCGATCAGGTCCTCGACGTCCAGGGCCAGCGTCCGGTGGCTCATCCCGAGGCGGTTCAGCTGCCGCTCCGAGAGCCGCCGCAGCGCCGCGATCACGCAGATGATGTCGCGCTCTTCCAGCCACTCCTCATACTCGCCCTGTTCCCGCAGTCGCGTGCGGGCCCACAGCGCGGCCGGGCCGTCGGTGCGCAGCGTTCCGGCCGCATCGCGCAGCCCGGTCGAGAAGTTTCCGATCATGGCGATCCTCCTGTCCAAGATACACCCCACAAACGCGCCGGCAGCAGGCTTAATCCGCCCGCTCGACGACAAACATCACCGAGGGCACCGGATCGCCCGCCATCGCGCCCGGGCGGGGGGCACCGCGCCGCCTGCGCGCCCCGGCGGAGGCCTTGCCATGCCGCCGCGGCCGCGCGATAAGCCGGACTCCACCGCCTCCGGCGTCTGCAGGGACACGCCCCCATGCCCGTTCTGCCCAGCCCGGCCGCCCCGCACGCCGCTCCCGATGCCGCCGAGCTGCTGCGCGCCATCGCCCATGGGGCCGAGGTCCTGCGCACCGAGGCCGCGGCCCTCGTCCGCCTCGCCGACGGGCTGGGCGAGAGCTTTGGCGAGGCGGTGCAGGCGCTGATGACCGTGCGCGGGCGGGTCATCGTGTCGGGCATCGGCAAGTCGGGTCATGTCGGGCGCAAGATCGCGGCCACCCTCGCCTCGACCGGGACGCCGGCGCATTTCGTCCACGCCGCCGAGGCGAGCCACGGCGACCTCGGCATGATCACGACCGAGGACATCTGCATCCTGCTCTCCAACTCCGGCGAGACCCGCGAGCTGTCGGACCTGATCTCCTATACCCGCCGCTTCGCGATCCCGCTGATCGCGGTGACCCGGGCGCCCGACAGCACGCTGGCGCGGCAGGCCGACATCACGCTCCTGCTGCCCGACGCGGCCGAGGCCTGCGCCATCGGCATGGCGCCCACCACCTCGACCACCGCGGCCATGGCGCTGGGCGATGCGCTGGCGGTGACGACCATGCGGCTCAAGGGGTTCGAGGCCGACCGCTTTCACCTCTTCCACCCGGGCGGCAAGCTGGGGGCACAGCTTCTGCGGGTGGAGGCGGTGATGCACCCGCTCCAGACCCTGCCCGTGGTGGCCGAGAGCGCGCCCATGGGCGAGGTGCTGATGCAGATGACCGGCCGCGGCTTCGGCGTCGCCTGCCTCGTGGTGGGCGGGCGCCTGACCGGCGTGATCACCGACGGCGACCTGCGCCGCCATCTCGACGGGCTGCTGGACCGGCGCGCCGGCGACGTGGCCACGCGCCGGCCGCGCTGCATCGCCCCGGACGCGTTGGTCTCCGAGGCGGTGCAGGCGATGAACGCCGCCAAGGTCACCGCGCTGTGCGTGGTCGAGGGCGGCGACCGGCTGGTGGGGCTGGTGCGGCTGCACGACTGCCTGCGGGCCGGCGTCGTCTGAGCCCCGCAGGGGCGGCCGCAACCTTGGCGGGACAGGGCCGGTCGGCGGGCCGCTCCGAAGCGCAGGGCTCCGACCCGCCGCGGCAGGAGGGATCCACGCGGCCGGCTCGACGGACGACGGCCATGACGGTGCGGCTGTGTCCTCGCCCCGGGGGAGCGTCAGGCGCCGCCGCGCCGGGACACCCGGGCCGGCCCCTCGGGCTCGCCGGCGCCCATGCGACCGGCGCAGCGGCAGGAGCCGGCGCAGCGGCTCGCGCACCCCGCGCACAGGCCATCACCCGCGGACCGATGGCTCGGTCGGGCCGGCGCGGGTCGGGTGCCCGACCCGCTCCACCGGTTCGGAACGGGAGGGCGGGCCCGGCTCCGTCAGAGCTCGACCTCCCGCCGGAACGCATCCCCCCCGCGCTGGCCGCGGAAGCGTGCGCGAGGGCATGACGGCCCCACCGAAGGCGGCGCCGAAGCCGTCTCGCCGCGACCACGCGGGCGATGACCGCCGGCAGGCCGCAGCGCACGGCACCGGAGACACGCGCAGGGGCATGACGCCACCAGACGCGGCGGCGCCGGAAACGCGCCTCGAACACACGGGTGACGCCCCCCCGCGAGGCCAGCCTGCGCGGCGCGCGGGCCCGGTCGAGCCCCCCGCGGCGAGGGGTTCGCAGGACCTCCGCCCGCAGGGTGCCGGCCTCGGCCGGGCCGCTGGCGGGACCCATGACCGCGGCGCCTGTCGGTGCCGGGGGAAACGGCGGCCGGCCTGGTGAGCCCTCGCGGCGCCATCGGTCCGGGCCGATGGCGAGCGGGCAAGGCGCCGGTCGGTGCGGGAGTTCGCCGGCCCGCGCGTCCCTCGCCGGCACGGCCGGGGCCGGTGCCGTTTCCGTGGCCCGGGCCCGGTGATCGGAGCCTCGGCAGGACGCGTGGCCGACCCCGCGGGACCCCGCCCCGACCCTGCACCCCGGCCCTCCGGGGTCGCACCGTCGACAGCGCAGGAACAGATCGCGCAGACAGGTGCCGGGCACGCAGCGCCCCGCAAGCCCGACGCGCAGGGCACTCCACGGACGCCGCGCCCCGCCCGCAGAAATCCGCGGCAGGTCTTGCCGGGCATCCGGCATCCCATGGCAGGCCGCGCCGGACGCGCAGCAATCCGCAGCCGGCCCGTGCCCGACGCGCGGCATTCCACGGCAGGTCTTGCCAGGCGCGCGGCATCCCGCAGCCGGCCCGTGCCCGACGCGGGGCATCCTGCGCTCCCCCGACGCGAGGCACGCACCCCGCCGCAGCCGCGCCCTGTCCCGGACGACCGGCAGTCCACAGCCGCGCCCCATGCCGGACGCCCGGCGTTGCGCGGCCATGCGGGGCCGGGCCCGCGGCCTTGCGCGATCGCCTCTCGCCGCGCGCATGGCGGCGTCCGACGACACCGGGCCGGGCGACAGCCCGCGTGCGCCCCCGCCACCCGGGACATCCCCCAAGCACACCGCCCGCAGCGCCCCGCAACCGCGACGTGCCGGACACGCACCCGCCCGCGCAAGGGCTCTGCGGGGCGCACGACACACGGCACGGAGACGCCCGCCGGGGCCGGGGCGCCGCCTGCGCCGGCCCCTCCGCCGTCGGAGCGGCAAGGGGCACCGCGGCCGTCCCGCCCCGCCCGGACCGCCGCTCCGCCCCTGACAGGGCCGATGCGCCGGAAAGATCGCGGTCTAGGCCGGCATCCTTCGGACCGGACCCAGACACTCCTCCAGACGGGCGAAGCTGGCCGCGATCCCGCCGGGCGAGGCCTCGGCCAGAAACCCGTCCAGCGCCGGCCAGACGCGCACCGCCGCATCCACCAGAGGGTCGCTGCCGGCCGAGTAGAGCCCCGCCTGGATCATCAGCTCGGCCCGGGCATAGGCCCCCAGCAAGGCCCGCGCCCGGCCGATCAGCGCATTCTCGGTCTCGCTCGCCGCCTCGGGCAGGCTGCGCGAGACCGAGCGCAACAGGTCCACCGCCGGAAACCGCCCCCGCTCGGCAATGGCGCGGTCGAGCACGACATGGCCGTCCAGCACGCCGCGCAGGATGTCGGCCACCGGCTCCTCCATGTCCGAGCCCGGCACCAGCACGCTGAGGACCGCGGTGATGTCGCCCGCCCCCTCCGGCCCCGGCCCCGCCCGCTCGGCCAGCGCCATGATCAGATGCGCGACCGAGGGCGGCCAGCCGCGCAGCGCCCCCTCTTCGCCCGCCGCCATCGCCACCTCGCGATGCGCCTCGGCGAAGCGGGTGATCGAATCGACCAGCAGGAGCACATGCCGCCCCTCGTCGCGGAAATGCTCGGCCACCGCCATCGCCGCCCAGGCCGCGCGGCGCCGGATCAGCGGCGACTGGTCCGAGGTCGCGGCCACCACCACCGCCCGCGCCATGCCCGCCGGCCCCAGCACCCGCTCGGTGAACTCGCGCAGCTCGCGCCCGCGCTCGCCGATCAGGGCGATCACCACCACATCGGCCTCGACCCCGCAGGCGAACTTGCCCAGCAGCATCGACTTGCCCACGCCCGAGCCGGCGAAGAGGCCCATCCGCTGCCCCCGCACCAGCGGCAACAGCGTGTCGAAGGCCGCCACCCCGGTCGCGAGCCGCCCGCCCAGCCGCCGTCGCGTCGCCGCCGCCGGGGCCGTGGCGCGCAGCTTGCGGGCGCGGGGGCCGCGGCGCAGCGGCCGGCCGTCCAGCGGCTCGCCGAAGGCATCCACCACCCGGCCGATCCAGCCGGCATGCGGATGGATGTCGGCCCGGCCCGCGAGCTCCACCGCCTCGCCGATCGCGGCCCCCTCCATGGGCGCGTCGGGCAGGATCGCGGCCCGCTCGGGGGTGAGGCCGATCACCTCGCCGCCGATGCGCTCGGCCGCCGGCGGGCCGATCGCGACACGGTCGCCGAGGCGCGCCTCGCGCGACAGGCCGCGCACCTGCAGGAGGCCGCGGCCGATCTCGGACACGCGGCCCATGACATATGTGTGTCTGACGGCGGCGATCTCGGCCGTCAGGGTCTCGAAGGCGTCCATTCTGGTCCCTCCGCTGGAACAGAACCATTCTTAAACGAATCAGGCTTAAGCAGTGGTGTATCCAGTCGAGGGAGAAGCCCCGATGTTCACACGGCTCGAAGTCTCCGCCATGGCGCATGCGCTCGCCGCGCATTCCAGCGCCCGGCAGTCCGTCATCGCCGCCAATGTCGCGCATGCCGACACCCCGGGCTATCGGGCCCGCGATGTCGAGCCCTTCGCCGACCACCTCCGCCGCCTCCAGCGCGAGCCGGGCAGCGCGCCCCGCATCGCCGCCGCCCCGCCCGGGGTGTCCCTGTCGCCCAACGGGAACTCCGTCTCGGTGGAGACCGAGTTGATGAAGGCGGTCGAGGCGCGCCACCGCTTCGACATGGCGCTCACCATCACCCAGAGCGTGAGCGGCATCATCCGCACCAGCCTCGGCCGCTGAGGAGACCCCCACCATGAGCGACCTGATCCGCACACTCGCGGTGTCCTCGTCCGGCATGGAGGCGCAATCGCGGCGCCTGCGCCATGTCTCGGAGAACATCGCCAACGCCGACACCCCGGGCTATCGCCGCAAGACCGTGGACTTCGAGGCCCGCGCCGAAGCCGTGCGGGTCGGGCCCGTCCGGCTCGACCCGCGCGAGTTGCCGCTGATCCACGATCCCTCGCACCCCCTCGCCGACGCGATGGGGAACTATCAGGGCTCCAACGTCGATCTGGTGATCGAGATCGCCGACGCCCGCGAGGCGCAGCGCAGCTACGAGGCCAACCTGCGCATGTTCGACCAGGCCCGCCAGATGGCGTCGTCCCTGCTCGACCTGCTCCGCCGCTGACCCCCGGACCCGCCACCAGAAAGGAGGCCCCCCAATGGAAATCCGCAGCGCCCTCGCCGCGCAGAGCTATCTCACCGCCCGGCCCGCCACCGCGCCGAAGCCGCAGGAGGCCGCGACCGGCGCCCTCGACGCGCTCGGCCGCGCCGCCGGCTCCTTCGCCGAGACGCTGCGCCGGGGCGAGGAGACCGCCAAGGCCGCCATCACCGGCGGCGCCGACGCCCATGCCCTGGTGCAGGCGCTCGCCCAGGTCCAGATCGCGGTCGAGACCACCGTCACCCTGCGCGACCGCGTGGTCGAAGCCTATCAGGAGATCCTGCGCATGCCCGTCTGAGGCAGCGCAGGAGCGGCCCCATGCAGGACGTCATCTTCTTCGACACCTTGCGCCAGGCGCTCTGGATCGGGGTGATGATCTCCACGCCGATGCTGACCGTGGCGCTGCTCGCCGGCGTGGGCGTGGGGCTCTTTCAGGCGCTCACCTCGGTGCAGGAGATGACGCTCACCTTCGTGCCCAAGCTCCTCGCCATGCTGATCGTCTTCTGGGTGACCATGAGCTTCATGACCAGCATGCTGACCGACTTCTTCACCGACCGCATCGTCCCCCTGATCGCCGGAGGCTGAAACATGGACAATTCCGGATACATCGTCCTGACCCGCCAGTCGGGCCTGATGCGCGACATGCAGGCGGTGGCGCACAACATCGCCAACCTCTCCACCACCGGCTACCGCCGCGAGGGGGTGGTGTTCTCGGAGTATGTCCGGGCGCTCGAGGGCGGCATGCCGTCGCTGTCGATGGCGCATGCGAACGCGCGCCACGTCTCGGCGCAGCAGGGCGCGCTGGAGGCCACGGGCGGGGTCTTCGATCTCGCCATCGAGGGCGAGGGCTTCTTCCTCGTCGAGACCCCCGAGGGCGAGCGGCTCACCCGTGCCGGCGCCTTCCGCCCCAACGAGGCGAGCGAGCTCGTCACCCCCGACGGCCACCGCGTGCTCGACGCCGGCGGCGCGCCGGTGTTCGTGCCCCCCGACGCGCGCAGCTACGGCATCGCCGCCGACGGCACCCTGTCGGCCGACGGCGCCCCGGTGGCCGAGATCGGCGTCGTGCGCCCGGTGGACCCGGTCTCGCTGCGGCGCGAGGCCGGCACCTTGTTCCGCGTCGACGGCGACATCGAACCGGTCGAGGCGCCCCGGATCGTCCAGGGCTATCTCGAGGGCGCCAACATCGATCCCGTGCTCGAGATCGCGCGCATGATCGAGGTGCAGCGCGCCTATGAGCTCGGCCAGAGTTTCCTCGACCGCGAGGACGAGCGCATCCGCGCCGTCGTCCAGACCCTCGGTCGCAGCTGACGGAGAAGACCATGCGTGCCCTTCAGATCGCCGCCAGCGGGATGCTCGCCCAGCAGATGCGGGTGGATGTCGTCTCGAACAACCTCGCCAACATGAGCACGACGGGCTACAACGCCCGCCGCGCCGAATTCGCCGACCTGCACTATCAGCAGATGGCGCGCCCCGGCACCGTCACCGCCGCCGACGGCACCGTGCTGCCCACGGGCGTGCAGCTCGGCCTCGGGGTCCGGCCGGCGGCGGTGTCGGTGATGCTCGCGCAGGGCGCCTCGGTGCAGACCGGGGGCGATCTCGACCTCGCCATCGAGGGACGCGGCTATCTGGAAGTGACGCTGCCCAATGGCGCGCCGGGCTATACCCGCGACGGCGCCTTGCAGCGTTCGCCCGACGGGCTGATCGTGACCGCCGACGGCTTCGAGGTCGCCCCGGGCATCGTCCTGCCGGCCGATGCCCGCTCGATCTCGATCAACGCCGAGGGCGAGGTCTGGGCCTATTTCGCCGACCGCGTGCAGCCCGAGCTGCTGGGCCAGTTCAACCTCGTGAGCTTCACCAACGAAAAGGGGCTGGAGGCGATCGGCTCCAACCTCTTCGTCGAGACCCCGGCCTCCGGCCCCCCGCTCGCCGGCGTGCCCGGCGAGGACGGCCTCGGCATGCTGCGCCAGGGCTATCTCGAGGAGAGCTCGGTCGACGCCGTGCGCGAGGTGACCGAGCTGATCAAGGCCCAGCGCGGCTACGAGCTGAACGCCAAGGTCATCACCGCCGCCGACCAGATGCTCGGCGCCACGGCACAGGTGCGGTGATGACCCTGCCCGCCCCCCTCGCCCCCGTTCCGCCCGCCGGCCCCCTGCCGCCCCCGCCCGTGCTGCCGCTCGGGCCCTTCGCCCTCGGTCTCGCACGGGGAGCGTTGCCCGCCGCCGTGCTCGCGCTGGCGGTGTTCGCCGCGCTGCCGGCCCCGGCCTCGGAGACCCTCGTGGCCGCCCGCACCATCCGCGCCACCGCGCTGATCGGCCCGGCCGATGTCGTCGCCGTCCCCGGCCGGGCCCCCGGCGCGCTCAGCCACCCCGACGAGGCGGTCGGCCTCGAGGCGCGGGTCGCGCTCTATGCCGGCCGGCCGATCCGGCCCGGCGATGTCGGCCCCGCCGCGGTGGTGGAACGCAACGGCATCGTCGTGCTCCTCTATCGCCGCGGCGGCCTGACCATCCTCGCCGAAGGCCGCGCCCTCGGCCGCGCCGCCCCCGGCGAGTCGCTGCGGGTGATGAACCTCTCCTCCCGCACCACCGTGACCGGGATCGTCGCCGAGGACGGCGTCGTCCATGTCGCAGGCAGCGCGCAGGCCCTGCCCTGACCCCTCTTGCAGCGAGACCGCCGATGCGACTTGTCCCCCTCCTGATCCTGATCGGCCTCGCGGCCGGCTGCGGCCGGCTGTCCGAGGTCGGCCGCACCCCCGAGTTCCAGCCGCTCGAAGGCAGCTTCCAGCACCAGCGCATGCATGCGGTCCCGCTGCCCGCCCGGGCGGAGCCGCGGCGGCCCACCGACCACGCCTCGCTGTGGTCGGCCGGGCACCGCACGCTGCTGACCGACCGTCGCGCCAGCGCGCCCGGCGACATCCTCACCGTGGTGATCGAGATCGACGACCGCGCCGAGATGTCGAACACCTCGGCCACCGGCCGCAGCGGCTCGGAGCAGATGGGGATCAACGCCTTCTTCGGCCTGCCCCAGCGCGCGGCCCGGGTGCTGCCCGACGGCGCCTCGCTGGCGCCGGCGGTCGGGACCACCGGCAACAGCACCTTCCGCGGCGAGGGCTCGACACGCCGCAACGAACGCCTGACCCTGCGGCTTGCGACCACGGTGGTGGAGGCGCTGCCCAACGGCGTGCTGCGGATCGAGGGCACGCAGGAGGTGCGGGTGAACAACGAGCTGCGCGAGCTGATCCTGTCCGGCTATGCCCGTCCCGAGGACATCTCGCGGCGCAACGAGATCACCTATGACAAGATCGCCGGTGCCCGCATCGCCTATGGCGGCCGCGGGATCATCACCAACATGCAACGGCCGCGCTGGGGACAGGAAGTCACCGACGCCATCATGCCCTTCTGAGCCATGGCAAAGCTCCTGCCCATCCTCCTCGCGCTGTTCGGACTGCTCGCCGGGACCGGCGCAGGCATCTTCCTGCGCCCCACGCCCGAGCCCGAGGCCGAGACTGTCGAAGCGCCGGCCCCACGCCCGAGGGCCCAGCAGACCGGCGAGTTCGTCCGGCTGTCGAACCAGTTCATCGTTCCGGTCGTGACCGACTCGCGGGTCGGTTCGATGGTGGTGCTCTCCCTCAGCATCGAGATGCCTCCCGGCACGACGGAGCGCGTCTATGCCATCGAACCGCGGCTGCGCGACGCGTTCCTGCAGGTCCTGTTCGACCACGCCAATGCCGGGGGCTTCGGCGGCACCTTCACCGCCGCGAGTAACATGAATGCCCTGCGCGATGCGCTGCGCGAGGCGGCCCGCGGCCAGCTGCCCATGGCGCAGGATGTGCTGATCCTGGACATCGTCCGACAGGACAGCTGACCCGGACCGCTCAGGCACGGAGGGTCCCGGGGCGCAACGCCGGGTCCGGACCTCGGCGGCGCGCAAGGATCCCGCCCCGGCGGACGATGCGACGGCGCTACCACCGGGTACGGCGCTGCCGACGGCCGCGCCGCGGCGGGGAGCGCCCGCAGGGCTGTCCCGGGACCGGGCGTCGAGGCAGGCCTTGCGCCACATCGGGGGACCTCGGGCGCCTCCGGCCGCTGGGATGCATGCCCGGTAACCGATGGGATGGACGCCCCCGCGCGGCACCGATGTGCCATGGTAGCGGGTGTTGAAGCACCGCTGAGGAGGGAGCGTCCATGGGAGAGGTTGGCATCATCGGCCTGGATCTGGCCAAGAACGTGTTTCAGGCACATGGCGCTGCGGCGGATGGGTCGGTGGTGTTCCGGCGCAAGCTGTCGCGGGCGCAGGTGCTGAAGTTCATCGCCGCGCAGCCGCCTTGCGTTGTGGCGATGGAGGCCTGTGCCAGCGCCCATCCCTGGGGCCGTGCGATCGGCGAGTTCGGCCATGAGGTGCGGATGGTCCCTGCTGCCTACCTTGAATCGCACCCGGTTCCTTGGACACTTGGTCAGGTTACGCGGCCATGGGCATGGCGGCAAGTTCGTGCTGGCGACGCAGGGCGAAGGGGCTGAGGGAGCCGTTCTTCTCGACCAGCCACTCGGCGTTGTAGCGGGCGATGAAGGCGCGGACCGCCTCGCGGACGTCCTCGATCGTCTCGTGGACGCGGCCATGGACGATCTGCTCCTTCAAGGTGCGGAAGAACCGCTCGACGACGCCGTTCGTTTCGGGCTGGCCGATGAAGGCGAAGCTCGGCGTCATGCCCCAGGCCCTGATCCGGG